>Ga0197142_1003285_pt1 | contig 13649 bp, 12 predicted proteins | sample GBS60_MetaG_FD_148614 | JGI IMG/M metagenome (GOLD analysis project Ga0197142, IMG submission 148614) | Sediment microbial communities from Great Boiling Springs, Gerlach, Nevada, United States - GBS 60_MetaG | ecosystem: Environmental > Aquatic > Thermal springs > Hot (42-90C) > Sediment... | reverse complement strand
GTTCGTGATCGTCCATTGCGCCTCCAATCATAGCTCCACCGAGCAAACCTGCTGCACCCCCTATTACAGCCCCCGCGCCTGGGTCGCCAACTTGGTTTCCTACTATCGCTCCAAGACCTGCGCCCAGCGCGGCCCCCGTCAAAGCGCCTGATTCCCTGTTGGATAAAGGTGGTTGATTTGTAGCGCACCCTAACGCAACTAACCCCATAAAAATAACTGATGCCGAAAAAGTTAATCGCATCTTACTTACTTTCTTTATTATAGCATGACTGTAGAGCGAATAAAAAAGTTGAAAGATTCGCTAAATTTTTTTCTTAATAAAAAAAACCAGGATGCCGACTGAATTTTTCGGAGGGTTTAGGAAAATATGCCAATAACATTGGGAAGTAATATTATATCTTTACAAGCTCAAAGGCGGCTATCAGAGGCTTCTTTAAGGCTATCTGACGTCTTTGAGAAATTGAGCTCGGGTCAGCGCATAAATAAAGCTAGCGATGACGCCGCAGGTTTAGCTATCGCTGACAGCCTAAGGGCTGACCAGCGTATAGCTTCAGTGGCTATACGTAACGCCAACGACGGAGTGTCGGTTGTTGCGATAGCGGATGGGGCTTTGTCTCAGATTTCCGCTATTTTAACAAGAATGGCAGAGCTAGCCGAGCAATCTGCCAACGGAGTTTTCAGCAACGACCAACGTTCAGCTCTTCAAAATGAGTTTGCAGCGTTGGGATCGGAAATACAAAGGATTGCCGACACAACCGTCTTTAACGGAGTAACGTTATTGTCTGGGAATACTAATATAACTCTGCAAATCGGGCTGGATAATTCTTTAGATAGCAGGCTAACTATCTCTAATGTTCAAGCTCAGCTACAAAATATCGGATTAGCCAACTCTGGATCAAAAGCCTTAAACAGAGCTGTTTCAACTCAAGAAGCAGCTCAGACGGCTCTTCAAACAGTCAAGGAGGCAATTACTTCCATCTCCTCAATTAGAGGCAGTTTGGGAGCCGCCGAAAGCCGACTAAGAGTCGCAATTAACAATCTAGCGGTAATGAGAGAGAACTTCGCAGGGGCAGAAAGCAGGATCAGGGACGCGGACATCTCGTTTGAGGCCGCAGAGCTAACCAGGCTTACAATATTGCAACAAGCAGGTTCTGCAGTACTAGCTCAAGCTAATCAGCAACCTTCTCTAGCCTTGGCTTTGTTAAGGTAAGCCAGAGCCTCGGCGCTGCTTTTTATTTCTTCCTTCAACTACTCTTAAATTTCTCGAAAATACCCACTGGGGTTGATTATAAAAACCAATCAGTGGCAAAAAGCATAAATGACAAGCTTTTTAGAATATTTTTTTACAAATTCTAGTAACAATTAGAGCAAGTAATAAAATCTTCAACATCCGCTTTAAACCCCTCGCTTAACTCAACAAAGATTTCTAGATTTCTGAAGTATCGAACGAAGTTTACCCGCCCCGGACTTTTTTTCTCATGATGAAAGATTGAAACTTTTCCATTATACACAACAATGTAACCCAGCTGTTGAACTTTTTCGCAAAGTAAAAGATCCTCAAGCTCATTTATAAAATCAGCGCAAAAGCCGCCAACAGCTTCAAAAATGTTCCGCCTAATCATCAAACAAGCTCCAGTTACAGCTTGTACCTTTCGAATCTGACTTACTAAAAAATGATCGGACGGATAGTGCAAAAAACAATGCATAGGCAAATAACTTCCAAACCACGCAACTCCAGCATGCTGAACCAATCCAGTGTCGGGATACAAGAGTTTACATCCAACTATTCCTATCTCGGGTGTAAAAGTATTTAAAAGTTCGTCAAAACAGTAGTCCGTTACTTGCGTGTCATTATTTAAAAATAACAGAAAGTCTCCCTTTGCGAAACGCGCTCCCAAATTATTGCCCAAAGCAAAATTTCTATTAAAATACGACTTTAAAACTGTTAACGGCTTTGAAAAATTATCAAGTGAAGGTTTTAAAATATCCCAGCCCTTAACTCCGTTATCTACAATAATGAGCTCAAAGTCAACATTTGTTTTGACGCTCTGAAGGGAGAGCAAAAAATCTTTGTTTACTTCAGCCTCTCCAAACGCGCAAGTGATAACGCTTAATTTCACCTTCTCAGTATTCTTCTTTAAAATTTGAAATCCCTCCTTGCCGTGAAATACAAATCCGTAAGCATTGTCGCCAGCAAAAATACTAAACTTAGCAGGCTCTTCTTTAGGAAGTAAAACTTGACACTTCCCCCAATTAAAAAACTGGCCCAGGTTTTGAACAAGTTGCTGAAAAAGCTTTGGTTTTAGAAGCTCTTTTACGGAATATAATAAAAAAACAAACATTTGGATCCTTTTCTGGTCGATATACTTTGTTATATCGGATTCTTTTATAACCTTGATTTGAAATTGTCTGTTAATATTCCCTGACTGGCTATCTTGAAAAAGCCCAAGGAGGCTTCTTGAAAGAAGAATTTTCAAGGGAATTGCTTCACCACTACATTTCTCCAAAATCTCCCTTAAATAAGCCTTGGATAAAATAAAGTAGCTTAAATCAAAATTTATAAGTTTCCTAAAAACGGCTATACTAACATCTCCTAAAACCCAATCCTCTATAGTTTCATAACCTACAAAACCCCAAAAAGTTGAAGAATGCGCAAGAATCGGTTGCAACATTACGACATCACTGTCACCGACAATCTCAGAAATGTAATTAGAGAAAATAACTGCTGAAACTCCTTCTGTTAAAAAGTGAATAAATTTTGACTGTACAATCTCAAGTTTTGGAGCAACTTCGCTAAAATCATCTAAAAAAACAATTTCGTCATAACCGGCAAGGATTAAATCAACTAGACCCTCGTTACCGACCAGAAAACATGCAAATTTACAGAAACCACAATTTTTCCTTCTCCACACGCCAGGCTCTGCCTCTGAGTAAAAAATCTGGAGCAATTCATGGAAATAAGTTCCGTTGGAAACCTTAAAATTTAAACTTAAATAATCACCTCCCTTAAAAGGCTGATACGAATCGATTAACAGCTTACCTGCAGCAATTGATAACCTTTCCCTAAATTCTTCAAAAGAAAATGTTCGCGTCCCGTCTGTAAGCTCTTTAAACATTTCAAACCTCCCGCTCACCGAACGAAAAAAACTCTTAGCATCTGCAGCTTTAACTTTGCTTAACTCATGCAAGTTAGAACCTGAGGGCAACTTGGCTACTGAGACAGTATTGAAGAGATTACTGAAAGGAGCGCGGATGGGCCCCTCGATTAAACATCCATCATAGCAAGCTCTTGTGAAATCCTCTCTTAAATATGGGATAAAATCAAAGAAGACAATTTGCTCATCTGAGCTAAAAAAAAGCTTTGGACAAAAATTTCTAAACCAATAACTACTAGCTAGCTGCATTACGGGCAGGTACTTTTCTGAAATTCCAAAAACAGATAGGCTTTTATTTGCGCGGCTGAAGATGTCTAATAAATTGTCATGCCTGTAAAAAACAATCATGAAACCAGAGGGAGTTATATTTATCCTAGCTGAAAGTTTGTCATCCCTTCAAACTGACATTTTAACAGATCTGCTCTTTTTGAATGATTTCATTCCCAAATTTGAAAAAGTAGCCCACTCAAAACGATTCAAGACAATCAGATTATTCAATCGATCAGGTTACTCTGAAAGTCTGAGAAGCGAGAGAAGCGCTGAAGCTTTTCTTTTCTGCGATCCAATCTTGGCGACCGAGCCGCATTTAAAAAATAACGCGTTCATATGGCTTAAAAGCCTTCCTGATAAAAATCATCCCCTCTATAACTATCTTCTAGCCTGCTTAACAGTAGCTGGCTCATTTTTTTTTCTGAATAATCAATTGTATGAACAAGCAAAACGGTTCGTCTTCTTGACAGATAAATTTATTTTAACAACCCCAGAAAAAATTGAGATCTCATCTGAACCCTATTCTCAAGTTTATATTTTCCCACCACTTAAAGCGGCTGGAAGCTTGCATCTTCCTGGTTTTCAGTTTAAGCCGCTGACTATTAACTTAGATTCAAAGAGCTTGTTTAAAAAAACAAGTATCGAACTCATCTCGGAAATAATTTCAGAACCTGGAATTCTTTTATACTTATTTCACGAGTCGTTTGATTATTTGATAAATTTTTTCATTCATAAAGGCTTTTCAGTCGCAACAACAAATCCCATAGTGGCGCAGACTTTTAAAGGCAGTGTTTATTTTGAAAATGTTGAAAAAATTCCTGATGCCTTAAAGCTGGCATCTCAAGTAAAAAAAACAGAAGGACTAAAATTTGATGACTCTTTCTTAAACGATTTAAGCAACCAGATTCTTGAACATCTAACTAGAAACTAGAAGATCGAATACAAAAAGATAAACAAACAACCCCGCGACAATGTATGGACCGAAAGGATAGTGAACGCCAAAAATTCTTCTTTTAGTCAAAAGAGAAATCAAAATTTGCCCCGCGATTCCCAAAAAACAAGATAAAAGCAAGGTTGCAAAAACTCCAAATAATCCAAACCAAACCCCCACCCCAGCGAGTAACTTAATATCTCCAAAGCCGAATCCTTCTTTTTTTGTAACCACCTTGAACAACCAAGTGAATAAAATCAAAAAAGTGGGAATTAAAATTAAACCTAAAACACTGTCTTGAACTGAACTTGCGAAAGGAGGATTCAAGTTTACTCCTAAAGTAAACCGCAGTAAAGTTACGAGCAATCCAGATACAATAACTGGGATCGTTAAAAAATCTGGTAAAATAAAAGTTTGAAGGTCAATCCCAGCGGCAAGCAAGAAAATGGCGCTCAGGATGACCAAGATTACAAACTCCGCGTTCAATCCAAATTTCAGGTAAAAGAAAACGGTTAGCAGTAGCATTAATCCTTCCATTGCAAAATACTGCGGAGAAATTTTACCTTTACATTCTGAACACCGCCCCCTCAACAAAATAAAACTGAAAATAGGTATAAGTTCCCACCACTCAAGTTTTTTTTTGCAGTGAACACACAAGCTTCTTGGACTATTTACCACCGTAGGATCCTCTACGATCTCTACTCCTAACTCGCCTAAATCTTCTTCCTCATGCCATTTACGTATGTATTTTTTTGGTAATCTGTAGTTCAAGCTACCTAAAAAGCTTCCAGTCGAGGCGCCCAAAGCCGCGACCAAAACTAATAATAAAAATTGAATTTCCACAACTAACATCTTAACCTAAAGAACGATCTGCTTGATATGTTTTTAGTTGATTCTCACTGCCACTTAGATAAAGTCCACAATCTTGACGATTACTTAAATAAAGCTAAACAGAGTGGAGTCTCCCTTTTTCTTGCGATTGGAGCGTCAAATGGATTGGATTCCAATGTTATTACTTTAGAGATAGGGAAAAAATACCCAGAGGTGTTTGTCTCGCTTGGATTTCATCCTCATGAGGCTGATAAATTTAAGGACTTAAAAGCGCTAAACCTCAGTTTTAAAGAAGCTAAGGTAGTGGCTATTGGGGAAACGGGATTGGATCTTCATTACAAATTTTCTTCTTATGAAAATCAGGTCAAACTCTTTGAACTTCACATACAAACCGCAATTGAAACTAAAAAGCCTTTAGTCATTCATTGTAGAGACGCTTACTCGAAAGTCGTTGACATTCTTAAAGCTTTCAAAGAAATTAGCGGTGTTTTTCACTGTTTTACAGGGGACAAAGAGGATCTAAAGAAAATTTTAGAGCTAGAAACTTTTTATATTTCGGTAAGTGGAATTATAACCTTCAAAAAGTCAGAGAATTTAAGATTCACTGTAAAAAAAATCCCAGTAGACCGATTATTAATTGAGACTGATGCTCCATATTTGGCGCCAGCGCCTTATAGAGGTAGAATTTGCGAATCATGGATGTTAAGCGAGACGGCTAAAATTACCGCAAAATTGCTAGAGCTTGAGCTTGAAGAGCTTGCAAGAAGGACAACTAACAATTTTGCCCAACTTTTTAATTTAAGTCTAAGTTTGGAAGCTTAAAAAAATGTGGGAAGTTAGCTGGCTTGTATTTGAAAAATTTAAGCTTGATGGGGGAGCCATGTTTGGAATTATTCCCAAACCACTCTGGAATAAATTGATGCCCGCCGATTCTGAGAATCGAATTCAACTTGTAACTAGGGCTTTGCTCCTCAAGCAAAAAGACAAGCTGGTTCTTATAGATTGCGGTTGCGGGTCTAAATGGGACGATAAGAGGCGGTCGATTTATGCGATTGAGCCTCAAACGAACTTGCTTGATATGTCGAAAGTCACAGACGTTCTGCTTACTCATTTGCATTTCGATCATGGAGGAGGCATCTCAATTATGAAGAATCAAAATCTAGAGCCAACTTTTCCAAATGCGAAAATTTATGTGTCCGAGCAAAATTTAAAAACGGCTTTAAAACCAAATTTGCGAGAAAAAGGAAGCTACTTGCCTGAAAACGTTAATTTAGTCGCGGAAACGGCCGAAACCTTTAGCGGCTTGGAGGTAGAGATTTTTGAGGGAGTGTATGGTTATGTAACATTCGGACACACCAAGGGGATGACATGGTTTCGAGTTAAAGGCCCTGACAAATGGTTTTTCTTCCCCTCAGATCTGATGCCAACCCATAACCACATAAAAATTCACTATAATTTGGGCTACGACATCTGTGTGGAACAACTTCTGGAAGAGAAAAAATTTTTACTTGAACAGATTTTGAGTTATAAAGGCGCAGTTGTGTTTTGTCATGACCCTATCGTCGAGGTGATGGATTGGGAGCTTTTCAAAGATCAGATGTAAGTTGTTTATATTCGTTAAGTTTATTTCTGAGAGTTCTTGCGCTCACCCCCAAAATCTCCGCAGCTTTTTTTTGAGAGCCATTGACTGATTTTAAAGTTTCTAGAATCAAAAGCTTTTCAACTTCGGCTAAAGACATGCCTAATTTAATTTTCAATGAAGTTTGAGTTTCGTCATTTTCTACTTCTACCCGCGTTACCTCTATCTGACTGGCAAGCTCGTCAGCATTCTCTAACTTTAAGTCTGTTATCTCAGAGATCTTATTCATGGGTAACAGGAAGATATCGGCTGAATTAATTTGATTGCCATTTAGCAAAATACTGACTCTCTCGCAAGCATTTTGAAGCTCTCTAACGTTGCCAGGCCAGTCATAACTTTGCAAGGCAGAAATTACCTCTGGGGAACATACAACAGGTCTCTTGCAAAACTTTTTTAGAAAAAACGAGACTAATAGAGGGATATCCTCAGGTCTTTCCCTAAGAGGAGGAATCATCAAAGGCATTACATTTAATCGGTAAAAAAGATCTAACCTGAAAAGGCCGGCCTCTACCTGCTTTTTTAAAATCTTATTAGACAAGGCTATAAGCCGAAAATCAACCGAAATTTGCTCGGTTGAGCCTAACCTTTCTATTTTTCTGGTTTGAAGAGCCCTTAGCAGCTTGACCTGCAAATTCAAAGGAAGCTCTGAAATTTCGTCTAACACTAAAGTGCCCCCGTTGGATAGTTCTATTTTGCCCAGTTTACGCTTCTCCGCGCCGGTAAACGCACCTTTTTCATACCCAAACAGCTCACTCTCTAGAAGATTGTCAGGGATGGCGCCGCAATTGACTATAATTAATGGACCATCTCGTCGAGGACTTAACTGATGAATTAGCGTAGCAAAAACTTCTTTACCAACTCCAGACTCTCCTTCAATCAAAACATTACAATCGCTTTTGGAGATGATCTCACATAGCTTCACTAACTTTAACATTTTCTCGTTTTTTGTAATTAAACTCACAGTTAACTTAGGGGGAACATAATCAAAGTCTTGTCTACTCTGTATGGTTTTTTGAACCACCCTTAGCAACTCATCCATACTAAAGGGCTTTTGAAGAAAATCGGAAGCGCCAAGGCGCATAGCCTCAACAGCATCTTGAACGGTTCCAAATGCGGTGATGACAATTACATCTAGGTTAAAGTCTTTTTCTTTGACAAGCTTGAGAAAATCTATTCCGCTCATTTCGGGAAGCTTTTGATCTGTGATGATAAGATCAAAGCTTTCTCGCTCTAAAGCTTTCAGGGCTTCAGCGGGATTTGCATAGCTTTTAACATCATAGTACTCTCTTAAAGCCTCTACTATTGTGAACCTTAAGAGCTCATCATCTTCAACTAAGAGAATCTTATACATTTGACCTTGGAATTCTTAAGCAAACTTTTGCTCCGATGGGCTTTCCATTGGTATCTAGCATATTTCCTAGCTCCAAGCTGCCACCATGAGCTTCTATTAACTCCTTAGAAATAGCGAGACCCAATCCAGTCCCTCCCTTAAAATAAGACCTAAAAGGCTCAATCATTGAAGCCGTAAAGCCTTCGGGAAATCCTACACCGTTATCCAGGACCTGGACCTCAACGGAATCGTCTAAACTTCTTCCAACAATCATCACCTCTGGATCTTTATCTGTATCTCGGGGAGCGATAAGCGCATTTTTTAAAATGTTGATTAAAACTCTTTTAATAGCGTCAATATCCAAAAACGCATACAAAAAACCATCAATGTTAAAATTTATTTTTACTGTTGGAAACAGGGTTGCCATTTCAGTAGCCACCTGTAGTATAAGTTCTCTCAATTGAACGTACTTCCTATTTAAAGTTTTTTTGGAGGAAAAGCTTAAAATATTCTGAATGCAGTGCTCTATATTTTGAACCCCCGCATTTATTATGCTTAAAAATTTTTTTAACTCTTCATTGTCAATCTTTCGCTCCAAAAATGAAGCTGCAAGCTTAATGTAGCCTAGTGGGTTCCGTATCTCATGAGCCAAAACACTTGCGGTATTGGATAAAGTTAGAAGTCGCTCCGTTTTCTTTATTTCATCCTCGTTTTTTTTAAGAACTTCCAGAGCTTCCGAGGCTTTGTCTGACAGGGCTGCTATTCTATTTAAAGTCTCATCTATCTTACTGGGCATACCTTTCAGACACCTTGATAATTTCAAAGGCTTTCTCATAAAACTCAGGCAATTGTATGTCAACGTCTCGCATAAAAAGCTTAATTAAAAACTGCTCAAACTCTGATAACTGGTCGTAATCAGTAAGCAAACTCTTAATCTGCTCGGAGAGATCGGCAAGTTCTTGTTTGTTTTTACTCAGCAGCGCCTCTTGAGCTAAACTAATTAAAGCAAGAAGACGATATTTTGAGCTGAGCGAAGGTAAACGCTTTTTCAAAGAGTCTTTTTGCGGTGTTTTTTTCACGCAAGTTAGCCAGACTCTAAAAACCTCATCCGAAGAAAAAAAACTTTCGTCTTGGGCCTCTAAATACTCTATGCAATCCTTGTACTTTTTTGCCCTCATCAAACAATAAGCTCTTAATATTTTGTCTTGAAAGCGTAGAGCTTCAAAAAAACCTAGTTGATCCAGAGACTCCAAGCATTTCTGGTAGTTTCTAATGCGGTAATTTGCCAAAGCCTGTAGTCGTAGTAATTTAACTTTTTGCTCAATCGAGGCGCTATGAAAAATGTCTTCCATATCTTTAATTGAGAGCCTTTCCAAGCCCAGAGCCATATAAGACAGAGCTGTTTTAAAGTTTGGTTTTTCCGAGTGGATAATTATCTCTTTTGCCTTAGAAGCTGAAATATTTTCAAAATCTGCCCAGCTGCTATCAACGAACGAAAGCAAGCAGAAATAAAATGTTATGCGGCCAAGCATAATCTTTTCATCTTTTCTATCAGTGTTGTTCTATTAATTTTTAAAAGCATCGCTGCCACTGTTTTATTGCCATTGGCTTGTTTGAGAGCCTGCTGGATGAGTCGTTTTTCGAGATCAGCCAGTGTTTCAGTCAAACCCTGTGAGGAATACAAGCTAAAAGAGCTTAAATCTGACTCCTTAACTGAAGGATCAATATTTTCAAAGTTAATATCGCCTAAATTTTTCTCTAGTTCCTCAATTAGGTATGGCGGAAGATCGTTTAAACTTAGGCAATTGCCTTCACAAAACAATATCGCCCTTTCAATAATATTTTGGAGTTCTCTAACGTTTCCTCTAAATTGATGCTTCTTCAGAACCTCAATCAAATAGCTCGGTAAAACTAAACTTTTGTTATGTTTTTTGCAAAATGTTTCAAAAAAGTAACGAGTTAAGACCGCTATATCTTCAGGTCTCTCACGAAGAGGGGGTAGCTCAAATTGAACAGTGTGCAACCTGTAAAAAAGGTCTTCCCTAAATTTATTTTGTTTTACCTCTGTCAGCAAATCTCTATTAGTAGCGGCAACAATCCTTACGTCCAAGGCCTGAAGCTTGTTGCTACCAAGCGGAGCTACCACTTTCTCTTGTAGAACTCGAAGCAACTTTGCCTGAAGTCTTAGGCTCAATTCCCCTACTTCGTCAAGAAATATGGTTCCATGATTTGCATACTGGAATTTGCCCTCTTTTGCAACAAACGCTCCAGTGAATGCTCCTTTCTCAAAACCAAAGAGCTCCGCCTCCAAGATTTCTTCCGGTATAGCTGCGCAATTGACGGGAACGAAGTTACCTTTTCTACCCGACAATCGATGAATAGCGTTCGCAATGAGCTCCTTGCCAGTTCCAGTTTCTCCCGTGATCAGAACAGTTACGTCAGAAGAAGCTATCTTTGAAACTTGCGAAAGTATTTTTTTTAATTTATCTGAACATGTAATAAACCCGTCAAAGAAAATAGCTTCCTCACTCATTGTAATAATAAAAGTCTACAAATTTATTTGACTTTGTTTGTTTAAAGAAGCTATCACCTCGGCAGCCTTTGTATTCCTTGGATCACTTAACAATATTTCCTTCGCCATTTGTTCGCTTTTAGTCCAATCTCCCAACCTCATGTAGAAATCTAACAAGAGGCTTTGTACATCAACATTTTTCTCCTGAGCGTTAAACTGCTCCAAGGCAGTGATGGCTTCTTGGTCAAGATTTAAACTTCTAGCCACCTCAGCAAAACCTAGTGTAGCTCGTAGATTTAAAGGATTTGCTTTTAAAGCTCTTTTGTAATACTTCAATGCCTCTTCGGTTTTGCCCTCCAATTCGCAAACAAGACCTAATCCCGCAAACGCCATATCATTGTTTTCTTCCTGCAAAAGAGCTTGCTCGAAATAATCTCTAGCTTTCTCGAAATTCGCTTCCATAAGCTGCAGAGTGCCCTTCAAACATAACCATCTTGAGTCCTGAGCATAATTAGTCTCAAAAAAGTCAAAATTTTGTTCCACGAAAGAGTGATCCCCAAGCAATAATTTCGTCTCAAGCACTAAAAACTGAACCCGTTTTCGAGAGTGCTCAGGAAGATCTTCGGAGTACAGGTTAATCAATAAATCCAGCGCCTCTTGAAATTTGCCCTCTCTTTTAAGTCTCTCAGCATGCCTCAGTTCAGCTTCCAGAAGATCCAAATTATTTGTTTCAGAAGATTGAAAATCCGTGGACACTTCTAACACAACCTCTGCCTGTTCCCCAGGGTTTTCTGTTTGCTGAAACTCAGGCAATCGCTGATTAATCATTTCCAGAAAATCTGCCGCAGCCGGATAACTTGGGTTTTCTCTTAAAATATCCTCAACTAACCGTTTCGCTTTTTCAAAATCGGCATTCTTAAAGTATATTCCCGCCAGAGAAAACTTAGCTTCCAAGCTATCCCCATTCTTGGCTATAAAATCCTCCAAAACTCTGATGGCAGTGGAATACTCTTCAATCTGATAAGATATCTGCACAATTTTAAACATCGGAATCCATGGTTGCGCAGACTTGAAATAACTTTTCTCCAACATCGCAAGAGCTTTATCTGACAGACCCTCCTCGTGCAAAACCATTCCCAAGCCGCACATTGTTTTAGAATCACTGTCATCAAGGAGGTAACTTTGACTAAGCCATCCCCTTGCCGCAGCAAGATTGCCTTGCATGTATTCTAAAACTCCCAAGACTCTTAAAAGTTTTGGATTTAATTTATCAGACTCGTACAGTTGCAAAGCTTTGTGTTTTGCAACCTGAATATCCCCCGCTGCAGCAGCTTTCTCAATATCCTCAAGAGCTTTATCAAAATCTTGTTCCATCATAATGTTAAAAATCTTTTGCAAACTCCCGCCTAAGCCAGCACCGACAGAAACACATTTGAACCCAGTCAATCTGGATGCCTTCAGGGCAGAATCGTAGGAACTTAAATCATAGGGGCTAAAGTAAACACACTCGTTTTTTAAATGATCATAAACAGACCCATTTTTACTCGAAACAACTATTTTCCCTAATCTGCTTGCGATAACCTCTAAAATAGGGAAACGAATCTCCTCGGCGGGATTAATAACTACTTCCGCTTTCTTAATTCCCTCAATCAGTTCTTGAATTGTGGCAACTTCTACTACGCCCATCTCTCTTAGCGAACCTGAATGCCCAACATTTAAAACCAGCATTTCATCTTGAGCAACATCCTTAACTCTTGAGAAGAATTGTTGGTCAATAGCCCAATCACCCACCAAAACCGCCACTTTGCAAGAAACTGTTTTTTCAGGAGTAAGTCCTTCAAGAAAATCCCAATCAAGAAGGCTAATATGGTCCGTGATATGGGGCAGCTTAGAAAAACCGAACACTCTTTCAGGCTTGTTAGCAAGCTTGAAGTCACTGTTTAGTTTGCCGATGAAGCAATCAAAAACTACGCTTGCTTTAAGTTTAATAGCGACTTCATAATCATCTACAACTAAAAAACTAAACTCGCTACTGTCAGAAACTTGGTTTAGGGAAACGAGATTTATGCCCAGTAAACTCTTGAAAAAACTCTTTACTAGAGGATTTTTAGATGTCCAAGCCACCAAGCTCATCTTTTATAAATTTGGTTCACTGTTGCTCTAAGTTTAACTTCAAGATCGTCCAAAGCTGGCTCAACGTTTGCTTTGATCGTTTCAGCAATCATCCACCAAGATCCATAAAGCTGAGCCTCGGTAATTTTAGAACAGGACTTTGTTAAATCGTTAATAGTGGTATCTATAAGAAAGTTACTCCTTCTATCCTCAGGAAGCAACTCTAGAATCAGGTAATACCAGCTCATAAACTCCTTGAGAGCGGTGACGGCATTGATTAAAAGCTTATTGCCCTCTACCATTTTGCCCTCGTTAAAAAACATCCTAGCTTCTCTAAAAATTTTAAAAATCGCGTTTACTATGTTGGGGGCCTCAACAAGTCTTGAAAGAGCAAATCTTTCAGGTTGATCAGTTTTTATTTCAAAAGTTCCTCCGCTAAATTTGGACAGAGAGCTCTCCCAGTCGCTATCCTTTAGTTCTTCGCCATTAAAGACAACTTCAATTATCATGTGATCTGGATCTATCGAGCTTTTGACAAGCTCTATAAAATCCCCAAAACGTTGAATTTCGCTCAAGTCGTAATTTTGCAGGCATCCATTAACATATACTGTAGGTTCATTTTTGTTTGATTGACTTTGCATATATAAATTTGATGGCGAAATATTTAATATAGTTTCAAAATGTTTTGCTTCAATTTACATTTCTTTGGACCAATCCAATTTGGATTTCTTGCAACAAAGCCTCATCAGGTTTTTAAAGAGTGGGTGGATAACGCTTTGGAAAAATTTGTCCTTAACACAGGTTCTGGCGCAAAGTTAATCCAAAGAAGTCCCTTTCCCAAGCTTTCTTTTGGTTCAATATCTATAAGC
>Ga0197142_1003284_pt1 | contig 13653 bp, 9 predicted proteins | sample GBS60_MetaG_FD_148614 | JGI IMG/M metagenome (GOLD analysis project Ga0197142, IMG submission 148614) | Sediment microbial communities from Great Boiling Springs, Gerlach, Nevada, United States - GBS 60_MetaG | ecosystem: Environmental > Aquatic > Thermal springs > Hot (42-90C) > Sediment... | reverse complement strand
GTTTTACATGATCGTCAACTGGCAGAACGGTTTTATGATCCTAAGCTTGCAGACCGGCAAATCCCTGCCAATCTGTCTCTGCACTACTTTATGTCGCGGCCCGAAGCATAACGTTGCAGAACGTATCCAAGTCTATGAACTGACTAGGGGTATCGTTCTGTCATTCCTCGGGATAACGTGGAGGACGTTCATGCCAGGGAACGCGGGACTGGCCCATGAAATAACGTGGAGGACGTTCATGCCAGGGAACGCGGGACTGGCCCACGAACAATCGGCTCTCAGGAGGGACTTTCTCCGACTGGTCTTGATCATCATGGTGCCGGAGAACAAGTCGGGGGGAATGAAGTTTCCGGGACAATCCTTCGCGAGCAGGGTCGTAGGATAACGAAATGGAGTATATTCGAGTTTCCCAGATGCGGTGATCACAAACTCTTGAGAGTTGGTATGGAACAGCGTCAATTGCACCTGCTTTCTGCCTTGCGTTTGCCGACCTCCTATCCCTTGCAACTGGAAGCGGATGAGGTCGCCGCCTGGCTCAACGGTTACATGGTGATGTGGCACCCCTCGGCATTATGGAATGCCAGCCGACCTCCTCAGGTGTCCAACTCCTACGATCATGACACCCCCACAGCCGGGTTTATTTACGTCATACCCCGGGGTCCCCAACTGTTTCAACCGGAAGATTGGCGGCAACGCGTCGAAATGGCCGGGGCTTACGTGGTGGACGCCACAGCCGATCGCACCGAAACCCTCAACCAACTTCTGAGCGTGGTCCGGCAAGCCGGTTCCCCGGCTGCTTTGGTGGAAGCTCCCGCCGAAATCGTCCGATTGTTCTTCGGTTTGGGCTACGGTTACCTCCTGCTGGATACCCTCTACGAGGCGGCGGATCATGTTCGACTGCTGGATGGCGTCGCTTTCTGGAACGATGTCACAGCAGCGGTGCAGTGCCTGCAAGAAGGAGGCGATCCGCGAGCCTCCCTCCGCGCGGCGGCCGAAAAATTGCAACAGGCTCGTGAACAAATCCATCCGCAACGGCTGGTGTGGGTGGAATGTATTCAGATCGATCCTCAGCACCTGCGCGTCGACTGGCCGAAAGCCTTCCAAGCCCGCTTGCCGGTTTGTGTGTTGGTAGCGGGAGCTACTCTGGAGCGACTGGCCGAGGCGGAACCGGAGCGGTTCGCCCAATTGCGGGCCGCCTTTCCCGATCAGTTACCCTCGCACGTGGACCTCGCTTGTGGAGCTTATCAGGAGCGTGAGGACAGTTTCCTGCCTGTGGAGTCTCAACTGTGGAACCTTCGACTGGCTCAAGAGACAGTCCGTCGTCTGCTAGGTACGGGGTGCAGCGTCTACGCCCGAGAGCGTGCCGCGTATCATCCCCTGCTTCCCAGTTGGTTGCAACATATGGGGTATCGTCATGCGATTCTCTGGCCTCAGGCGGGTGTGACGCTTCCCCGCTTATATTCCACTGCCGTGCATTGGCCCGCTCCCGATGGCACGGCTGTCGATGCTTTATGTCGCGAGCCGCTTGCTGTTCACGATCCTCTCACCTTCTTCAACCTGGTCTATCACATGTACCAGGCATACACCAACGATGCCGCTCCAACTTTGACCCTTCTGCATCAAGCCGCTCCTGCGGCCCCCTGCTACGATGATCTGCTGGCTTTATCCGAATTGGCCCCCGTATTTGGCGAGTCTGTACCCCTGCATCGCTATTTCACGGATGTGGTCGCTGGCGATTACATCGGTCCCCAGCCAGCCGACGAGTTCTTCGTAGACGATCTGGACGAACGAGTGACCCAACAGAAGCGTCATGATCCCGTTTCCGGCTTTGTTCATCTGTGGCGGTGGCGACGACGACTCGACACAGTCTTCACCCTGGCCGCCCTGCATCGTTCCGTAACACCTGGGTCCAAGGTGGAGGAAGACAAGCTGCTATCCGACTTGGAAGACTTGGAACGAACCGTGGAGATGGCTGGCCCCCAGCGGACCGTCCTCAGCGAGGAGTCCCTCCAGAGCCAATGGGTTCAGTTGCAAGAAGCCTGGGCGAAGAAGCTGGCCGCACGTTTGCAAGCTCAGGCTCCCCTTCAGATGCCAGGATATATGCTTTTCAATCCCTGCAATTACACCCGGCGTGTTGCTCTGGAATTGAATGATGTTGCTGGTCCGATTCCGGTGGCGGACCCTGTCAAAGCTGCGGAGTATAGCCAGGGAATGGCCCGGGTGGTGGTCGAAGTCCCACCGTTGGGCTATGCCTGGTTTCCTCGGGGAGTACCCACAGCACCGCCCCCGAAGCCTCGCCTGACCTTGGCGGAAAACCTGACCGTTCGCAATGAGTTTTTCGAGTGTGACATCGACTCCACCACAGGCGGCATTCGTTCCTTCCGTGACCTCCGGCGTCGCCATACCCGCTTTGGACAGCAACTGGTGTACAATCCGGGCAGTCGCATGATCGCCCAGGACATCTCGGTCACTCATTGCGGGGCAGCTCTGGGAGAAATTACCAGCGTGGGAGAATTGCGGGATGAGCAGGATCAAGTGCTCGCCCTTTTCCGGCAACGCTTTCGGGCCTGGCTCGGCCGTCCCGTTCTGGAAATTCGCATCAGTTGGGAGGAAATCCGTCACCCGCCGAACGGTTACCCCTGGCACGCCTATTATGCTGCCCGCTTCGGCTGGCGGGATGAACGGGCCGTTTTGTTCCGTGGTGTCCATGGGCGCAATGAGCCCACCAGTGCCACCCGCCCCTGCAGTGGCGACTATCTGGAGGTGCGACTCGGCTCCGAGCGTTCCTTTCTCTACACCGGCGGGTTACCGTTTCTCCAACGTCACCACCAACGCATGGTCGACGTGATCCTCATTACAGAAGGGGAAGAGGAGCGCACGTTCGATCTGCTGTTGTCCACCGATCGAGACTATCCCATGCCCACCGCTCAAGGTTGGATTTCGCCTGCCCCTCTCCTTCCGACGGATCGAGGCCCACCGCCTTTCGGTACCAGTGGCTGGCTGGTTCACATCGACATGCCGAATCTGCTGCTCACCAGTATGCGTCCGGTGCCTGCTTCTGCAGGTGCCGACCGGGCTGTAGCTCTCCGTCTCCTGGAAACATCCGGATTCGCGGGAACCGTGGAATGTCGTTTCGCTCGTGATCCCAGTCGTGCCAGCCGCATCGACGGCTTGGGGCAACCCCTGCAGCCTCTCCACGTCTCCGGCGATGCTGTCCATGCCGACTACTCGGGCGATGAATTGTTCCGCATCCTGGTCGAATGGGAATAACTTCCGGGAAGCCCATTACCTCCTAAAAAACTGGAGAAGCCCGTGTTGATCTTGATCCTGAACATCGCTTGAACTTAGGAAACACTTAGGAAGGAACGTGCTCGTATCAGCGTGAAGCATCGGGCTCCACTCGATCACAGGCAAACCGGACGCGGTCCCGAAGGATGAAACTCCCAGGTAACCTCATTCGTCGGAAATGACGAGACCATCGGTGCTCGTACCAGGTCTGACGAGATCACGGCGAGGGATCGGACATGCTCAGACTGTGGCGTGCAATTACGGTTTGGACCGGTATCGTGGGTGCAAGCGTCGCCTTATCCGTCTCTCTTCCGGCAGCGGAGCAGAACGCTTCGCCCCAGCAGAAGGCTGCGCCGGAGGGCGTCCAACTGGCAAGTCGAGTGCAAACGATCCTTCGGACCCACTGCTACCGCTGTCACGGCCAGGATGGGATCGTCGAAGGGGGTGTCAATTACATTACGGATTTGACCAAGCTGGTGGCCCGGAAAAAAGTCGTGCCGGGTAAGCCGGAGGAGAGCCGCCTCTGGTTGCGTATGGAGGATGGGACGATGCCTCCTCCCGAGGAGCACCCCCGCCCCTCCGCCCAGGACCTGGCTGTCATCCGCCGATGGATTTCCCTGGGTGCTCCCGCTCCCACTCCAACGGCGGTGGCTAGCCGCAAACCGATCACGACAGCCGACGTTCACCACCTGATCCTGGCCGATCTGGAACGTATGGAATTGCGTGCACGTCGCTTTCAGCGCTTCTTTACCTTCCACCATCTCCACAATGCTGGATTGTCTGAGGATGAATTGCAGACCTACCGCAACGCTCTCAACAAGCTGGTCAACTCCCTCTCCTGGGGCTCCAGGATTATCAATCCCGTTCCCCTGGACGAGGCGAAAACGGTCTTCCGCATCGATCTTCGCTGGTATCAGTGGGACGCCACGACCTGGAACCGGATTTTGCAGGAGTATCCGTATGGAATTCTGGAAGACACCACAGCGGCACGCGTGCTCTGTGCGTTCACGCTGGCCCGAATGCCGTTGATCCGGGGGGACTGGTTTATCGCCACAGCAAGTCGCGCACCGCTGTATTACGATATCTTGCAAATCCCCCTCAGTCTGACCGAATTGGAGCGTCTGATCCGGGTCGATGCCACTCGGAATATCCAACAGGAACGCGTCATTCGTTTAGCCTTCAATGGCTCCGGGGTGTCCCGCTTCAATCGTATTCTCGAGCGTCACGATTCTGCCCACGGCATGTACTGGCGCACGTATGATTTCGACGAGCCGCCCGCCAACCTGGCCAATCGCCTGGAGGGAACCTTGGTCCCGGACTCGCGCAACGTCTTCGCCTTCCCTCTCGGCCCGACGGGACTGGCGGAGAACCCCTTCCGTCACGCCGGAGGTGAAGCCATATTCACCCTGCCGAATGGACTACACGCCTTCTTCATTGCCAATGCAAACAATACACGCCTGGATAAAGCTCCTGTCACTATTGTCAGCGACCCGCGGCGTCCCGATCGTGCCGTGGAGGCAGGCGTGTCCTGCATGTCCTGTCATGTGACCGGTATCATGCCCAAGGCGGATCAGATGCGGGAACATCTTGAGAAAAATCCGAAGGCCTTCACCCGTCGCGAAGCCGAGTTGATCCGGGCTTTGTATCCCGGCAAGGATGTGGCCCTAAAGATCATGCAGGAAGATATGAAGCGATTTGCCGAGGCCGTCGCCCAAACCGGAGCACGGGTAGCACGTCAGGAAGCCGTCAGCACCGTGACCCTCAAATACGAAGCGGACCTGGACATCGAACTGGCGGCTGCAGAGGCCGGCCTGTCCGTAGCTCAATTCCGTGAGGCGGTATCGCAATCCCCAGTGCTACGTCGTCACTTCGGCAGTCTGCTTCCTGTGGGTGGGACCATCACCCGTCAGATCTGGGTGCAAGCCTTCGGCGACCTGATTCGGGAATTGCAGTTGGGCACCCTCTTCGTGGCCAGCTTGAATGGTCCCAGCAATGAGGACAATACCGGTGAACTCGACCCGTTGGAATCCCTTGCGGGAACCGCCCATCAGATCGCCTTTTTCCCGGATGGTCGTCGTGCCATCGTCGCCTCGGCCGATCGCTCGGTCCGTCTCTGGGATGTCGAAGGCCGGCGTGATGTCAAGCGGCTGGTCGGTCATACCGCCAGTGTCTGGAGTGTCGCACTTTCTCAGGATGGCAAGTATGCCCTCAGTGGCGGCATGGATGGTGTCGCCCGCCTTTGGGACCTGGCTACCGGTTTGGAAATACAGCGTTATGCCGAACATAGCGGCCTGGTCAGTGCTGTCGCTTTGCATCCAACTCAGCGCTGGGCGTATAGCGGCAGTTATGATGGCTCCCTGGTTGCCTGGCGATTCGCTGATGGCAGCGAGTTGTGGCGTCGCGATGGGCTCGGATACATCACCGCTGTGGCTCCCGACCCCCGTGGTGAGGAGCTTCTGGTTGCAGCAGGCCGGACCCTTTTACTCCTCGATGCCAAGACGGGAGAGGAACGGCGACGCCACGGCCCATTTCCGGCTCCGCTGTCGGCCTTGGCAGTCAGCTCGGACGGCCAATGGTATGCCGCCGGAAGCGATGACGGAACGATCCGCCTTTGGAAACAGGGCCAAAGCATAGCGATCGCCACTCTAACGGGACATACCGGCCCGATTCGTACCCTGGCTCTCAAAGACGGCGGACGTTGGCTTCTCTCCGGTGGAGCCGACCGTACCGTTCGTCTTTGGGACACTGCCGATCGGCAGCGACCCCAAGCCGCCCTGTGGAAACAACACACAGCCCCCCTCAGCGGTGTAGCGTTCCTGGCCAATGCCCCCTTGGCACTGGCAGGCGATCAGTCCCTATCCATCCATCTCTGGCGCGTCGACCCATTCTTCTCCAAACCGGATCCGGCCGCTCCACCCGACCGCATACCTCTGATCCGCGATTGAGCGTGATCTCGAGATCGAACGATTATTGATGAGTACGTCTTTCCATTCCCCGCGATGGGGGAGCAAACGCTGATACTTCGAAATGTCAAAATCCCTGCTCCACGTCGGACTATAGCGACCACGAGGGAATTGCCCGGTCAAACCATGGCCACCGAGCTGGAATCGCCTAAGGGCGGCTAGGGAGACTGCGGATCCTTTCGGTGCCGTTCCCATTCCAAGGTGGGCAGATTTTCCGGATAAGGCGAGGGAGGCGGTAACGGCTCTGAGAAGGAGGGGGACAGGATGGCAGCCTGCCGCGGGTCACCCCAGCTGACGCGTCCAGCCCGTACCAGAGGATCATCCGCGAACGGCTTACGGGCCCAGGCACAGCCCATCATGGTCCCCAGGACCAACCCTAGAAAACCCCAGCGGTACCCCATGGAAATCCCGCTTGTACGCTCACCACTCCCACACCCTCGTTGTACACCTAGAAAACCCCAGCGGTACCCCATGGAAATCCCGCACCGGAATCAGGGCAGACACCCTTGCTATCGGAACTAAAGACTTTTCCACTTGAGTTTCGACCGCTGAAGCAGGTACGGCGGCGGGACTTATTGGGGGTGAGCATCCGGGTCAGCCAGGTTCGCCGGGAAAGTCCCCGCATGAATGTCCGGAAACCTCACCGCTCACCAGACAACGGGACAGAACATGATCAAACGGGTGGCGTGAAGGCGGCCGAGGAATGGAACGAAACCCGCGTCCCCTGAGGATGTCGCCGTCGTTTCTTTTGCTGCACGATCTCGGACATCACCTGCCCGACGCGTTCCAACTTATCCTGCCACTGGAACTCTCGGGAGAGTCGCTGCTGTCCGGTTTTGCCGAGGGTTTCCCGCCAGGAGGGGTTGCAAACCAGGCGAGCCAATTGCTCCGTGAGGTCCTCGACATCACCACAACGGGCGAGCAATCCGTCCTGTTCATGACGGATCAATTCACCGGCTCCTCCGGCACGGTATGCGATGTTTGGCCGAGCGTTGGCCCAAGCCTCCAGGAGTACCAGACCAAATGCATCGGTACGCGAGGGCAAAGCGAACAGGTCGATCGCCGCGAAGAAATCTTTTTTCTCCTGGGGAGACAGCGCTCCCAGATACGTAACTCCTCGAGGAGGCCGTTGCCAGACCTGACGGAACTCCGGCATAGCCGGCCCTGCCAGTACCAGGCGACAAGGGATTCCCCGCTGATGCAGACGTGCGACGGCGTGGAGTAGATCCAAAGTTCCTTTGGCACGCGAAAGATTGGCGAGATGACCAATGACAGCAGTGTGCTCCTCCACGCCCCACAGTTGGCGTGTCGCCGGTCGATTGCCTCCGGTGCATTCACGGACATCCACGCCCATGCCCTGGAGATGAATCCGCTGGGGCTCTACTCCACACGATCCCACCACTTCCCGTTCGGCCTCCGTCTGGACAAAGACTCCATCCGCCTGACGCAACAACCAGCGCAGGTGCCAGGCCGTGTACGCCCGACGGACGGGATCGCGGGGATGATCCCGATCTCCGAAATGGAGAAAGGGGGTCAGAAAAAAAGGCACCTGATGACGGCGGGCCAGACGCCAGGCACAGGCTGCAATAAACGCATAGGGAAACGCCAACGCATGCACGGCATCCACCGGTCCCGGATCCCGTCGCGCCTGTTGCCACATGGAGGGGCAGATGGGATTGCACGGCACCGTCAGACTCCGCCAAAGGGGATGGGGGACAAGCGATAGGGCCTTGAGCACCCAACGTCGCCCGGGGAACCCAGGTAACGGTGGAAACCGTTCAATGACCGCTTCGCTCCGCACTTCACGTATATAGGGGCAAGAAGGTCGTCGCGGACGCCAGAGTTCCTCCAGAGCATCTGCGGTCGTGGTCCAGACGCGGACCTGACAGGCATGTTCTTCGGCAAGGTAATCGGCCAGGCGTTGGGTGTAGGTTTCCGCCCCGCCCAATGCCGGAGGATAACGATGAACACACAACACCACATGGTGCATATTGCCTGTCCGGTTCTCGGGAAAATCGGACTTTACCGCGTTCTCATATTCCCTGCCGAGGAGCCATCAGATGATGTCCATGAGGAACGATTTCGGTACGATGAGGAAAAAGGACCGTTGCCCCGATTGTTCCGGTTATATCTGCCATGATTCGCCTATCCCCCCTTGCGGAATCGATCAAGCCGTCGGCCACTTTAGCAGCCGGTGCCAAGGCTCGTCAACTGAAAGCCGCTGGCATCACCGTTTATGATTTCAGTCTCGGTGAGCCCGATTTCAACACACCGGAACACATCTGCGCCGCGGCTGCGGAAGCTGCCCGCCGAGGCCAGACCCACTATACCCCCACCAGCGGTACCACCGAGGTGAAAAATGCCATCTGCCGTTGGTATCAACGCTTCCACAACTACGCGATCGAACCGGATCAGGTGATCGTATCCAACGGTGCTAAGCATTCCATTCACAATGCCTTGGCCGCAACTGTAGGCCCAGGCGATGAAGTGCTCATCCCCAGCCCCTATTGGGTCAGCTATTCCGAACTGGTCCAGATGACCGGGGCTGAACCGGTGTTACTGGAAACGACTGCGGAAACGGGCTTCAAACTCACACCCGAACAACTGCGCTCGGCATTGACCCCACGTACACGCCTGCTGATGATCAACTCACCCTGCAACCCGACCGGTACAGTCTATACCCGTCAGGAATTAGAGCAGTTGGTCGATACTCTTCTCAATCACAGCGACGCGGCCATTCTCAGCGATGAGATTTACGAACAACTCACTTACGGAAAGGTGGGGCCGACATGCATCGCGACCCTCCGGCCGGAACTCCGGCAACGGACCATCACCATCAGTGGAGCCAGCAAGAGTTACGCCATGACCGGCTGGCGTATGGGCTGGGCTATTGCTCCAAGCCATGTAGTCAAAGCCATGGACGCCATTCAAAGCCAGGAAACGAGTTGTCCCAGCAGTATTTCACAAGCCGCCTTGGTGGCTGCTCTGGAGGGACCGCAAGAGTGTGTGGCCCAGATGCGTGCGGAATTCGCTGTCCGCCGGGATTTGACCTGTCGGCTCCTCCGTCAAATCCCGCACATCCGTCTGCATGAGCCGGAAGGTGCCTTCTACGCTTTCTTCGATGTCTCCGCCTACTTCAACAAACGCTTCGGCCCGCTATGGGTGCAGGACTCGCTCTCCTTCTGCACCGCTTTGCTCCAACAGGCCCACGTCAACCTGGTCCCGGGGATTGCCTTTGGCGCAGAAGGGTATGTACGCATGTCCTTCGCTACCAGCCAGGAAGTGATCACCGCTGGACTGACGCGCTTCCAAGAATGGCTACAATCAGCGCAGGAGAATTGAGTTTATGCTCCTTCCATCCCAACCAATGCCTCAGACCACAACGATGGCGCCCCTTTATCTCACGGAAGCCGAGGTAGAACAACTGGTCACGATGGATCTTGCCTTGGAGGCCGTAACCACGGCATTCCGGAAACTGGCCTTGGAGGAAGCGGAGAACGTACCGCGGCAACGTTGCCAGACCGATCATGTGATGTTGCATGTCTTGCCCGCCGCCGCCAAGACACTCGGGATCATCGGCTTTAAAGCTTACACTTCAAGCAAGGAGGGAACACGCTTCCATGTCACACTCTACGACGGTAAGACGGGGCAGTTGCAGGCATGGCTGGAGGCCGACATCCTCGGTCAGTTTCGCACGGGTGCCGCTACAGGGGTAGCCACGCGAAAACTGGCCCGAACCGATGCCCGCACCGTCGGATGCCTCGGCACGGGTAAACAAGCCCGAACCCAGATCCTCGCGGTATGCAAAGTCCGCCCTATCGAACAGGTCCGCGTCTATTCCCGGCAACCGGAGCGCCGACATGCTTTCGCTGAGCGGCTCTCCCGCGAAACAGGGGTGGCAGTTCTACCTGTGGATCAGCCGGAAGACGCCGTCCGGAACATGGACATCGTGATCACTGCTACCACGGCCCGTGATCCGGTGTTGCTGGGCACCTGGCTTTCCCCTGGTCAACACCTCAATCTGATTGGCTCCAATATGATCGCCAAAGCGGAAGCGGATGTGGAAGTCTTCCGCCGCGCGACACTTGTGGTTGTGGACAGTAAAGACCAGGCACGTCAGGAAGCAGGGGACTTTGTCGCTCCTCTCAACAGCGGCGTACTGGAATGGTCCGACATCATCGAGTTGGCTCCCCTCATCGTTGGTCGCTACCCCGGACGGCAGTCGCAAGAAGATATTACCATCTTCAAATCCCTCGGGCTGGGAATCGAAGACATCGTCTTGGCTGCCCGGATCGTGGAACTGGCGCGGGCGCAGGGTCTCGGCCGCCCCCTCTTCTCCACCTGATCCGACCTTCCCACACCGAGGATCGGGACAAACAGGGCCTCTCCTGAACGCCCTTCCCTGTGTACCAGCGGAGTTCTCATCAAACAACCAGGACCTCTCCTGGACCCTCTTCCCCATGTACCAACGGATTCTCAGCGGAACAAAACGATTCTGATATTACTCCATAGCGATGGCACCATCGATCCGGCGATCGGCGACCGCAATCCGACGATTGGTAACCGGATCCACGAAGATGGAATGGGCATCGCCTTGACGGCCCGAGGAGACCACCCGGTGTCCCCGACGCTGCAATTGAGCGACCAGTTCCGCGTGGTTTGGGGTCGTTTCCAGCCGGGCCATATCGGGGAACCATTGATGATGAAGGCGTGGTGCTGAGACGCACTGCTCCGGAGGCAGCGCGAAATCCAAGCGATTGAGCAGCACGCATAGGACGGTATTGATGATGGTGCGTCCACCCGGGCTACCGGTCACCAGCACCACCCGATCCTGCTGACGCACGATGGTCGGTGTCATGGAGCTGAGCATGCGCTTGCCGGGTGCAATGGAGTTGGCAGGCGTGCCGATCCGCCCATCGGTGCTGGTCACTCCGGGGCGAGGATTGAAGTCGGTCATTTCGTTATTGAGGATGAAGCCAGCCCCGCGAACCGCTACCCGACAGCCGTAACTGTTCTCCAAAGTGTACGTCGTGCTCACCGCTAACCCTTCGCGATCGATGATGGAGAAATGCGTCGTAGATTCTCCCTCGGGTTGCACCGGCACATCAGGAGCCACCTCCGCGCTGGGAGTGGCTTTGTCCGGGCGGATCGTCGCGGCAAGACGATGGGCATAGTCCCGACGGATCAAGTGCGGGGGAATCGGGGTGAAGTCGGGATCACCCAAGTAACGGGCGCGATCCGCATACGCCCGACGCATCACCTCAATCAGCATGTGGTACGTGTGAGCAGACCAGCGTCCGTGAGATTTCAGGTCCATTCTTTCCAGCATGTGCAACATCAGAGCCAGAGTGATTCCCCCGGAACTCGGAGGGGGAGGGGCGTAAATGTCGTAGCCTCGATAACGGATGTGGATCGGGGTCCGTTCCTGGGCACGGTAGGCTTTCAAATCCTCGGCCGTGATCAGGCCACCGCTAGCTTTCATTTCCCGCACGATCGATTCCGCAATCGGCCCAGTGTAAAAGGCATCCGGCCCCTGGCGGGCGATCAGTCGCAGCGTTTCCGCCAGGTCTTTCTGGATCAGGCGGTCTCCGATTTGCCAGCGGCGTCCCTGGGGAGGAGCGAACAGGCGCCGGAATTCGGGGTGTTTCGTGTTGGAATCTGCCCAGACCCGCTGGAGGGATCGGGCTAAGGCATTATTGACAGTCACGCCCCGCTCAGCCAGGGTGATGGCGGGGGCAATCAATTCCTCCCAAGGAAGCTTACCGAACCGCTGATGGGCCAGAGCCAGTCCGCGGACCGTTCCGGGCACACCGGCAGCACGGGCATCCCAGGGAGTCACCTTTCCATCGGCGAACAGGTTCTCTGGGGCCGCTCGGGGTGCCGTTTCCCGAAATTCGATGCAGGTGACAGTTCGTCCTGGAGGCGCAATCATCATGAAGCCGCCACCGCCGATATTCCCAGCTTCCGGCCAGGTTACCGCCAGTGCAAACCCCACCGCCACGGCGGCATCGACAGCATTCCCCCCGCGCCGCAAAATCGTCGCCCCCACCTCAGCTGCTGCCGGAGAAACACACACCACCACCCCTTTTTCGGGATCCACCTCGCGGGATGCAGCTGGCGGTGGCTCACCCATCGGACCCACCACCACAGCCATCGCGCCCGCCCAGATGACGCCAGCCATCGCAACCCGGTGCATCACTGCTTCCCCTCTCCCGATTCGCTACGGACCGCGAGAATCACACCTTCTGCCCTTGAGCCGGCTTTGACCCGCCCGCTTTCTACGGCTCGGGAAAACCTGCCCCTTCCCCTCAGACTGCTTGTCGCAGGGCACGCGAGCTTCTCACCCCCAAGTTACGATAAATCTGCACCGTGGCATCGGAGCGATTGAGAGTGTAGAAGTGGATACCTCGAACCTGATGGTGTAACAAATCAGCGCACTGTTCGGTCGCCCAACTGATCCCGACACGTGCGACGTCCTCATCGTCACTGCAACGTGCGACAGCTTTCAAGAGCTTGGCAGGGAAGCGGGCACCGGCCGCCAACTCTGCCATGGTTTCCAGGTTTTTGCGACTGGTGATGGGCATAATGCCGGCAATGATGGGAACTCGAATTCCCGCCAACTCGCATCGTTCCCGAAAGTCGTAAAAGTCCCGATTGTCGAAAAACAACTGGGTGCAAATGTAGTCCGCACCGGCATCCACCTTTTGTTTGAGGTAATCCATTTCCTTGAGACGGTTGGGACATTCGGGGTGTCCCTCGGGGAAGCCCGCCACTCCAATGCCGAAACCCCGCGGATCCGGGGGCGCGGGAAACTCACGAATGAATCGCACCAGTTCTGCCGCGTAACGGAAGGCATCCTGGGAACGATCGTAATGAGGCATGGACCGCGGCGGATCGCCCCGCAAGGCCAGAATGTTCATCACACCCGCCCGTGCGTATCTCTCCAGAATTGCTGCGATCTCCTCGCGGCTATGACATACGCATGTCAGGTGGGACACCGCTGTCAGTTTGGTCTCCCTCTGGATACGCACAACCAGTTCGTGGGTCCGGTCCCGCGTCGATCCCCCCGCCCCGTAAGTCACGGAAACGAAGGAAGGTTCCAACTCCTGGAGTGCGGCGATCGTGCGAAATAAGGCCTCACTTCCCTCTTCCGTCTTAGGAGGGAAAAACTCGAAGCTGAACGTCGGATGATGTTGAGCGAAAATGTCCCGGATGTGCACGGCGCCCATGGCGGTTCTCTGTGGCTTCGGATGGATTCCCGTCCGATGCGGGACTGCAGGAACAGACCCTCTACATCTCGCTGTTGTTATACCGCATTATCCCTGTTTGACATCAGCCACGGATAACATCAGAGCGATCCGTATCCCAGGATTATTCGTTCGTGACTGGATCTGCGGCGTCT
>Ga0197142_1003283_pt1 | contig 13654 bp, 10 predicted proteins | sample GBS60_MetaG_FD_148614 | JGI IMG/M metagenome (GOLD analysis project Ga0197142, IMG submission 148614) | Sediment microbial communities from Great Boiling Springs, Gerlach, Nevada, United States - GBS 60_MetaG | ecosystem: Environmental > Aquatic > Thermal springs > Hot (42-90C) > Sediment... | reverse complement strand
TCTGGGGCGGCAATGTCACGCTGGCGCGCGCCCGCGCCATCGAAAACCACCTGTTTTTGGCCACGTCCGGCTATAACTACCCGACGCACGTCATCGATCCCACGGGTGAAATCCTGGCCACGGCGGCCGCCGACGGCGCCGCCGCCATCGTCACCGTGGACCTCAACCGCCGCTACGTGGACCCCTGGCTCGGCCACATGCGCGATCGCTTCATGAAAGAGCTGCGCCTGGACGTTCCCGTGGAGCCGCCCGGCCTGTGGTGAGACGGCGCGACGGCCCGGCTGGCTTGTGGCGATGACGGCGAGCGGGCGAAACGGCGCGCAGGGTCGAAGCGACGGCATGGAAGAAGCGCGGATCCTGGTCCGAGCCACCAACTGGTTGGGCGACGCGGTCATGTCGCTGCCGGCGCTCCGCGCCCTCCGCACGGCCTTCCCGCGGGCCCATCTGGCCGTCTTGGCGCGGCCTTGGGTCGCCGAGCTGTACCGGCGCGAGCGGACGATCGACGAGCTGATCGTCGATCAAGCCGGCAGCAGGGCCCGCGCGTGGGCCGCCCGGTGGCGAACGGCGCGCGAGCTGGCCCGGCGCGGCTTCGATTGTGCCGTCCTGTTTCCCAACTCGTTCGATTCCGCGCTCCTGGTTCGCCTCGCCGGCATCCGGCGCCGCATCGGCTACCGCCGCGACGGGCGCGGCCCTCTGCTCACCGATCCGGTGCCTGTGCCGCGCCGAGGCGAGATCCCGACCCACGAGACCTACTACTATCTGGAGCTGCTCCGCCGCGCGCGCATCCTCGATTCCCTCCCCGAGGTGGAAGCGATCGAGCTCGATCAGATTGCCGAGGCCCGCCGCGCGGGCCGCGAGCGCCTCGTCGCCCTCGGTCTGGAGAGTGAGGTGATCGGCGTCAGTCCCGGCGCGGCGTTCGGGCCCGCCAAGCGCTGGTTGCCGGAGCGCTTCGCCGAGGCAGCCTGCCTGGTGGCGAGCAAGCGCGCGGCTGCCATCGCCCTGTTCGGCTCGGCGGCGGAGCACGCGCTATGCGAGGAGGTGGCGGTCCGGATCCGGGAGGCGGGCCGGCTGGCGGTGAACCTGGCCGGCCAGACCACGCTCGGCGAGTTTATCGAACTGGCCGCGGCCTGCTCGGTCTTCCTCACCAACGACTCCGGCCCGATGCATGTGGCGAGCGCGCTCGCCGTCCCCACCGTCGCCGTCTTCGGTCCGACCGATCCCTGGGCTACCGGTCCGAAAGGGCGCCGCTGTCGCCTGGTGCGGGAACCCCTGGATTGCAGCCCGTGCAAGCTCCGCGCCTGTCCCATCGATCATCGCTGCATGAGGAGGATCCCGGCCGAAGCGGTGGCCCAGGCGGCGCTCGAGTTGCTCCCATAATGGTAAATTGGCGGCTTTAGTGGACACCCGAGAGAAGATTCTGTCCTGGCACGAGGCGGCCGGGCGGATCGAGCGGCAACTGGCGGGCGCGCCGCCCCTGCGCCTCGTCACGGGTCACTTCGACCCCTTGCTCGTCGCTCACGCCCGCGCGCTCGAGGAGATCGCCGCCTCCGACGGCCGCCCGGCGGTCATCATCACGGAGCCCCCGGATCCTTTGCTGCCGGCGGAGGCGCGGGCGGTGCTCGTGGCCGCGCTCGCCGCGGTGGAATGGGTGACGCTCGCCCCTGCCAGCGGCCTGGCCGAGCTGCTGGACCGGATCCCGCGAACCCGCCTGGTGCGGACCGAGGCCGATCACCTGGCCATCCGTGCGGAGTTCATGCGGCGGGTGCGCGCCCGCCACTCGACCGCCTAAACGATGCCGCATCAGAGGCGAATTCTCGTCGTGCGGCTCGGCTCGCTCGGCGACGTCATTCACGCGCTGCCGGCCGTGGCGAGCCTCAAGCATAGCCTTCCTCGAGCCCATCTGGCCTGGCTGATCGAGCCCCGTTGGGCGCCGCTCGTGGCGGGCAATCCCTTCGTGGATGAACTCATCCTGTTCGATCGGAGCAGGCTGCGAAACTGGATCGAGCTGTGGCGCCGGCTCGGCGCCGCCCGTTTCGACACGGTGGTCGACTTTCAGGGTCTGATCAAAAGCGCCCTGCCCGCGCTGATGGCGCGGCCGGAGCGCATTTTCGGCTTTCATGCGTCGCAGGTGCGGGAGCGCGCAGCCGCGCTTGCCTACTCTCACCGGGTGCTGGCCCGCTCGGCCCACGTGGTGGAGCGCAACCTTGAGCTGGCCGCGGCCGCCGGCGCCTCCTTCAGCCTGAAGGTCTTTCCCTTGCCGGAAGGTCGGCCCGAGGGGAGCCTGCCGGAAGGGGATTTCATCCTGGCTTCGCCGCTCGGCGGCTGGGCGGCCAAGCAATGGCCGCTCGATTATTACGGCGAGCTCGCCCGACTGCTTGAGCAAGGCCCGCGGCTTCGGCTCGTGCTCAACGCCGCTCCGCACCAGGCGGCTGCCCTCGCCGGAATCGACGGCGTGCACCTGCACCTTTCCGCTCTCGAGGGCCTCATCTGGGCCACGCGGCGCGCCGCGGCGGTCGTCGGCATCGACAGCGGGCCCCTGCATCTGGCGGCGGCGCTCGCCAAACCGGGCGTGGCCATCTTCGGACCGACCGATCCGCAGCGAAACGGCCCTTACGGCGGCTCGATGACCGTCCTTCGCAGTCCCGCGGCCCGCACCAGTTACAAGCGCCGCAGCCGGCTCGAGGCAAGCATGAAAGACATCACCCCCGAACGCGTATTCGACGAGCTTATGGCGCGCCTGGCGCTCGTCGCACGCCGGCCGGGCGGTGCCTGATGCGGCGCTATCGGTTCCCCAAACCCTATGCCGACCTTGTGGCCCGCCTTCGCGTGCCGGCCGGGTTTCTCCTGGCGGCGATCTTTGTTTGGGCGGCGCGGCCCACCTGGACCTCGCTCGCCCTCGGTCTGCCCATCGGCGCGCTCGGCCTGGCGCTGCGTGCCTGGGCGGCGGGCCATCTGGTCAAGAATCGGGAACTGGCCACCACCGGCCCTTACGCCTATGTGCGCAATCCGCTATATCTCGGCAGCCTGGCGGCGGCGCTCGGCCTGGTGATTGCGGCCCGCCAGGCCTGGCTCGCCCTGCTCGTCGCCGCCGTCTTCCTCCTGGTCTACCTGCCGGTCATTGAGCAAGAGGAGCAGCACCTGCGAAAACTGTTTCCGGCCTTCGACGCCTATGCCGCCCGGGTGCCGCAGCTCGTTCCCCGTCTCCGGGGCCGTCCGCGCGGCCGCTTCCGTTGGGAACTCTATCGGCGCAACCGCGAGTATCAGGCGCTTGTCGGATTCCTCGCCGCTGCCGCCTTTCTCCTCTGGCGAGCCTGCTGAGCGGGGCCCGGGCTCAACCGTAGACCTCCCGATAAACGCGCCGGAGGAAGGCCAGGCCCTCGCCGGCGAGCTGCTCGGGCGAGTCGGCCAGCTTCCGCCAGATGCAACACAGCTTGGCGATGCGCTCCATGTTCGGATCAAACGATTCGATGGTGACGCAGCCGTCGTAGCCCACCTCCTTGAGCGCCCGGAAGAAGGCGACCCAGGGCACCTGCCCGCGCCCCGGGATGCCCCGCTGGTTCTCGCAGGCGTGCACATAGCCGAGCAGCCCGTCGGCGGTCCGCACCGCCTCCACCAGGTCGTCCTCCTCGCGGATCATGTGGAAGGTGTCCAGGTGCACCTTGACGTTGGGAAGGCCGACGTCCCGAATGAACTTGACCGCGTCAGCCGCGATATTGATGAAGTGGGACTCGAAGCGATTCACCGGTTCGATGCCCAGGATCAGATCGGAAGTCGCTTGGGCGTAGGAGGCGATCTCCTGGTAGCCTTCGACGGCCCACTTCCACTCCTCCTCGGTGCGCATGCGGCCGGTCAGGTAGCCCCAGCCGCAATAGATCACGCCTCCGAAGACCTTGGCTCCGGCTTCGTTGCTCAGGTCGATGAGCCGCTTGGAGAAGTCGATGCCCGCGCGGCGCACCTTCGGATCAGGCGAGATGATATTGTACTCCGGCGGCATGCCGTAGCCCGTGTTGATGGTGAGGCCCAGCTCGGCCGCCGCCGCCCGCACCTTCCGCGCCGGAAAATGGTCCGGGTCGAAAGGGATGATTTCGACCGCGTCGAATCCCATCGCCTTGAACTTCTCCAGCAGCGGCAGATCCTTTTCGAGAAACGTCTCGGTGAACAACAGTGAGTGAATGCCAAACTGCATCGAATCGCCTCCCGCATCTGATTCGGCCCTGGCTGTCTCAGGGCGTTGCCCGAGACCGAGCATACCAGATCGCCCGCCTGGTCGGGCGCGTTCCGGATATGGAACGATCGTGCACGAACTCCGCCCCGCGCCCCTTTTGGCGGCGATCTGCGCCGAACTCCGCGCAGGCCGCGCTAGACCGGCTCGACAATCTCAAGCGTGTAGCCGTCCGGATCGAGAAAATAGGCCACGCGCGGCCGGTCCGGCCGGGAACGCGTCGGAGGGTTGCGAAAGCGCAGGCCCTTCGCCTTGAGCTCCTCGTAGGTGGCATCCACGTCGTCGGTGGTGAAGGCGATGTGAGCCGAGCCGACGTTGTTGGTCGCCATCTCGAGCTTGCCGCCCGCCGGCGCGACATACTCGACCAGCTCCAGCCGAAAATCGCCCAGCCGGACGAAGGCGATTTTCAGGTGGGCGCCGTCGAAGCCCACGATCGACGAGATCCCCGCCCCCTCGACCTCGAAACGACGTTCGAGCGTGAAGCCGAGCACGCCGGTATAGAAAGCGATCGAGCGTTCCAGGTCGCTGACGGTGAAGCTGGTGTGATTGTGGCTGATGAGCATCCCGGCTCGCCCTTCTACTTTAGCGGAAGCGAGCTGCGGCGGAAGGCCGCGCTTGGGTGTGGCCCAGGGGCGGGCCGGAATTGGGGATTGAGTGTACTGTCCCCGATTTCGCCGATTTCGCCGAGTTCGAGCTGCCGCGGGATGCGCGACGGCGGGGTCCCCTCGTGCCCGATGAGCCGGTACAGGTAGATGCCGTCGCGCCGGTCGCCCGGCCGGCGCCGTTGGGGGAAATGGCCGATCAACTCCCAGGAGCCGGCGCCGCTTCGCAGCGCAAGTTGCAACTGGTAGTGATGCGCCGGCGGGCGTACAGGCTCGCCGTCAAGAACCACCAGGCCCACCGGCACCGCCCTCAGGAACTCGCCGACCTCTGCCGGTCCGCTGAACAGCGGTCGGGCATTCCAGCCGAACCAGCTCGTCACCGAAAGCACTTTGCTGCCGCGCAGCACGATGTGGCCGGGTCGTCGCTCCCGCATGGCGAGCTCCGAAATCAGCATTCCTTCGCCCGGGGCGTCGGAGGAGACCAGAATCACCGACCGGTTCCACTCCGGACGCGCCAGGATCGCTCGCGCCACCTCCGCGTAGCCGCCGCAGTCCTTCCTGGGCGGCGGCCGGAACTCGCGCGCGTACAAGCCGACAAGTATCAGCGCCGCTGCCAGGGCGCGCCAGTGCGCCGCTGTCCGCTTCAACGGCCCGAGCGAGAGGGCCCACCAGATCCCGCCGGCGGCAAACAGCAGCCAGAAGGGCAACACGTTCAGAAGGTGACGAATTTCGCGCGCGGGCGGCACCACAGTCCGGAGCAGCGCCATCGCCAGAAGCGCGGAGGCGCCCACGGCCCAGATGCCTCGAACGGGCAGGCGCCGCAAGAGCCGCCCTCCGATCAACGCCGCCAGGCCGACCGCAACCCAAACCGCCACCCCGTGGCCGGCCAGCGAGAGATACCGGAGGCCGGAACGCACGACATAGGCTTCATTGGCGCTGATCACGTCCGGAATGGCACGCTCGTGCATGGCCCCGGGCGCCATCGCATACCACGGCCCGGCGATCGCCCCGGCCAGCAAACCGGAAAGCCAAAACCAGCGGTGACCGAGAAGCCGGTAGTTGCCCGCCAGCACCAGGCTGAGGATTGGAACCGGAACGAGCATCGCCGCCGTGCCCTTCGTCAGCAGGGCCATGCCTGCGAGCACCCCGAAGGCGGCGGCGTAGCGCCGGGCCTCGGTTTCGAGAAAACGCCACCAGCACCACAGCGCCAGGAAGATCAAGGTCGCGGTCAACAACTCCGACATGACCTCGCGGGCGAGCCGCTGCGTGGTGGGGTGAACCAGCAACAGGCCGGCCGCAGCCGCACCCAAGACGGCGGGCATCTCCCGCCGGGCTGCGGCGAACATCGCAGTGGCCAGCAGCCCGGTTATCGCCGCCTGGAAGGCAAGCACCGAGGTGCGCGAGATGCCGAACAGAAGCATCCAGCCGGCCTGGATCGCATAAAACATCGGCGGCCAGTGCCCCAGGCCGATTTTCGGGTAGTGCTGATAGTAATCCCGAGCGTACTGGAGCGGCGGCGCAGGCAGACCCGAAGCAAGATAATCGCGCACCATGAGCGAGGTGACGTAATGGGCCGCCGCGTCTGCCTCCTCGCCGAATTCGCTTTGGTAAGCCCCGTTGGCCCACTGTAACCAGGCCGCCGCCGCGGTGAAGAGCACAAAGAGGGCAACCAGAGCAGCGGCCGACCTCAGCCAGGCAGGCAAGTCAGCTTCAAAACTTGGCCGGAATCGAGACATCGGCGTTGTGGAAGGTCGGCCTTGGGCTTCGGGGCGATTTCGATTTTCGGCGCGGCCGGAGCTCGCAAACCCCACCGACGTGCGCGCTCGGAGCAGAACCCGCTCCGGCGCAACACGAGTAGTATAGAGCAAAGCAGATTCCGAACGCTGGAGACGAAAGCATGTCACGACGAACGCTGTGGGGCGTCTCGGCGCTGCTGGCGCTGTCGCCCTGGCCGCTTTTCACCCAAACCGCCTGGGAAAACCCGGTAAAACGCCTCCTGCGCGAGCGCCAGCCCGTCCTCGGCGCCACCATCACCGTGCCTAGCGCCGAAACGGCGGCCCACCTGGCCAATGCCGGGTTCGACTTCCTGTGGATCGAAATGGAACACAGTCCCATTACGCTCGAGACCGCCCGCCAGATGATTCTGGCCACGCGCGGGCTGAAGGCCGTGCCGTTCATTCGTGTGCCGGCCAATGAGCTCTGGCTCGCCAAGCGGGCCTTGGACATCGGCGCCATCGGCGTCATCTTTCCCTTCACCACCAACGCCGAGCTGGCCCGCCGGGCGGTCGCCGCGTGCCGCTACCCTCCGCTCGGCCGCCGCGGCTTCGGCCCCGGACTGGCGAGCTTTCGCTGGCCGGCGCCGGAGGAGGGCTACGCACGCTTTGCCGACCGCAATGTCGTGGTGATCGTCATCGTTGAGGAGGCCGCAGCGGTAGACTCCATCGAGGAGATCGCCGCCGTTGAGGGCATCGACGTCCTCTACATCGGAACGAGCGACCTCTCCTACTCGCTCGGCCACGGCGGCGATCTCGAGCACCCCGCCGTCCAGCAGGCGATCGCCAAGATCCTCGCCGCAGCCAAGCGGCACAACCTGCCGGTCGGTCTGCCCGCTCGCAGCCCGGAACAGATGAAGCGGCATCTCGAGCAGGGCTTCACCGTCTTTCAGGCGCCTGCCGATCTGAGCCTCCTGCTTGCCGGCGCGCGGGCGTATCTGGCGCCGCTCGGCAAGGCGGGGTTCGACCCGCGCCGGCAGCCGCTGTACTGAACCCCGGACGCCCCCCGGGGACATGCTCGGAGCGCAGGCAGGGTAACAGGGTAAAATGTTCCGTGCTCGTTGGGAAAAAAGTCGCCGGATTGAACCGTGCCCGGTTGAGTCCATGGCGAAAGAGCTGAAAGGCGAGTAATGGGAGAGTTGGCACCCGCCTTGCTCGTCACTTTGCCGGGCGTGACCGGGAGCTCACCGGTTGTGAGTGTTCCAGTCAAGCAGGTAAGGCAAAGCAACTGCCTCGCCTCCGGCGGAGGGACAGAGTTGGACGCGGGCGGGACCCTTGCCGGGGCTGGGCCTCACGGGGGAGCGCCCGGTCGCTCTCCGCTGTCCTTGCCTGCCGCGACTGGGCGGGCCTGAGGGCATGCGCGTCATCATCCGCATCCGCCGCGCATCGAAAAGGCCGGGCGCTGAGGCCGCCTCTGCGGATAGTTCATCAGCATCGGTCGATCTCCGCGCAGTCTGGTGCCCGGGCTGCGGATCCCGCTATGTGAAAGTGTCTCGCGCGCGGAGCGTGCTCGACCTGGCCTGGTCGATCTTCGGCTATGGGGCTTTCCGCTGCCTGACCTGCGGCCGGCGCTTCCATTTCCGCGCCCCGCCGGCCTGAGGCGCCTCGGCGGGTCGAGTTCAGAGGAGGGAATTCCGGGTCAGCGCGGCTTGGTCTCGACCGCCGCCCCCTCTTTCGCCAGGCGCACCTCGGCGCTTTCGAGCTTTCTTTGCACCTCGGCCATCTGCGCGGGATCTTTCTCTCCGGCCGCGCTCGCCTCCCACTCCTTGAGCGAAATGCGCCAGTGCGCGATGGCCTCCTTGAGCCGACCCTGCTTGAAGTAGACATCGGCCAGGTGATCGTGCACGATCGGGTCCCGGCTCACCTTCTCGACGGCCCGGCGCAGATACTCCTCGGCCTCCTCGAGCTTCCCCATCCGGTAATAGACCCATCCCAGGCTGTCCAGGTAGGCCCCGTTGTGCGGATCGTATTCGAGCGCCTTGCGGATCAAATTGTAGGCTTCCTCGAGCCGCACGTTCCGGTCTGCGAACATGTAGCCGAGATAGTTCATCGCCGAGGCGTTGTCGGGATCGAGGCGCAGCACCTCGCGGAAAGCCGCCTCAGCCTGCTCGTACTGTTTCTTGCGCTCGAACATCGCGCCGCGCATGAACAGCACCGAGGCCCGCTCCTCGTCGGTCGTCGCGAGTTTCAGGGCTTCCTCGGTCACCTTGCCCATCTCGTCGTAACGCTTGGTCTTCTCGTAAATCTGAGCGAGAAGGAGCAGGTCGTCGAGCGAGGCCGTCTTGCTGGCCTTGCGCAGTTTCTTGACCGTGTTGATCGCTTCGTCGGCTTTGCCGAGGTCGGCCAGGATGGAGGCGCGAACCACGGCCACCATGCGGTCGTTGGGGTTGTTTCGGTAGACCGGCTCGATCTCCTCGGCCGCTTTGCGAAACTGCTTGGCTTGGCGATAGGTATCGGCAATCTGTGCGGCGGCGCGGATCTCCACCTCCTTGCTGAGCGCGCGCAACTCGGCGAAGACCGCCACGGCTTGCTCGTACTGGCCGTGGGCGCGGTGCATCAAGCCAAGGCGCTCGAGCAGGATGGCGCGGTTAGAGCGCTCCGCGGCGCTATACGTGGATTTCCGCGTCGAATCCACGATGTCCTTGAGCGCTTTGATCGCCTCCTCCACCTTGCCCTCGGACTCGAGCAGATTCACCTCGTGGTAGAGCACCTCGAGGTTCTCCGGCGCGCCGGCCTTGGCTTTGTTGAGCGCCTGTCGCGCTTCTTCGAATCGGCCCTTTTGCCGGTAGATTTGCGACATCCTCAGCAGCGGCCGGTAGTCTCGCGGGTCCTGGCCGGCAAGCTCTTCAAACGTCTTGAGCGCCTCATCGAGCTGGTCCGCCATGAGGAGGTTCTCCGCCAGACCGAAGCGCAGCTCCTCGTTGTCCGGCGCGAGCTCGAGCGCTCGCCGGAACGTCTCGGCCGCCTGCTTGAAGTCGCGCTGCTGTTCGTAGGAGCGAGCCAAGGCCGTCAGCGTGCGCACGGTGGGGTTTTTCGCCACCACGCGCCGCAGCATCTCGGCGGCGCGCGGCTGGTCTCCCAAATCCGAGTAGACCATCGCCAGGCCGATGAGAGCCTCCTCCTGGTCGGCCTCGAGCTCCAGCACTTTCTTGTAGGCCGCTTCGGCTTCCACGGAATTCTGCGCCAGCTTGTACAGGCGCCCCAGCGTCAGCCAGATGTCGGTGTCTTGCGGCGTGAGCTCGGCCAGTTTCTGGTACTGCTCGATCGCCCTCTGCACCATCTCCTCGTTGACGCGGCCCTGCCGAGGGTCGCCGAGCAGCCGGGTGTAGATGCGTCCCAGGATCCGGCGCGAATTGGCGTCTTTGGGGTTCTTCTCCAGGTTCGCCTTGGCTTCCTCCACCGCCTCGCGGAGCCGGCCCGCCTGGATGTACAGATCGGACAGCTCGTCGGCGAGAAACGAAGCCTCGGGATCGGCCCGCAGCGCCTCGCGGTAGTTCTCGATCGCCAGGTTGAGAAAGTCCCCTTTGTTGCCGTAGGAGCTCGCCAGCTCCGCATACAGATGGCCGAGCGCGAAATGGTAGTAGGCGTCCGCCTTGCGCGACTCGCTACGTTCGGCGCTGCTCGCTCCGGCGTGTCCCGCTTCAGGCAGCAGCGCTGCGACCATCGCGGCGAAACTCAAAAGCAGCTTGATGTTCTGCATGTGAAACCGACTTCGGCATTCTCTCCCCGGCGCGCAGCCCCGGATCAGCCCGAAAGCCTTTCCTCTTCAGTATACCGCCATGCCGTTTGCCGACCGAAAGCTAGACTGGGAATCGGAAGCGATGCGGCCGGACTGCGATGCGCCGCCGGAGGCGCCCCTCGTCGCCATCGTCGGCCCCACCGGGTCGGGCAAGAGCGAGCTGGCGCTTGCGCTGGCCGAGCTGTTCCCCGCCGAAATCGTCAATTGCGATTCCGTCCAGCTTTACCGCTATCTGGATATCGGCTCCGCCAAGCTCCCGGTGGAGCGGCGACGCGACATTCCGCATCACATGATCGACGTCGCCCTGCCGGACGAGCCGATGAGCGCCGGCGACTACGCCCGCCGGGTGCGGCCGCTGCTCGGCGAAATCGTCGCCCGCGGACGGATTCCGTTCGTCGTGGGGGGAACCGGCTTCTACCTCCGCGCCTTGCTGGACGGGCTGTTTCGCGGCCCGGGGCGCGATCCGGCGCTGCGCGCACGACTGCTCGAGCGGCAACGGCGGCGCCCGGGATCTCTCCATCGCATCCTCTCGCGGCTCGATCCGGCCTCAGCGGCCCGCATTCACCCGCACGACGTCAACAAGCTCATCCGCGCCCTCGAGGTGTGTCTGCTCACCCGCCGCCCGCTTTCCTCCTTGTGGGGCGAGGGCCGCGACCGGCTCGAGGGCTTCCGGCCGCTCAAAATCGGCCTCGATCCCCCGCGCCCGCTGCTGTATGCGCGCCTGGAGGCGCGCTGCCGCGCCATGTTCGAGGCCGGGCTGATCGACGAGGTGCGCCGCATCCTGGCCATGGGCTACCCCCCGACGTCAAAGGCCCTCGAGGCTCTGGGCTACCGCCAGGCCCTGGAGGTCTTGCGCGGACGCCTGGAGCCGGACGAGGCGCTCCGGCTTGCGCAGCGCCAGACGCGGCGATACGCCAAGCGCCAGTGGACCTGGTTCCGACACGATCCGGCGGTCGAGTGGTTCGCCGGTTTCGGAGACGAGCCCCGGCTCGTACGAGCCGTCGCCGCCCGCCTCGGCCTCTACCTGAAGAGTTTCCCCGAGTTTGCTCGCCCGGAGTTGCCGGCCGACGGGTGCACCCCCGCGCTGGAGGACGGCGGCCGGCGGTGAAATTTGCGCGGTCTCGGCCGGCGCCGCCGCGCCCGCAAGGCATGCGCTGCGCTCGAAGGCCGCCCGCCTACTCAGGTACGGCTTCGAGCAGCAGGTGCCGTTTGAATTGCACTTCGAGCTCGGCCCGGGGGCCGCGAACGGTCCCGAGATCGAGGCCGTTGACGTAGTCGGTGATTCGATACCTCCGGCGCTCCAGTCCGCGCAGCTCGATCCGGCCCGTGTATTCGGGTGCATAAAAGGCGTAGTACAGGCGGGATCCTTTCCGGACGGCGTGCCCTTCCGGGCGGTCGAAGCCGATGTCGTACAGCTCGCCCAGATACCGGCCGCGCGAAAGCATCTTGGCCCGATACAAGGCGATCCATTTGGCGAAATGTTTTTCTTTGTCCGGGGTAAGGTCCAAGCCATCTTCCGGCGAGCCGCCGGAGCCGGGCGGCCAGCGGAAGTTGCTGCCGACGACGCCGCCGATGCCCACCGTCGAGGCAAAGTCGGCTCCCCCGTCGCTCAGCTCGACGTGATCGCCGAAGTAAGCGATGCCGTCCCCGTGCAGGGCCTTCAGAGTCTTGCCTTTGAGGCGGATCTGCCAGGAACTTGTCGGGTCCGAGGCGACGCTCATGTTCATGTAGGGCAGGGTGTGGAAAGCGAACGCGGTGCCGCAGGGGCAGAATTCCACCAGCGCGTCGGGCTTGACGGCGAGCGCCGTCTCATAGATCATTTGAAAGAACCGCGGCAGCGCCTCGACGGCGTCCTCCGGTTGAGCGTGCCGGTGAGCCGGGTTATAACAGGGCGGAACGCCGTTCAGGAATTGACCGTCGAGCTTGAGGCCGTCATAATCCCATTCTTTGAGGATCTTCACCACCAGCCTCCGATGGTGCTCGATGACGGCGGGCTCAGCCGGGCACAGGTACCAGGAGTCCCACCAGGTGATTTGCCGCGGTGAGCCGTCGGCATTGAGCAGCAGCATCTCCGGATGCCTCCGGACGAGCTCGCTGTCGGGGTCCGCCGCCAGGGGCGCCCACCAAAGCTGGGTGCGAAAGCCTTCGGCATGGAGCCGGTCCGCCAGGGCGCGCATGTCTCGGTCCCCGTTGGGAAATTTCTGCTTCACCAGGTACCAGTCCCCTTCGGACGTCTGCCAGCCGTCATCCACGGTGACCCAGCCGAAGCCCAGCTTCTTCACTACGGGCAACGCGCCGTAGATCTGCTGCGGCGTGAACTGGCGGCCGTACCCCCAGCCGCACCAGATCGGCTCGAAGGCGGATTCCGGCGCGGGCTTGAACGTCAGGCCCTGGGCCGCCATGATCCGGCTGTACTGCCGCAGAGGTCGGAAGTGATCTCCCTGGTGGACGGCCACGAAAGTCCGGTGTGTTTTGAGACTCGCGCCGGGCTTCAAGGTTTGCGGCTCGCTATAAGTGACGGCGACGGTGACGCCTCGGTTGTCCGGGGCTTCTACGGGCAGCCCGATCTGCTTGGGCGCAACTTCGACGTGGCCGACGGCAAGGCCGACATCGCGGCGCCAGACAGCTACGACCGGGGTCCCTCCGCCGTAGTCGGTCGCATTCATCCCCAGGAAATTCTCCTGGCGGAAGCCCGCCTTGACCGGCAAGACCCAGTCCGGACGCTGACTGTAGGAGCCCGGCTGGAACGACCAGAAGGGCGGATCGGTCGGCGGGTGGGCCGCAGAAAAAAAGTAGGCATGATTGCTCCAGCCCTCTACCCTCAGATCGGCGCCCCCGGCGTTGGTGTAGGAGACCTCGAGGAACACCGTGTCGGGGAACTGGTCATACACCGCCGCCGTCACGCTCTTGCGAACCCCTTCCGCGGCTCCGCTCATGAGGAATTCGTGCTTGGCTCCGAGCCGGTCCCGTCCGCTCCGCCGCGCCGTCTCTTGCAGACCGAAGTCCCGCAGCTCGCGCCCGTTGACCCGGATGGTTTCGGAGGCCGTGAAGGGGCCGAGCACCGTCTCGGTTCCGCCGAACCGGGCGATGAGGCGACTGTGGAGGCGCCGGTCGAACTCGACGACGAGGTTCTGGCTCTCGACGCGCAGCGCCAAGTCGGCGCCCGCCGCCATGTCGCCACAAAACGTTCTCATCAACGCGGCGACCGCCGCAAGACGCCGGGCTGTCACGTTTGGCGAATGCGTTTTCCGGTGTCGCTTCATGCCACTCAGGTTACTCTTCAGCCGGCCGGCGGAAGCTGGACGGTCCTGCTCCCCTT
>Ga0197142_1003281_pt1 | contig 13658 bp, 8 predicted proteins | sample GBS60_MetaG_FD_148614 | JGI IMG/M metagenome (GOLD analysis project Ga0197142, IMG submission 148614) | Sediment microbial communities from Great Boiling Springs, Gerlach, Nevada, United States - GBS 60_MetaG | ecosystem: Environmental > Aquatic > Thermal springs > Hot (42-90C) > Sediment... | reverse complement strand
CCTGTTCATTCACTGGGGACTTTACTCCCTCCTTGGCGATGGCGAATGGGTCATGTTTAATCGAAGGATTCCAGCCTCCGATTATGAAAAACTCGCTCGCTTCTTTAACCCTATCGCCTTTAATCCTCGGGAATGGGTCTCCCTGGCCAGAGAAGCCGGGATGCGCTATATCGTCATTACTTCAAAACATCACGACGGCTTCAGCCTTTTTGACACCCGGGCCACTGATTATAATGTGGTTAAAGCCACGCCTTATGGTCGCGATATTCTGAAAATGCTGGCCGAAGAATGTCATCGCCAGGGAATAAAGCTGGGCTTTTATTATTCCCTTCTCGACTGGCATCATCCTGATTATGCCCCCAGGACGCCTCAAGGTGAGCTTTTGAAACCAGCCAGTAAAGGAGACTGGGGGCGCTACCTCGAATTTATGAAATGCCAGCTGCGAGAATTACTGACCAATTACGGTGAAATCCTGTGTATCTGGCTTGATGGCCACTGGGACAGCCCCCGGGCTGACTGGCGCTATGACGAGCTCTATAATCTTATCCATTCTCTCCAGCCCCAGGTTCTTATTGGCAACAATCACCATCTCGCTCCTTTTCCGGGAGAAGACTTTCAGATGTTTGAAAAGGATTTACCCGGAGGCAGAACCCAGGCCTTCAATGTGGAACAGCCCGTCAGTTCTCTGCCTCTGGAAATGTGCGAGACCATCAACAATTCCTGGGGCTTTAATATTAATGACCGACGTTATAAAAGCCCGAAGGAGCTCATTCAGCTGCTCGTAAAAGCTTCGGGCTATGATGCCAATCTTTTGCTTAATGTGGGCCCCATGCCCAATGGTGAAATTCAGAGCGAGTTTGTTGATCGTCTCCTCGAGGTCGGCCGCTGGCTGCGCCTTTATGGAGAAGCCATCTATGGAACGAGAGGCGGCCCCTTAAAACCTCAGCCCTGGGGTGTAACTACAAGAAAAGACCAGTTTGTTTTTGTGCACCTCCTGGATTATCAGGATGAAGCTCTTTTCCTGCCTGGATTCAATCAGCCCCTGAAAGGTGCAAGCCTTTTAAAAAATGGCCAGAAAGTCAGTTTCCGCATCATCCCGGAAGGACTGATCTTAAACCTGCGCGGTCTAGAGAAGGATCCCATCGATACCATCATTCGTCTGGAACTTTCCCGTTGAAGAAGAACTAAAGATAGCCTTTTTCATTTATCTGAATCAAAGTAAAAAAGAAAAAATTAAAGCAAAGCTGAAAAGTTTATAGCCAGGGAGACAGGATGAAAGGGTGAAAAATAAGGGACGCGAAGAGAAAGACAAAGGAGAAGAAAAAATAAATCGAAGAAGAATAAAAAGCGTATGGTTTTAATCAGATGAAACCAATAAGATATAAGACCTGGTCTGAGATTGAATCGAAATTAGCAGGAAAAGAAGAAAAAAGGAATGAAAAAATATAAATTATAAGCAAGAAAATAAAAAATATGAGGTTACAGATGGTCATGAAGGGGAAATTTAAAAGCCTGAAAATAGCTAAGAAATTTGGCAAAGAGCAGTCTGTTATTCTTTTGACTTTTTTTCTTATTAGCAGCCTGCTCTCCCTTTCTCTTTTTTCAGCTGGCTCACAGGATACAGGTCAGATCAACCTTATTCCCCGACCTTATAAGGTAATTACAGGCAAAGGAAGTTTAAATCTTACTGAAAGGAGCTCAATCATAATCAATGAAAATCGAGGTGATCTCCTGGCTATAGCCTCAGACTTTCAATCCAGGCTCAGAAGAGCTACTGGCTGGCCCTGGGAGATCAGGGAGGCTGCTCAAGTGAAATCGCTGCGGGGCCATATCTTTTTGCGTCTTCTCCCGACAAAAGCCGCTCTCGGTCCTGAAGGCTATGAGCTTAACATCAGAACGACCCATATAACCCTGGATGCTGCCTCAGCGGCGGGTCTATTTTATGGCCTTCAGACCCTCTGGCAGCTCTTTCCTGCTACCTTTGAAAATTTTTTCTTCCAGGCTGAGGCGAAGGAAATTTCTTCGGAAAGCCAGGGAAAAAGCAGCCTCGCCACTTCCTTCTTTCTTCCTGTTATTCAGATTATCGATAAGCCTCGTTTTCGCTGGCGGGGTGTTCATTTAGACTGCAGTCGCCATTTTTTTCCCAAGGAATGGATAATGAAATTGCTGGATATGGCCGCCAGTTACAAGCTCAACATCTTCCACTGGCATCTGACCGATGACCAGGGCTGGCGCATTGAAATCAAGAGATATCCGCGGCTCACTGAAATCGGAGCCTGGCGCCGGGAAACCATGGAAGATGGTCAGCCCTATGGTGGCTTCTATACCCAGGAAGAGATAAAAGAAATCGTCGCTTATGCACGCCGGCGCTTTATCCAGGTTGTTCCTGAAATTGAGATGCCCGGCCACTGCCAGGCAGCTCTGGCAGCCTATCCTGAACTTTCCTGTTCTGGTGGCCCCTTTAAAGTAGCCACGGAATGGGGTGTCATGAATGATGTCTTCTGTGCTGGCTCTGAAGAAACCTTTAATTTTCTGACCAATGTCCTCAGCGAGGTGATTGACCTCTTTCCCGGAGAATACATTCATATTGGAGGCGACGAGGTTCCCAAAATCAGGTGGCGAAATTGCCTTCGCTGTCAGACCAGAATCAAAACTGAAGGTCTTCAGGATGAAAGCGAACTGCAGAGCTATTTCATCAAGAGAATCGAGACTTTTCTTAACAGCCGGGGAAGGCGCCTCATTGGCTGGGACGAAATTCTTGAAGGAGGCCTGCCGCCCAGAGCCACGGTCATGAGCTGGCGGGGCATGAGCGGCGGCCTGGCGGCTGCCCGGGCCGGCCATGACGTCATCATGTGCCCGACCTCCCACTGTTATTTCGATTATTACCAGGGTCAGGTGGATGAACCCAGGGCCATTGGAGGTTATTTGCCGGTGGAAAAAGTCTATGCCTTTGAACCTGTTCCGGCTGAGCTCAAACCGGAGGAGGCCAGCCATATTCTTGGCGCCCAGGCCAATCTCTGGACCGAATATATTGGGACTGCGGAACACGCTGAATATATGCTTTTTCCCCGGTTACTGGCCCTGGCTGAGGTTGTCTGGAGTCCCTCAAAGAAAAACTGGCCTGATTTTCAGAGTCGTCTCATAGCTCATTATGACCGTTTAGCTTATCGCGGAGTTAATTTCCGGGTGCCACCCCCTGAGGGAGTTTCTGGCCGGAAGTGGGTCAGGGATAAAATAACTCTAACTCTTTCTCCGCCCGTCCCCGGAGCTAAAATCATCTACACTCTGGATGGAAGCCAACCGAACATAAATTCCCCAATTTATACTATTCCTATAGAGATAATAGAAAATACGATTTTCCGGGCGGCTACCCTTTTACCCAATGGCCGGATGAGTCACCCTGTTTCCATGTATTTCTTTAAAATAGATGAAGCCGTCAATGGTCTTAACTACGAATATTTCGAAGGCAGGTGGGAACGCCTCCCTGATCTTGATAAAGAAAAGCCTCTCTCCTCGGGGATATCCTATGATTTATCCTTAACTGAACTGAAGACAGCAGCTGATTATTTTGCCCTTCGTTTCCGCAGCGAATTGCTTCTGGATCAAGAGGGAGAATATATTTTCTATACACGAGCCGACGAGGGAGTAAGATTAAAAATAGATGGAATGACCGTGGTTGATAACTGGGGCCTTTTCGGTCAGCGCGAACTCCATGGCCGGATCTATCTTTCTCCCGGCCGTCATCATCTTCAGGTCGATTATTTTGAAAAAAGGGGTAACCAGTATCTCGAAATTTTTATCGAAGGACCGGGATTGCCCTATCAACCCCTGCCTCCAGCCAGACTTTTCCGGAAATAAAAAATCTCCCGAAATTAAAAAAATTTCCAAAATTAAAATAAAATTGAGGGAAAAAATGAACCCGGGTTAAGAAGAACAGGGCCCGGACGATTAATTAAAGAGGCTGAACAATAATTTGATTAATTCTGGTTTTATAACGTCGGGGAAATGATGCTCCGAAAAGATCAAGGTCATCCTGGATGCCTCTAATTAATGAAGGTCAAGAAGAGGGGTCGAATTTTTTCTTGAAATATATTAATTTATGAATTCCTGGCAGACGCTTAAAATTTACGAAGGGCAGCACAATGAAGTTTAGGACTGAAGAAAAAAAACAAAAATCACGGGTCGAGGCCATTCCGGTCGGAGGATTAGCTGGCGCGGTTTTTGCCTTTCGCCGGCAGAAGCTGACAGGAAAAAAATATAGCGTCAGAAAGATAGGGCTGGCCCTTTCCCTCCTTGCTTTCCTTTTCTCCTCTCTTCTAGCTCAATCATCTATGGAGGAAATCGCTGCCAAAGCCTCAGAATATTTTCGGATTCAGAACGAGCTTGGCCGTTTCTCAGGGGCCGTTCTAATTGGCTACAGGGGAAAAATCATCCTCGTGAAAGGCTATGGACTGGCCAATTATGAGCTTCAGGTGCCCATAACGCCCCGAACCAAGTTTCGCCTCGGCTCGTTAACCAAAGCTTTTACCGCCGCAGCTATTTTACAGCTGGCCGAGAAAAGTCAGCTCGGTCTTGATGACCCTGTCTCTCGCTATCTACCCGATTATCCTCAGGCGGAAAAGATAACCCTTCATCATCTTCTAACCCATACTTCAGGAATTCCTAATTTCACTGCCCTGCCGGTATACCCAAAATTCAAGCTCAATCCCACAACGCTCGATCGGACCATAAACCTTTTTCGGAATCTACCCCTTGAGTTTGAACCGGGAACAAAATTCAGCTACAGCAACTCCAATTACATTCTCCTGACCGCGATAATCGAGAAGGTTTCAGGTAAAAGCTATGCCGATTATCTGCGAGAAAATATATTTTTGCCCCTCAATATGCTGGATACCTGTTACGATGACCTGAATGTCATTATTAAACACCGGGCCCGTGGCTACAGTCTGAAAGATGGCCTTTTAGTTAACGCGCCCTATATTGATATGAGTGTTCCGGCCGGAGCTGGTGGCCTTCTGTCGACCGTTGAGGATCTTTTCGCCTGGGACCAGGGCCTGCGCAGCGACCGCATTTTGAAGGCTGATTCGCGGGAAAAAATGTTCACGCCCTTCCTTGAAGGCTATGGCTATGGCTGGGAAATAAAAAAAGTTGATGGCCGGCGCATAGCCGGGCATGGCGGTGGAATTGAAGGCTTTGTGAGTCAATTTGTCCGTTTCCTCGACGAGGATCTTTCCCTGATTATCCTGAGCAATTTCGATTTTGCCCCCCTCTCTCAATTCACCCATGATTTAATTTCCCTGATTTCAGGTAAGTCCATCGTCTGGCCAAAGGAAAGAAAGGTCGTCAACCTCCTGCCGGAAATATTCGATCGCTTGTGTGGCGAATATGAAATTGCTCCCGGTTCAATCATCAGGATCTTTCGTCAGGGTCAGCGCTTCTGGGCTCAGGTTGAAGGCCAGCGCCAGATGGAAATTCTACCTGAAAGTGAGACCAGATTTTTTGGTCGCCTCATTGAAGCTGAAATAAATTTTAGCCTGGATGCAGAAGGCAGAGCGAATGCTCTTACCCTTCTCCAGGGAGGAAAAGAGATTCAGGCCAGGAAGATTCGCTGAATAATCTAAGAATTTTTTAATATTCCCTCGATAATTCTTTTCATTTCTCTTTGCTGTTCCTCCATGGAGCGCAGAAGCTTAAACTGAGTTCTGGCTCGCACCAGATTATGCTCGGGATACCTGGTTTTAAAGTAGACATCGCCTTCAAGATAATCAGTTAAAAAGCGAAGACCGATGGTGAAGGCAAGGAGTGGCCCGGCCATGGGCAGCAGCTCCTTTTCGGCTTCATTCAGAAGATCGGCCGTCTGGGAAAGATAGCCTTCAGCCACGGCCTGAAAAAGATTTATGTCCATAGCCACAAGAGAAAGGTCCCTTTCATCCTCAGCCGCCTGGCAGGTGGCTGTACGGACGAGGTCGCCAAAATCATAAAGGGGCGAGCCGGGCATGGTTGTATCGAGGTCAATAACACAGAGTCCTCTTTCTGTTTCATCATCAAAGAGCACATTGTTAATTTTAGTATCATTATGGGTAACCCGGAGGGGCAAGCGGCCAGAGCTCAGACCATCGGTCACCAGGGAAACCAGGGATTGCCTGTGGAGGACAAAGGAAATTTCCTCTGAAGCCAGGGCCTTCCTTTGAGGAGAAGCCCTCCTGATAACCTGAAGGAACCGTTCAAAGCGCTTCGGGGTATGATGGAAAAAGGGAATGGTTTCATGCATTTCTTCCGGCCTAAGGTCAGCAATGAGTCTCTGGAAAAGGCCGAAAGCCCGGCCTGCCTCAAAAGCCTGATCAGCAGTTCTGGCTATCTCCACCGTGTGGCAGCCATCAACATAATGATACATCCGCCAGTATTCCCCCTCCGGCGTCCGGTAATAGCACTCGCCGCCGGAGCTAAAGACTGGTCTGAGACTCTGCCTCGCTGCTTTTTCGCCTTCAAGCTCCATCATTTTCCGGCTGACATGCTGCGTAACCTTGAGCCAGTTAGCCATCATTATTTCTGGCTGACGGAAAACATGGGTGTTAATTTTCTGGAGAGTAAATTTGCCAATCCTGTCATTAAACTTTATTTCTGCCAGATAGGTATCATGAATATGTCCCTGACCAAGAGGGGAAAAACGAAGGGGTTGACCATCAACCCTGAAATTGGCCAGAACAGCTTCCAGAACTTCTCTCTTTAATTTCTCCATCACGAAATTTTTATTTTATTTTTTTATCCGATATTTTTACTTTTTAAGACTGGATTTTAAATCCGGGGGATAATCTCCTTTAGCAATCAGTTCGGCAATTCCCTGCCGGACAAAAGGCAAATCCTCGGGATAGGTGACCCCAAACCATCTGGACTCGACCGGCAGACAATGAACCCTTATTTTTTCCTGGCGGATTAATTCGCCCACAAAGTCGGGAATGAGAAATTCGGCTCCGCTGTCATGACCATGAGTTTTTAAGAATTCAAGAAATCCCGGAGCCAGAAAATCAAAAATAGATGGCTCAAAACCCCAGAAATTCATGGAAACTACTTCCTCACCGCTCAGCTCGAGCCAGTAGCCATCTTCAAGACAGGCCCGGGCACCAGCTTCTTTTTTCTCAATATGCTTCATTTCCCTGATGTCGATAAGCTCTTTTCCCCGTAGCTGGCAGAGTCCTCGACAGACTGGTCCAAAATCAGAAAGAGTCTGTTTTAATTTATAGCCCACCAGGCCATATTCAGGCTTCGAGTTTCCTTTAGCCGGAAGAAATTCAATTTGTTCTTTTAAAAAACCGGCCATTACTTCAAAGGCCTGCCGGCCATAGAAATCATCGGCATTGATGACAGCAAAGGGTTCCTTTACCTTTTCTCTGGTCATTAGCAGGGCATGGCCGGTGCCCCAGGGCTTGGTCCGATGAGCCGGTTCGGGCCAGCCCTCAGGCAGAAGCGAAGTCAATTCCTGGAAGGCATAATCAACTTCGACCAGATTCTCCCAGAAGCGGCCAACAATTTCCCGAAAATCAGCCTCGAGGCTGCGGCGAATAATGAAAATGACCTTGTTAAACCCGGCCTTAAGCGCATCAAAGAGGGAATAATCAATAATGGTCTCTCCATTGGGGCCAACCGAGCTTAATTGTTTTATGCCCCCGAAGCGGCGACCTATTCCAGCCGCCAGGACAACCAGGGAAATTTTCCTTTCCTTTTTTTTCATGGCCAGAACCAATATTTTTGCCTGAAATTGTTCCTGATAAACCTGATTCTCTTATTTTTTAAAATCCCTTTCCTTTTCGCTCGCCTTTCTTATATATCACAGCCCGGAAAAAAGAGTCAAAAATCTTTTTTCAAATTTATCTTAAATTAAAGAAATTTTTGAGAAAAGATAAAATAACTCTAATGGAAATAGGCGGGATATTTTCAGAAAAATTGCTGAAGGCAAAAAGATTTGTTATAATTGGCGATCAAAAAACAAGAGGGAGGTCAAAATATGGGTAAATATTTAGCTATTGTGGGTGGCCTAATAGCTATGGCCGGAGGGATTGTTCTGGTGATATTTGTCTGGTGGCGAGAATTTTATGAGCTCGTTTTTGGCTGCATTCCGCCCCTTCTCTTTTTCGGCGGTCTCATTGCTGTCGTCGCCGGCATAAGCAGCATCAAAGATGCCATCAGAACCAGGAAGCTCGAAGAGGAGGCCAAAAGAGAAGCTGAAAAAAAGGAAACCACCTGAGCCTGAAGGGGGACCCTTTTTTCTCTAGTTTTTTCCTCAGTTTTTAAAAGATAGAGCTTTTAAATAAGAGGATAATCTAAAAGAAGACCTGTCTATTAATTTTCTGGAGTTAATATCCCGGATAAATTAATTTTTAGTTCCATTGATTTTAAGGTCTATCGATTGCAGGATTCATTAATTTCTTAATTTTAAGCTTCTTTTTAATCCCGGTGCCCTGACCTCCGAGGCAAAAGAGGAGGGATTTTTTCTATTGACAGAAACTCAGAAATTTAGTAGTTTGTAATCAGCTTACAAATTACGGAGGAAAGCCATGGATGGCGAAAAGGAAAAGGACCAGATTGCAGCTAAAATTGATGAGATTGAATCCCAGGTAGAAAAACTAACGATCAAACCTACCTCTTCCATTAAAAAGGTTATTGATCAGGCTCTGGCCAATCGAAATATTGTCCTCACCATCCGGGTGAATGAAGAAAGCAACAAGAAATTAAACATGCTGGTGGATGCTGGTCTTTTTAAAAGTCGCTCAGAAAGTGCTGCCTTCCTGATTGAAGAGGGTATCCGCAGCCAGGCTCCTCTGTTTAAAAAAATCACAGAGCGTCTCGAAAAAATCGATCGCATCCGTGAGGAGCTTAAAAATATTGTAAGCGAAGAAATGGAAAAGGCTAAGGACTAAAGGGATTTTCTCCGATTCATGAAGCGGAGAGAAAGTAAGCCTTGATTCGAGTGGTAAGCTTCTTCCTGCCTCTCTCCTTAACCCTCCTCACCTTAACCTCAAGAAATATTGAAAGGACCTTCCTTCAAAACAATGCCGCTTCTCTGGCTGCTCTCTGCGAGCCTGAGTCAGCCATCCAGGTCTCTCTTCCCGAACCCATTGGTTTCTCCGATGTACTTAGCCCGGGCCAGCTAAAGGTCTTTTTTGAGCAACTTTTTGCTCGCTGGCCTACCTTTGAATTTTTCATTGAATCACCTTTGCCCCTGTTCTTACCCGGCGATCGCTGGTTCATCCGGGCTCGCTGGTCCTTCCTTGAGAAAAAAAGTCTCAAGCAGTATGTCTTCAGGATTTACTTCCAGGTTAAAATGACAGAAAGGCTTCGGCGTCGAGGCGCTGAATGGAGAATAATCGAAATTCGGGCCGAGAAAATTTGAAGTCCCTATTTTCTTTCAGGCTGAATAAATTACTCCGATGGATTTTTTTATTTTTTCTTCTGGCAGCAGGAGTTTCCTTCCTGGGCTCGGTTCTGGTTCCAGCCTGGCCTTTCCAGTCTCCAGCGGCAGCCAGTCTGGATTCTCTCCTCAAACAGGAGCGCTCCATCAAGAGTCAGTTCGAAAAGCTCATCCACAGCCTCAAGCAGAGGGGAGAAGCGCTCGCTTCTTCTCTTCCTTCAGAATTACCCGCAATTCATCAGGTTCTATTTTCCTTCAGCCTCAACTCAGAAATTGAGGGTATCGCTTATCTAAAAGAAGATAAGATGGTCCTGTGGCGGGGACAGGTCCTGCCCCCCTCTTTACTTCCCCCGGCTGACCGGACAACCCATGTCATCCGCCACAAAGCCAGCTTTTATCTGGTCGTCCTTTTCCCCGTTAGAGAAGAAGAAAAAATCGCTCTTTTCCAGCTCCTTTCCTTTCAGCCTCCCCTGACCACCCCCCTTCTCGGCCCCTATTCATTTCTCAGGAGGCAGGATCTGGCCAATGCTCTCCTTGAATTTTATAGCGAAGAAGAGGATACTTCTGGCTTTGAAAAAATTTTTTCCCGGCATCGGGATGAATATGTCAGCCAGCCAAGAGCCAGAACTGATATCCTGACTGTCTTTTTCCCCCTGCGTAACGAATCCCAAAAAATTGTGGCCACGGTCATCCTGCGATCAGTTAATCCTGCCTTCCGTGTAAGCCAGCAAAAGGAAAGGTGGACTATGGCGGGCTGGCTTAATCTCCTCCTAGCCTGCTCACTTGTGGCTGCAACTGGCATTATGGCCTGGAAAAAATCGGAATATCACTCGCTTCTCGCTTTCTTTATCTATTCAAGCGGACTCCTCCTGATCCGTTTCATCTTACTTAACCTTAAAGCTCTATTTGATTTTAAAGCCCCCCTCTTTTCGCCGGGCCTGGCTTCGCTACCCTTTCCGGCTGGCCTTCTGGCTTCGCCCATCGATATCTTCCTTACGATGAGCCTGATCTCGGCCCTTCTTTTACCCTTTGGCCTCAAATGGCCTCATCTCTTGAAGTCCATCTCTCCCGGGCATTCATCCCTCAGGAAGAAAGCCCTGGCCGCTGGCCTCATCGTCATTTCTTTCTTTCCCTTTTATCTTTTCTTTAAAATTACAACCGCCTTCATTCTCAACAGCAACCTTCATCTCATTCAGTTTTCTCCTTTCTGGCCCTCTCTTTTTCTTCTTCTGGCTATTAGCTTTCTTTTTTTAACCTTGATTCTTATAAATTGGTCTTTTCTTCGTCTTGCCCTTTTGTTCTCATCCAGAAATTTTATCCTCAGTTTCGTCTCTCTCCCCGCAGTTATCCTTTTTGTCTTTCTTCATTTCTTCCAGCCCAAGTTATCTGTAACCCAGAGCCTGGCCTTAACCATTACTGCCACCACCATTTATTTTCTCCTTCTCAAAATAGCTCAGCGACCGAAGCCAGCCTTCAAATTGGCTGTCCTGGCTCTCGCAGCAGCCTTTTTCTATCTAACGCTTTTTTCTGGAACCTCCATCAAAGAAAAAAGATTGACGGAAACTTATCTTCGCCATTCCATCCTTTCTCTTGAAAAATGGGCTGAATATTTGCTTCAGGAATCGCTCCCTGTACTTGATCAGGAGGAAGATTTAATTCTGTCCTGCCTGCGCCAGGGCCAGCCCCCGGATTTAGCTTCTTTTCTCTGGAGAAAAACTCCTTTAGCTCGTTGGAACTGGTATTCAAGCCTGGAAATAAGCCGGACTGATGGTCAAATTGTTTCCCGCTACTCCCTTAATCTTCCTTTTCTTTTCAGGACTTTGCTGTCGTTTGAACCCGCTGACGATTGGTCACTCCTTAAGGCCAGCCTGCCTTTACCTGGAAGATTAGCCGATTTTCTGATAGCCTATCGGGATTTTCGGGACAAACAGGATAAAATTGGCCGCCTGACCCTTTATGTCCTTCTGAATGAAGAAATGTTACCTTTTCTTTATTCGGCCATACCCTATTTTGATCTCCTGCGCTTCCCCTCTGTTCCCTCGCTAAAAGACTTCGATTTCAGTCTGGCCATTTTTAAAACTGATGGGGAAATTATCTTTAATCCGGCCAGGCTGACCACAGGTATTTCAGGAGAAATTTTAAAGCGGCTCAAGGATAAACCTGGAGCTTCCCTCTGGTCTTCCCTTTCTGATCAGGGGCGTCGCTTCCGGGCTTATTATTTCAGGAATGACCAGAAAATTGTGGCCATTCTCTGGCCTTCCCCTGGCTTTATTTCGGCCGCTGTGGGCTATCTCAAGTTCTTATTTTTCTGGGTAAGTTTGATTTATCTACCTCTGTTTTTAAGTGACCTTGTCACCGGCCGGCGCCGCCTGGCTTCTCTTTTCTGGGCCTTCTCGAGCCGCATTTATGCCTCCTTTGTGGCCGTCATTCTGATTATGCTCATTCCCTTTATCCTTCTCCTGAATAATTTCTTCAGCCGTCTGGCCAGTGAGGGCTTCAGCGAAAAAGCAGAGATTCAGGCCAGGGTGGCCCGAAATATCATCGAGGATTTTCTCTTCTTCCAGGAAGAGGAAGAAAGCCCGTTGCTGACTGTTCAGGAGCTGGTTCACTGGGTAAGTACTGCCATCAACAATGATGTGAGCGTCTATCAGCATGGAGCCTTGATTGCCTCGAGCCGGCAGGAGTTTTTTGATCTCGGGATCCTGCCTGATTATCTTGAGGGGGAAATTGCCTATCGCCTGCTGCATGAAAAACAACCCTATGTCGTCTGGAGAAAAAGGCTGGGCCATTATTCCTTTCAAACTCTAACCATTCCCCTGAATATTAATAATACGAATTTTTTTATTACCCTTTCCTTTCCTTTTGAACGCCAGGAAATAGGGCGGACCCAGAAACAGCTGCTTGAATTCCTGGCTTTCATCTCGGTTCTTTCCTTTTTTCTCGTTTTTCTTTTCGCCCGCAGCATCGGTTCTCTGGTCATCAATCCCATCCGCAAACTTCTTCTGGCGACGAAAGAAGTCAGCTCCGGCAATCTCGAGGTTTCCATTGACCATCATGGCCATGATGAGATGCAAACGCTTATTGAGGGCTTTAATCGCATGGTTAAGAGCCTCAAGCAACATGAAAAGGAGCTGGCGGAAATGAGCCGAAAGGCTGCCTGGGCCGAAATGGCCAGAAAAGTAGCCCACGAAATCAAAAATCCCCTAACTCCAATCAGGCTTTCAGCTGAGCACCTGCTCCATGTCTATGAGGAAAGACCCGAAGAACTTGGCCATGCTCTGAAAGAATCAGTAGCTTATATCATTACGGAAGTGGAAAATCTGCGACAGCTGGCCCAGGACTTCCTGGCTCTTTCCCGGGAAAGCCCCCTCCATAAAACCTGTTTTGAGCTGGATCGCCTGCTCCTGGAAACTGCCCTTCCCTATAAAAGAATTCTGATGAACCGTATTAATTTTGAATTCGATCTGACTCCTGCTTTAACCATCAGCGGTGACCGGGAAAAACTCAAAATTGCCTTCCGTAATCTTATCGTCAACGCCATTGAAGCCATAAAAGGCAGGGGTACAATCATAATCAAGGCTAAAAAAGAAGAACCGCTGGTGAGGGTCGAGATAATTGATGATGGCGAGGGCATGGATGAAGCCACCTTGATCCATATTTTTGAACCCGACTTTTCCACCAAGGACCTGGGAACCGGGCTGGGTTTACCCATTTCCAGGAAAATAATTGAAGACCATGGAGGCAAAATTGAAATCTCCAGTCGAGTGGGACAGGGAACTCAGGTTAAAGTCAGCCTGCCATTAAGCCCTCAATTATAAAAATGGCTCTTGCGTAAAGATGCATCTTGGTCAGCTTATACTGCCTGTATTTCTTTTAAAAATAAGAAAAGAAAAGATTTCAGGCAAGCCACGAAGGCTTTTTCAGGTGGTAAGACAATCTGTTATTCCTGCTTTAATAAAAGGAATCAGATTAAGTTTAATCTAATCAGGCTCTTCCCGGGCTGAAAGAGTCCAGTCAAGCGGATACGAATTTAAATAATCCCAATAAAAAACAATGGAAATACGAAAGTTTTCAGGGACAGAGCAGGAAAAAATTCAGGCTGAATTCAGGGGAGGTTTCAGCCAGTTTTAAAAGGGCACTGGAAAACCTGAAGAAGATATTATAATAAATAGAATGACCTGAATGGCCCGAGGATAAATGAAAAAATTAAAATTCTGAGGGAAAAATCATGACCAGAATACTGGTAACCTAT
>Ga0197142_1003280_pt1 | contig 13660 bp, 11 predicted proteins | sample GBS60_MetaG_FD_148614 | JGI IMG/M metagenome (GOLD analysis project Ga0197142, IMG submission 148614) | Sediment microbial communities from Great Boiling Springs, Gerlach, Nevada, United States - GBS 60_MetaG | ecosystem: Environmental > Aquatic > Thermal springs > Hot (42-90C) > Sediment... | reverse complement strand
AGCCAAAGCGCAAGCCAAAGCGGCGACACATCGCCGCAAGCCAAAGCGCAAGCCAAAGCGGCGACACGTCGCCGCAAGCCAAAGCGGTGACACATCGCCGCATTGACAAGCCTTCCGACCCCCGGTACAATCGCCGGATATGCGTGTGGCCGACCAGACTACGGCCACCGCTGGCGTATCCCTCTTGTCCCATTTCATTCCCTCCCTCGCAGCGCCATGGCCTCCTTACCCCGTCCGCGCGGCCTCTATTACGAGGAATTCGAAGTCGGCGCCACCGTCGAAAGCGCCGGCCGCACCGTCACCGAGGCGGATATCGTCTTCTTCGCCATGCTCTCCGGCGATTGGAACCCCATCCATACCGACGCCGAATACAGCAAGAGCCAGATGATGGGCCAACGCATCGCCCACGGCCTGCTCGTCTTGTCCATCGCCAGTGGCCTGGCTACCCGCCTGGGCTTCCTGGAAGACACCGTCATCGCCTTCATGGGCCTGGAATGGGAGTTCCGCGCCGCCGTCAAGATCGGCGACACGGTGCGGGTTCGCGCCACCGTGGCCGAGAAAAAGGACATGCCCCGCCTGGGCGGCGGCTATGTCACTTTCAAAGTGGATGTCCTCAATCAAGAGGGCACTCGCGTCCAGCGGGGCACCTGGCGCATCCTGGTCAAAAGCACACCGACGGCCTGACCTTGTCTACCCATCTGGTTCAACGCCAATTCGGCGCCCATGCCGAGGCTTATGTGCATTCGCCGGTTCATGCCCACGGCGAGAGCCTGGGTCGGGTGCTGGCGCTGGCCGAACCCCAGCCCCATTGGTGGGCCCTGGATGTTGCCACCGGCGGCGGCCATACAGCCCTGGCCCTGACCCCGTATGTGGCTACCGTCGTGGCCCTCGACCTGACCGCCGCCATGCTGTGGGCCGCGCGCGAGCATGCCCATCGTCGTGGGGTCAACGGCGTGCTCTGGCTTCAGGCCGACGGCGCCGCTCTGCCCCTGGCGACGGAGCGGTTTGACCTGGTCACCTGCCGCATTGCCCTCCATCATTTTGCCGACCCGGCGGCCGCCGTGTCCGAATGGGCGCGTGTGTTGCGGCCTGGCGGTCGTTTGGTTTTGGTGGACAACATCGCCCCGGCCGATATCGAGGCTGCCGCCTACATCAATGCCTTCGAGCGCCTGCGCGATCCGTCGCACGTATGGATGTATCCGCTGACCACTCTGGTGGCCTTTTGTCAACAAGCCGGGTTACACGTCCGCCATCGCGAACAGCTCAGCAAGCCGATGGACTTTCAGGCCTGGATGGACCGCATGGGCGTATCCCTATCCGACCAGGCACAATTGCGCAGCTTGCTCTGGACCAGTCAAGGCCAGGCGCGGGCGTTTCTCCAACCGCAGGAGACCCCTGAGGGGGTCACCTTCGCTTTGCACGAAGGCATCATCCTGGCCGTCAAAACAACCTGATCGCCCTCGCCGAGGGCTTCGACTCCTTTGGGGATCGAGCGAGGAGTTCTCACCATGCGTGTACGTAGTCATGCGCTGACCACTTTACCCGGCTTTTTATCCGATCGAGGCTATCTGGCCAATGCCGTCGGCCACCTGACCATCGATATCCTCAACAGCACACCCTCCCTGCTGCTGGCTCTGTTCAGCGTCGCGTTGGGCTTGACGAACACGGCCGTCGGTCTCATTGCCACGGCCTACACCTTTGCCAACTCCCTCAGCCAGCCCCTGTTTGGCTGGCTAAGCGATCGTTACGGCGTCGGGAAACTGAGCGCGGTGGGCGCCTGGTGGATGTCGGTTTTCTACACCCTGGCCCTCCTCAGCCCCGGTTGGTGGGCCATCGTCTTCATGGTCACGGCCGCTTTGGGTTCGGCCGCCTTCCATCCCGAAGGCACGGTCAAAGCCCGACAGGTGCCGCTGGCCCAGGTGACCACGGCCGTCTCGGTGTTTTTCCTCTTCGGTCAGATGGGTGCCGGCATCGGGCCCAGCATTGCCGGCACCCTCTTACAACATGGCGGTCCGAGCGGCCTTCTCGTGCTGGTCGCCCTCAATGCCGTAGCCGGTTGGGCCATGTGGCACTATCGCCCCCATAACGAACCGATGCGCGCGGTCACAGCGGTCGAGAGGGCAGAACCGGCCCTCCGCCTGGGTTTGCCGGTCCTGGTGCTCTTTGCCTTTGTCCTGTTCGCCCGCATGACCCTGCAATCCACCACCGTCACCTTTCTGCCCAAGCATCTCCATGACCAGGGTTGGTTGCCGGGCCAGTTCGGCCTCGCCCTCTCGATGATCCTGATCGGCGGCGCCATCGGCAATGTGGTCGGTGGCCACCTGGCCGACCGCATGGGGCGGCGCCCGGTCATCATCTTCAGCCTTTTTCTGGCGGCGCCGGCCCTGGGGGCCTATCTCCACCTGCCGGGAGTCCTCTTCTACGGCATCCTCTTCCTGGCCGGCGTGTGCATCACGGCCGGACACAGCGTCAGCGTGGTCCTGGCCCAGGCCATGCTCCCCGGCCGACAGGGCCTGGCCAGCGGCCTGACCCTGGGCTTCATGTTTGCCGGCGGGGCCATCGGCGCTGCGGCAGCCGGCTGGCTGGGCGACCGCATCGGTCTGGAGCAGGTGCTGGCGGGAATGGCAGGGGTGGCCCTGGCCGGCGGCGTTGCTGCCCTGGCTTTACCGCCGGCCCTTTTTGTCCATGACCGCCGATCCTGAGGCCAACCCGACCTAAAGCGTTGCGGCCACCAGTTCGACCACGTCCTTGACCGCCAGCCCGCCTTCACCGCTGCGCTTGGCGGCATCGGTCAACATGGTCAGACAGAAGGGACAGCCCACGGCAATGGTACCGGCACCGGTGACCGCGGCCTCTTGGTAGCGGTTCACGTTCACGGCCTCGGTGCCGTGTTCCTCTTCCTTCCACATCTGGGCGCCGCCGGCGCCGCAGCAGAACGAGTTCTGGCGATGGCGTGGCAGCTCGATGAGGGATCCCACGGTGCTTTCGAGCACGGCTCGCGGGGCCTCAAAAATACCGTTATGGCGACCCAGATAGCAGGGGTCATGATACGTCACGCTGCCGTCCTGCCAGGGGCCGGGTTTGATCTTCCCCTCGGCGATCAACTCGGCCAACAGCTCGGTATGATGGATGACCTGATAGTGCCCCCCGTAGGCGGGATACTCCTTGCCCAGGGTGTGCAGGCAATGGGGACAGGTGGTCACGATCCGCTTGGGTTTGACCTCGTTGAGGGTGGCGATGTTCTGCTGGGCCAGCTCATAGAACAAGGCCTCGTTGCCGGCACGACGGGCGGCGTCGCCGGTGCAGTTTTCCAAAGCGCCCAGGACGGCGAAATGGACCCCGGCGGCTTTGAGCACCCTGGCAAAGGCCCGGGCCGTGGCTTGGGCGCGCATATCATAGGCCGGTGCACAGCCCACCCACCACAACAGTTCGAAATCGGGATTCTCGTCCACCGTCGGGATATCCAGCCCCTCTGCCCACTTCAGACGGTCGGCGCGGCTCATCTTCCAGGGATTGCCCGTGCGCTCCATGCCGCTGAAGGCCGTTTGCAACTGCGCCGGGAACGCGCTCTCCATGAGGACCTGATGGCGGCGCATGGCGAGGATATCGAACATCGGTTCGTTGCCCACGGGGCAGACCTCGATACAGGCGCCGCAGGCCGTGCACGCCCAGACGGCCGCTTCGCTGATGGCATAAGCGAGCAGAGGCTCGGGCGAAGGTTCCCCGGCCGCCAGGGCATCCAGGTGGGCGTTGATGTAGTAGCGCTTGTTCACCTCCAGGGCTGCCGGGGAAAGTTCCTTGCCGGTGACATAGGCCGGACAGGCATCCTGACAGCGATTGCACATGATGCAGGCATAGGCATCCAGGATATGCTTCCAGGAGAGGTGCTCCAGTTTGGCCACGCCGAACTGTTCGATGGCCTCGTTTTCGAAGTCAATCGGCTCCAGAGCCCCCAGAGCGGTGCGCTGCGGTCGTACCAGGAAGTTCACCCCGGCCATGATCAGATGGATGTGTTTGGAATAGGGGAAATAGGGGATAAAGGCCAGGATGAGGCCCAGGGCCACCCACCAGGCGACATGTTCGGCCACGACCAGGGCCGTCTCCGACCAGCCCAGCCAGAATCCGCTGACGGCCGTGGCAAAAGGCTGGAAGGGATCGGCGCCATGCTGCGCCAGCTTGAAGCTCTGGCCCAGAAAACGGGCCCCCACATGGAAGAGGATGAACAGGCCGACGATGAGCGAATCCCGGCGAATGCCCCCGGCCTTGACCCGGTCCATCAGCTTCACATTCGCGCGGTACTGGAGGGCCGGCACCCGGAAGAGAAAACGACGCAGGAGGAAATAGACCATTCCCACCAGCACGGCCACGCTTAGCCCATCGGCCAGGAGACGATAGAGCTGACCGGGCCAGCCGGTGCCCAGAAACGTCACCGGGAAGAAGCCCTCGATCACATCGCCGACATTGACCAAAAAGTAGAAAATAAAACCCCAGGCGATGAAGGCATGAAACAGGCTGGACACCTTGCGCACCTTCCAGGTCGGTCGCAAAAACAGCCAGTTCAGTGCGGCCGCCACAGCCCGCCGCACGATCTGATCATCCCCCACATCCCCCTGCCCTCGACGGATCACCAGATAGACCTTGCGAAATCCCAGGTAACCGTTGTAAATGGTGGCAATAACGGCAAAAACAAAGATGAATTTTTCAAAAGGTGTGAGCATCGGGTGGGCCTCCTTGCACAAATGCTGAAAACCATCGAGACACGGCGACGGTGGCGAACAACGGTTGCCCCGACGCCGACGGTCTCACCGATCGACCGCCGGGGCAGGCCTGTTTGCCGCCAACTATACCCAAAACGGCTGCGGCTGTCCAACTTGCATGACCTTCATGGCGCATCGCGTCATAAAGAAGCCGTTTGCACAACGCCTCCACCCGCGCTATCATGGACCTATCCTTGCCCCCTCTCTTTTTCGGTGGTATCCCTATGGCTCCTACCCGCCGTCTGACCAACCGTGAAGTGGCCGATCACATCCGCCTGATCGGCGATATCCTCCTCATCAAGGGCGAAAACCGCTTTCGCATCCTGGCCTTTCAGAACGCGGCCGAGAGCATCGCCAACCTCACCCAGGACATCTACACCCTTTACGAAGCCGGCGAGCTGCAGAGCATCCCCCATGTGGGCAAGAGCATTGCCGCCGATATCGCCGAACTGTTGGAAACCGGCCAGATTGCCTATCTGGAGGAGCTCAAACGCGAGGTACCCCTGGGCGTCGTGGAGATGATGCAGATCCCCGACATGGGACCCAAAAAGGCGGCCAGGGTGTGGCAGGAGTTGGGCATCACCAGCATCGCCGAACTTCAGGCCGCAGCCGAGGCCGGCCAATTGCGAGCCCTGCCCGGGTTCGGAGCCAAATCGGAAGAGAAAATCCTCAAGGGGATCGAACTCCTTCGCCGCCGTGGCGAGGCCCGGGTGCCGCTGGGTGTGGCCCGTCCCCTGGCCCTGGAACTGATGGACGGTCTGCGCCGGGCGTTGCCGACGAGCATCCTCACCCGCGTGGAAGCAGCCGGCAGCGTGCGGCGCTGGAAGGAGACCATCGGCGACCTTGACCTTCTGGCCACCCTGGGACCCGCCGGGGATGCCGAGGCGGTTATGGCCGCCTTTCGCCGCCTACCCCAGGTGGCCGAAGTCCTCGTCAGCGGCCCGACGAAAACCAGCGTGCGCCTGGCCAACGGCCTTGCCTGCGACCTGCGCCTGGTCGAACCCCGCCACTGGGGCGCCGCCTGGCAGTACTTCACCGGCAGCAAAGACCACAACGTCGCCCTGCGCGAACTCGCCCTCAAGCAGGGCTGGAGCCTGAACGAATACGGCCTCACCGCCACCGGCAAAGGCCCTGCGCCGGCCGGCGCAGAACGCTTTTTTGCCACCGAAGAAGCGCTTTACCACTTTTTGGGCCTGGAGTGGATCCCCCCGGAACTGCGTGAGGGCCGCGGTGAAATCGAAGCTGCCCGCACCGGCTCGTTGCCGTCCCTGTTGACCGAGGCCGATATCCTGGGCGAAGTCCACGGCCACAGCACCTGGAGTGACGGCACGGCCTCCATCGCCGAGATGGCTGCTGCCGCCCGCCGTCGTGGGTATCGCTATTGGGTGGTCAGCGACCACAGCGTGGGCCTGGGCATCGTCGGCGGTTTGGATGAGGAACGCCTGCGCCAACAGGCCGAGGAAATCCGCCGCCTCAATGCCCAATGGGCGGCCGAAGGCAGCGATTTTCGCCTGTTGCAGGGCATCGAGGTCGAGATCCTGGCCGATGGCAGCCTGGGTCTGCCCGACGAGGTCCTCGCCCGGCTTGATATCGTCGTCGCCAGCATCCACAGCAGCCTGCGCCAGGACCGCGCCACCATCACCGCCCGCTGTCTACGGGCCGTGCGCAACCCCTACGTCCACGTCCTTGGCCATCCTACCGGTCGACTCCTGGGCAAACGCGAACCGACCGACATCGACCTGGAGGCCGTCCTGCAAGCCTGCGCCGAAACCGGTACGGCGGTCGAGATCAACGCCAACCCCGCCCGTCTCGACCTGAACGACATCCATGCCCGTCGCGCCGTGGAACTGGGCTGCCCAATCGTCATCAACACCGATGCCCACGCGCCGGCCGAATTCGACCTGCTCACCTACGGCGTGGCCACGGCCCGTCGCGCCTGGCTGAGCGCGGCCGAAGTCCTCAACACCCGGCCTCTCGAGGCGCTGCTGGCCCAACTCAAAGGCAGGCGCTGAAGGCCCGGTTCAGCGGATCCACGGCCAATACAGCGAGGCCCATTCCCCGCGCAGGAGGACCGGGGTCTCGGTGATGGTCAGATGGACCCGACCGGCGACGGGAATGACCGGGGTCACGATAGGCCCCGTCTGCTCGCGACGGGTGGGGACGGTGAACAACGTGAGCGAAGGGCTGCGGACGGGCAGGGTGATGGTCGTGCCGGCCGGGGGATCATCGGGCAGACGGGCCACACCGTCGTCGTACCAAAACACGTACACGGGAAGGCCTTCCACCGTGAAGACAAAGGCCTGGACATGGGGGCCGAGATCGGGCAGACGCTGCACCGTGCGGTAACCACCCAATTGGGCCTGGACCAAAGCCAGGGCCGTCAACGCCGGCCGTGGGGCCGGGGGACCGGAGCCGTCGGCCGGCTCCAGCAAACCTTGAAAGGCCAGATCGCGCTGACCCAGGGCCGGATTTTGCAGGTCGGGACGGTCCTGTTCCAGGCCGAGAACGAGGGCATCAAAGCCGTAAACCGCGGCATAAACCCACTTTTTGAAAGCCAGCCGCGCCTGTTCGGCCCGATACCAGGTTACAACCGTGGCATGGTCGGGGGCCTGGGGATTTTGCAGGGCCGCCCACAGGGCTTCGCCGTCGCGCGGGTACCGGGGGCGCACCCGCAGCGTTTGCGGGTCACCCAGAAGGGCCGGCGCCGACGTAGCGCCCGTTATCCAGACCGGGGTATCGGCCGGGGCCAGAGTCGCCACCCAGGCGGCCAATGTGGCCAGACCGGTATAATCGCTCAGGCTATGGACGGCGACGATATCGTAGTCGGCCCGGGCAGCCAGAAGGCGCCGTAGCCCGCTGAGGGCGCCGCACACAGAGGGATGGATATTCGTGACGATGTCGCTCAGCTCGGCCGGGGTGGGGAAGCCGTCCAACAAATCGAGACCGGCCACCGTCGCCACCAGGATGCGGACTTCGCCGTAGGCTCCCCGGGCCGCCGTACTGGCCAGATGCAACAACCGCAGGTAATCGTCCACGGCACTCGTGGCCTCCACCCCTTGCCACCAATAGCCGTTGACCGCTTCCGTCTCGATCTGGTAGTAGCGAACGGGGTTGGGCCGACCGTCGCCATCGGTGTCCACCAGGCCGGGGAAGTCATCCACCCCGTCGGCGTCATAGCGTTCGACCACGGCCGCCACCCAGGCCGCGTAATCGTCCTCGTATTCAGGTCGGGGTGGGGTCGAAGCCACGGTTGTGCCCTCCGGCGAGACCGCACGCGCCCACACATTCCAGGCCCTGAGCACCAGGACCGGCTCGAAACCGGCCTGCTGATAGGCCTGCACACGGGTATCCAGGGCCACGACCTCCTCGTCCCACAGGTAGGTATGCTCCTCGCCCCGAGGTGGTTCCGGTTCCACAAGCCCCCAACGCACGTCGTCGATGACGGCCAGGTCGGCCTGCGAGGCCCGCAGCGCCACGGCCAGGTCGGCCGGGAAAAGCGGCGAGGCGTTGATCACACCCAGGCGCAGACCGTGGCCTTGCAAGGTCCGGTCGGCCGGATAGAGGATGGCCCCCGGCTCACAGGGCGGATAGGGGAGCGCACAACCCGTCCCAAGTCCCGCCAGAATCAGGAGTAGAACCACGCAGAAGATGCGAAAGGCCATATCTCGATCCATACGCCATCGCCCCATCGGGTCATGGGATCGCCAAAGGCTACTCGCCGGATAACGGCTGATCCTGAGGACAAAAGTGCGTGCTGCGGCCACCGACGACCAGGCGTTGCAGGATGGCGCCACAGCGCGGGCAGGGTTCCCCCTGGCGCCGAAACACCTGCAGCCGGTTCTGAAAACGGCCTACCGAACCATCGGGCCGATGATAATCGCGCAGGGTCGTCCCCATTTCGGCAATGGCCTGGGTGATCACGTCGCGGATGGCCTCGACCAGGGCCGCCAGCTCGGCCGGTTCCAGGCTGCCGCCGGCGCGCAGGGGATGAATGCGCGCCCGAAACAGAGCCTCGTCGGCGTAAATGTTGCCCAAACCGGCCACCAACCGCTGATCGAGCAACAGGGACTTGATGGGCGCCTGGCGGCCGGCCAGAACCCGGGCCAGATAGGCCGGGGAAAAGGCCGGGTCCAGCGGTTCGGGGCCGAGTTGGCCCACCACTTCGGCCGGATCGGCGATCAGATAAACCCGGCCGAACTTGCGGGTATCTTTGAACCGCCAATCCAGACCGTTTTCCAGGTGGAAAATGAGATGCTCGTGGGGATCGAAGGCGACAGCGGCCGGCAGGACCCGCATCTCACCGGTCATGCGCAGGTGCAGAAGCAGCCAACGGCCGTTATCGAGAGCACATTGCAGATACTTCCCCCGCCGTGACACGGCCGTGACCCGGCGGCCGCGCATCATGGCCACAAAGGTCGTCACATCGGGCCGGTCCACAATGCCCGGCCAGCGCACACTCACGTCGTCGATCGTCCGCTCTACAACCAGGCCGGCCAGGGCCATCGCAATGGTTTGAACTTCGGGCAATTCGGGCATGGCTCCATTGTAGGCCAAAAGCCCTGACGACACCAGAACCGATCGGCCAGGTTGTGTCCGCCCTGGCCCAACTTGCACATTTTGTCTACCCGTGGCTATATCAAGGGTGCTGCGAAGACCCAAGCCACCTGCCTTTTCTGCTCATCTCCCTCTCGAGACCATGACTTACCTCCACGATATCCCTCTGGATGAAGCCCTGAATGCCTGGTTGAGTGCGCTCGAACGGGTGGGTGCGTTGCGTCGTCTGCCGGCCGAAGCGGTACCTGTCGCCGAGGCCAACGGTCGCGTGACGGCGGCGCCGGTCTGGGCGCGCATTTCGGTGCCCCATTACCACGCTGCCGCCATGGATGGCTACGCCGTGAGCGCCGCCGCAACCGTCGGCGCCACCCTCACCCGGCCCCTGCATCTGCGCCTGGGCGAGCAGGCCACCTATGTGGATACCGGCGATCCTCTGCCGCCCGGTCGCGATGCGGTTATCCCCATCGAAGAGGCCCAACGCCTGAGCACGGCGGATGGCGAGGTCATCGAGATCCTGGCCGCCGTAGCGCCGTGGGAGCACGTGCGGCCCATGGGCGAGGATATCGTTGCCACGGAGCTGATCGTCCCGGCGAACCATCGTCTGCGCCCTCAGGATTTGGGCGCCATTGCCGGCAGCGGTCATGCCCAGGTGCAGGTCTATCGCCGGCCGCGCATTGCCATCCTGCCTACCGGTACGGAACTGGTCGCCCCGGGCAGTGAACTCAAACCCGGCGATATCATCGAGTTCAACTCCATCGTCCTCGGCGCTATGGCCGAAGAATGGGGCGCCCGCGTGAGCCGCCTGCCCATGCTGGCCGACGACTACCAGGCCATCAAAGCCGCCGTGGTGGCTGCCCTGGAGGACCACGATCTGGTCGTTGTCAATGCCGGTTCCTCGGCCGGGAGCGAGGATTTCACCGCCCGCATCTTCGCCGAATTGGGCGAAGTCGTTGTCCACGGCATTGCCATCCGCCCCGGCCATCCTGCCATCCTCGGCCACGCCCGCGGTAAGCCTGTGGTGGGCATCCCCGGCTATCCGGTCAGCGCCATGGTGACTTTCGACCTGTTGGTGAAACCCCTTTTGCAGCGCTGGATGGGTCAGGCCGTCGAACCCAGGCCGGTCGTGCGGGCCGTTATCACCCGTAAAGTCCTCAGCCCCATGGGGCAGGACGAGTTCATGCGGGTCACCCTGGGCCGGGTAGGCGACCGCATCGTCGCCACCCCCCTCCCCCGCGGGGCCGGCGTCATCATGTCCATGGTGCGAGCTGACGGGATCGCCCACATTCCCCGCTTTTCGGAAGGTCTCAACGCCGGTGATGAAATCGACGTCGAACTGCTGCGGCCGCCCTCGGTCATCGACCGCACCATCGTCCATCTCGGCAGCCATGACCTCACCCTCGACTTGCTGGCCGACCAATTGCGCCGCGAGCGAGCGGATCGCAGCTTGAGTTCCGGCAACGTGGGCTCCCTCAGCGGTTTGCTGGCCTTGCGCCGGGGCGAAGCCCATCTGGCCGGCTCCCACTTGCTGGATGAAGCCACGGGCGAATACAATCTGGCCTATATCCGGCGCTATCTGCCCCATGTACCCGTCATCGTCCTCGGTTTTGTCGGCCGTACCCAGGGCCTGATCGTCCCCCGGGGCAATCCCAAGCGTCTGTCCGGCCTGGCCGACCTGACCCGTCCGGATGTGGTTTTCGTCAACCGCCAGCGTGGGGCCGGGACGCGCGTGCTCCTCGACTACCATCTGGCCCGTAGCGGCATCGATCCGGCCCACATTCAAGGCTACGAGCGGGTGGAATTCACCCATCTGGCCGTGGCGGCGGCCGTGCAGAGCGGCGCCGCCGACTGTGGCCTGGGCATTTTGGCCGCGGCCCGTGCCCTCGATCTCGATTTCGTCCCCCTGTTCGAAGAACAATACCAGCTCATCATCCCCCGGGTGTACTACGAATCCGAGCTGCTGGCCCCCTTGCTGGACATCATCCGGGGTTCCACCTTCCGCAACGCCGTGTTGGCCCTCGGCGGCTACGACGTCTCCACCATGGGTGAAGTCGTCTGGGCCTCCGAACCCACCGCCTGATCCGCCCTTTCCGGTTTGCCTATGTCCACATACCGCTATACTCCCTGGCCGTGGGGCTCCGATGTGCGCGAAGACGAACTGCGCGCGCTGATGCGCAACGAGGGGCTGACCCCCTACACCTGGAGCAACGGCCCCCATTTTGCCTACAGCGCCCATACCCATTCTTACACCAAGGTCCTCTACGTGGTGCGGGGCAGCATCACCTTCCATCTGCCGGCCAGTGGCGAAGACATCGTCATGAAACCCGGCGATCGGCTGGACCTGCCCGCACGCACGTTGCACGCGGCCACGGTCGGACCGGAAGGCGTGACCTGTCTGGAAGCAGCCAGGCGAGATCGCGAGGGCCTGGCATGAGCAGCACGGTTCACGGCCTTCATCACGTCACGGCCATTGCCGGCGATCCCCAGGAGAACCTGGACTTCTACACGGGCGTGTTGGGGCTGCGTCTGGTCAAACGCAGCGTCAACCAGGATGTGCCCGATACCTACCATCTCTTCTATGCCGACGCAGCCGGCACACCCGGCACCGACCTGACCTTTTTCCCCTGGCCGGCCATGGGCCCCGGTCGCGCGGGCACGGCCATGGCGATGGAGGTGTCGTTTGCCATCCCGCGGGGCAGTCTAAGCTATTGGCAGGATCGCCTGGGCGCCTTTGGCCTAAGCACGGCCTCCGTGGAAACCCGCTTCGGCGAGACGACTCTGCCGTTTCGCGATCCCCATGGCCTGCATCTGGCCCTGGTGGTCACCGAGGAACCGCGCGCGATGATGCCGTGGGCGAACAGCCCTGTGCCTGTGGTCCACCAGATACGCGGTTTTCATGCCGTGCGGCTGTGGGTACGACGGTTGGCCGCTACCACCGCCCTGTTGACCACCATCATGGGCTTTCGTCTCCTGGCTACGGAAGCCGGTTGGCACCGTCTGGGGATCGAGGACGGCGGTTCGGGCTGTCTGGTCGATGTGTGTGAGCTGCCGAGCGAACGGCCCGGCGCCTGGGGCGTGGGCATGATCCACCATGTGGCCTGGCGGGTCCGCGATGAGCAGGAGGCCCTGGCCTTGCGTCATCGTCTTGTGGCGGCCGGACTGCAGCCTACACCGCTCATTGACCGCTTCTGGTTTCGATCGGTCTATTTTCGCGAACCGGGGGGTGTGTTGTTCGAACTGGCTACCGACGGCCCCGGCTTTGCCGTGGATGAGGATCCGGCCCATTTGGGCGAACAGCTCATCCTGCCACCCTGGCTGGAACCGCACCGTCAGGCCATTACGGCCGTTTTGCCACCCCTGACTTTATCCCTCACCCAGGCCCCCTAACCGCGCGGCCGCGCGGCGGACAACGGCCTTTTCCGACTCGTAGCTCAGCAAGCGGGCGGCCTCCTCCAGGTTGCGCGCCCATAGGGGACGAAAACGGGCTTCTTCGGCGTGGGGGTGTTTGGGCCTGGTTTCCGCGCGGTGGGGATCGGTCAAACGCATCAGGTAGTAGTGCTCGTGGCGGCGAATGAGGCGACCCTCGAACTCGAATTCCACGGTGGCGATGCCCAAATCCTCCCCGATGGCCAGATTCCAGTAGCCGCTTTCTTCGCCCACTTCGCGCAGGGCGGCTTCGGCGTCGCTCTCGCCCGGTTCCACATGACCCTTGGGCAGGCGGATTTCGTGGATCCAGGCGCCGTTGCGCCAGACCTCCCGTTCCAGCAAGAGCACGCGGCCGTCCCCATCGAGGACAACACCGCCGGCAGCATGATACGTGGACATGGCCGGATTGTAGCATAACCCGACCGGGTGCTGGTCATGGTCGCAGGGTCCTGCGCGCCAAAGGGGAACGAGAGCATCTACGGTAGCGTCCAAAAAAGATCATCCACTTTCCAAAAAAGCCTTTGCACTTTCTAAAAAAGCATTTGCACTTTTGACGGGTCTGGCGTACAATACCGGTCTGTGGCCCTCTACGTACGACCGCTCACTCCCGAAGAGCACGAGACGCTGCAACGGCTGGCCAACGGCGATGACCTCATCAGCGCCCGCTGGGCCCAGATCATCCTCCTTTCGGCCCGCCGGGTGGGGGTACCGGCCATTGCCGACACGCTGGAGATCTCGGCGGCGACGGTGCGCGCCCGCATCAAGGCCTTCAATGCCCGGGGGCTGGAGGCGTTGGAGCGGGCCACTTCGCCCGGCCGGCCGGAGACCATCACCCCTTCCCTGGGCGATCAGATCGCGGCGCTGATGCGAGAGCGCCAACCGCGCGATTTCGGCTGGGCCGATACGGGTTGGACCCTTGACCCTCT
>Ga0197142_1003279_pt1 | contig 13661 bp, 13 predicted proteins | sample GBS60_MetaG_FD_148614 | JGI IMG/M metagenome (GOLD analysis project Ga0197142, IMG submission 148614) | Sediment microbial communities from Great Boiling Springs, Gerlach, Nevada, United States - GBS 60_MetaG | ecosystem: Environmental > Aquatic > Thermal springs > Hot (42-90C) > Sediment... | reverse complement strand
CATCCAAGTCGCGCGCGCCGAGAAAAACGGCCGAAGCTATGCGGAAGTGCGTGTTCGTGATCGAGGGCCCGGTGTACCACCAGGAGTGCGGGAGAAAATCTTCCAGCCGTTCTTCACGACGAAGAAGGACGGCACCGGCCTCGGCCTTGCTCTCTGCCTGCAAATCGCCGAGGAACATCAAGGGTACATCGAAATCCGCAGCCCGGAGGGTCCAGGCACCATCTTCGCCGCGGGCTTCCCCGAGTACGTTGCCGAGGTGCACGCCGCCTTGCTCGCACGTCCTAAACAAGAGGACCTCCAGCTCACTCCGGAGGAAGAGCAACATATCCGCTCCTTGGTAGGAAACATCAAGTTGCCACCTGAGATTCTCCGCCTCGCCCGCCAGATCCGCACGAAGCGCTAGCGGCATCGGGGCGAGCTGCCCCTCGGTTGACCCTGCCACGGCAATTCGCTTGATGGTCCCCGTATGGCACGCGTACGGACGAATGGCATCGAAATCGAATACGAGGTGTTTGGACCCGAAACCGGCCAGCCGATGGTCTTGATCATGGGCCTGGGCGCCCAGATGATTTTGTGGCGCGACGATTTTTGCCAGATGCTCGTCGACCGTGGTTATCGCGTGATTCGCTTCGATAACCGCGACATTGGCCGCTCTACATGGCTCGATCATCTGGGCGTGCCCAATGTGATGGCCCTCATGACCGCCGCAGCCTCTGGTCAGCCGGCCGAGGCCCCGTATCGCCTCGCGGACATGGCAGCCGACACTGCCGGCCTGCTTGACGCCCTTGGCATCGAGCGCGCTCACATCGTGGGGGCTTCGATGGGCGGCATGATCGCGCAAACGTTTGCCATTCAATACCCGCAGCGGACGCTCAGCCTGACCTCCATCATGTCGACCACGGGCGATCCAGGGCTGCCACCACCTCGACCCGATGCCATCAGCGTGTTGCTCGCGCCGCAACCCACGAGCCGTGAAGAAGCAATCGAGCGCGGTGTGTTTATCTTCCGCACGATTGGAAGCCCCAAATACTTCGACGAGGCGGAAATTCGGGAACTTGCCGCCCGATCGTTCGATCGGGGAGTGAACCCCGCCGGGGTCATGCGCCAGCTCGCCGCCATTTTGGCCTCCGGCAACCGTACGGAAGCGCTGCGCAAGGTCGAAGCGCCCGCACTGGTGATCCATGGGCGTATCGACCCCCTGGTGCCATTTCCCGCCGGCGAGGCCACGGCCCGCGCCTTGCCTCGAGCGGAATTGCTGGCCTTCGATGACATGGCCCATGACATGCCGCGGCCGCTGTGGCCCGAGATGGTAGACGCAATCGACCGCGTCGCGCGCTTAGCGCGATGAGTGCACATGAGCCCAAGTTGGCAGGGCGCGTTTTCGCTTTGTTGGCTGCTTGCGCGCTCCTGACCACGCTTTCGAACCCAACGGCAGTCCGAGGCCAAGTTCGGTTACGCCTGGCGACCACCACGAGCGTCGAAAACTCGGGCTTGACGGAACATCTGATTCCCTTGGCAGAGCGTGCACTCGGTATTCGGATCGAGGCACTGCCGGTGGGAAGCGGGCAAGCCTTGGAACTCGCGGGCCGGGGCGATGTGGACATCGTGATCACGCACGCTCCGGAACTGGAAGAGCAAGCGCTGGGGAAAGGCGTGGTCGTGGAGCCACGGGAGCTGATGAAAAACGAATTCCTTCTGGTTGGCCCTCCAGCCGATCCTGCCCAGGTCCGCGGCTCCACGAACCTAGCCCAGGCACTGACGGCGATTGCTCGCCAAAAGGCCCCGTTTGTTTCCCGTGGCGACCGTTCGGGCACGCACGCGATGGAGAAGCAACTGTGGCAACAAGCTGGAGTGCTTCCGGCCGCGCCTTGGTACTTGGAAGGCGGGCAAGGAATGGGTGCGACCCTGATGATGGCGACAGAACGACAAGCGTACACCTTGGCTGACCGTGCAACTTTCCTCACCTACCGCGGCCGTACTGGCTTGGAAATCTTGGCGCGGAACGAACCGCCGCTGCACAATGTGTACCGGGTGTTGCTTCCCAATCCTGGCCAGCACCTCGAGGCGAGAGCCGCGGTTGCGCGCAAGCTTGCAGAGTGGTTCGTGTCGCCAGAGGCGCAACGAGCCATTGCCAATTTTCGTCCGGGCGGAGAGCCGTTGTTCGAACCAGCATTGCCAGGACCCCACGGCGCAAAGGCCGAGCCAACTATGCTTTCCCCGCTTCGTTAGCCCCCGAGGCGCGCACACTTACCTTCGACGGGCGTGTCCTTGCCGAGCTCGCAAGTGCTCTGGGCGGCCCACCGTAGGAGGCCGTTGTTTTCGTTCTTGTGCCAAGGGACGGGGGGAGCAAGCCGCCTCTCCAATTTGGCAATCTCGGACGTTCGGCCTCGAACTACGTTGCTTTTTGCAATTGCATTGCCCGGCACCGAGGCGTAGGATACGTCCTCGCTCAGGAGGGCTATGACGGCACGATCGGGCAGGTGTTGGGTGGCGTGGTTGGCGGCAGTGTTCTGCCTGTTGGCTGGACGTGTGGGCGCAGCCGCGGGGCCGCCAGCGCAGCGGGTTCCCGCGGCGTTGCTGATGTTCCCATACATCGAGGCAGGGGCTGGGCGAGACACGCGGGTAGAGTTGGTGAACTTGAGCGGCGTGCCCATCGAGTTGGAGTGCTTTTACGTGAATGGGGAGGATCCTGCTTGTAACGAGGTGGGCTTTGTTCTGGCGCTGACCCCCTACCAGCCGTTTGCATGGCTGGCGAGCGAGGGAATGAGCAATGTGATCAATGGCACCGCAGCGCCCCCGTTCTGGGGGTTTGGTGAGTTGAAGTGCGCGGTGGTGCCGCCCGAGCCGGCGCTCGAGTTGTACAACACGGTGCAGGGACGAGCTACGGTGTTCGGGCTCGGCGGCACGACGGTTTCTTACACCGCTTATGGCTTCCAGCGGTTCACGGGTGGCGAGTACACGGGCTTTCTGCGTCTGGATGGTAATCAGTACGCCCAGTGTCCCGATCGCTTGCTGTTCACGGTTCTCGCCGACACCCCTACGACGACTAGCGAGCTGATCTTGCTTCCGTGTTCGCAAGACTTGGTCTTGCAATCGCCGGCCACTGTCACTGCGCAGCTTCTGCTCACCACCGAGTTGGGACAAACCGTGTCGACCTCGTTCCAGGTGCGCTGCTACTCGCGGCGGTTTCTTGGAGACGTAGCGGACGTCTTGCGCCGCAGCGTCGGGGGATCGGATGTCGTGCAAATCTCGGTTCGCGGAGTTGGCGGTCCGTTAATTGGCTTGGTGATCGATGGGATCCCGTTTGCGGCAACGTTCGGGACAGCCGGCAACGAGCCGATGTTCCAGGGCGGCCGCTCGGCCACCATCTCGGTACCTCGCATGCGGTGAAACCTGATGAACCAGTTGCTGAACGGACTCGCAGCGTTCTTGTTTGCTTGGTTCCAACTGCTGGCGCAGTACGGGTTGCTGCCGGCAACTCCGCGGCCCACGCCCCCGCAAACTCCGACCGCGACCCGAACGCTGGCACCCACGTGGACGCCAACGGATCAACTTCCAGCCACAGCAACACCGTTGCCGGCTTCGCCTACGTGGAGCCCCAGTTCCACTCCCGCGGCAACCGCAACTTGGTCGCTGATTCCCTCGGCAACTCGAACCGCCACGCGTACCTCTACCTCCACGAGAACACCGTCGCCCGTTTCCACCGCTACCGCGTCCTTCACGCCCCGTCCGAGCTTCAGCCCGAGCCGTACTGCCTCGCCGACAATGTCCGCAACCGCCACACGCTCGGCCACCGCAACGCGCTCGTCGACCCCGACATTCACAGCGACGCAAACCATGACCCCGAGTTCCTCCGCGACCCAAACGCGCACCATCACGGCAACGCGTACGGCCACGCCTTCGCGCACTGCTTCGCTCACGCCTACCGTGACCAACACCCGACCGCCCACACGTACCCCTACTGCAACGTTCACCCGGGTTCCGACGTGGACTCCGCGTCCAACCAACACCGCAACGGCCTCGCCCACGCCGCGGCCGACGCGCGTGCGCGGCGAGGTGGACCCGCTCGGGATCGTGGCGCAAGGAGATCCGCCAGCGCAAAAGTTGGCTGCGGCGGTGCTCATCTTCCCGCTGGTGCGGGCGTCGGCCACGACGGATACGCGCATCGAGCTAGCGTCCTCGTTGACAACAGCGGGCCCAGCAGCCCGTTGCTTTTATGTGACTGCAGGCAACTGCGTCGAAATCGGATTTTCGGCCATTGCGCCTTCTAGCGGTGGCGGAGCTGCCGCTCGGCCACTGTCGTGGATGGTCAGCAACGGTCTCGACGGTAACGGGCGCCGGATCGCGCCGCCCTTCCAAGGCGATGGGGAACTGAAGTGCTTCGCGACAAGCAATTCGCTGACCGGCCGCGCCATCGTGGCAGACAACGCCGGCCAACGCATCGCGTACTCGGCGATCGCGTTCCGCAAGCTACGCGACGATGCCCCGACCAGCTTTGTCTCCTTGGATGGCGTGAATTACGAAGCGTGTCCGGACCGCCTGCACTTCAACGTATTGTCCCAAACGGCCACGTCGAATAGCGAGCTTGTGTTGGTGCCTTGCACGCAAAACTTGGAGGGGCAGGTGTTCTCCTCGGTGACCCTACAATACGCCGTGATCAACGAGCTGGAACAAACGTTTTCGGGAGCGAGTTCGTTTACCTGCATGGAGCGGCGGGCATTTCAAACCATCCCCGCGCTGCGCTTCAGCAGCATCGGAACCACGACCGCGCACCTGATTGTGCGCGGCGTGGAAGTTCCAGTGATTGGCTTGGTGATCGAACGCTTCCAGGTGCCGGGGTCGGGTGCGCCTTCGACTTCGAGCAACGAACCGTACTTGGAAGGTTCGCGCGAGGCCACGCTGGACCTGCCACCCGATTGGCCATAGTCGTATCGCGATGTTAGAGGGGTACGAACGCGTTTCTTTTCGATTCGATGGGACGACCCACGATGTTTACCGTGGCGGCAGTGGCCCGGCCGTCATTGTGATCCACGAAATCCCGGGCATCACGCCGGAGGTCTTGCGCTTCGCAGGCCGCGTAAAAGAAGCTGGGTTTCGCGTCTACCTGCCGCATTTGTTCGGTCAACCGGGCAGGCCCGTTTCGGCAGGTTACCTGGCGAGGTCGATGCTGCACGCGTGCATCAGTCGCGAATTCAAAGTGCTGGCACGGAACGAGGCGAGTCCGGTGACCATCTGGCTACGCGCCTTGGCGCGGGAAGCGCTGCGGGAGTGCGGTGGTCCAGGCGTGGGCGCGCTGGGTATGTGCCTCACCGGAAACTTTGCCCTGGCCATGATGATCGACCCCGCAGTGCAAGCACCGGTGCTGAGTCAACCCTCGCTCCCATTTCCGATCAGCAAATCCCATCGCCGCGCGTTGCATCTGGCTCCGGAGCAGCTCCAGGTGGTCAAGCAACGAGTTGGCGACGGCTGCCCGGTATTGGGGCTGCGCTTCACCAACGACTTCACCTGCCCGAGAGAGCGGTTCGAGCGCTTGCGGGAAGAACTCGGTGACGGGTTCGAGGCCATCGAAATCGATTCTTCCCCAGGCAATCCGCACGGAATTTCGCCGCGAGCACACTCCGTGCTGACGATGGATTTGGTCGACCGCGACGGCCACCCGACCAAGCAAGCATTGGATCGGGTGCTGGCGTTCTTTCGCGAGCGCTTGCTGACACCGTCTCGCTAGGTGGGCCGGTGATCACCACGGATCGGCGCAAATGGCCTCAGGTGGGTAGCCGCCACGCTGCAAGAGCGCACACGCTTCGGTCACTTGAGCAGCCGGACCGCAAACGTAAAAGCGCCAATCCCGTCGCTCGGTACCGGAGACATACCGGCCGTCCACGTACTCCCGCACTGGAATGTCGAACAGCACCTCGTACTCGAATTTTTCAAGGTGGAAGACCGCTTTGACAAAGTCGTCTCGGAACAGTTGTTCCTGGAGAGTTTGCACGAAGTGATGCAGCCGCACCGGAAACGCGAGCCGGTGACGAAGGAGTCGCAAGACCATTGGCCGAATGGCTGCGATGCCCAATTGGCACGCAAGAAACGCGACCGGAGCCCCTGGCGCCCGCTCGAGGGCAAAGTGGCCAACCGGAGCCTGGAAGCGTACGCGGTCGCCGACGCTTAACCTCCCCATGAATTCGGCCCCGCGGCCGCGGCGATTCACGTCGACCATGAGCTCGATCCGATCGATCGTTTCCGGCGTCGTGGCGATCGCATACACGGGTTTCGTTGCCGCTCCGCCGATCTCGACCGCCAGCCCCTGCCCTGGAAGCCACTCGAGCCCTCGTGGCCGCTCCAGCACGATGCGGCGAATACCGGGAGCGGGCTCGCTAACCAGCAGAACGCTGCTTTCCCAGAGGTCGTTCATGGGTGAATTTGCTCCTGCGGTGCATACCGACGTCGCGTCGATCCGCGCGCCCGTGGTCCGCAGTCATGTCCCCGACGTGTGACGGGCAGGGCCCAAGCGCGCCAGGTAACTCGCGAACCGCCCAGCTTTTTTGCAAAGCACAATCCGGCCGTCTTCCAGACGAAGCTCCAGCTCGTCGCCGGGTGCAAGGCCCAGTTCGCTGCGCACCTTGCGGGGCAACACCACTTCGCCCTTGCCACCGATTACGACCGTTTCTGCCATCGGCTTGAGGGCTTTACCCATTGCCTTCCCTCGGTACGTATAGGAGAGGTTTTCGAACGCACGGGAGTCACTCCGACTTGCACTCTACTCCCTCGGCAGCAGCAAGTACACCCTCCCAGGGTTTTGCATTTCAGCAGCAACTGCCTCGGCGACACTGCCGCTGCCCCAGTACACGTCGAGGCGGTGCGGCCCGGATACGGCGCTGCCAGCATCCTGGAGGAACACGAACCGGCGGTAGGGGTGGCGACTGCGGTCGCTGTCGCTTCTCGGATCGATTTCGAGAAAGGCAAGCGCACCGTGGCCATAACTCTCGGGGTCCGTGGCCACGGATCGGCCAGGGGTAAGCGGAATGTTGCAGCTCCCCACCGGTCCGGCCACTACGGCGCGGAAGAAGATCCAGCGTGGGTTCTGCGCGAACAATTCCGCTTGTTCTTCTGGACGCGCACGCAAGTACTCCTTCAGCATCCGCAAACTGACCGTACTGCCGGTGAGCTTACCACGTTCGGACAGAACCTTTGCCAGGCTCTTGTACGGGTGCCCGTTCGACCCCGCGTAACTGATTTGCAGCCGCACACCGTCTTCTAGTTCCAGGAGTGCCGATCCTTGCACGTGGAGGAAATACGCCTCCACCGGATCTTCGAGCCACGCGAGTTCATAGCCGCGGCCCGACAGCGCGCCTGCTTCGATTTCGGCGCGGGTATAGTAGGGAACGAGCTTTCCGTCTTTTACGCGTCCCTGAACCACCCGCGGCGGGCATGCCGGGCAAAAGTCGCGCAGGTCGACGTCCACAAGGTCGTCCGGCGTGCGATACACCGGGTAGCGAAACCGTTCCGTGCGCTTGCGGCTGGCGCGGAGCTCGGGCTGGTAGTAGCCAGTGACCAACAACGGTTCCGGTGTTTGCACTTGGTACAACCGAAAACGGTCGCAAAGTTGCTCGAGCTGCTGCCCGCCCAACTCGAGCACAGCGCGGGTGATGGCGACGAGCTGCCACACTGCCACTTCGTGGCCGAGAAAGGCCACACGACGTTCACTAGGAAGGCGCGAAAGGTACTCCAAGTTTCGTTCTGCCGCTTGCCGCAGCGAATCGGGTGTGGCGTCGTCGCGCAAACGCTGTCGGCAGGCGCTGTCGTCCAGTGCCACTAGGCGTGCCCTTCCGCCGCCAGGGGTGTCCACCTGCCTGCTTGGTGGCCCGGCCGCCGTTGGTGCTGAAGGTGTTCGGGCAGGCTCTACGCAGCCCGCCGCGAGGAGGAGACACAGGCAAGAGGCCAACCAGCCAACACGTTTCCGTAAAAGCGCGTGCATTTGCATCTCGAAAAATTTCCGAGGGAATTTCGTGGAGCGAATTAGCGGGCGGCGAACACTCGCTCAGCGGCTGCGACGCCGCTGCCCGGCTCGACGGGAAACCCAAAACGGGGCAACGTCTGTTCCAGGGCGGACAGAACGGCCAACACGTTGGCCGCTGTACTCGACTCGCCCATCAAGCCAATCCGCCATGCGCGACCCTTGAACGGGCCAAGGCCGCCGCCGATTTCGATCCCAAATTCGTTCAGCAGCGCGCCACGTAGTTGTGCGTCGTTCACCGCACGAGGCACTTCCACGCAGTTGAGGGTCCACAGCCGGTAACCTTCCTGAGACGCCAGAGAGAGTCCGAGCGCCGTAAGTCCGGCTACCAACGCGCGATGGTTTCGTTCGTGTCGTTGCCAACGCGCCTCCAGGCCCTCGGCTTCTATGAGGCGTAGTGCCTCGAGCAAGGCGTAGTTCATCGTGATAGGGGCGGTGTGGTGGTACACGCGGTCGGAGCCCCAGTACTGCGAAAGCAACGTTACGTCCAAGTACCAGCTTTGAATTGGCTGGCGTCGCTTGCGCGCAACTTCTGTTGCTCGTGGCGAAAACGTCACTGGTGCCAGCCCGGGCGGAGCACTCAAACACTTTTGCGTGCCGCTGTAACAAGCATCGATGCCCCACGCATCGACCCGCACAGGATGGCCACCAAGGGAAGTGACCGTGTCCACCAGGAACAGCGCACCGAACTCTTTGGCCAACGAACCGAGCTCGTCGAGCGGTTGCAAAACGCCGGTGGAGGTTTCCGCGTGAACGACCGCGAGGAGCTTGGGCCGGCGGCACTGTTGCAACGCGCGGCGGACGTCCTCCGGGTCGACGATGCGTCCCCACGGAGCAGAAACCTCGTGCACCTCGGCTCCGCAGCGACGGGCAACGTCGCTCATGCGCTGGCCGAAGAGACCGTTGACGCAAACCACCACTTCATCGCCTGGCTCGACCAGGTTCACGAAACACATTTCCATCCCCGCGCTTCCCGTTCCGGAAACTGGAATCGTGAGTTCGTTGGCCGTGCCGAAGAGCCAGCGCAGCAAGCGCTTGTTTTCCTCCATGATTGCCAAGAAGGCCGGGTCCAGATGCCCCACCAGTGGGGTGCTCATCGCTTGCAACACCCGTGGATGGATCATGCTCGGTCCGGGTCCCAACAACAACCGCACTGGCGGAGGAAAAACGTTCCCTGCACTCATGGCTGCTCCTCGCGGGGCCCTGGCATAACGAATCACCTAGGCGATGCAAGCAATGCTTCCCCGGACGAAGTTGCTCGCCGCGAGAGAGTTTGGCCCGGATGCTTTGCCTCGCAGTGCGATCATGGCACGGGCTCGCGGTTCCAGTTGATCGTCGTGCCGCGACCAGCGCACCAGTGGTCTTTTCAGCCAACAAGGCGAGGTGTTTCTTCCTCCTCTCCAAAGTGACGAGAGGGCATGAGTCCTTTCGCCGCGCGCCGACGCCGAAGCCGGTTGTCCTGCTCGACCGGCGAAGTACGGGCCTGTTGCGGAGGTGGCGAGCGAGACTACACACGTGGCTGACACCGAAGAGGATCCACAAAAGGAGCAGGCGTGCCATGAAGTGCATTGCGTCGATTGGCGGAGTTCGAAGCTGGGGAAGGAAACCGTGGCGGCAAGCGTGTTGCGCCCAGGTTCGGAGCAGTAGCTGGGCACGAGCTGCAGCGTTCATGCTTGCCGGCTTGCTGATGGTGGTATCGGAAGGGGTTGCATCGGGCACACGGTGCGGTTTTGACGCCGGTAGCGGCTCCGGCGTGGCGAAAGCTCCGCTCGGCAACTCCTGGATCGGCGGCGCAGCGAGGGTTGCGCCGCGTGAGGGTTGCGAGCCTGAGGAAGTACCAGTGTGTAGGGGAGACTGCAGCAGCGATGCGGAGGTAACCGTCGACGAAGTGGTGCGGTCGGTGTTGATTGCGCTTGGCGCTGCACCATTGTCCATCTGTGCAAACGCGGATGCCAACGACGATGAACAGGTGACCATCGACGAGGTCGTGGCCGGTGTGGGTCGGCTTCTAGAAGGTTGCCCGCTAGGCAGCGGGGCCCTGTACGAGGTGCACGCCTGCGGGGAGCCGTTTCGCGTGTTGCTTCGCCAACCGCAAGCGATCGAAGAAGCGGAGCGAATTCTCGCCGGAAGCGAACCACAGAAAATCGTGATCGGAGAGCTGCGCCCTGGCAATGGAAACTTCAACGGCCCATGGCGATGGCACTTGGAGCCGTGCTCCGTTGGGTTTGCCGAGGCTGCGATCGAGCTTTGCGACGGTTGTCCTTCGTATGTCGAGGAACACTTGGCGGAGTGGCTTGAGGTAGTCCGGCGTTACTGCCCGTGGTCGGCACAGTTGGTGCGGCGCATCCGCTGAACGAGCCGGTGCAAGCAAGCAATGCTGCGCACTATTTCAGAGCAGCTCGGATGCGTTCCATGGCTTCGGCGAGGCGCTCATCGCCGACGGTCAGGGAAAACCGCACGTAGCCTTCCCCGTGCTGACCGTACGCAGCACCGGCTGCTACGACCACGTGGGCCTTTTCGAACAGCAAGGTGGCAAATTCGATGCTGGTCATCCCCTCCGGCACGGGAACCCAAAGGTAAAAAGTGCCACGGCCAGGCACGAAGCGAATGCCCAAGTCGGTCAGTGTCTCCAACACCATCCGGCGGCGGCGCTGGTAAATTTCCAGCATGTGGCGGATATTGTCGTTGCACTGCTCGAGCGCCACGATGCCCGCGTACTGGATCGCGTTGAACACGCCCGAGTCGGTGTTTTCTTTCACCTGCGAAATGGCGGCAATGAGGTCGCGGTTGCCAAGCGCCATGCCGAGGCGCCAACCGGTCATGTTGAACGGTTTTGAAAGAGAGTTCAGCTCGATGCCAACGTCCTTGGCCCCGGGGATCGATAAGAAGCTCAGGGGCCGCTCCCCGTCGAACACGATTTCGCTGTAAGGGTTGTCGTAACACACGGCGATGTCGTAGGAGCGCGCAAAGTCGACGAGTTCCGCAAGGAAGCGGCGCGTAGCAGTAGCTCCGGTGGGGTTGTTCGGGTAATTCAGGAACATGGCGCTGGCGCGCTTGGCCACGTCGGTCGGGATGTCCGCGAACTGTGGTAGGTAGTCGTCTTCCGCGCGGATCGGCACGCTGTACGGTTCACCGCCTCCAATCAAGATGCTCGCTCGGTAAGCGGGGTAGCCCGGGTCGGTCATGAGCACGATTTCCCCAGGGTTCACCCGGGCCAAGACGAAGTGGTGGCAACCTTCCTTGGACCCGATCAGGGCAATGACCTCGGTGGCCGGGTCGACCTCCACGCCGTACCGGCGAGCGTACCAGCGGGCCACCGCTTGACGGAACGCGAGCATGCCCTTTTCCTCGTCGGTCGGGTAGCGATGATTCGCAGGATCGCGCGCCGCCCGAGCCAATTCTTCCACCACCGGCGCCGGAGTCGGTTCCACGGGGTCGCCAATGGCCAAACTGATCACGTCGACCCCTTCGGCCCGCGCCCGCGCGATCTTTTGGCGCAGTTCCATGAACAAGTATGGCGGAATTTTTTTCAACCGTTCCGCTGCCCGCATGCTCCTCGTTCCTCCAAAAGCCGCTCCCGCGTAGCATCGCATGCGTAGGCTCACAACCGCACGCGAAACTTAGGCCACGCACGGAAATCCGTCGCACGGCATACCGGATCTCCCCAAGGAGGGAGGGCCGCCCGGATTGCGCCGATGGATCTGGGGCAGCGCGCTCCCCTGCAAGCCACCGAGCAGCGCACCAGTCCGCGGCCCCGACCGATGGAGGGGGCGGCTGCTCGCCCCGGGTCCGCGCAAAATGTCCGAGGAGCTGGCGGCGTGGGTTGCGGCGGCGAGTTACGCGACTGTCTGTGTCGGTTGTCATTGGGCCGACTGTGGCGAACGGGGTGAACGTAGAGCGAGCCTGAAGCCAGTTTCGGGCCCGGGATTTTGGGGGATCGCAGGGCGTGACCGGTCTCGTGGATCACGTGCGAAGGGGCGCGGCGGCGGAAAGAATGGCGTTTGGAAAGTTGTCAAGGGCATCAAACCACGATATGAACACGAACGTCGGCTTGCGGTTCTGCGGTGGCCCGGTTTGCCGGGGCGCGAGGGATTAGGAGGAGGCTGGGAAAGCCAGAGGGGAGGTTGAGCGACGATGCCTCATCAGGTGTTCATCGCAATTGGCTCTAACCTCGGCGACCGAAAAGCCAACCACTTGGAAGCAGTGCGGAGGATCCAGGAACTCCCCCGTACGCGGGTGGTGAAACAGTCGTCGTTCTATGAAAGCGAGCCACACGGTGATGCCACGCAGTGGTTCGTGAACTCGGTGATCGAGGTGGAAACTGAGCTTTCCCCGGAGGAGCTGCTTCGCAAGCTGCAAGCAATCGAAAAAGCAATGGGGCGGAAGCGGGTAAAAGGCAAGAAATGGGGCAACCGCGTCATCGACCTCGATATTTTGTTGTACGAGGGCTTGGTCCTGAACAAGCGGAACTTGAAGGTCCCCCACCCGGAGCTGCCAAACCGAAAGTTCGTTTTGCTGCCTTTGAGCGAACTTGCACCCAGCTTGCGGCACCCGGAACTACACAAGACCATTTCGGAACTTCTGGCTACGACGCCTGACAAGAAACGCATTCACATGTATCGCGGCACTTAGCGGTCCGAAAACGGAGCAGTCGCTGCATGCCCCGAGGCGTGTGCGGCCCGCGGCAGTGTGCGTAGCAATTGGTAGGCACGAAACATTTTTCACCCCTACCAATTGCTGCGGAACCGGCAGCCGTAAACCCGGCGCGGTCGGGCTCCCTGTGCGCAAGTTCGCGGCGCAGCGGTTACTCGGGATTGTGCTGGGCGACAAAGACCTGAACGCTGACGACAAGCTGCGCTACGCGCCGCTCCTGGCAGTCGAGAACGGTTGCCCCTCACCCGGTCGAGGGTGGCGGGCTCACAAATCTTTGAGGGCGTTAATCAGGTCTAAAATGGCCTTTTTCCCGTCTGCAAAGTACATGAGCGTGTTGTCTGCTGCGAACAGTGGATTCGGGATGCCGGCAAACCCGGGGGAGAGGGAACGCTTGACCACGACGACGGTGCGCGCCTTATCGACATCCAAGATGGGCATGCCTGCAATCGGGCCACTTGCTTGATCGCGCGCAAGCGGGTTCACCACATCGTTCGCACCAATGACAATGGCCACGTCGGTTTGCTCGAACAGCGGATTGGCTTCCTCCATGGTGAGCATTTTTTCGTATGGGATGTCGGCTTCTGCCAGCAGGACGTTCATGTGCCCGGGCATCCGGCCGGCAACCGGATGAATGGCGAAGGCCACTTCGGTTCCTCGGGATTCCAGCAAACGCACGAGGTCGCGCACTGCGTGCTGCGCTTGCGACACGGCCATGCCGTACCCCGGGACGATGAGCACGCGCCGGGCGCTCTCGAGCAGCATGGCAATTTCCTCCGCCGTGGCCGCCTTGATGCGCCCAGCGTAGATTTCGTCCGTCGCGCTGCCGGCAGCAACGACGCCCACGCCCCCGAACAGCACATTTGGGAGCGAGCGGTTCATGGCTTTGCACATGATTTGCGTGAGAATAATGCCGCTCGCGCCGACGAGAGACCCGGCGATAATCAGCATGTTGTTGTTGAGAACGAAGCCTGTGGCGCACCCTGCAAGACCGGAATAG
>Ga0197142_1003277_pt1 | contig 13664 bp, 8 predicted proteins | sample GBS60_MetaG_FD_148614 | JGI IMG/M metagenome (GOLD analysis project Ga0197142, IMG submission 148614) | Sediment microbial communities from Great Boiling Springs, Gerlach, Nevada, United States - GBS 60_MetaG | ecosystem: Environmental > Aquatic > Thermal springs > Hot (42-90C) > Sediment... | reverse complement strand
GCCCCGCCTGCTGAAGGGTATGCGTGGCTCCCGGTGGAAGGTTATGTCCCGCCAGCGATAAACTCCCATAACAATGACCCCATGCACCAGGATGCGCCACTATCAGAAGATCAAGGGAATCTATGCATGGTCTATTCGACCAATCAAGCCCTTGCACGACCGCATATAACTGGCAGCTATCACCACTTTGCAGGTTGATGTAGAGGGGAACTCGCTTTCGGGGACCGGCGATATTACCCTGTCCGCAACTGCCCCACCAGCTGAGACTAAGGATACTGTCAGCACCCAGCCAGATATAGTCCCCTCCAGGCCGCACATAATACACCCTCGGACGTGTCCAGCCGTTCCAGTCCCATCTCCCAAATGTAGAGGGCACCGTGTCTGCATCATACCATGCATAGCATCTGTTCTGTGCCTTCAAACCGCTAATCAGCAGCAAGCCCAGTGCAACTAACCATGCGTACCTCATATTGGGACAAACTTACGTATTTCTTTCTAAGCAGTTACGGGTAGGGAAACCAGATCGCATACCACTCAGCCTTCGAATAGAGCGTTTCAGGGGCTGCCTAATGCAGTTTAAGGCTTTTTCAGTACCACTTGGGGACCTTTACAGGTGGGTCTAACGGATAGCTACAAAACCTGGCGGCATACGAGTGCGGGGTCTCCAGAGTATATTGGAAGGATTCGTCCCTCTGAGGGCCTCCTGGTCTTTCTCAAGACAGGGGAATGCTAACTTAGCATCTATCTTAGATTATCACTCTCTGAGGCTGGAAGATTAGCTCCCCACCTCAAAACACCCTCCACCGAACCGTTACATAAAACCGCCATTCCTCCCGCTGCCACGAAGGCTGCGCATCCCGCTCCGCATCAAAGGGCCGGGCCGCATTGCCTACCTTCTGAATGCGCCGATAGGGCTGATTCAACACATCCCACACACTCAGCCGAATCTCCCATTGCCCCAGCATCCGACTTACCTGCCACTCCCAGAAAGCTCGACCCCGCTCAATAATATGCGGATACACATTCGGGTCAAAGCCCATCGCCCATATCTGCGGGCCTGTATAGTTGAAGAAAGTACTAACCTCCCACGCAGATGCCGGGCGCCCAATCACTCCCGCATTCACCACATACGGAGCCTGACCCTGTAATCGCTGGTTGTACGGGTCGCCAAAGCTTTTCCAGAACCGACTCCCGCTCTCCGAAAGGGTCCCATTCACATACATCCACAGCCGGGGCTGCACCTCATCCCCCCACAGGATCTCTCGAATTTCCACCTCTATGCCCGCTACCTCCCCGTAGGACCGGTTGCGGGTCTTGAAGGTAAAGACTTCAGTGTAGCTGGCAGGCTCCAGATATACTTCGGGCAGGTTTCGGAAGGCCTTGTAAAAGAGGCCCACGGCCAGCAGGCGATAGGGGCCCCGGACCTTTTCCCACCGCAGGTCGGCATTCCAGGCGGAGCCTGTATGATAACCGGGGTCTCCACTCCAGTATATGGCCCAGAGATAGTCAAAGTAAGGATTGGGCACCTGGGCCGGCACCGGAGGTCGAATCAGGGTACGGTAAGCAGCTGCCTTGAGATGGCTCACCTCGGTCAGGCGATATTTACCTATTACGCTGGGTAGAAGATCCCCTCGCCGTTCCGTCAGAAAGCGCCGGTAAGCCTCGTCCCCCACGGGCAGGTGGAAAAGCTGCCGGTCAAAGACTTCATACCGAGCCCCTACCATCAGGTCCCATAGTTCATAGCCTATGCGAAGCATGCCGTAGCCGGCGCCAATCCGGGTATTCCCCCGCCACCGGTGAAAATCTCCGGTGCGGTCTACCAGCCAGAAACCGCCCGGCACTCGATGTGTCCCGTCGTAAACCGATGTCCGATTCTCCCAGGATAGGATTTCGGGGGTCAGGATGGAAGCATGGGTGGTATCGGGCATGAGGCCTATTGTACGGGCCTGACTCTTCTGGGTTTCGTGGGAGTACCAGATACCTATCCGCATCGAAATCCACCGCCGGGCAGTGCCCCACCGCCTTTCCACAGACGAATGAAGATAGGCCTGATAGCTATACGATCGGCTGTGCCAGGTAAGCGCATAAACCTCCGAGGTGCCCCATGCATCTTTCTCATACTGAAGCACCGAATCACCGGGGTAGATAGCGTAGTTCATGGCTCCGCCGAATGGCACATGGTATCTCTGTCCCAATAGCCCCCCCTCCGCATTGAAATTCCATTTTGCTCGCCGGTGCTCGTAACGCAATCGTGCCATCCCCAGCTGGGTTTTTTCCATCAGGTGTGAGGGGTACCAGGAAGAAACAAACGCGCCTATATCGTCACTGTAATAGGTACCCTGCTCAAGGCCGTGGCGCTGTGTTTGCATATCTATTCCGAGGAGAGAGAGCGAAAGCTGCTGGCGATCTGAAATTGCGTATGTATTCGTGGAGGAAAAGCCAGTATTTTGAGTGAATTGCCAGATGGGCTGGGTCTCAGCAGAAAGGTATTCCTGATATCTCCAGGCGCCATCGGTACTATCGAAAGTACCATCGCTGAATCGGATACGGGACTGGTTGTATCGCATGCCGTAGATGAATCGGAAAGCGGTCTGGAGTCTTTTGCCGGTGCGGTTGTAGGAGAGGGTCAGGAGGGGGCCGGGTGGGGCAAAAGCACCGCTATCCGGCTCTACAAGACGGCGGTACTGACTGGCATAAACAAAGTTTTCTGGCAAAGGGCGGTCCTGCGGCGCACTGGCCTGAATAACGGCCGGGTCCGGCAGGTCCGTATTACCCCACTGGCCCCATTTTCCCCGCACCACGGGATAGCGCTGACCCATCCCCCAGCTGCCGATTTCTCCGGTGAGCGCTACGGAGAGACCCTCTTCTCCGCTCTCCGGCAGTTGAAAGTCTATCATCCCCCCGCCAAAGTGTCCCAGCAGTTCGGGCGTCCAGACTTTTCGAATTTCTATTCGTCCTAAAAGGGTGCTCACGATTTCATTGACGGCGGGCATGCTGGCATCATAGCGCATCCAGGTCGGGTAGGCCGCCCAGAAAGCAAAAGCATTATACCTTTCCCCTAAACCTCGCAGCGTCACCCATCGCCCGCTGAGAAGCGTCACGCCCGGTAAGCGCCGCAGCACATTCGGCACATAAAAGTCTGTCGTGCGTTTCATGATTTGCTCGGCGGTGTAACTTTCGCTGATCTCCATGCTTCGGAGCCGTTCTATCGCCACTGATGCCTCTGTTTCCCGATTCATCTCCGCCACTATTTCCACAGTCTCCACCTCGGCCTCAAAGGGCTCCAGGCTTATTACTACCACACCCGGGCTTCTTATTGCTACTTTTTTGGTGCGATATTCGGGATAGGAAACTACCAGTGTATCTGCACGCTGGGTAAAGGGAAGGGAAAATCGCCCCTGGAGGTCTGTTATTCGTCCTTCCTGTCCCAGGCGGATCGTGGCTCCTGCTAATCCTTCGCCGGTCTTGCGGTCAATCACTCGTCCTTCTATGAAGGCACGCACTTGCGTCTCTCGAGGAGCATGGACGATTCGACCTTCCTCCTGAGCCCAGAGCAGGACAAAGCAGAATATTGAAATATGACGCATCAGGACAAAGATAACTATGGGCTATATCATGGGAATTCCCTCACACGAACCCGTCTGATGAGAATTTTTAGCCAGGTAACTGCAATGCTGGATGCTTACTTCTTGAGTGACGAATGCCGAATAGTCCGATGCCAAGTTATTAAACCTTCTTCGCTCCACAACCACTCATGAGAAAATGAAGGTATTTTTCTCGGCTTTTTCAGCGGGCAAATGGGGTAAAGCGATATTGTTATGGAGCGCCGGTTTGTTTTTACAGGCGCAATCGCTTTATTTCCCACCGACGAATGATACCGGCTGGGCCAAGCTGTCGCCCGGGGGTTTAGGCTGGGATACGACCCGCATAGACTCGCTTTATCACTTCCTTAGTCAGAATCGCACAAAAGCATTCCTCCTGCTAAAAGATGGAAAAATCGTTATAGAATGGTACTTTGGTAGTTTCACAAAGGATAGCCTCTGGTACTGGGCCTCGGCGGGCAAGGGGCTGACGGCTTTTCTGGTGGGGATAGCCCAGCAGGAAGGCTACCTGCGGATTACAGACCCTTCGACGCAGTGGTTAGGGCCGGGATGGACCTCTGCCCCTCCGGATAAAGAGGCCCTTATCACCATCCGACATCAGCTGACCATGACTTCCGGGTTGGAAGATTCAGTACCGGACCCTTACTGTACGCTGCCGGCCTGTCTCTCTTATAAGGCGGATGCCGGTACCCGCTGGGCTTACCATAACGCGCCCTACACCCTGCTGGACTCTGTTATAAAGGCTGCCACAGGCAGAAGCATCAACGCTTATTTCTATCAAAAGGTAGCCAGTAAGACAGGCATGCGCGGGGCTTTTTTACGCATAGGCTATAATAGTATATTTTTCAGTGAGGCCCGTTCTATGGCCCGGTTTGGATTGTTGATCTTAAGCAAAGGCTGGTGGGACCAAACGCCTATTCTTACAGATACGACTTATTACAATCAGATGCTGCGGCCTTCCCAGGCTTTGAATCCAGCGTATGGCTATTTATGGTGGCTGAATGGGCAGCCTTATTTTATGGTGCCCGGGCTGCAGATGGTTTTTCCGGGGTCGCTTTTTCCCAGTGCACCGGCGGATATGGTCTCGGCCCTGGGTAAAGACGATCAGATTTTAGATGTGGTACCCGGTGAAAAGCTGGTAGTGGTTCGTATGGGAGAAGCCTCGTATTTGGCCTCTGGACCGGTACCCTTTACTTTTCATGAACAGCTCTGGCAGCATCTACGAGCTATTATGGTTCCTGCGGCCTCCCTGGCAGGAGGGGATCAGGCCTTTTCGATCCCTATGAGGGGGTACTCTGTCTCACCGAATCCCTTTTGGGGAGAGACGGTGGTTACTTTTGAGTTAGGGAAACCTTTGCCGGTGCGGGTGAAAGTTCTGGATATGCTGGGGCGGGAGATAGCCACTGTGGCGGAGGGGTTTTATGAGCGGGGCAGACATGATCTGGTACTCCAGGGGGATAGGATAGCCTCCGGAGTTTATCTATGTCGGCTGACAGCCGGAGAGTGGTATATGGAGAGACTCCTGCTAAAAATCGACGGCCCATAGACTTCTGCCGTGGATAAAGTCAAGCGCGCTCATGGGGGTCCGTGGGATGAGAAGATACCCAGGGGAGCCTGCCCGAAGGGAGACCAGTGCCTAGATGGACGGAACTGCGCCGGGCATTTAGTTTTTTTCTGTACCTTTACGCAATATGCCTATTTCCATGGGAAGCACGGTTACCGTGCAGTACAAACTTTTCGCCGTAGATAATCGTCTGCTTTATGAAAGCGAAGAGCCATTGACATTCAAGCTTGGAGAAGACGATATTTTGCCTGCTTTTGAGGAGAACCTGATGGGTCTGGATGCCGGGCAAAAGCATCGTTTTACCCTCACGCCGGAGGAGGCGTACGGCCCCTATCAGGAGGATCTGATTTTTACGCTCAGTCGGCAGCAGCTCATGGACGATGGAGAGGATATTGCGCCGGGGCAGACGCTTACGCTCTTTACGCCGGAGGGGGAGTCTCTGATGGTAGTGGTGCTGGAGGTTACGGATACCACGATAAAGGTTGATGCGAATCATCCACTGGCCGGTCAGTCGCTGATATATGAGGTGGAAGTGCTAAATGTGGTCTGACATGCCACAGACGGGAGCTTCGGGGTGGCAGCCCTTAGAGCAGCTTGCCGTCATTGGTAGGGCCACGACCGCGATTCGAATCGGGATTCCCCGGGAGCGGAGCCTTCAGGAGCGGCGGGTAGCTCTGACGCCCGCCGCCGTAAAGACCCTGGTGGCACGGGGGCATCAGGTTTTCATTGAGCACCGGGCAGGCGAGCAGGCAAACTTCCCGGATCGACTCTATACCGAGGCCGGCGCCACCATCGTCTATCAGCCCGAAGACCTCTTCCAGACCGCCGACTATATCGTCAAAATCGCCCCCCTCTCCGAAAAAGAAATAGAACTCCTCCGTCCGAAGCAAATCGTTTTTTCAGCCGTGCATTTGGGCTCTCTCACGCCCGACCACCTCAAAAAGCTACTTCAAAAAAACATTACTGCCATTGGTTATGAGTTTTTGCAGGCAAAAGATGGCAGTTTGCCGATCATGCGCATCATGAGTGAGATAGCGGGGCACAGTGTCATGCAGATTGCAGCTGAGATAATGGCGAAGGATGGCGGGGGCATGCTACTGGGGGGGATTACGGGGGTGCCGCCCGCCCGGGTGGTTATTCTGGGAGCCGGGACAGTGGCGCTTCATGCCTGCCGTATCGCCTCCGCTATGGGGTGTGCCGTTACCGTCTTAGATGAAGAGGTCTACCGCCTTCAGCGTCTCAAAAGCCTTCTCGGAGATTATGCAATCTCTACGGGGCTTATTCAGCCTGACCTTCTATATGAGATTTTGCCGAATACGGATGCCTTGATAGGTGCCCTGTACCGCAAGGGGGCCGGCGCCCACATCGTCGTTACGGCCGATATGGTCTCTCGCATGCCCGAAAATAGCGTGCTGATCGATGTCGCCATCGACCAGGGAGGCAATAGCGAGACGAGCGTTCAGACCACTCATGACCTTCCCACCTTCACCAAGTATGGCGTCATTCATTATTGCGTGCCGAATATCCCTTCCAGGGTGGCTCACACCGCTTCGCTGGCGTTAAGTAATGTTCTGCTTCCCATACTCCTGCGTATTGGGGATTACGGCGGCCTGCGCTCGCTCCTGCGCACCGGTCACATGCTGCGCACCGGCGTCTATACCTATCACCAGCATCTCACCAATCACACGCTGGCTCGTATTTTTGGAATGGAAGCGTTAGATATTGACATGATGGTGGTATGAGCCGTCCGGACCTTTCTCACGTAGACTACATAGCGGGGGTTGCTCCTTATTTGAGGGGGCCCTACGCCAGTATGTACCTGGGTAAGCCCTGGACCATCCGGCAGTATGCGGGCTTCTCGTCTGCGGAGGAAAGTAATGCATTTTACCGGCAGGCCTTAGCGGCGGGGCAGACAGGTCTTTCCATTGCTTTTGACCTGCCCACACATCGGGGGTATGATTCCGATGACCCACGCGTGATAGGCGATGTGGGCAAGGCTGGCGTCGCCATAGATACCGTAGAGGACATGAAGATTCTCTTTGAGGGCATTCCCCTGGACAAAGTCTCCGTCTCCATGACCATGAATGGCGCGGTCATCCCCATCCTGGCCTTCTTTATCGTCGCCGCCGAGGAGCAGGGCGTCCCCCAATCCAAACTCTCCGGCACCATCCAGAATGACATCCTGAAAGAATTCATGGTGCGAAACACCTACATCTACCCCCCCGAGCCCTCCATGCGCATCATTACGGATATTTTCGCTTATCTTTCCAGAAACCTGCCTAAGTTCAACTCCATCAGCATTAGCGGGTATCATATTCACGAGGCAGGGGCTCCCCCCGATATGGAACTGGGCTTTACCCTGGCGGATGGGATAGCGTATGTGCGGGCAGGTCTGGCAGCCGGCCTCTCGGTAGATGAGTTTGCCCCCCGGTTGAGTTTCTTTTTTGCCATCGGGATGAATTTCTTTGCGGAAATTGCAAAGCTTCGGGCGGCAAGGCTGCTGTGGGCCTCCATCATGAAGGACTTTGGAGCACAAAACCCCAAATCTCTGGCTTTGCGCACGCACTGTCAGACGTCGGGATATAGCCTCACCGCTCAGGATCCCATGAATAATATTGCGCGCACGACTATTGAGGCCCTGGCGGCGGCCCTGGGCGGCACGCAGTCCCTTCACACAAACTCCTTTGATGAAGCGCTCGCTTTGCCGACGCCGTTTTCTGCCCGGATTGCTCGCAATACCCAGCTATTTCTGCAGCGGGAAGCAGGTATTTTGCGTCCAGTGGATCCTGTAGGCGGTGGGCACTTCATTGAGAGGCTCACCCTTGAAATTGCTCAGGCTGCCCAGCGCTGGATCAAAGAGGTAGAGGAGATGGGAGGTATGCCGGCGGCCATTTCTGCGGGATGGCCGCAACTGCGCATCCAGGAAGCGGCTGCTCAACGGCAGGCCCGCCTGGAAAGCGGAGACGATGTATGGGTTGGCGTTAATCGCTTCATCGTGCCCGATGCGCCACCACCTCCCATTCTCAAAATTGACAATCGGGCCGTGCGCGCCCGCCAGATCGAACGCCTCCAGGCCGTAAAGGCCAGCCGCAACGAAAATGCTGTCCAGGATATTTTAGAACGGCTGTACCGGGCGGCTGCCCATCATACCGAGAACCTCCTGGCTGTAGCTATAGAGGCGGCCCGTCGTCGCACCACCCTCGGCGAAATCTCTGCTGCCATGGAGCGGGCCTGGGGCCGTTACGAACCCACCACGCAGATCGTTACCGGCACTTACCAGAGTCAGTTTCAGGGGACCGAAGCCTGGGAAGCCATTCAGCAGCGGATTGCGGGGTTCATCCGGCGGTATGGGCGGCGGCCGCGCATCCTCATCGCTAAGATGGGGCAGGATGGCCACGACCGAGGCGCCAAAGTAGTGGCCTCGGGTCTGGCCGACCTGGGGTTCGATGTGGATCTAGGACCGCTTTTTCAGACGCCTGAGGAAGTAGCCCGTAGAGCCATCGAAAATGATGTGCACTTTATCGGGGTCTCCTCGCTCGCCGGTGCCCACGATACACTTGTCCCTGTCTTCATAGACCTCCTTCGGCAGTACGGCCGGTCCGACATCCCCGTGACCGTGGGAGGCATCATTCCCCCGGATGATGTGCCCGCTCTGTTAGCCGCCGGCGTGAAAGCAGTATTTCCGCCGGGGACTTCTATTTTCGCTACGGCGAACCAGCTTTTAGACCTGTATGAGGACGCTTCTCGCAAAGTGGTGGAGCCACTTAGAAGTTCGTAAGCTAAATCAACTCGTTGGTCGGGAAACAGAAAGGCAGCAGCGTCTCCTGGCTCATCTCATAGCTCGGGGAGCTAAGACAAATTTTGGCCGTGATCATGGGATCGAACCCGGCCTCAGCTATGAAGCTTTTCGAGAGCGGGTGCCTCGATATTCGTACGAGACTTTATGGGAGCGCTACTGGCAAGCAGCCTGGCACGGCGAAACCAACCAGACCTGGCCCGGAAAGCCTGCCTACTTTGCCAAAACCTCCGGCACGACCGCCGGTGCTAAGTTTTTACCCATCACTCCCGACAGCGTCCCTACCCATGTAAGAGGGGCCCGCCTGACCCTCGCCTTCTATATCGTAAACACCGGAAAGCCCGATTTCGTCAATGGACGCTGGCTTTTTTTATCCGGAAGTCCCGCCCTGGAAAAAACCGAAGTGGGCATCCCTTACGGGCGCCTTTCCGGTATCGTTCATCACTGGGTACCCGCCTACCTCACCAAAAATCGCCTCCCCTCTTACGCCATCAACACCATTGAAGACTGGCCTCAGAAAGTTCAGGCTATCCTCCGGGAAGCAATGCCGCTGCCCCTTACACTGCTTTCTGGAATTCCCCCCTGGATTATACAGTTTTTAGAGACGCTGGAGGCGATTTCAGGAAAAAAAGCCAGGCAGGTCTGGCCTCAACTTCAGGTTTATGTGCATGGAGGCGTGGATTTCCGGCTGTATGAGGAGCGATTGAGGGATCTTCTTCCGGGAGTGGATTTCATAGAAACTTTTCCGGCGTCGGAGGGATTTTTTGCGTTTCAGGACACGATGGATCGGGAGGAGGGGCTTCGCCTTCTGGTGGATAATGGGGTATTTTATGAGTTTATTCGGCTGGAGGAGGCTCACTTAGAGGGGGCGCGACGCTATCCTTTGTGGGAGGTAGGGGTGGGCCGAAAGTATGCGATGCTTATCACGACCAATGCGGGCCTATGGGCGTACGATCTGGGAGATGTGGTGGAGTTTGTGTCGGTGCGGCCGTATCGGGTGCGGGTGGTGGGTAGAGTGAAAAATCACCTCAGCGCGTTTGGGGAGCATGTGATCGAGGCAGAAGTAGAAAAGGCGATAGCGACGGCCGCACGGACATCCGGGGCGCAGGTAGGAGAATTTACCGTAGGCCCCCGACTGGACCCTCCACCCTGCCATGAGTGGATTGTCGCCTTCCTGACCCCTCCCGCCGACGCTGAGATTTTCGTTACCACCCTGGATGAAACCCTGCAAAAGCTCAATCCCTACTATGCCGACCTGCGGCGAGGGAGCATCCTGAGCCGTCCACGGGTGCATACTATATCTCTCTCGCAGTTTTATGCAGTTTTATCTGATATGGGAAAGTTTGGTGGCCAGAATAAGCCCCCTCACCTCAAAAGCGACCGGAGCCTTTTAGATAAACTTTTACCTTTTGCCAGGCCCCTGTATGTGCCGGCGCCATGAGATGGGTTTTAGCGATTAGTTTTCTCTGGGCGGATGTTTTGCGGGATACAGTGGCAGACCCCAGTATTTATACCGTTCAGTTTTATCGGGGACAGAATACGCTTTCCTTCCCTTACCTGGGACTGGGGGAGAATCAGGTGCTTACCCTGGAGTTTGATGAGCTACGGGAAGGGGGCGCATCAGACCTCTGGGTGCGCATCCTCTTATGTAATCGAGATTGGGTACCCTCTAACCTGCCTCTCACAGAGTACTGGCCGGCCTTTGTCTCAGATAGAATCACTGATTTCAGTCTGTCTGTGGGAACTCGCGTGCCGTATGTACATTACAGGTACCTTTTAGACAATCGTTTTCAGCGCAGCGGGCTTTATGTGATAGAAGTTTTTCGAAATAATGACCCTGGTCAACTGGTACTTCGGCGACGGTTTTATGTGGTGGAGAATGCCGTGCAGATAGCACCCGACTGGGGCAGTCAGGTAATCACCGGCGGAAGGCAGCGATTTCAGTCGTTAGCCTTTAAGGTTTATCCTCGAGGCCTGCGCTCTGTGCAAAATTATCAGGAGTTTTTTTGTGGTGTTTTGCAGAATAGTCGCTGGAATCGAGCGAATTTCCAGCTCAGGCCGACTTTTTTAGGGCAGGATTATCTGGAGTACCGGTTTCAGCCGGGGCTGGATATGGAGGCGGGAAATGAGTTTCGGATGCTGGATTTGCGGAGTATTTTGCGGCGGCGGAGCTTTCAGGTGGAGCGCACGCTATGGAGCGATTCGGGTATTGTAGTCCTTCTGGCGCCGGAGCGGCCTCGAGCCAATGGGGTCTATTTCAGTCAGTATGATCTGAATGGGCGGTTTCTGATACAGGTGCAGGACCTTCCCATAGACACCTCGGGGCGATGGGCTGGAAGGGACGAACTGGCCGCCACACAGGCCGATTACTTCTGGGTAGAGTTTCGTTTGCAGGCGGAGAAATATCCCCAGCCCGTTTATGTCGTGGGGGGCTTTATGGGATGGACGGCAGACCCCCGCTATCAGCTCCTCTACGACGAGGGCAGGGGCGAATATCGGCGCCGCATCCGCCTGAAACAGGGCGCGTACGACTACCTGTATGCGCTCTATGATACCTCATGCGGATGCTTTCGGACAGAGCCTATTGAGGGGAGTTACTTTGAAGCGGAAAACATGTACCTCATTCTGGTAGGGTATCGGGGATTCACGGACAGGGAGGATAGGATTGTAGGGCATCGCTGGATAGGAGTGTACGAATAGCATCAGTGTGCGGTAAAAACCACTTAGATGCATGTCATACCAATCTGAGGTGATACCAATCTGAGTTGAAAGGTATCTGAATGCACTGGAACCATGGGCGCGTCGTCCCCCGCCACTTTCCTCCTAATTCGGGTCAGAACTCCCCGAACCCAGGTCGGCCTCCCGACGCAAAGGCGAAGCCTCGGGACCGAATAGCCACTCTGAAAAAGAGCGTGTACAGTTCCAGACGGTATAATGTTGTAGGTGGCTCATGGGTACGCTGGCCGCCTTTATTGCTTTAGTCCTATTCTGCATTATCCTCCACCACCCCTGAATCTTCCCGGAGCGGCCCGGGTCATACCCCGGTATTTCTCCTGAGACAGAGAATTTTGAACCGTACCGGGTTCTATTGGAAACCTTCCCCGCACATGACCAATACCATACATTTGCCCGAGCATGAAGCGCCCTCCAAGCGGGAAGAAAATAACTTTCCAGATCTACACTGTCCTTCTGCTAATCGGACTTTCTATTCTTTTGAGAGATATTTCCCTTTTCCTCACAGGTGGCAGACTGGTATATGGACTGGATGACCCCTACATTCACCTAGCGCTTGCAGAGCGGATTACAGAGGGAGAGTATGGCATCAATCGGGGAGAAGTAGCCTCTCCCTCTTCTTCTATTGCTTACCCATATCTCTTGACTTTGGGCTTTTTGACGAACTGTCCGGACGAATTTCCTTTCTGGCTCAGCCTGATAGCCATGGGTCTTGTGCTATGGCTGATGGCCGGATTTATCTGGGACAGGATAGCGGAGGCCGGAGAGGAACCTTCCCTCTGGTTTTTGATTCTGACGGGGATAGGACTGCTCTTCTCGCTGAATGCGCCCACCTTCCCGATGATGGGCATGGAACATCCCTGGCATATTCTGGGAACGGTAATGATTCTGAAGAGCGTGTATGAGATTATGTCTGGCGAAAGGCGCAAAATGGCTGTGATAGGCCTGAGTTTAGGGTCCCTCCTGGCTCCCCTCATGCGTTACGAGGGCTTTCCCCTCGGATTGGCGGGAATAGCCATCCTTTTCCTGCGTCGGTATTATGTAACAGCTTTTCTGACGGTCGCGGTTTTAGCGGGGACAGCAGGAGCACACACTTTCATGCTCTGGAAAGCCGGATTGCCTCCCTTTCCTAGTTCAGTCTTGGCTAAGTCGGGACTAATAGAGCCTTTGTTCCAAGGTAACTTATTCGAGGTCCTGGAGATCATTGCGAACCAGATGCTTATGGCTCTCAAGAATGCCCTTTACGGTGAAGGATATGTGGCCCAATGTCAGACTATGTTTGTTATTACATTTTTCATCCTCCTTGCCGCAGTTTTATTTATTAGAGGAGAAAAGAGGAGATACAGGTACTTCTGGGCCCTGATCCTGCTGGTTCTTTTTCTGCACCTTCTTGGAGGTTCTTATGGGTGGATGGGGCGCTATGAGGTATATGTCATGGCTTCTATGATAATGGGACTGTGTTCCGTCCTGGCTACAGTAGGGTAGAATGTTTTAAAGGCGATTCCACAGATAGGGATGATCGCTGTTTTACTCAAACCCTCCCAGCTGTATGCGGAAGTTATCGTCAGCGCCCCGGCGGCTTCGGCTAACATTTATATGCAGCAATACCAGATGCATAACTTTACCGTTCATATCTTTCCCCATCCAGTAGCTATTAATGATCTGGGGTGGGTATCATTTGGTAATAAAAGCTATGTGCTGGACCTGATAGGTCTGGCCTCCGAGGAGGTGCGCCGTCTGCGTAGTAAGGGCCAGTTCAATACCGAGACCCTGCGGGAGATCGTGCAGCGCAAGAAGATCGTTTATGTTATGATATACAGAGAATGGTTCTGCCCCGTACCCCCCGAATGGTGCTTGGTAGCAATCCTGAAAACACCGCGCGTAACGGCAGCCGGAGACAAGGTCAATATTTATCTGGTTGATCCGGCTTACCGCAACGAGATGGAAGCCGCTCTGGACCGATGGAGCA
>Ga0197142_1003275_pt1 | contig 13668 bp, 13 predicted proteins | sample GBS60_MetaG_FD_148614 | JGI IMG/M metagenome (GOLD analysis project Ga0197142, IMG submission 148614) | Sediment microbial communities from Great Boiling Springs, Gerlach, Nevada, United States - GBS 60_MetaG | ecosystem: Environmental > Aquatic > Thermal springs > Hot (42-90C) > Sediment... | reverse complement strand
ACCAATACTTGCATTTATTCCTATCCCTTCAATAATAAGTCCCACAGCCTTTGTAACCTTGCCGTAAATTTTTATTACTGATGTTTTGTCTAAAATTTCTTCACTTTTGCTGAGAAATGAATGTATTGATAGCATTCTCCAATTCCTTTAATTTTTCTTCTACTGTTGCAACAATGTGTAAAGAATGAGTTTCTATTTTATAGTCACCACTCTTTATATTTTCATTGGGTTCAAACTGAATTTTTGAAGGATCAACTCCGATTTCATTTAAATTTTGTGAGATAAATTCATAATCCTTTGGATTAAGTTTAACTATTAATTTTTCTTCATTGTTAGGCACTGCTGAGAGAGCATCTTTTAAAATTGAAAGGGTTATCTCCCTGTCGAGGGATATTTTAGTTGCCACAACTTTCTCTGCTATTTTAAAAGCAAATTTTATAATCTGAGGTAAAAGAAGTTCCATCTGTTTTTCTTTAAAAGTTGAAAGATCATATATTAATTTTTTCAAAATTTCAAATTGCCTATTAAGTTCCTGTTTTTTTTGGTCAATTTCTTTTTCAGCTTTTTTTAATCCTTCTTCATAACCTTTATTAAAACCTTCTATGTATGCGGATTTAAGAGTTTCCTCATATTTCTTTTTTAATTCTTCATATTTCTTTTTTAATCCCTTCTCTTTATTTTCATCTATCTCTTCTTTAGGTTTTATGAGCGATTCATCAAAAGATGAAGGTATGTAGGGTTTTATATCCTTAAATGACAACTTCTTCGCCACCTTTACCTCCAAGAACAATTTTACCTTCCTCTTCGAGTCTTCTTGCTACCCTTACAATATTCATCTGAGCCTTTTCTACATCGGAGACTCTTACAGGTCCTTTTGCCTCCATTTCTTCCTTTAGAATTTCTACTGCTCTACTTGACATATTACGGAATATTTTCTCTTTGAGTTCTTCAGAAGCCATTTTAAGGGCAAGGGCTAAGTCATCAGTAGATATTTCCTTAAGTATTGTCTGAATGCCTCTGTCATCGACATTAATAAGGTCTTCAAAGGTAAACATAAGTTTTCTAATTTCTTCTGCCAATATAGGGTCTTTTTCTTCAATATTTTTTAAAATTAGTTCTTCAGAGGCTCTGTCCATTTGGTTTAGTATTTCAGCAACTGTTTTTATTCCTCCAATTCTTCTTGATTGAGTATATGAACGAAGCTGACTTTGAAGAACATCCTCAAGTTCACTTAAAATTGTTGGTGAAATTTGTTCAAGATTTGCAATTCTTGATGCCACTTCAATTTTTTGTTGTTCTGGGAATTTACTTAAAACCTCGGCTGCTTGATTGGGTTCTAAATGGGCTAAAACTATAGCTATTGTTTGAGGATGTTCCCTCTGTAGCATCGATGATATAGCTGAAGAGTCTAACCATCTAAGAATATCAAAGGCAGAGGCACCACTTTCAATTTTACTGATAAGTTTTGCCGCCTGTTCCTCACCAAAGGCTTTTGTAAGGATTGATTTTATATATTCTTCATCGACTACTACAGGAGTGGTGCCAATTTTTTCAGAAAACTCCTGAAGTATTGCCTCTGCTTCTTCCTGTGTTAATTTTATCCTTGACATCATTGGGATAATTCGTGCAAGCTCAATAGGGTCAAAGTGTTTAAATAGTTCTGTGGCAGCATCTTCTCCAATGAGGGATAAAAGGGCAGCAACTTTTTCTAGTCCAGAAAATTTTCTCATTTTTATTCAGCCATCCATTCTCTAAGCATTGAAACAACCTTTTTAGGATTACTTTTTGCCAGTTCCCTAATTTCTTCTTTTATATCTCTTTCCTTAAAGGGAGGCATACCAGGGATTTCTTCAGATATGACTACTTCTTTCATTTTTACCTTTTCTTCAACGGGTTTTTTGAGAATTTCAAGAAGAGGTTTGATTATGAAGATAATTATCAGCAATAGAAGTATTATGGGTAATAAATATTTTAGTATAGTTTTTGCAATACCAAGATAATCAATGGGTACTTTTTCCTCTGGTATTACTTCAAAGGGCATACTTTCAACTATTACTATGTCACCCCTTTCTTTATTATATCCTATTGCTGCTTGTACAAGCTCCTGATATTTCTTTATTTCTTCCTCACTTCTTGGTGTATAAATTTTTTTACCCTTTTCTTCTTTATAAACACCGTCAACTAATACTGCTACGGATATTTTCTTTATCTGTCCTGTTGCCTGCAAGATTTTGCTTATACTTCTGCTTACTTCATAATTAATGCTTTCTTGCTGTCTTTGAGACTGAATATTTTGTGCTGTAGCAGTTTGAGGTTGTCCTGGCTGATTTGAAAGCACTCCAGGTATTCCACCTGTCTGTGGTGCCATTGTTTTTTCCTGGCTTCTTTGTTCACTTTTTATTGCAATTGTGTCGGGATCGAATTTTTCCTCAAGGCGCTCTACCTTTGAAAAATCAATTTCTGTTGAAACTCTTACTATTGCTTTTCCTTTGCCTACTATGTTTTCAAGCATGCTTTGAATATTTTTTTCATAAGTTTTTTCAATATTTTTCTTATATTCAATCTGTTCAGTTTGAACAAGCTGTGCTGTATCCTTAGGTGCAGAAAGCAGATTGCCATACTGGTCAACAACAGTTACATACTGAGGTGAAAGCCCTTCTACACTGCTTGATACGAGATGAACTACACCAGCAACCTGTTCCTTTGAAAGAGTTCTTCCCGGCTTGAGTTTCAGAACAACAGAGGCGGTTGGATGGTCCTCTTTTTCAGTAAATATGGTTTTTTCAGGGATGGCAATATGAACCCTAACTTGATCTATTTCTTGAATCTGCTTGATTGTTCTTGCGAGCTCTCCTTGAAGGGCTCTTATATAGTTTACTCTTTGGGAAAATTCAGTAAGTCCGATTGATGTTTTATCAAATATTTCAAAGCCAACACCACCACCTGATGGAATTCCCTGTGATGCAAGTTCAAGTCTTAGTTCATGAACTTTATCAGAGGGAACATATATGGCATTGTCCTTGACCTGATAGGGAACTTTCTTTTCTTTAAGCTTTGTAATAACATTGCCTGCATCCTCAGCAGATAGATTGGAAAATAAAACCTGATAATCCTGTTTGGGTAGCCAAAGTAATAGGGTTATTATAGTGGCAATGGCTATTACAGCTACGGCAAGAAATGCTAATTTTCTGGTATTTGGTAAATTTTTGAAATTTTCAAAAAATGTTTTAAGTCTATCAGTTATAGCCATTTTTTACTAAACCTGCATACGGGAAATTTCTTCATAGGCTGTTAAAACTTTATTCCTTACCTGAATAAGAGTTTGTAAGGTCATATCAGCCTTTTCCATTGCCAAAACTACCTGATGAATGCTTATTTCTCCCTTTGAAAAGGCTTCAATTGCCTTTTGTGCTTCTTCCTCTACCTTAGAGGCTTCTTTAATAGCATCCTTTAAGGCTTGTTCAAAGGATTCTTTCTGAGTGCCTTTTAAATTTTTTAATTCTTCTAAGCTTTTTCCTAGTAATTCATTGATATTTTTTATCTCTGTCATTAGTACCCTCCCAAAATTCCTTAAACTTTTAATAAATCAAGAGTTCTCAGGAACATTTCTTTGTAAGAGTTAATCATTGTAAGATTTGCTTCATAGGCTCGAGATGCAGATATCATGTTAATCATTTCTTCCATTGGATTTACATTAGGGTATTTTACATATCCATCTTTGTCTGCATCAGGATGACCTGGTTCGAAAACTGTCCTAAAGGGTCTTTGGTCTTCAACTATTTTATAGACATCAACACCATGGGAAATTTGGTCATACATGTAGGAAATAAAAAGCACATCCTTTCTTCTATAGGGACCTCCTTCAGGCGTTCTTGTGGAATTAACATTTGAAAGGTTTGAAGCAATAACATTAAGTCTGATTTTTTGCGCTTCCAATCCAGTAGCAGATACTTTAAGAGGCAAAAAGAGGTCTTTCATTATCTACCTCCTTTAATAGCATCTTTTAACATTCTTAGCCTTGTTGAAAGAAGCTGTGTTGCACTGTTATACATTAACAATGTTTCTGTTAATTTTGCCATTTCTATTTCTATATTTACAGTATTTCCGTCTCTGTTCGGCATTGTTGTTGGAGCTTCTATGATTCTATAAGAATTGATTTCTGTTTCTGAAGCCTTTTTCAGTTCTTCCTGAAAATCTATATCCTTTGCTTTATAATTCGGAGTATCGGCATTGGCAATATTTGAGGCAAGAATTTTTTGCCTATAGGCACAAAGATCCATTATTTTCTGAAGTATTATTATAGATTTATCCATTTATAAATTCACCTCTCTCCAAATATATACAAATTTTATGCCAAATTAAACATCTCTTAATCCGTATTCTTTAATTTTATTTCTGAGTGTTCGAACACTTATCCCGAGTATTTTAGCAGCCTTTGTACGATTTCCTTCAGTCTTCCTTAGGGCATCAATAATCATTTCTTTTTCAGCATCCTTTAATTTACCTGTCTTTGAAATTTTTGCCTCTTCAAATATTACTTCATCTTCTTCAGGGGGATTAATCTCTCCGTTTATATTTAATACTGCCATTCTGTATATAAAGTTTTCGAGTTCTCTGACATTACCAGTCCATGGTTTATTTATTAAGTATTTTTTCATTTTTTCTGAAAGATACAAATTCTTTGACATTTTATTTGAAAGTCTTTTTATAAAAAACTCAGCAAGGGGTATTATATCCTCAATCCTTTCTCTTAAAGGTGGAATTCTAAGGGGAAAAACATTAATTCTGTAAAATAGGTCTTCTCTGAAGTTACCCTTTTTAACTTCATCCCAGAGGTCTCTGTTAGTTGTAGCTATAATTCTTACATCAATGGGAATTGGTTTTGTTCCACCAACTCTGTCAACCTCCTTTTCCTGAATTACCCTTAGTAGCTTAGCCTGTAATTTAAAAGCCATTTCACTTATTTCATCAAGGAGGATTGTTCCTTTGTCTGCAAGCTCAAATTTTCCAGGCTTTCTTTCTGTGGCACCTGTGAAGGCTCCCTTTTCATATCCAAAAAGTTCTGCTTCAAGCAAAGTCTCTGTAATTGCAGCACAATTGATAGCAACAAAGGGATAATTAGCTCTGTTACTATGTTTATGAATATATTTTGCTATAACTTCCTTACCTACTCCGCTTTCTCCTGTTAATAAGACAGTGATATCAGTTTTTGCTATTTCTTTGGCAACCTGAAGGATTCGTCTCATTTCCTTTGACTCTGCAATAATATCCTCTTCATCTGGTATTAACCTTAAAACAAGGGATTTAAGAGTATCAAAGGAAAAAGGTTTTGTTAGATAGTCTACAGCTCCTAATTTCATGGCTTTCACTGCATCTTCAACATTTGCATATCCAGTTATAACAATTACTGGAGTAAATATGCCTCTTTTGCGTATTTCTGATAAAAACTGCAAACCATCCATTTTAGGCATTTTTACATCTGTAACTATTAATGAAAAATTTTTGATATTAACATTGGAAAGAACATGGATAGGATCCCTGTAAAAATGAGCATCAAAGCCAAGTCGGCTTAAAGCCTCCTTTAAAGCAAAGCCCATGTCAGGTTCGTCATCTATGATTAATACAGCCTTCATTTATTCTAAGGGTAAATATATTGCAAATTCTGTGCCTTGATTTTTCTCACTTTTGACTTCTATTCTTCCACTGTGGGCAGATATTATACTGCTTGTTATACTTAAGCCTAAACCTGAGCCTCGGTCTTTTGTTGAAAAGAAGGGTTCAAAGATTTTATCTAAAAGTTCACTGTCAATTCCATGACCTGTATCTTTAATGATAATTTTAAGAACATTTTTTTCTTTTGAACTTTCAATCTCTAATTTTCCTCCTTCAGGCATTGCTTGATAGGCATTAACAATAAGATTGATTAATGCTTGTCTTATTAATGCCTTATCGACTGAAACAGTATATGGTTCTTCAGTTTTAAAAGTTATTTCAATCCCGATTCTCTGAAATAGTTCTTCAAATTCTTTTATTATTTCAAAAATTAAATCATTTATTTGTGTTGGCTCTTTTTTAGGGTTTATTCCTCTTGTAAAGCTAAGCATATTTTCCAGTGTATTTCTAAGCATACTTACTGCACTTGAAATTCTTCTTGCATACTCTCCATGAATATTATCCTTTAGGTCCTCTGATATCATATTTGCAAAGAGTTCAATGCTTCCAAGAGGATTTCTTATTTCATGGGCAATTTTCATAAGCAAAGAACCCATTGCTGAAAGTCTTCTATTTCTTTCATTTTCTGCTTCAAGTTCTTTAATCCTTGTTATATCCTTGCATAAAAGAACATGCCCTATAATTTTTCCCTCTGAATCTAAGACCTCTGATTGAGATAAAATTGCATAAAAGGGTTTTTTAGAATTTAAAGGATAGACCTTTTCATTTTCTATTTTTATTGGCAATTCCCTTTTTCCTATAACTTCTTCTGCTTTAATCCCAAAAAGGAGTTCACCTGCTTTATTGATTAATCTTATGACACCTTCTCTGTCAAAAAAAACAACAGCTATATCTATACTGTCTATAATGCTACTTAAAAGCCTTTTTTTCTGATCAACTTCCTCTGTAAGGAGTTTAATTTTTTCCTCTAAGACTTGATAGTATTTAACTAAAGCCTCAGAGGCAGTATTTATCTTTAATATAGCTTCGTTTAATAATTCGTTGTTTCTCATAATTTTTCAAGGAGTTCTTTTGCTGCCTGTGATAGTTCTCCTTTTGAGTTAACTACTTTTTCAAGATAGGATTTATCCTTTGTGAGTTTACCGTACTGGTAATATGCCCACATAAGGGAGTCATTGTCATTAAGCCCTAAATCAATAGCCCTTTTATAATAGGCAATAGCCTGTTTAGAATCCTTTGAAATATAGAAATAATCTGCTGCTTTTAAAGCTCCTTGAGAGTTTCCTAATTTTGCTGCCTCAATCCAGTGTTTTAATGCTGTTTTTTTGTTACCTACTGAATACTCCAAATCTCCAGCAAATAAAATAATTTCAGGGTCCTTTATTTTAGAAATAGATTTCCTAACATAGATTAAAGCAGCGTTTTTATCTCCTTCTTTGTCAAGGATTTGTGCATATAATGCCATGGCCAAAGGTTTATTATTTTTTATTGGCTCAAGAATTTTTTTTGCCTCATTCAGTTTTCCTTCCTTTATTAAAATTTGAGCAAGTGGAATCATTGCTTCTGATTTTCTTGGTCCTGTCATAACTTTTTGAAGTATTGTTTTTGCTTCTTTAAATTTTCCCTGAGACTTAAGAAATTGAGCAAAATCAATTAGTAGATGGGAATCAGCACTAAGAAAGGGATATGTTCTTATTATATATTCTGAAGCTTTTTCAGGGTTTTCTTTTATCACATTTTTAATAAACTCTTCAAGTTTTTGATTTCTAACTGCCTTATCCCTTAAGGATAAAAGAATTTTTATTGACTCATCATAGTTTTTTTGTTCATTGTAAAGAGAAGCAAGCTTTAATTTAAAATCATCAGAAGGATTATATAAATATATCTCCTTGGCAATTTTTAAAGCCTCCTCCTTTTTTCCCTGAAGTAAATGAATATTAAAGAGCATATTTTTGGCTTTAATTGAATCAATAATTTTTATATCTTTTTTGAGAAAATTTTTAAGTAATCTCTCAGCCTCCTGTATTTTACCGGCTTTTATTAATACTTCAGCTTTATCAAGCTCAAAGTTTATTTTTTTTAGTTTTACATTTCTTTCAAACTCTTTTAATGCCTCATCAGCTTTGCCTGTATTGGCAAGATATTTTATTCTTAAAAGAGCTGCATCAGTGTTTTCATTGAATTCTTTTTTATCTATTGTATTTATTATAGATTCGACGGTTTTAAGATCTCCTTTGTAAAAGGCTACCCAACCGAGTCCTATATTTGCCTTTGAGTGAAGAGGAGGTTCTACTTTTTTTAAGTAAAATTCAGCATCCCTGTATTTCCCCATCTTTAAGTAGCTTAATCCCATGTAAAGATTGCCTTCATTTATAAAGGGTGAATCCTTAAAATCCCTTAAAAGTCTTTTTAAATAAAGTGTTGTTTCAGGATAATTTCCTAGGTTATATTCACTTTTACTTATTCCTATTAATGCATGTGGAGCTAATTGAGGATGTTCTAAAAATTTTTTAAAGTATTCCTTTGCTTGTAAATATTGTCCTAATTTTAATAAATTTTCTCCTTCCTTTAATGGTTCCTTAGCATAAGCTATTAGGAAACAGAATATTAAAATTAAGAATACGATTGATTTAATTATTTTCAACATCTTTAATACCTAGTCTTTTCATCTTTTCAATTAATGTAGTTCGATTTATTCTTAGATATTTTGCTGCTCTGCTTTTTACCCATCCATGTAAGTTAAGGGCATGTAGAATAAGTTTTTTCTCATACTCTTTAATAACTTCATTTAGGTCAATTGATGAAGAAAAGGGATTTAATTCCTCGGGAATAATATTTCTTGAAAAAAAACTCTCTGAAAATTTGATTCTTTCAGGAAGGTCATTGACAGTAATAATACCATTTTCACTTAATACATAAAGTCTTTCAATGAGATTTTCAAGTTCTCGGACATTTCCAGGCCAGTGATAGTTAAGAAGTAATTCAAAGGCATCAGATTTAATCTTTAGTGTATAACCAAATTTTTCTGAAAACTTATTTATGAAATATTCACAAAGGATGGGAATATCTTCTTTTCTTTCTCTTAAGGGAGGAATCAAAAGAGGTACTACATTTAGTCTCCAGTAAAGGTCCTCTCTGAATTTGCCCTCTTTTACTTCATTTTCCAGATTTTTGTTTGTTGCAGCAATTATTCTTACATTTACATGCAATGGTTTGGTTGAACCAATTCTTTCAAAACACCTTTCTTGTATTACCCTAAGAATTTTAACTTGCAGGTGAAGAGGCATGTCTCCTATTTCATCTAAGAATATAGTGCCTTCATGGGCAAGTTCAAATCTGCCAGGACGGGAGTATACTGCTCCTGTAAAGGCTCCCTTTTCATGTCCAAAAAGTTCAGATTCAAGAAGTTCAGAGGGTATGGCTCCGCAGTTGATAGGAATAAAAGGTTTTGTGGCTCTTGTGCTTTTTTGATGAATCATTTTTGCAACAAGCTCTTTTCCTGTTCCGCTTTCACCCATTATGAGAACAGTGCTGTCTGTTTTAGATAGTTTGTTTATTATATTAAGAATTTCCTTAATTGCAGGTGATTGCCCTATAAATTCTGTTTCTTTAATCATGTCATAAATATGACATATTCAGTAGTATTTTTTCAATAACCTAAAATTGCCGATAGAAAAAAAATGAATTTACCTTTTCCTGTCATCATACCTCATGTTGTCATCCTGAGGCAAAGCTGAAGGATCTCATCCTTTTTCACCAGATAGATTCTTTTTATGAGAGATCCCTCGGGGTATTGAACCTCTAGGAATGACTGTATAAATATTATATTGCCTTTATCTCTATCAGCAATTTTAGGCTTCTTTAATTAGAGATTCTTTATCTTTCCTATCGGTAAATTCAGGATAACTTTTGTTATGTAAATCTTTATATATTTGTCTTGCTAAATTAAAAAGTTCAATATATTTTTTATCTGCGTAATCTTTATAGGTGTTAATATGGGGTATAAAGGAGTTTTTTTTGTAAATCAGTGTTACTTCTCCGTATATGCCATTTTTTAGATAAATGCGATGAGAATAATCTTTGGTGGTAGCAAGAACAAGCTTGGCAAGGCTTATATATCCTGGGTCGAGATTAATCATTCTTTTAGAATTTCTTGACAACTTAAGTTCTATTTCATTTGTTTGTAATTTTATATCTGCAATCTCTCCCTCAGAAATTAATTCTTTAAAAAATATAAACCTACGAAAAATAGGACTACCAAGTTCGTCATTGTAATAATTTGAGTATTTCCATTCGCTTTGTGCTGATTCCATAAGAATTTTACCGTAAAGATTTTTTAGTAATTCAAGTGAAGTATAATAAATTTCCCTTTCTTTAAAAAGTGTTCCGATAAAAAGTAATACTTTTTTGGGTTGTCCTGGTGTACCCATTAAATCATGACAAAACCTGTTTTAAATGGGGAATAATGTGGGGATTATCCCATTCAACTGGTCCGATGATTTTATGTCTTAGAATTCCGTTTTTGTCAATTAGAAAAGTTTCTGGTACACCTTTTATTCCATATACAAAGGAAGTGGTACCATCATCAATGAGTACCGGGAAGGTAAATCCTGCTTTTTTTACCATTTCTCCGACAGTTTTTGGATCATCTTTGTAAAGAACTGTAATAAACAATAAATCATCGGAATTACCTTTTTTATTCAAATAGGACTGAATTGCTTTTTTTTCAATCTTACAATCATTACACCAGGAAGCCCAAAAATTAAGAATAACAATTTTACCTTTAAGTTCATTAAGATGCCATGTTTTACCTTCAATATCTTTAAGAGCAAAATCAGGTGCAGGCATACCAATCTTGGCATTTTGTGAAACAGAAGGTATTTTAGATTTTTTAAATATTATGCTTCCAGTTATTATCAATGCAAGTAATATAAAAATTATCAAAAAAACATTTTTTTTCATTTTTTCTCCTTATCAATTTACAGTTGTTGTTACCTCTTCAGGAATTTCTTCAAATTCAATTGAATTATTTCTCAGTTCAACTTTTATTATACTTGAACCTTTAAACCTTCCCTTTAAAATTTCTTCTGATAAGGGGTCTTCAATCTCTTTAGTTATAGCTCTTCTCATCGGTCTTGCTCCGTAGGCAGGTTGATAGTATTTATTTAAAATCCAATGCTTGACTTCCTCGGAAACAGCTATAACAAAGCCGTATTCTGAAAGCTTTTTGTTTGTTTCTGAAACGAGCAAGTCAATTATAGCAAGAAGATGTTGTTCCTCTAATGGGTGGAATACGACAATATCATCCACTCTATTGAGAAATTCAGGATTAAAGGTTTTTTTCAATTCGTCAAAGACATTATCTTTTATTTTTGAGTAGATATCTTTGGCTTCTTTTTTATGAAAACCAAGAGGAGTGGATTTTTCTATTAATCTTGCTCCTATGTTTGATGTCATTATTATTATTGTGTTTTTAAAATCTACTTTTCTTCCAAAGCTGTCAGTAAGGACTCCTTCATCAAGAATTTGAAGTAAAAGATTAAATACATCAGGATGTGCTTTTTCAATTTCATCAAAAAGAATTACCGCATAGGGTCTTTTACGGATTCTTTCTGTTAACTGTCCTCCTTCTTCATATCCTACATATCCAGGGGGTGCTCCAATTAATTTTGACACATTGAATTTTTCCATATACTCTGACATATCAAATTTAATAAGAGTACTTTCATCATTAAACATGAATTCAGCAAGAGCTTTTGCAAGCTCTGTCTTTCCTACACCTGTTGGACCAAGGAAAAAGAATGAGCCTATAGGTCTATTTTTTGTTTTCAGCCCAGCACGGGAACGCCTTATGGCTTTACAAACGCTTCTGATTGCTTCATCTTGTCCAACAATTCTCCTATGAAGAACCTCTTCCATATGAAGAAGTTTTTCAGATTCGGTCTGTTCAATTTTGAATAGAGGAATTCCTGTCATCTTGGAGACAGTGTAGGAAACATCATCAGCTGTAACAACAGGAACTTCTTTATAAACAGAATCTTTCCATTTCTTATAATTAGCTTCATACATTCTTTTAAGTTTTTCTTCCTCATATTTTGCTCTTTGAGCTGACTGTAAATCATGAAGCTTTATGTAAAGAGATTTTTCCTTTGAAAGTTTCATTAATTCCATTTCAAGTTCCTTTAATTCCTGAGGCATTACCGATTTTTTAAGTTTTATTCTTGATGCAGTTTCATCAATGACATCAATTGCTTTATCTGGTAGATATCTTTCTGTTATGTATCTATCGGAAAGCTTTACTGCTGTCTCGATTGCTTCATCAGTAATTTTTACCTTATGATGGTTTTCATACTTTTCCCTTATCCCTTTAAGTATCTCAATCGTTGTATCCACACTCGTTGGCTGAATATATACAGGTTGAAATCTTCTCTCAAAGGCTCCATCCTTTTCAATATATTTTCTGTATTCCTGTGGAGTTGTTGCTCCTATGCATTGTATTTCACCACGTGACAGTGCAGGTTTTAACATATTTGAGGCATCTACAGAACCTTCAGCTGCACCTGCTCCAATTATTGTATGCAATTCATCAATAAATAAAATAACATTATCCGACTGTGTTGCTTCTCTCATTACAGCTTTTAGCCTTTCTTCAAATTGTCCTCTGTACTTTGTACCAGCAATTAATGCACCAAGATCAAGGGCGATAATTCTTTTTCCAAGAAGTATATCAGGTACATCTCCTTCAATTATTTTTTGTGCCAATCCTTCCACAATAGCTGTTTTCCCTACACCTGGTTCACCTATTATTACAGGATTATTTTTAATCCTTCTTCCTAAGATTTGGATAACTCTTTCAATTTCATCTTCTCTTCCAATAACAGGATCAAGTTTTCCTTCAAGTGCTAATAATGTTAAATCTCTTCCAAATTCATCTAAGGCTGGTGTATTAGATCTTTTTCTTTCCTTTTGCTGGGCTCCTTGAAAATGGGGTCTTATTGAAAAGTTTATTGTTAGCTGTCGTGCACCTAAAAGATTTATTCCAAAACTTCTAAGAACCTTTCCAGCAATACCTTCTTCCTCTTTTATCAGACCAAGAAAGAGGTGTTCGCTTCCGATATAGGGATGTCCGAGGAGTCTTGCTTCCTCTATTGCATATTCAAGGACTTTTTTTGCCTTAGGTGAGAAAGGTATTTCTCCATAAGTTAAAAGATTTGTTTCTGAAGAAATTCTTTTTTCAATCTCGTAACGGATATTTTCAGGCTGAATACCTATTTTTTTTAATATTGCAATTGGTATAGAATCTTCCTCCCTCAAAATAGCAAGTAATAGATGTTCTGTATCGAGAAATTCGCTATTTCTTTTTTCTGCTTCTTCTCTTGCATAAAGAATTATTTTACGACCCTTTTCTGTGAATTTTTCAAACATATTAAACACTCCTTTGAAAATTTTATCTCTAAATCAATATTAATGATTTTTTCCTTCTTCTGTCAATCAATGTATTGTTATAGTGAGATTTGCAATATGACTCTTTAGGAGATTTCTATAAATTTAAACTCTGAGAAGGGATGATAAAAATTATAAAAATTCTTAAAATTGCCGATAGAAAAACACTGATTTTGTCATTCCGAAGGAGTGTTAGCGACTGAGGAATCTCCTCCTTTTTCACCATATAGATTCTTTAATGAGAGATTCCTCGGGGGATTGAAACCCTCGGAATGACTGCATAAACGAAATATTGCTTTTATTCTGTATCGGCAATTTCAGAATATTGATATAAATCAACTCAATATGATAAATTAACAATATGGAGCGCAAAGATTATTATAAAATACTTGGTGTAAGCAAAGATGCCTCTCAGGAGGAAATAAAGAAGGCTTATCGTAAACTTGCAAGAAAGTACCATCCTGATTTGAATCCAGGAAACAAGGAGGCTGAAGAAAAATTTAAAGAGATAAACGAAGCCTATGCGATTTTAAGTGATCCTAAGAAAAGGGA
>Ga0197142_1003274_pt1 | contig 13669 bp, 13 predicted proteins | sample GBS60_MetaG_FD_148614 | JGI IMG/M metagenome (GOLD analysis project Ga0197142, IMG submission 148614) | Sediment microbial communities from Great Boiling Springs, Gerlach, Nevada, United States - GBS 60_MetaG | ecosystem: Environmental > Aquatic > Thermal springs > Hot (42-90C) > Sediment... | reverse complement strand
CGGCCCGGTTCAGTTTCTCTCCGCTATCACACAGGGGTCTTACACGCCGGGCCTCGCAGCGAGCTTCGGGACGCACGATGGCGGGGGCGCTGTCGATCTCTCGGTGCGTCATCCCCAAAGTGGGGTGGTGCTCTACGACGATCTAGAGGCGATGATCCGGGCGCTGCGTTTAGCGGGCTTCGCGGCGTGGGTGCGCTACGAAGATGACCTGTACCCGGGATCGCCCATCCACATCCACGCCATCGCTATAGGCGATCCCGACCTCTCGCCCGCTGCGAGCGAACAGATCAGCGGCCCGGCAGGCTATTTGCGCGGATTTGACGGCCTGCCCGTTGACCCGCCGCAGCCCGATCGGCACGGCGGCCCCATCCTATGCCCCTGGATGCTGGAAATGGGCTACCGTGATCTGCGTGCGCAACCGCCGTGAGGTCGCTCAATGACTTCTCACAAAACCCTTTGCTTAAAACAGGCGACGTAGCAGCCCCAGCACCAATGACAGCGCCCCCATCGTAGCAAGGGCGATGATCAGCACGGCGGGCGGTATGCCGCCGCTGCGCTCACCGTTGACGGTCGGGATGGGCAGCTCCTGGGGCTGCTGGTAGGGAGGCGGCGGCGTAAAGGTCGGCAGGACGCCCGCTGCCACCTGCCCCCCTACCACAGGCGTCTGGGTGAAAATGCCCGTTGGGAAGAAAAAGGCGGTGGCAGTGGCAGTCTCGGCTGCCCCCGGCGTTTGGAGCAGCACCGTCGCAGTGGCTTGAATCGCTGCCTGTGTGGGGTCTATGGTCGGGGGAGCAGGCGGTTCCACCGCCGGAACGGTAGTGATGTCGCCGCGCACAATAACCAATGGGGCATAAACCCAGGCCTTGCCCTCCGGGGCGTCGGCCCATGCTACTTGATACCAATCGTAGCCTATCCAGCGCCCGATGATAGGCAGCATGACGCCGGGCCTTAGTTCGGCTACAAGGTCAAAGTCTAGGCCCGGCCCCGTGCGCAGGTTGGTAGGATCGCCGATGATTTCGGCCATCACGGGCACCAGCGTCGGTGTGCGCGTAGGGGTACTAGTCGGCCCACCGATGGGCGTCGGCGTGGCAGTGGGGAACTGAAACTGGCCACTGGTTGGGGTGGCGGTAGGCTGCTGTTGCATGGGATAGCGCTCGCCGGCGGCAGTGGCAATGCCAACCGAAGCGATCAGCGCCACCAGCCCCAGCGCCAAGGCTGCCATCAACAGCCTGACCCGCCTGCGTTGGAAGCCCAGATGTCCGTCCATAACGGCAGAGATCGTACCGTTGGGTAGGTGAGTGCGCAAACTGTGATCAGCCGATGCCTACAGTACATCTCGCTGCGCTGGTCGGTTATAATGCCAGTTATGGACTTACTGGTGGAGTTTGAACGCACCCTCCAGACATTGGGCGTGCTACAGCGTGGGGACAAGGTCGTGGTAGGTGTCTCCGGCGGGCCGGATTCGCTGGCGCTGCTCCACCTCTTTGTGCGGGCGAGTGCATCACTGGGGGTACATCCCCACGTGGTGCATGTCAACCACCAGATTCGTGGCGAGGATGCCAACGCCGACGCGCGTTTCGTGGCCGAGATCGCCGCAGGATGGGGCATTCCCTGCCACGTGGTGCGGATGGATGTGCCCGCTCTGGCCGCCGAACGTAGACTTTCGCTGGAGGAAGCCGCCCGTCAGGCACGTTACACGGCGTTAGCCCAGCAGGCAACGGCATTGGGTGCCCGTGTGATCGCCGTAGGACACAATGCAGACGATCAGGCTGAGACGGTGCTGATGCATCTACTGCGTGGGGCGGGGCTGGCTGGTCTGCGCGGTATGCTGCTGGTGACCAACCTCAGCGAATATCACCTACTGAAGCCGCTGGAGGCGTCGCTCCTGCTTGTCCGCCCTTTGCTGAACATATCACGTGCCGCTATTGAAGCCTACTGCGCCGAATGGGGCCTCACGCCGCGCTTTGACCGCTCTAACTTGGATACGACTTACTTCCGCAATCGCCTGCGCCACGAGGTGCTGCCCTTGCTGGAACGCATCAACCCCAACATCCGCGCCATGCTTCTGCGCACAGCGGCGGTCCTTGCCGCCGACTACGAAGTGTTGCAAGCGCAAGCCCATGCTGCATGGGAGCAGATCACCCGTAAGGCAGACGGAGCGCACATCTGCTTTGATTTGGAGGGCTGGCGGGCACTGCCGTTGGCCCTCCAGCGGGCCACGATCCGACGGGCGACGTGGCAGCTACGCCCCCACCTGCGCGATGTGAGCTACCAGCACGTTGAGGACGCCGTCCGTGTGGCGCAGCGTGGCGAGACAGGCGCTCAGGCCACCTTGCCCGCCGGCCTGATACTGCGTGTGGACTACGACGCGCTGATCATCATGCCGGTTGGTGGGTTGCCGCCGCCCCCGGATTGGCCGTTGCTTGCTCCGGGGAGCGTGCTCGACCTGAACGGGCTTGGGGAATATCCACTGCCTGGGTCTGTGTGGTGCTTCAGCCTTCGGGAGTACGATGGCCCACGCAATGGCCCAATGTGGGAGCGCCTGCTGGCCGATCCCTGGGCGGCACCCCTTGCGGCGGATGCGCTGCAGGGGCCGTTGGTGCTGCGCACGCGCCGAGCAGGCGACCGCTTCCGCCCATCGGGGGTGGGCGGCACGCAGAAGGTGAGTACCTTTATGATCAACGAGAAAATACCGGCGCTCTGGCGGGATCGCTTGCCGTTGTTAGCAGCGGGCGAGGCGATCGTTTGGCTGTGCGGCTGGCGCGTGGATGAGCGCTTTGTAGTGCGCAGCGAGACAAACCGCGTGTGGGTGGGCCGTTTTGAGCGCATCCCCTAAAAGAAAACAGGAGGGGCGCAGCAGTGCCGTCGTCCCTCCTGTATGGGCAATGCCGGTCCTACTCCTTGGGCCTCTCCTCGCCTTCCAGCGGGGTGAAGCTACTCGCCATGCGGTCAAGCGCCTCGCTCAGGCTGCGCAGACCGGTCACCAAGGCGCGGCGTACTTCCTCGCCCACCTTACCGGAGCGCACTTCTTCAGCGGCCTGTTGTACACCGCTCTGCACCTTCTGCGCCACTTCCGATTCGCGCAGGTCTTTGATGGCCTTGTCCACCTCTTCCACAAAACGGTCAAGGCCCTCTTTGATGTCCTCCTGCAATTTCTGGCGTTCCTGACTATACCATGCTGCCTGAATGGCCTCGGCGAACTTCTTGCCCAGCGCGGCGAACTCGGCTGCGATATCTACCTCTTCCGCCTGGGGCTTTTCGTTCTCTGGGATACCGCTTCCGGCGGCCTTATTGTCTGCCATTTCTGCGACTCCTTATCACCCTGCTCTGGGATGTGCTACCAATGTATACGCACATCTCGATTGAGGGTTGCAGGTGGGGAAGGAGACATACCGTCTCGTTAGCGCCCACCAATGGCCTGCTTGACCTCGGCGATAAGGCGCGTCACAGGGATACCGCGTGGGCAAGCGCTGGTGCAGTTAAAGATGGTGCGGCAACGCCACACGCCGTTCCCTTCAGCGAGGATGGCTAAACGTTCAGCGGTGGCTCGATCACGGCTGTCGAAGATGAAACGGTGCGCCTGTACAATCGCTGCCGGGCCAACATATGTGCCGTTGGCCCAGAAAGAGGGACAAGAGGTAGTGCACGCTGCACAGAGGATGCATTTGGTGCCCTCCTCGTACCGGCTACGCTCTTGCGGCGATTGCAACCGCTCGCGTTCGGGCGGCGGTTCATCGTTGACCAGATAAGGCCGCACCGAGCGGTAGTGGGCCATGAACGGTTCCATATCCACAATGAGGTCTTTGATCACCCGCAGCCCAAGGATTGGCTCAACTTGAATGCGGCCCTTCTCGCCCTTGATCAGGTTCTTCACCACCGCCTTGCAGGCCAGCATGTTGACGCCATTAATGCGCATGGCATCCGAGCCGCAGATGCCGTGTCCACAGGAGCGGCGCAATGCCAGCGTGCCGTCTACCTGCCACTTCACGCGGTGTAGCAGGTCCAGCACACGCTCGGATGGCTCTACGTCCATCAACGTGTACTCTGCCCAGTAGGGCTTGCGGTCAAGCTCCGGATTGTAGCGCCGGATGCGCAGGGTTACTTCCATCAGTAAACGCGCTCCTTAGGCTGATACTTGGTGATGACCACCGGCTTATAGCCGATCTGATGGCTCCCATCGGGCAGACGGGTGATAAGCGTATGCTTGAGAAACTCCTCGTCGTTGCGCTGAGGGTAATCCTCACGCGAGTGGGCGCCTCGGCTTTCCCGACGAGCAAGCGCGGAGAGAGCGGTCGCCTCGGCGATGTCCAAAAGGCCACCTAGTTCCCATGCCTCTAGCAGGTCCTGATTGAAGACATAGCCTGCATCATCCACGTGCAGATCGGTGCGATAACGTTCCTTCAGTTCACGCAAGCCCTCGATGGCCTGCTGCAGGCCATCCTCCGTGCGGAACACGCCCACGTGGTCGAACATCAGCTGCTGCATTTCCGCCCGCAGCTGCGCCACCCGCCAGTGCCCTCTGGCCCGCCGCAGGCGCTCGATCTCGGCTTCGGCTTCGGCAGCGGGTTGCGGCGGTAGGGGAACAAAGTCCGCCCCCTGGCAGTATTCGGCCATGGCGATGCCGCCCCGCTTACCGAACACCACCAAGTCCACCAGCGAGTTGGTGCCAAGGCGGTTAGCGCCGTGTACAGAGACGCAGGCGCATTCCCCTGCGGCGTACAGGCCGGGCAGCACGGTGCCCTGTTCATCGATCACCACTTCGGCGTTGACGTTGGTGGGAATGCCACCCATCGCATAGTGGGCAGTGGGCTGGACCGGGATCGGCTCGCTGGCCGGGTCGATGCCCAGATAGGTGCGGCAGAAGTCCAGAATGTCGGGCAGCTTGCTCTCGATATAAGCGCGGTCGATGCGCCGCGCTTCACCCGCTTCAGCTAGATAGCGGTTGACCGTCTCCGGCGTTACATCAAGGTGCACGTAACGCTTGCCGTTGACACCACGCCCTTCTCGGATCTCAAGATAGATGGCCCGCGAGACGACATCGCGGCTGGCGAGGTCTTTGATGTGCGGGGCGTAGCGCTCCATGAAACGCTCGCCGAGGCCGTTGAGCAGCACGCCGCCCTCGCCGCGCACGCCCTCAGTGATCAGAATCCCCAAACGGTAGATGCCGGTGGGGTGAAACTGGTAGAACTCAAGGTCCTCTTGCGGGATACCACGTCGCAGCAGGACGGCGTTCCCATCGCCGGTGAGGGTGAATGCATTGGAGGTGATTTCCCACACCTTGCCCCACCCGCCGGTGGCAAACAGCACCGCTTTGGCGTGGAAAACGTGTACCTCGCCCGTGCCGATTTCCACGGCGACAACGCCTGCCACCCTGCCGTTGTTCAGGATGAGGTCCACAACATGGAACTCGTCAAAGAAAGTGACGTTGTTTTTGATGCACTGTTGGTAGAGTGTTTGCAAGATCATGTGGCCGGTGCGGTCAGCAGCATGGCAGGCGCGGCGCACCGGCTTGCCGGTGAGATTGTTGGTGTGACCGCCAAAACGCCGCTGGGCGATCTTGCCGTCCGGCGTGCGGTCAAAGGGCAAGCCCATATGCTCCAGTTCGATGACGGCATCGATGGCCTCGCGGCACATGAGCTCGACCGCATCCTGATCCGCTAGATAATCCGAGCCTTTGACGGTGTCAAAAGCGTGCCACTCCCAGTGGTCTTCTTCCTCGTTGCCCAACGCCGCACCGATGCCGCCCTGGGCCGCGCCGGTGTGAGAACGGGTGGGGTAAAGTTTGCTGATCACGGCGGTCTTCACGCTGCGGGAAGCGTATAGAGCAGCCATCAGGCCTGCCCCACCCGCTCCTACGATAAGCGCATCAAACCGATGGATAGGCATCTTCTTCCCTGTCCCTAGATCAGGCTATCCAAAATATGGGCAGCACCCTCTTCTGCTTCCTGCGGAGCCAGCAGCAAAGCCGCCGTGCCGAGGGCAAAGATCAAGATCAACAAGCCGATGAGGAGCACTTTGAGGGTGCGGTTGAGCGTGGGATGATGGGCATAGTCGTTGATGACGGTGCGCAGGCCGTTAAAGCCGTGCAGACCAGCAAACCACAGCAGGAAGGCGTCATAGAGGCGCCAGCCTAGCAAAGCCCAACGTTTCTCGATCACCCACTGGTAGTCGATCTCATAGACGCTGTTGATGAGGTGCATAATCGCCAGATGTCCGAAGGCCAGAGGAATGAGCAGCACACCCGACCAACGCATGTATTTCCAAGCTAGCGTCTCAAAGCGGCTGCCCTGCGGCTTGAGGGTAGTGGAGCGGATGGCCATAGCGATCTCCTATCAAAATAGGTGGATGCCGTAGAGGTTTTCAAGTGCGTGGCGCCCCATGATCAGCAGGACAGGCGTGTACAGGACGGCGGTCAAGGCAAATGCGCCCAGTGTCAGCGCCCGCTGATGGTCCCATAGCGCAGGCCGCCAATCCATGAGCGCCACGCGCAGGCCGTTGACGCCGTGATAGATCACGGCCAGCATAAGGATCATCTCACCAATCTGGAAAGGCAGAGCGCGGTAAAGTTCGATAGCGTGCTCATAGAGTTGGGGGGCAAAGGTAACGAAGGAGGTATCTATCACGTGGATGACAAAGAAGAGCAAAGTGCCCAATCCGGCCAAGCGGTGACCGATCCAGGCCAGCTGCCCCTCCTTGCCCCGATAGCGCAACACTTCGCGGACGGTGGTGACGAGCGTGGCCATGCAGAAATCTCCCTCCAACAACAGGATGCAGCAAGCTTATGCATCCGTCCCGAATGGGATGTTATATACCCATTATATCGCCTTGTGAAAAGATGGGCAAAGCCAGAGGCATCCCCCTTGCTGACTGCCGTTCTGTGGTAGAATGCAAGTATGGTGATCGGAACAAGCATCATTGAGCTGCAGCTACCCGGCGTCCACTCGCTGAAGGAGAAGCGCAGCGCCGTCAAAAGCCTGGTTCTGCGCGTCCGTAAGGAGTTCAACGCCTCGTGTAGCGAGATTGACCACAACGACGTGTGGCAGTCTTCGGCATTGGGCGTGGCCGTTGTCACGACCTCTGCGGCCCATGCCCAAGCGACATTGGACAACATCGTGGCTTGGATCGAGGTCAATCGGCCTGATGTGCTGGTCGTAGATCACAGTGTGGAGATCATCTACCGTTGAGGTCCTATCCAATCCGAGATTGGGACCCCGAACGCCTGAGGAGCGGTTGGGATGGGGGAGAATGACGAAGCCAAGATGCCGCGCCGCAGCCCCACTCGCCTGCTGGGCACGATCGTCCTGCTGGCGCTGCTGCTGGGGATCGCCGTCGTCGGCTACCTGATCGTGGACACCCTTCTTCAGCTACGCCGCCCGCTGGAGGCAGTACCTGATGCGGTCAGCACCCAGATGCAGCAGATTCTCAACCCCACGCCGACGCTCATCGCCAGCCCGCAGACGATAGTGCACGAGGTGCAGACGCTGGCACGGTTGGAGACGGCCTCCTACACCATTGAGAAAGTGATCGCCGCTGAGAGCGGCGAGGGGCCGCTGGGCTTCCTCTTCCGTGACAAACTCCTCTTGGTTGCCCAAGGGCAGGTGATCGCCGGTGTGGACCTCACCCGCATGACGGTCGCCGATGTGCATGTGGCCGGCACAACGGTCTATGTGACCCTGCCGGCCTCTGAGGTCTTTGTCGCGACGCTGGATAACGACAATACCTATGTCTATGACCGCCAGACGGGACTCTTCGGCCAGCAGGTCGATCTGGAAACATTAGCACGCCAGGAGGCCGAGAAGGCCATCCTAGAGGCCGCGCTAGAAGACGGCATCCTTGAGACAGCGCAGAAGAACGCCGAGCTATACGTCGGTGGCCTCATCCGCGCCCTGGGCTTTGAGGAAGTTGTCTTTGTGCGGGGCACTCCCGCCCCTGACCAGAACCGAGGCGAAAATAGGTGAGAGGATGGTTGCCAAAACGCCCGCCGAACGCGCTGCCGAGCTACGTGAGCTACTGCACTATCACAACTATCGCTACTATGTGCTGGATGCGCCTGTCATCACCGACGCCGAATACGATGCGCTCTTCAACGAGCTGAAACGGATCGAGGCCGAGCATCCTGAACTCATCACGCCCGACTCGCCCACCCAACGGGTGGGTGGGGCGCCGCGCGACGATCTGCCCAAGGTGCGTCATGAGGCACCGGTGTTAAGCCTCTCCAACGCTTTCAGCGATGAGGAAGTGTTGGCTTGGCGCACGCGTATCGGCAAGCTGCTGCCGCCCGATACCCAGCTGGACTACGTTGTAGAACCCAAGCTGGATGGCCTTTCGGTCGTGCTGACCTACGAAAACGGCGTCTTTGTGCAGGGCGCTACACGGGGAGACGGCGAGATCGGCGAAGATGTGACGCCCAACCTACGCACCATCAAAAAGCTGCCCCTGCGCATCCCTGCCGATCCCGATGGCCCACCGGCTCCTCCGCGCTTGATCGTGCGCGGCGAGGCTTTCTTCCGCTTGCCGGTCTTCGAGGCCCTCAACCGCCGCCGCATGGAAGAGGGCGAGCCGCCATTCATGAATCCCCGCAACGCCGCCGCCGGCACGGTACGCCAGCTGGACCCCAACATCACGGCCAGCCGCCCGCTCGATCTGGCCTGCTATCAGATTCTGGGCGGCGAGGGAGACCTCCCTACCACGCAATGGGATGTGCTGCATTATCTGGCTGCGCTGGGCTTTCCGGTTATGCTCGCCCACTCCCGGCGCCATGAGGATTTGGAGGGCGCTCTGGCCTACATCCACACTTGGGAGAAGCAGCGGCAGGCGCTGGATTTCGAGGCGGATGGCATGGTGATCAAGATCAACGATCTGGCCATCGTTGAGGAATTGGGCGTGGTAGGCAAGGACCCACGCGGCATGATCGCCTACAAGTTCCCCGCTGAAGAGCGCACTACCAAACTGATCGGCGTGGGCGTCAACGTAGGGCGCACCGGTGTGCTGGCTCCCTATGCGATCCTAGAGCCGGTTGAAGTGGGCGGCGTGACCGTCAAACACGCTACCCTGCACAACTTTGACGACATCGCCGCTAAAGACATCCGCCTCGGCGACACGGTGATCGTCAAACGCTCCGGCGAGGTGATACCCTACGTCGTCGGTCCGGTGGTCGATCTGCGCACTGGCAACGAACAGCCCATCACGCCGCCGCAGCATTGCCCCTTCTGTGCTGCGCCGGTGGTACGTGAAGAGGGCGAGGTCGCCTATTACTGCTCCAATCCAGACTGCCCAGAGCGCACGGTGCGCACTATTGAATACTGGGCCTCACGCGGGGCGATGGACATTGAGGGGCTGGGAGAGCGCATCGTGCGCCAGCTGGTGGATGAAGGTCTGGTGCACAGCGTGGCAGACCTGTACTTCCTCACCTTTGACGATCTGATCCGCCTAGAGGGATTCGCGGAGAAGAAAGCCGAGAACCTGCTTCAGGCCATTGATGCCAGCCGCAGCAGACCGCTGACGCGTGTGCTGACGGCGCTGGGCATCAAGGGAGTGGGCAGCATCGTGGCCGAGCTACTGCTCAGCCACTTCCCCACGCTAGATGGGTTGATGAACGCCTCGCAGGAGGAGATACAGGCGATCCCGGGCATCGGCCCCCTCATTGCTCAGTCCGTGGTGGCGTACTTCTCCAACCCGCGCAACCGCGCGCTGATCGACAAATTGCGCCGCGGCGGCGTAAGGCTGGAGGCTGCAGAGCGGGTACAGACCTCGGATAGGCTTGCCGGCCTGACCTTTGTCCTCACCGGCACGCTGCCCACCCTCACACGGGAGGAGGCCACTGCGCTCATCGAGGCGCACGGCGGCAAGGTGAGCAGTGCGGTGAGCCGCAAGACGACCTACGTCGTGGCGGGCGAGTCGCCGGGCAGCAAGCTGGATAAGGCGCGGGAACTGGGCGTTCCGGTGATCGACGAGGCGGGCCTGCGGGCGCTGATCGAGGGGGACGGGAAAGGGGAAGACGCCCCATCGTCCTGAGTACCTGCACCCTCGCGGCAACTTACGGTGTCGGATGGGAGGACCGCCCAGAGACGCTTAAGGACTTTGCAGTTCCCATTGATCATCTGCTGGGCGAGGGATAATGGCCAAAAGCGGCATCGTTATCCTCAAGCAGGGGCGCGAGAAATCGGTGCAGCGATTCCACCCCTGGGTTTTCTCTGGCGCTATTGACCCCGAGCGCACCAACCTTGAGGGTGTAGAGCCGGGCGCCATCGTGGATGTGCGCGACTATCGAGGCGGCTTTCTGGCACGCGGCTACTACAATCCCCACTCCCAGATTCGCATCCGCCTCCTCACCTGGGACCAAACCGAGGCGCTCGGCCCGGCGTGGTGGCGCATCCGGCTGGCGCAAGCCATTGCTGCCCGCGCCGATCTCGCCAGCCGCCCCGATCTGAATGCCTATCGGCTGGTCAACGCAGAGAGCGATGGCCTGCCCGGCCTCATCGTAGATCGCTACGGCGACTATCTGGTGGTGCAGGTGCTCACGCTGGGCGTCGAGATCGTCAAGGAGCACATTGTGAGGGCGCTGGTAGACCTGCTCAAGCCGGCAGGCATCTATGAGCGCAGCGATGAGGAGATGCGCCAGAAGGAGGGCCTGCCCGCTTCAAGCGGCTTGCTGTGGGGCGATGCGCCACCCAACCCGTTGATCATCACCGAGCACGGCGTCAAGCATCCGGTGGATGTGTATGCCGGGCACAAAACCGGCTTCTACCTCGATCAGCGCGACAGCCGTCAGTGGCTGCTCACTCACCCCGCTGTGAGCGGGTGCGAGGTGCTCAACTGCTTCTCGTATACGGGCGGATTTACCATCTGTGCCGCCCTGAACGGTGCACGGGCAGCGATCAACGTGGATTCGTCGCAGGCGGCGCTCGATCTGGCCCGTCAGGCAATGGCACTCAACGGGTTGGAGTCGTTCCCTGTCGAATATGTCCATGCCGATGTATTCAATCAACTCCGCACCTATCGCGACACCGAGCGCCACTTTGACCTCATCATCCTGGACCCGCCCAAGTTCGCCTTCAGCGCCAAAGATGTGGAACGGGCAGCGAGGGGCTATAAGGACATCAACTGGCTGGCGTTTCAGCTGCTTAAGCCGGGGGGCCTGCTGATGACCTTCTCTTGCTCGGCGCTGGTGGACGCTGATCTGTTCCAGAAGATCGTCTTCAGCGCCAGCGCCGATGCCCAGGTGCAAGCACAGATTATCGGCTGGCTGGCCCAACCCGCCGATCATCCAGTGCTGCTGGCCTTCCCTGAAAGCCGCTATCTCAAAGGGCTAATCTGCCGTGTGACGGCGTTCTAGGGGGATTACTGCCCAAAAGCCTCCGCCAGCTGCGCCAGCTTGGCGAACGTCTCACGCCACGAAATGCGGCTCAGGCCTAACTTCTGGCGCAGCGACTCCTCATCCATACCCGCCAGATAGTCCCGCACGGCGCACGTCCAGCGCAATGACTCAAACGAGAGTTTGCTGCGCTGCACGCCCACGGCGACTGCCACATCGCGCAGGACATACTCTAGATTGCGGGCCGTGCATTCAAAGAGGCGCCGTTGTGGCCTACGCTGGGCCAGATACTCATCCAGCACCTCCAGCCAAGCCGGATCGACAGGGATTTTACGCTCCTTGTAGCGCAGACGGGGGTTAGTGTAGCGCACCCAGATGAAGGGCGCTGCAGGGTCGTGGCGATCCACATCGCTGAGGCGCAGCCCCATACACTCCCCCTTCTTGATCCCCGTTTGCAGCAGCAGGGTGATGAGCAGCAATGGACGGGCATCAGGCCGCTCGCGGTCCATACGCAAACGGTAAACGAAGGCCAATACGCGCTCCAGCTCGCCCGCATAGAGAATGTCGGGGAGCGCGCTGCGTGCCGAATGCTGGATCAGGGCAAGCGCAGGGTTGAAGGGAATGGCATCTATGTTGTGCAAGTAACCGAAGAAGTTTTTTAGCGCCGTGACGCGCCGCGCATACGTCTTGGGGCTACATGGCTTATCGCGCTCGGTGAGCATCCAATGCAGGAAGGCGTTGAGATCGGCGGTGGCAAACACGCCGATAGGGTAATCCGGCCCTGCCCAGTCGGCCAGCAGGCGCAAGTCGCTACGGAAAGCTTTGACGGTGTGTTCCGAGGCTCCCCCCAACCGCAGGGCCACGAGGTAGACGGCCACCGCCCGCTCCAGCGGTGTGCCGGGGTATAGGCGCTCTTCAGAGGGTGCTGCGGATTTCCCCTCATCCTCGCCGCCGAACATGGGCAGTTGCTCATAGGTGCTCATCGCGGCGATCCCCCGGCGCAACTCCTGCCGCCTACTGAATCCAGAAAACTTCGTGCAGCAAGGGGCCGATGCGTTCGCGGTCGGGGATGAGCACCTGCGCCCCCTGGCCAGTGATGTAATCCCGCGTGTAGTTGGCGTCGATCACACCCGTGCGAATGTTCTCACGGGGGATGTCCTGCGCCAGCATGGCGAGGCTGATCATCTGATCAAGCGTCATGTTGGTCACGATGCTGTCACTAAGGGTGGCATAGAGTGTAGGCGCCTTCTGGATCAGCGTGGGCAGCATGTTGAGGCTTAACACCCGCTCGCGGATGGCAAAGAGCACATCCTGCTGGCGCTGCGCCCGACCGAAGTCGCTGTCGCTGTGGCGCGTGCGCACGTACTTGAGCGCCGTCTCGCCATCCATATGGTGTTGGCCGGCAGTGATGTAGAAGGGATCGTAGCCGTAGGCCATGTCAGGGTAAGTCGGGTCATAGATGGTGTACGGTACATATACATCAATCCCGCCGATCTCGTCGATCAGCGTAACGAAGGCATCGAACTCCACCAACACGTAGTAGTTGACCCGCACCCCTAGATTGTATTGAACGGTCTCCATGGCCAGATCGCCAGCGCCCCACACGTAGGCGGTGTTGATGCGGTTCAGCCCATAGCCCGGAATGTCCACCCACAGATCGCGGGGGATGGAAAGCACACCGGCAACCTTGAGCTGAGGATCGACCATCAGCAGCATGATGCTATCGGTGCGCGGGCGGGCGGTGCCGCGCTCAGAGGGGCGCGTGTCTGCGCCCAGAAGTAGCACGGTCACCCGGTCTGTCCCCTGCCAGACGGGGGCATTGCCCAAATCCAGCGTGGGGGCCATAAACTCCGGATTGGGCGTCGCATTGGGTGTGGCAGTGGGGAGTTCTCCCACATCCGCACGAAAAGGATTGAGCGCATCGCTAACGATCAACACACGCAGGATAAGGGCCACGATAAGGCTCAAGGCCAACGTACCGGCAAACAACCCGGCCACAGCCGCAATCGTGCCCACAGGCCCCAGCGTGGGTATCTTCTCAAGCCATCCCCACACTATATCAACGGGAGTCTCTTCGCTATGCTTTTTCTTGTGTGCGGTGCTGCTGCCGGCCTTCGGGCGGCGGTAATCAGTTTGGGTCATGGATCACTGGCTCTCTTCACTACCAATCCCGAAAAGTCCATCCCGCGATTGTACCCACAGGGCTTGCTTTGTTACAATGCGCCTGCGTTCCTACCCCTTATGGAAGGCGATCAACAGGTCATGAGCGTACACCATTTGCGCCCTGCTGACGAGTACCCACGCGCCGTATGGCGCGTGATCATCCATCAGGCAGCTGACGGGGCAGCCAACATG
>Ga0197142_1003273_pt1 | contig 13672 bp, 8 predicted proteins | sample GBS60_MetaG_FD_148614 | JGI IMG/M metagenome (GOLD analysis project Ga0197142, IMG submission 148614) | Sediment microbial communities from Great Boiling Springs, Gerlach, Nevada, United States - GBS 60_MetaG | ecosystem: Environmental > Aquatic > Thermal springs > Hot (42-90C) > Sediment... | reverse complement strand
TGACGAGGCGATTCGTAGAGTTCTGCATTTCCAGGCGCGTTTGCCCCTCATCCCCCCAACCCCCTTCACCCACAAGGGGAAAAGGGGGAGTTTGGGTGTCCTGATGCCTGAAACGGAAGATGGCACATAGGGGCTTCCCCAAAAACCCACCTCTGTAAGCATCCCCCCAACCCCCTTCTCCCACAAGGGGAGAAGGGGGAGTTTGGGTGTCCTGATGCCTGAAACGGAAGATGGCACACAGGGGCTTCCCCAACAACCCTCCCCTGTAAGCATCCCCCCCAATCCCCACAAGGGGAGAAGGGGGACTTTGGACGTCCTGATGCCTTTTTTTCTCACTCCCCTGCCCGTCTTTCCTGCACACAGGGGAGAGAAATTGGGCGTCCTGACGAACCAAAACGCGGCTGTGTGCGATCCCACGATCAGACCGCAGGGCGTCCGTCATGCTCCATTCGCCGATGCGCGTCTCGCTTCCCTTCTGAACTCTCACAATCAGGAGAAAGGGGAGGATGCGGGTTGAGCCGCTCACCGTCTTAACCACGGGCGCTGACGTTTCTGTGGCAGCAGTTCCGAATCGTTGGGCACACACACCATCAACTCACCCTCAGACGACGGAGCAGGCAGCATTCTGGCTGGCGGACTTCCGAGCCGCTCCATCTGTTCAAGTTCGATCTGGTACCCTTCCAGGCATCGGACTGCGCCGCACAGCGTTTCGATCTGCTCAAACGCCGTTCCCAGGCGCTTCAGGAAGCGATTGTCATTGTTTAGTCTTCCTTTTATTGATGTCAAAGATGTCACCTGGCGGATCGTTGCCAGCGACGGCGGAAACTTTGCTCGACTGATGCTGATGCCCTCCCGGGCAATCCGCCAGATTGCAGTGGGAAGGTCTTCGAGAATCTCCTCTCCGGTGAGGGAAGGGTCATTCTTCCGCCAGCGCATCAGCAGCGCCAGCCGCCGGAGTGGGATGCCGGTCTCTGGATGCAGAAAGAGCGCCGGTTCGACACCGATGACCATATCGTACCAGCGCCAGAGGTATGGTTCGATCACGTGCTCGCGCCCCTCGGCGAGATGCCGCCGGGCGACGTCGTTCTCCCCCAATTCGAGATAGCAATGCATTGCCCCAACCCGCGCCAGAATCATCATCTTCAGCAGAGGGACGACCGTCCATCCCTCGTGCAACTCCATATCGAGCCGACCGCGATAGTAATGTTCGACTTCCAGGAAGGAAGTGAGCGCCTGCTCTGCGCTGCTCCGCCGATTGCGGGGGTTGTGCATCTCCCGTAGCGTGCGCAGCAGATCGAGTGCCGCGAAAAACCGGGCATCGACCGTCAGATCGATCTGTTTGCCGATCTTCGCCAGCATCTGCTTGATATCTTCAAGGTCCTTCCTGATCGCTTCCAGACGCTGATAGATGATTGCAAACCCACCTACGATCACGCCAGGCTGCAGGAATGCCAGCAACACGCTAAGGGTGTGCAGCGCAGGCGGATTGAGCGGCAGAGCAGAGAGCGCCGCAGGCGAAACATCGCCGGTCTGACGCAGCCAGGCGACCACCTGCTTGTTGTCGGTTCGACGAACAACGCCACCGACGAGTTCATAGGCGCCGGAGTTCAAACCGTTGATAATTCTGCGGGCAAGTTCCGCGTCGGATCCGAGCGTTACGGTGGTGATCGGTACGGATGCTGCCATTGATGTTGCTCTTTGTTACACTAAAACACCGGTTGCACGAGGATGACAGAGGAAACCGTTCACTGCTGCCGACGGGCGCGACGCCGCTCAGACATTTCTCGCTTCATTATATGCGAACACTGTGACCGATACGGTCACATTTCCTGCCGATGTGTCAATCATGAGTCCACTGCAAAAACGCACCGCTGAGACGCCGGGAGCACAGAGAACTTCAAAAATATGCGCGGCGAAGCGTAATGCGTTGGAGCGACTCGCTCTGGCATCTTTCTCTGCGAACGCTGTACCGCTGCGGTGACATACCCTTTTTGCGGTGGACTCATGGTACTATACACAAGATCGCATCACTCGTATCACCTGGAAACGTATGAAAATCGCCGTTCTCGCCGATATTCATGGCAACCTCCCCGCACTCGCAGCCGTTGCCGCCGATATTGCCGCCTGGAACCCCGACGCCATCGCTGTCGGCGGTGATATAGTCAACCGTGGTCCATCTTCCGCCGCGTGCCTGCGCTTCGTCCAGGAGCGCTGCGCGGACAGTGGATGGCGTCTGATCCGCGGGAATCACGAAGATTATGTCATTTCCGTCGTGCATGATCCAACTGATCGCCCTGGCATCGAAGGGGCAATCCGGCGCAATGTGCGCTGGACGGCGGATCAACTCGGCGCGGCGGCGGCAGAACTGGAACGGTTGCCGGAGATTATCAGCATGCACGATCCCGCCGGCGGCGAGGTGCGTATTGTGCACGCATCGATGCGTCACAACCGCGACAATGTGCTGGCAACCACCCCCGACGACGAACTGCGCGAGCAGATTGCGCCTCCCTGCCCCCTGATTGTGGTCGGGCATACGCATCGTCCGCTCATCCGGCGGATCGACTCAACGCTGGTCGTGAATGTCGGTTCGGTGGGATTGCCGTTCGACGGCGATACGCGTGCGTGTTATGGACGTATGGAGTGGCGCGATGGAATCTGGCACGCTGAAATCGTGCGCCTGCCGTATGACCGCGAACGGGCGGAATACGACTTTATTGCGACCGGGTATCTCGATACCAGCGGTCCCGTGGCGCGCCTGGTGTACGATGAGTTCCGCACCGGCTGGCCCCGTATTTACACATGGGTGTCGCGGTACCGCGAAGCGGTGCTGGCGGGTGAACTATCGGTCGATGAGTCGATTGACGAGTTGCTGGCGCTCTGCAATGGCGGACCACCCCCCGACTGGAAACAACCGGCAGCGCCGTTTTCCTGAACGATCCCGGCGAATGGCGGGTGCGGGGCGCGGGCGCGGAGGCGCAGCGGGCGCGGAACGAACGCCGGGCGAGTCTTTGGGAGCGATAAGCGATGTTCTGCATTCCCGTGCGCCTTTGCCCCTCATCCCCCCAACCCCCTTCTCCCACACGGGGAGAAGGGGGAGTTTGGGCATCCTGATGCCTGAAACGGAAGATGGCACGCAGGGGTTTGCCAAAAAATCTACCCGGTGAGGGGGCGCACCACGGGCGCGGAATGAACGCCGGACACGCGCGGGGGCGCACCACGGGCGCGGAATGAACGTCGGACACGCGCGGGGGCGTAGGGGCGCACCACGGGCGCAGCGGCGCTGCGCCCTACTTGTGCGTTGTTGCACTGCGACGACGCACCCTGGCAGTTGTGCGGACTGTATCGACGCTACGCACGGGTGCGTCGACAACATCTTCCGCTGGCAGGGTGACTTCGTTCGCCATCTCCGCCAGCCAGGTCAGAAACGTTTCGCGTGCGCAGCGCCACACGCCGAACCGTATCACCTGCACACCCGGCAGAGCATTGTGGCGCAACAGATGATGGAACCACGCCCGTCCAAGGCAGGCGATTGCATCGTGTGAGGTCAGCACAGCGGGCAGGGCATCGCCGCCGCCGCATACACGGAGACGCTCCTGTGCTCGACGGGCGCGGCTGGCTGCTGACTGAGGGCGGGGAGCCATCGTGCACTCCTTTCATCATAACAATGGTGACTTCACTGCAAAAACGCACCGCCGAGACGCCGGGCGCGCAGAGAACTTCAAACATATGCGCGGCGAAGCGTGAGGCGTTGGAGCGACTCGCTCTGGCATCGTCCGCTGCGAACGCTGCGCCGCTGCAGTGACCTACCCTTATTTGCAGTGGACTCAATGGTGCATGCGTGCGCATACGCCGGGCGGCAGGATACCATGAACCTGCGTTTCATAAAAGAGGTCATTTTGTCCAGATACACAACCGGACAAACGGCGGATCAGCGGATAGGACTAAAGTCATGGAGCGCTGCGAGTCTGCTGCGTCTTTGCAGCGGACCCTGATCATCAGCACCGATGGCAAGACCTGGTTGCACAGGCGCCGCCACACCCGGCTGGCATGCTACCAGGCTGGCGCAGCGACTGTCATCAACTGCGGGCGTTGCAGCAATGATGCGTAGCGCTGGATTGTTGAACGAGGAACCTCGATGCGCGGCGTATCAACCACGCGGGGCATATCCAGATAGTTGCCGAGCACGCGACGAAGCATCGCACGCTCAAAGGGAATGCGGAGGCTCCCATTTGCACCGAGCGCCTCGGCAAACATTGCAAGATCAGGAGAGGCGGAAAGGAAGATCACCGGAACATTGCGGGTGAATTGATCGGCGCGCAGGAAGAAGTAGATGTGCGGATTATCGGTAGCGCCGGTCAGTTCGAGGAGGATAACATCCGGCGATGCCTGCCGCACTGCCTGCCGGAGCGCATCATTGAGACGGGAGCATGGGAACGGGTACAGGGTATGCCCCCAGGCGGCGATTTCTTCACGCACTGCACGCACCAGTGAGACCGTGTCGGACAGGCAAACAACGCGCGCCATAGATGCTTCCTCCCTTACAATCTTTTCTACTGAATACAAATGCAGATATGCACCGGAAAGATACGTGCCAATGCGCATGAGGTACGAATCCAGATCGTAGTATGTCAAAAGACTGAAATCAGGTAACTGCTCACACACACCTGGGGCGACACACGCGCCTGGGAGCGAGGGCGGGACGCCCTCGTCACGTCCGTGAGGGCACGATGCCCTCGCTCCCGAAAGGCATGTGAACACTTACGAAATCAGGGAGCGCTCAGCGCACAGACCGCGATCGTGGTCAAATGACCTCAAAAAAAGGTTGCAATCTTGCGCGCTTTATGTCAGAATAAGAACTGTCAACGAACCCGGTCAGCGGTGTACCGCTTATCCGCGCCACGACATTCCGAACCATCTGCCAGTTCATTCATATCATATGGGTATCCAGGAACGTTGCTGTTTCGCAGGCTCAGGTTGCAGCAGCGACGTACAACACGCTGATCGTTCGCTGGCTCGCGCCACGGCACAGGGCGATACCGCTCGACAAAACATTGCGCCAGAAGTCCTGGTGGCGCCAGTTCGGTCGGAGCGTCGCTTCGATGACGAGTGAACGCGGGTAACCCAATACCGGATCGTAGGTGGCAAGAACACGAATGTGCGTTTCACATATACATCCGTGAATGCCACAGACAGGCGTTACAGTGCCGTCGCCTTCGGCAACGAGGAAGAGTGTTTCGATCGTGCGCGCGCGAAGATTGCAACTGTCGCGGTACCTGCCGGCGATCTGTCCCCGTCGCACCACTACGTCGTAGGTGCAGTCGCCATCTTCAACCACCAGGTGGTAATCGCGGAAGGGACGTCCTTCCCACAAGGCGCGCGCCGCAATACGTTCACGCGCTCTGGACAGACGTTCCTGCTCGCCGGCGCCGATCCAGGCGCTCACGGCGAGATACAGCACCAGAAGCAGCGCCAGTCCGATGAGGAGCGGTGTGGTGTGAGGTGTGTTTCTCATGATGCGCAGTGTACCGCAAAAGTTACAGACAGGTGAAGACTTCTTTCCATACGATAGATGGTTCTTTCCTGCATGGCGCAGTGCGCATCGCTACAATCTGCAACGGATTTCCGTGAAGTCAGGTGCAAAGTGTACCGTGCGGTACGTTGTGAGGAGGAGCAGGCAATGACCACTCTGGACGTTGAGACGCTTGATATGGTTCTGGCGACGCTGCGCGAATATGCAGCGCGAAAGTTGACGCCCGAATATCTCCGCCAACTCGATCATAACGACGAATTCCCCGCCGAAGTTCTGAAAGACCTGTACGACCCCGACAAACTGGGCATTCATCTGTTGTTCATCCCAGAGGAGTACGGCGGTCTGGGCGGCGGCGCCTACGATATTTACCGGGTTTCAGAGGCGATGGCTGCAATTGACCTGGGTATCGCCACCGGCGTTCTGGCGACATTCCTCGGCACTGACCCGATCACGGTCGGCGGTACGGAGGAGCAGAAGAAATACTGGATGGGGCGCATCGCCGAGGAGGGCTTGCTGGTTGCCTACGGGGCAACCGAGCCGCAAGCCGGTTCCGACCTGGCGACGCTTACCACCAAAGCCGTGCCTGTGGTGGAAGACGGCAAGGTGATCGGTTACAAGATCAGCGGGCGAAAACAGTGGATCTCGAATGGCGGCGTCGCAAAGATTTATACCATTCTTGCAAACGCGCCAGGCGGCATTTCCTGGTTCATCGTCGAGCACGATGCACCCGGCTTCACCAAAGGCAAACCGGAGGATAAGCACGGCATTCGCGCCTCCAATACTGCGGCGCTGTTCCTCGATGAGGTCTTCGTACCCGCCGATCGTCTGGTCGGCGGCGTGGAAGGCAAAGGACTGGCGCAGGCGGCGGCAGTCTTCGGGTATACCCGCCTGATGGTCGGGTCATTTGGACTTGGCGCCGGTTGGGAAGCGATGCGGCGCGCCATTCGCTATGCGCAAACACGCATTCAGGGCGGCAAGCCGCTCAGCCAGCAGCAGGGTCTGACCCATAAACTGATTGTGCCGAATGTCGCGCGGCTTGAAGCGGCGCGCCACTATATCGAGTGGGTTGCCGAAACGATTGACGGCGGCAACGATCAGCAGCAAACCGAAGGCGCCGTTGCGAAGTATATGGCGACCGAAGCCGGCAACAAGGCTGCCGAAGATGCCATTCAGGTTCACGGCGGCTACGGCTACACCAAAGAGTACATGGTCGAGAAGATCAAGCGTGATGTGCGCATTACCTGCATTTATGAGGGTACGTCCGAAATCATGGAGTGGACGATTGCGCGCGACCGCTGGCAACTCCATCTGAAGACCAAAGGCGCATACTACCACGATTGGGCGGCGCGGGTCGAACAGGCGCATCAGCGCGAGCCGAACAATGGCGCGAACGTCGCTGCGCTGGCGATGCATGCGCTGGCGAATATCCTCGAACGCGCCCGTATCGACCGCCTGACGCGCAATCAGCATATCCTGTTCCGCCTCGGTGAACTGATCGCCTGGGCAGAAACTGCGGCAATCTTCAGTGAGCGCGTGACCAGCAAACCGACGGTTGCCTCCGGGCTTGATCTTCCGACCGAACAGGCGCTTGCCCGTATTTTTGCGCGCATGGCGGCGTATAAGGTGGCAACTGATGGGCTTGCCTGGCTGATCGGCGCCGGTCAGACCGATCCGAACCTGGCAAATACGCTCAACCTGCCCGCCATCTTTGCGGCGCAGGCGGGGCAGATCGCAGATATGGACTTTGTTGCGGCGAAACTGGTCGAGGCATTCCCGGCAACCTGAAAGGGAGACAACGATGAGTGACTCAGCAGAACGGGCGATTGCGATTGTCGGGGTGGGCGCTATCCTTCCCGATGCCCCCAATGCGCCTGCCTTCTGGAACAATATTCTGAACAAGCGCTATAGCATTACCGAAACGCCGCCGGAGCGCTGGAGCATCGCGGATTACTACGATCCCGATCCTGCCGCTCCGGATAAGACCTACTCGAAGATTGGCGGTTGGGTGCGCGGGTTCACCTTCGACTGGAAGCGATTCAAGATACCGCCACGCGTTGCCGCTGCGATGGACGAAGGGCAGCAGTGGGCGGTTACAATCGCCGCCGAAGCGCTTGCCGACTATGGCTATCCCGAACGTCCGCTCGATACCGATCGCACCGGCGTCATTCTGGGAACGGCAATGGGGGGTGAGTTGCACTATATTACGCACCAGCGCATTGTGTTCCCCGACTATGTCCATCTGCTCGAACGCACCGAAGCCTGGCGTCGCCTGCCGCGAGACGTGCAGCAGGCGCTGATTGCCCAGTGGCACGCAGAACTCGACCGCAGTCTCCCGCCGGTGACCGAGGATACGATGCCCGGCGAACTGCCGAATATCGTTTCGGGGCGCGTGGCGAATGTGCTGAACCTGCGCGGTCCGAACTTCATTACCGATGCCGCCTGCGCCTCAACGCTTGCGGCAGTCGATGCAGCGTGCGAACAACTCATCCATCATCAGTGCGACGCAGTGTTGACCGGCGGCGTGGATCGCAATATGGGCGCCAGCACATTTGTGAAGTTCTGCAAGATCGGCGCGCTCTCCGCCACCGGCACACGACCGTTCGGCGATGGCGCTGATGGCTTTGTGATGGGCGAAGGTTCTGCCGCCTTCCTGCTCAAACGGCTCGCCGACGCCGAACGTGACGGTGACCGGATCTACGCCGTCATCCGCGGCGTTGGCGGTTCGTCCGACGGCAAGGGGAAAGGGATCACCGCGCCAAACCCGATCGGGCAGATTCTCGCCGTCGAGCGCGCCTGGCAGGATGCAGGGCTTGACCCGGCGACGGCGACGCTGGTTGAGGCGCACGGCACCAGCACGCGCGTTGGCGATGTCGTGGAGGTTGAAAGTCTGTCGTCCTGCTTCGGTCGAGCGGAGCGCGGCAGCATCGGGCTTGGTTCGGTGAAGAGCAATATCGGCCACCTCAAGGCGGGGGCGGGTGCGGCCGGGTTGCTGAAGGCGGTGATGGCAATCTATCACAAGATCCTGCCGCCAACCCTGAACTGCGAAAAGCCGAACCCGAATATCAACTTCAACGCGACACCGTTCTACCTGCTCACCGAAGCGCGCGAGTGGGAACGCCGCGGCAACACGCCGCGACGTGCCGGCGTCAGCGCCTATGGCTTCGGCGGCACGAACTTCCACGTCGTCCTCGAGGAGTATATTCCGGGAATGATCCGCACCGAGCCAAAGGTCTACGCCAGCGCCGCCGTTCCCCAAACCGGTACGACTAGCAGCACGACAGCAGCGATGGGCGTCGCATCGTCCACGGTGACCGCCAGCGCCCCACCCCCCACTGGACCAAAACTGCGCTCTGCCAAGATGCCACTGCGCGGCATTCTGGCGATCGGGGCGCCAACGCCAAAAGCGCTGAAGGACAAGATCGATGCGATCTACCAGAAAGTCGAGGGTGGTTGGACGCCGCCGGTTGCGCCGCCCGACCCGAACGAACTGGCACAGCCGGAACGTGTGGTGATCGACTTCGGCAACCATGACGAACTGCTTGATCGCCTGAAAAAGGCGCAAAAAGCGGCCGGTTTCGATAGTCCTGCGGCATGGAAGTCATTGCAGGCGCAGGGCGTCTTCCGCGGCAGCGGTCCCAAACCCGGCAAGATCGCCTTCCTCTTCCCCGGTCAGGGCAGCCAGTATGTCAACATGGGGCGAGAACTCCTCAGTGAGCCGGCGTTCGCTGAGGTGATCAAAGAGGGTGATGCGGTGATGACGCCGATCCTGGGCAAACCGCTCACCAGTTACATTTATGTTGATGCAAATGACCCCGACGCGCTCAAGAAGGCGGAGTACGACCTGATGCAGACGGCGATTACGCAACCGGCGATGCTGATGCTCGACGCCGCGCTCTGCCGCCTGCTCAAGGAATACGGCTTCGAGCCGGATATGGTGATGGGGCACTCGCTCGGCGAGTATGCCGCACTGAATGCGGCTGGCGTCATGCCGTTCGCCGAGGCGCTGGAGGCATCGGCGGCGCGCGGCGCCGAGATGAGCAAGGTGAAGGTCGATGATAATGGCTGGATGGCGGCGGTGATGGGTCCGCTCGATGTGGTGTTGAGCACCCTCAACGAAATTGATGGGTATGTCATTCCCGCCAATATCAACTCGTACAACCAGGTGGTGATCGGCGGCGCCAGCAAAGCCGTCGAGCGAGCCATTGAGGTCTTCACACAGAAAGGGTATCAGGCGCAGCGCATTCCAGTCAGCCACGCCTTCCATACCCGCATCGTCGCACCGGCGTCTGGTCCGCTGCGGAAACAGCTCGACCGCTTCCATATCACCCCGCCTCGCATCCCGCTGGTTGCGAATGTGACCGGTGAACTCTATCCAACCACGGTCGAAGAGATCAAGGATATTCTCGAAAAGCAGATTGCATCACCGGTTCAGTGGGTCAAAGGGCTTGAAACCCTCTACCGCGAAGGGGTGCGCTGCTTCGTCGAAGTCGGACCCAAGAAGGCGCTCAAAGGGTTCGTTGATGATGTGCTGGGCAACAAGCCCGATGTGGTGTCGCTGTTTACCAACCATCCGAAGACCGGGACGCTTCAGAGTTTCAATCAGGCGCTCTGCGGTCTCTATGCAGCGGGATATGGTCTCGTCGATGAGACAATCACCACTCGTCAGGATGGCGCGGCACAGAGTAGCGCTACGGTCGCTGCGACGGTTGCGTCTGCTGCACCATCAGTTGCCAGTGCATCCGCACCGGTCGTCAGCGCATCAGCGTCCGCATCCGCGCCGGTTGTCAGTGCACCGGCGCCAACACCCGCGCCGGTTGCCAGCGCAACGGCCGTCGTCAGCGCACCGGCGCGATCAACCATCGAAGAGGCAAACATGGTCAATGGCATACCGATCGATACGCTGGGGAAACTTCTCGTCCAGGCGCTCCAGGGCGCGCAAGCCGTGCACCCCGCAACACCCGGCGCGCCGGTGTACGACCGCAATTTGCCACCAACCGGTTCGGTCGTTATTTCAGGTACGGGTTTGGGGTTGCCCGGCGCCGAGAAACCGGTGATGGATGAGCAGAATGCGTTGCGCATCCTGCACGGCGAGCAGTTCATCGACCTGATCCCGGAGCGCTTCCGCCGCCAGATGCTGGCGCATAATATCACGCGCGTCGTCAAGAGCGAAGACGGGAGCGGCAGTTTTGAGACGCTGACTGAACCCGACGAGGTTATTCGCCTTGCCGGACGCCCCGGACCGTTCAATCTCAGTGAAGAGTATGGCGTGCCTGCCAAACTTGTCGAGGCGCTCGACTCGACGACCCAACTGGCGATGGCCGCCGGTCTTGATGCACTGCGCGAAGCGGGCATTCCACTGGTGCAGACCTACCGCCGAACGACCACCGGGAAAGACCTGCCGGATCGCTGGATGTTGCCCGAAGCCCTGCGTGATGAAACCGGCGTGATCTTCGCCTCGGCGTTTCCAGGTCTGGACCGGGTCGCGGAAGAGTTTGAACGGTACTACACCTACGAACACCGTCGTGAACAACTGGAGATGCTGGAGGCGCTCCGCCAGACAACGACCGACCCCGCAACACTGAGCGAAATCGTTCGGCGCATCGGTGAACTGCGCAGCCTGCTGGAACGTGAGCCGTATGTCTTCGACCGGCGGTTCCTGTTCCGCATTCTGGCGATGGGACATAGCCAGTTCGCCGAATACATCGGCGCACGTGGTCCCAACACGCACGTCAATGCAGCCTGCGCTGCTACCACCCAGGCAATCGCAATTGCGGAAGACTGGATTCGCACCGGTCGCTGCCGACGCGTCCTTGTGATTGCCGCCGATAATGTCACCAGCGATCACCTGCTGGGATGGATCGGCGCAGGTTTCCTGGCAACCGGCGCAGCTGCAACCGATGACCGCGTCGAAGAGGCGGCGCTCCCCTTCGACCGTCGGCGTCATGGCATGATCCTGGGGATGGGCGCATGCGCGCTGGTGGTCGAAAGCGAAGATGCGGTGCGCGAACGTGGTATGCGCGGCATCGTTGAGGTGCTCAGCACGGAAGCGGCGAATAGCGCCTTCCACGGCACACGCCTCGATGTTGAGCACATTTCCAGCGTGATGAACAGCCTGATGACCGCCGCCGAACGTCGCTTTGGCATCGACCGCCGAACGATTGCGCCGCACCTGGTCTTCGTCTCGCACGAGACGTTCACCCCCGCGCGTGGCGGCAGCGCATCGGCAGAAGTGGTCGCACTCCGCAAGACCTTCGGCGAAGCGGCGAATCAGGTGATCGTCGCCAACACCAAAGGCTTTACCGGGCACCCGATGGGGGTCGGCATTGAAGATGTCATCGCTGTCAAGATCCTTGAACACGGCATTGTGCCTCCGGTTCCGAACTATAAGGAGGTCGATCCCGATCTGGGCACGCTCAACCTGAGCCGTGGCGGACGCTACCCGGTCCAGTATGCGTTGCACCTGGCGGCCGGCTTTGGCTCGCAGATTGCGATGACGTTGCTGCGCCGCGTCCCCGGAAGCATTGATCGGATTGATAACCGCGCGCGCTACGATTACTGGCTCGACCAGGTGAGCGGGTATGATCACGCTGAAACGGAAGTGGTGAAACGTGTGTTGCGCATCAAGGCGCAAGGTGCGCCAGCGCGCCGCCCCGCGCCCAGTACGTGGCAACCTGGTACGGGTCCGACCCTGCGCGCTGCTGCACCGGGTGACAGTGTGACCGTTGCGCCGGCCACGATCCAGTACGCGCCCGCGCCTCAACCCACGCCGGTCGCGCCACCTCCTCCGCCAAAGCCGGTTGAGCCGCCTGCACCGGTTGCTCCCGCGCCAATCAACGGCAAACCGGTTGAGACGGCGCCAGTCGCACCACCACCCCCGGCTCCCGAGCCGGTCGTTGCACCGCCAGTTGCACCGGCGCCTGCGCCGGTTGCGCCTGCACCTGCACCGGTTACCGCTGCACCGGCAATGGATGGGGTGACAGCAAAAGTGCTGCAAATCGTAGCCGAGAAGACCGGCTACCCGCCGGAGATGCTCGACCTCGACCTCGACCTGGAGGCCGACCTGGGGGTCGATACGGTCAAGCAGGCAGAAACGTTCGTTGCAGTGCGTGAAGCATTCGGCATTCCGCAGGTCGAAAATCTGCGACTGCGCGACTTCCCGACCCTGCGCGATGTGGTTGGCTTCGTCTACAAGCAGAAACCGGAACTCAAACCATCCGCGCCAACCGTCGCCGCACCTGCGGTGGCTGCACCACCTGCACCAGCGCCTGCAGTTGCCCCCGCTCCGACATCGGCGCCCGCACCGGCAGCAGCACCGGCAGTCGATCCGGTCGCCGCAAAGGTGCTGGCAGTTGTAGCGGAGAAGACCGGCTACCCGCCGGAGATGCTCGACCTCGACCTTGACCTGGAAGCTGACCTGGGGGTTGATACCGTCAAGCAGGCGGAGACGTTCGCCGCCATCCGCGAAGCGTTCGGCATCGAGCGGATCGAGAACCTGAAACTGCGCGACTATCCGACCCTGCGCCACGTCATCGACTTTGTCTACGAACGCCGACCCGACCTCAAGCCGTCGGCAGCGCCCGCTCCTGCGCCCGCAATGGCAATGGCTGCCGCTGCACCTGTGGCAGCGCCAGCCGCGCCTGCGGCAGCACCGGCGCCAGCCGCCGATCCGGTCGCCGCAAAGGTGCTGGCGGTCGTGGCGGAGAAAACCGGCTATCCGCCGGAGATGCTCGACCTCGACCTTGACCTGGAAGCTGACCTGGGGGTTGATACCGTCAAGCAGGCGGAGACGTTCGCCGCCATCCGCGAGGCGTTTGGCATCGAGCGGATCGAGAACCTGAAACTGCGCGACTATCCGACCCTGCGCCACGTCATCAACTTCGTCTACGAGCGCCGCCCCGACCTCAAGCCGTCGGCAGCGCCCGCTCCTGCACCCGCAATGGCAATGGCCGCCGCACCCGCAGCAACGTCTGCACCCGTGACGGCGCCAGTCACATCTGCGGCAGCAGCGGCGCCGGTCGCCGACCCGGTGACCGAGCGTGTGCTGGCGGTCGTGGCGGAGAAGACCGGCTATCCGCCGGAGATGCTCGAACTCGATCTCGACCTGGAAGCTGACCTGGGGGTTGATACCGTCAAGCAGGCGGA
>Ga0197142_1003272_pt1 | contig 13674 bp, 12 predicted proteins | sample GBS60_MetaG_FD_148614 | JGI IMG/M metagenome (GOLD analysis project Ga0197142, IMG submission 148614) | Sediment microbial communities from Great Boiling Springs, Gerlach, Nevada, United States - GBS 60_MetaG | ecosystem: Environmental > Aquatic > Thermal springs > Hot (42-90C) > Sediment... | reverse complement strand
GACTGGAGTGCCACAGGAGGCGAGCGATGCGCTGTGAACAGGTGAAGAGCCTGCTGAACGACTATTGCGAGGGGTCTTTGAGCGAAGCGATGCGCGAGCGCGTCGAGGCGCACTTGCGCGGGTGCGCCGCGTGTCAGCGCGAGGCGCAGTTTGTGCAAGCGATTTGGCGCGGGTTGAGCGCGATGCCCGAAGTTGCGCCCCCTGCCGATTTGCACGCGCGGATTATGACCCATGTGCGGGCGAACACGCGCGCGCGTGAGGCGCAGGGGCGCGTCGCCCTCTGGCGCTGGGCAGGCGCGGCGGCAGTGGCAGCGGGGCTGTTCATCATGGGCTTTTTCGCCGCGCAATCGGACGGCGTGCAAGCCGCGTTCGGCTTCGGCGCAAAGCCCAACCCACCCGTGCAAACGCCGCAGCCCGTGCAGGCAGGCGTCTTTCTGGAGTACCGCACCACCGCCGACGGTGTGCGCGTGCCCGTGCTGGAGGCGCGCATGAACCGCGAGGCGACCGCCGAACTACGCTACGCCCCCGAAGGCGACGCGAAGACCGAGCCAATTGTGATCTGGAGCGGACGGCTGCAGCCTGGCAAGACCGTCGAAATCCCGCTGCAGACGCTGCTATACACTTCGGGCGAGCGTGTGCTGACCTTGCAGTGGACACTGGATGGTCAGTCGCGCGTGCTGTATGTACCTGCGGGCTACCCGCCTGCGAAGCTGGCGAGCCTGCGCCTGCAAGCGAAACTCGGCGACGCCCTGCGCCAACTCGCCAGCGCGTACCAGACGCCCATCGAGTGGGCGCCCAACGGCGCGGAGCCGCTGGTCGTGCTGGATGTGCAGGACGCCACGCTCGAAGACGCGCTGCAGAAGCTCCTCATCGGCTCGAACTACACCGTCAAGCGGCATGGCGACTTCTGGCGCGTCACGAGCCGATGACATCTAATTTTGAACAGTAGCGCACCGAAGAGGCGTGTGTAGTGTCATACGCGGGGTATACTCGCCCTGATGTTTCGCAAGGTGCTGGTAGCTAATCGGGGCGAGATAGCGTACCGAGTGGTACAAGCGTGCCGCGAGTTAGGTGTTCGAAGCGTGGCGGTCTACTCGGAGGTGGACGCGCATGCACCGTTTGTACGCGCGGCGGATGAGGCATACCTGCTGGGCGGCGCGCCCGCTTCCGAAAGCTATCTGAATATCCCACGCATCTTGGAGATTGCTCGGCGGACAGGTGCGCAAGCTATCCATCCCGGATACGGATTCCTCTCCGAGAATCCCGACTTTGCCGTTGCGTGCGAGCAAGCGGGGATTATCTTTGTTGGTCCGCGCCCTGAGGTGATTCGGCGGTTGGGGGATAAAGGTGAGGCGAAACATGCTGCTGCGCATGCAGGCGTGCCCACAGTGCCTGGCTACACTCCTCCGCAGGTGGCGACGCCCGATGAGTTGTTGAGCGCCGCGCAGCAGTTAGGTTTCCCTGTGCTGCTCAAGGCGGTCGCGGGTGGCGGGGGTAAAGGGATGCGTGTCGTAGATACGCCAAGCACATTTCTGGAGGCTGCCGAGAGCGCGGCGCGTGAAGCGCAAAATGCTTTCGGTGACGCGCGCCTGATGCTGGAGCGCTACCTCCCGCGCCCACGCCACATCGAAGTGCAAATCCTTGCGGACTCTCACGGACGCGTGATACATTTGCATGAGCGGGAATGCTCCATCCAGCGACGCCATCAGAAGATCATCGAGGAGAGTCCCTCGCCTGCGCTTAGCCCCGCGATGCGCGCTGCCATTTGCGATGCCGCTGTGCGCCTTGCCGAAACCGTCGGCTACACCAACGCAGGCACAGTGGAGTTCCTCTACGAAGTGACCCCCGATGGCGAGCGGTTCTACTTTCTGGAAGTGAACACACGCCTGCAGGTGGAACATCCCGTTACCGAGATGGTCACGGGCGTAGACCTTGTGCAATGGCAGTTGCTCATAGCAGCAGGTGAACGCTTGACTTTGGAGACGCCGTCGCCACGCGGGCATGCCATCGAGGCGCGCCTCTACGCCGAAGATCCCGACAACGATTTCGCACCCGCTGTGGGTACATTGCTTACCTACACGCAGCCGCACCTGCCGGGCGTGCGATTCGACTCTGGCGTGGAGACAGGCTCGGTCATCACACCCCACTATGACCCGATGATTGCGAAGGTGATTGCACACGCGCCTGACAGGACGACCGCTATCCGTCGCCTCCTCAACGCGCTGGAGCAGACCGTCGCACTCGGCGTGCGCACGAACCAAGCGTTCCTGATAGACCTTTTGCAACACCCTGCATTCCAAGCGGGTGACTTGCACACGGGCTTCCTGCAGGAGCATCCTATTTCGCACACCGAGAGCGCACCGCCTGAGCCTGTGCTGTTAGCACTCGCGCTTTTAGAGCCGCTCACGCGCGCCTCCGCACGACCAACCGCTCTTGCGCCCGACTTACGCGCCTACTCTCCCTGGGAACGCCTAGGACGCTGGCGAATCGGTTGACGCGGGGTCGGCGCGTCGTTGCACCCAAGCGCCGCCAAAGGCACCTTGGGCGTGTGAGGGTATAATTGCGCTATGCGAATTGTGTCGCTGCTACCCAGCGCAACGGAGATAGTGTGCGCATTAGGATTGGGGGAGTGCTTGGTCGCGCGGAGCCACGAGTGCGACTTCCCGCCAGAAGTGCATGACCGTCCCGTGATCACTTACAGCCTGATCCCGCCTGACCTGCCCAGCCACGAGATTGACCGCTTGGTCTCAGAGACGCTCCTAACGCATGCAACACTGTACGGACTGGACACCACGCTTTTACAGCGGCTGGATCCCGACCTACTGATTACGCAAGCGTTGTGTGATGTGTGTGCGGTGTCGTTCAACTCAGTGCAGGAGGCGGTCGCGTGCCTGAGCCCCCGCACGCGAGTGCTGAACTTGGAGCCGACCACGCTGCAAGGAGTGCTGGATACTTTTCAGCAAGTAGCAGACGCAGCAGGCGTGCCCGAACGCGGACGCGCCCTGATTGCCCAGTTTCAAACGCGTGTCGAACGCGTGCGCCAACGCACCCAGCATCACCCACCTGTACGAGTCACCTTTCTGGAGTGGTTAGACCCGCCGTTCGCCTGCGGGCACTGGACGCCAGAACTGGTGCAGTTAGCGGGGGGCATCGACGGACACGGGCGTGCAGGCGCACCTTCGCGCCGACTGGACTGGCACGAGGTGCTCGAATGGCAGCCCGAAGCGATAGTAATCGCCTGCTGCGGTTTCACGGTGGAGCGCACCCTGCAGGATCTGCCTTTGCTGGAGCAGATGCCTGGCTGGCACGACCTGCCTGCAGTGCGCCGTGGCGCGGTCTTCGTCGCCGACGGCAACGCCTACTTCAGTCGCCCTGGACCGCGCCTTGCCGACTCGTTGGAGTGGCTGGCAGCGCAGCTCGCACAGTGCAACACTCCCGCCTACTCGCGCGTCTAACGGGCAGTATAATTCCGACAGAGGAGGACACTATGCGATACTTTTGGCTAATCGGGGCGCTTGCATTCAGTCTGGGCTTCGCCGACGACGGTCTGGGCGATTTGGTGCGTAAGACGGAGGGCAAGAAAGGTGGCAACAAGCCCGCGCCGTCGCGGGCATCGGACGACAACTCGAGCCCATCGCGCCGCAGCGATTCGGGCAGCAACAAGCCGCGTCCCAGCAACGATTCAGAGACGCCCTCCCCCAACACGACCAACGATGACCCGTTCCGTAAAAAGCCGCGCAGCAGTTCGGGCAACGCGCCACAACCGCACCACGACTCGGGACGCGTGCCACTGGAAGCACAGCGCGTGCCGTTGGAAGCGCGCCCTGTGCCCTTCGAGGCGCGTCCTGTGCTGACCCCACCAAGCGCACCTGAACGAATAAGCAATCGCCCTGTGCCGCTGGAGGGAGGCAACCTGCCCGCGCTGGTGCGCCGCACCGAAGGACTGAACCCTGCCCGCTGGCGCGACCGCTATGGGCTGACCCCCACCGAACACACGCATGCCCACAGCGGGTTCTATGTGTATTACCGTTTCGGCAACCTGCGCTTTGAGTACGGATACTACTATATCTATCCTGACCCATACCGTGTCGTGTACGCGCCATACTGGTACTATGATCCGTGCCCGCCGTTCGTGCTGGCGTACCGAGTGGTCTACCTGCCCCCGCGCCCATACACGCTACTGGTAGAAGTGCCTATCGTCGTGGAGTCGCCCTACTATCTGGAGCGTCGCCCGCGCGACACGCAGTATCAGCTGCTGAGCGACCTGCGCGCTGCGTGGATGCTGCGCGACCCTAGCTATCTTACGCGCTACATTCGCCCCGAAAGCTATATCGCCATCTACTTGGACGGACAGTACGCCTACTCCCTGCCAGCACAAGACTATATCGACATGACGCGCGATGCCATTCGTTCCGTGCGCACCGAGCAGATGCGCTTCTATCGAGTGACTAAGCGAGGCGACACGCAACTGGTCGTGCGTGGTGAACATCAGTATATAGACGACGCAACGGGCGTGCGCCGAGCCGTTTACATCCACTACACCTTCGAGCAGGTCGATGGACGATGGTATCTGATTGAGGCAGGTTCATCTGCGAATCGGCTCTGAAGCCGCGTATCGCCTGCACACTGTGCGTCTGCGTGGTGTGCAGGCGTGCGTAAGCATTAGCGAGCGTAGTCATTTGTTCGCTCTGCGTGCGTCACGCGCGCCGTTAGCGCACCCAAGAAGAACGCCTGTGCTGAAAAGTAGACCCACAGCAGCAGTGCAACCAGCGAACCTGCCGAGCCGTACAGGGTGGCAACGCTGGAACGCGACAGATACAAGCTAATTAGCATCCGCAACCCCAACAGCAAGAGCGTCGCGACCAAGGCGCCTTGAAAAGCATGTCGGAGGGGCACGCGCGTTGCAGGCAACAGCCAGTACAGCAGCGTATTGCCGAGAAGCAGCAGCGCGGGCAGCAACGAGCGATTCATCGCCCAGCCGAACCAGTAGACACCTGGCAGGTGGTCAGACAGCCACGCTTGCACTGCCGACAGCGCCACTTCCAACGCTACACTGCCCACTAACAGCAGCGCCAGCACCAAGACACCCCCTGCGCCTACCAGACGGCTTATTATCCAGTGCTTGATGCCACGCTCGGTAGGCGGCGGTGCATCCCAGAGCGTGTCCAGCGACGCTTTGAGGCTTTGCAACAGCCCCGACGCCCCCCAGAGTGCCAGCGTCAATCCCACAAGCGTTGCTCCTGCCCCAAAACCGTGAAGCACCGTGCGCTGAATCAGCTGCTCCACCCCCTGCGCCGCCTGCTCACTCAGCCCGCGACGCACGCCCGATAGAATCTGCGCAGCAACCTGTTCCGTGCCCAAGAAATAGCCTGCAATCCCCGTAAGTGCAAGCAGCAACGGTGCAAGAGTGAGCATCGTGAAAAACGCCAGCGCAGCAGCGTGGCGCGGCACCGCATGGCGCGACCAGAGCGCTGCAACCTGTGTTCCAACCCGATACAGCCTGTACCGCTGTAGGCGTTCCAACGAGCGCACTATCGTCGGGCGGCAACAAGGCTGCGCCGATAGGTCGGGTGGCTCAGATGATCGACTTGCACGCCTCCGCGCTTCCGAGAGCTATGGATAAAGTACCCATCGCCGATATACAGCCCTGTGTGGTCAATCTCCTTGCCCTTGACAGCGAAGTAGAGCCGATCGCCTGGACGCAGATCCTCGAGGCGAGTGATAGGCATGCCCACTTTCGCCTGGTCGCGTGCGCGGCGGGGCAACTGGACGCCCATCTGCTCAAAAATCAGTTTCACGAAGCCCGAGCAGTCCATCCCCGTGCGCGGGTCGTTGCCGCCCCAGCGGTAGCGCACGCCCAGATAGCGCATTGCCAGCCGCGTCACATGCGCAGGGTCTGCCCCCCGCGGCAGTGTGTAGACCACATCGTAGTCCGTGAACCGCACCACGCGGCGAGGAACCCAACCAACCGAGCCGTTGTTCATCAGAACCCCGCACCAGTCGCCTTGCTGCTGGGTCATCATTAGGTAGAAACGCGCAGGCGTCTGCGGATAGAGAATCGCACTGCGCAGACCAGGTCGCGCATAAATCGGTGTGGGACGCACCGTCTCAATCAGCCTGCCGATCCGGTGCGTCACATACTCAGGCTCACGCAGCGCGCCTCGTCGAGAGAACGAACGGCTTTGAGGCATCTTACGCGCTTTCCACCTCCTGCAGCGGATTGGTTATCAGGTTTCGCACGCGGTGGCGCTCAGCGATTAGCACACAGCGCAGCGTCTCCAGCGCACGGTTGAGGTCATCGTTGATAATCAAGTAGTCGTACTGCGGGATATATTCCATCTCTTCACGGGCGTTCGTCAGGCGCAGGCGGATCGACTCTTCGTCATCGCGTCCGCGGCGGCGCAGGCGATTTTCGAGTTCCTGCAGCGAGGGCGGCGCAACAAAAATCAGTATCGCTTCAGGGTACTGCGCGCGTACCTGCATCGCGCCTTGTACATCGATGCGCAGCACGACATCGCGCCCTGCGGTGCGCAGCTCCTCCATCGTATGGCGCGGTGTGCCGTACCAGTTGCCATGTACCTGAGCGTACTCAATAAACGCGCCTTGTTCGCGCAGCGCGTCGAACTCCGCTTCCGTAACGAAGTAGTAGTCCAACCCGTGCCGTTCAGTCAGCGCCTGGGGGCGCGTGGTATAGGTGACCAGTCGGCGCACATTCGGCGCGACCAGCTGCCACTGCTCAATCAGTGTGTCCTTGCCCACGCCCGCAGGACCCGACAGCACAATTAGCAGTCCCCGTGTGGGCGCGCCAGGTTTTGCCATGGTATCCAAAGTTGCACCTCCTTCACTGCGCGCGCCTGCCGCTTCGTCGCTTCAGCGCCCGAATCCACCTGCACGCCGTCTCGGTCACCCTTGCCCCGCAGCCGACGACCCAACACGCTCCTCGCCACATACCCGTATTATCGGCAGCAGTGGCGAATCCGCGCAGCCCTACCCGCGCATAAGTGACTGGCTTTAATATACACCATCGAGGCATTAATTCCTGCCTACACTCAGGGACTTCACTCAGCAGAACGGCTCTCCGCAAACGGCATGAGTGACCCACTCTGCTCGGAGCTAGCCGATTTAGGCTCCGCTGCGTTTCTAAGTGTGCTTGCGTTGAGTATTCAACCCACAGCGACTGCCCCCTCCCGCCCGCACGCGACAGAAGGGGGCAAAAAGGGCGTGCCCGACACTGCACCCACGCAGAAGCAACTCGCGTTTGCCCCAGTGGGTTCCACCCGACGGGTGCGCCCTCGCTCGTTGCGCGAGCGAGAGCGTTTACGAGTTGCTGTCAGCCCTTGAACAGTGGCGCGAACACTAACGCGACAATGCTCATGAGCTTGATCAAGATGTTCATACTGGGTCCCGTGGTGTCTTTGAACGGGTCGCCGACAGTGTCGCCCACGACAGCGGCTTTGTGCACCTCGCTGCCTTTGCCGCCCTCGTGACCTTCTTCAATATACTTCTTGGCGTTGTCCCATGCGCCGCCCGCATTCGCCATCATCAGCCCCGTGACGACCCCCATGCCAAGCGCACCTGCCAAGAACCCGCCCAGTGCCTCTGCGCCCAGCGCGAAGCCGACCGCCAGCGGCGCAATCACGGCAATCGCGCCTGGCAGAATCATCTCGCGCAGCGACGCACTGGTAACGATGTCGATGCAGCGGTTGTAGTCGGGTTTGCCCTTGCCTTCAAGTAGTCCCAGCTCGCGGAACTGGCGCCGCACCTCTCCGACCATCTGGTCAGAGGCGCGACTGACCGCCTTAAGTGTGAGCGCGGCGAATAAGCTCGGCATCGCAATGCCCACCAGCAGCCCAATCAGCGTAAGCGGGTTCACGAGATTAATCGCCTGCAGCCCCGTCTGGCTCTGGTAGGCAGCGAAAAGTGCCAGCGCAGTCAGTGCCGCGCTGCCAATCGCAAAGCCTTTGCCAATCGCAGCAGTCGTGTTTCCCAGAGAGTCGAGCTTATCAGTAATCTTGCGCACGCTCTCGCCAAAGCCCGCGACCTCGGCGATGCCGCCCGCGTTGTCAGCGATGGGTCCATAGCTGTCGGTGCTCATTACGATACCGATGGTCGCCAGCATTCCGACGCCTGCCAGCGCAATCCCGTACAGCCCGCTGGCTTCGTAAGCCACCCAGATAGCTGTAGCGATGCCCAGCAGCGGTAGCACCGTGCTTAGGTAGCCCACGCCAATCCCTGACAGGATGTTCGGCGCAACACCGAAGCGCGACGACCGCGCAATATCGCGGATGGGCGGTCCGCTGGTGTAGTACTGGCTCACCGCACCGATAAACACGCCCGCGAACAGACCCGCCAACACTGCCCAGTAGGGCTTGAGGCTGCCTATCAGCAGGTTCGTCAGGAACGCGGCGCCCCCCAAAAAGGCCAGAATCGACACTATTGTCGCTCCGTTCAGCGCGAGTTGCGGATCCATGCTGCGGAAGGCACGAATCGAGAACACACCCAGCGTGGACGCAATCAATCCGAAGGCGATGAGCGCAAGTGGCAGGATGATATACGGCAGCGGGTTGCTGCTGTAGAAGGTCACCGCAATCACGGCAGCTGCGATCACCGAGCCGACATAGCTTTCAAAGAGGTCTGCCCCCATGCCCGCAGTGTCGCCCACATTGTCGCCCACATTATCTGCCAGCACGGCAGGGTTGCGTGGGTCGTCTTCAGGAATGCCCGCTTCTACCTTGCCGACAAGGTCTGCGCCCACATCGGCAGCTTTGGTGTAGATGCCACCACCCACACGGGCAAACAGCGCAACCGACGACGCGCCCATCGAATAGCCTGTGAGGTACTGCGCCAGCATTGCAAGATCCGCCTGCCCCAACAGAACAATCACCCCGACGCCGAGCAGTCCCAGCGCAGCAACTGACAGCCCCATCACAGAACCGCCCGTGAAAGCGACCACCAACGCCTCGCCCATCCCACCAACGCGCGCTGCCTCCGTCGAGCGCACCCCGCTGCGCGTGGATGCCTTCATCCCGATAAAGCCTGCTAACATCGAGCTAAACGCGCCCAATAGGTACGCCCCACCAATCAGGGGTGCCGTCTGGTAAAACGCAGCGGTCAGCACAACAAAGAGTGCCAACGCAAACAGTGTAATTGCAATATACTCTCGCTTCAGGAAAGTCATCGCACCGTCGTGGATAGCTTGCGCGTAGGTGCGCATCGCCTCCGTGCCGTCGGGACGGCGTGTGACAATCCAGTAATTCAGTCCTGCTAACAAAATGCCTGCTCCGCCAAGCACGGGAGCAGCGTAGGGAATTATCTGTAAAACCTCCATAGTTGCCTCCTCCTTACCGAAAGACTGCGCTCCTTGCGCATCCAAAGTATACCCGCTTGGCGACCCAATCTGATCAATCGACTCAAGTCTCCAGCGTCGCAGTGCGTGTGGCGAGGGCACTTCGTAAGTGCCTGTGCGTCGGTTTTTCGACACGCCCTCCTCCGAACCTCAGGGAAGGGTACACTATGGGCGGGATGGTTTATACTGGGCGATTCACAGTCTCCACGAAGGGCAACGACGACATGCTCGACATTACGGGCAGTGTCGAGCAAGTTATTCTGGAGTCGGGCGTTGTGAACGGCGTTGCGACGGTGTTCGTGGTCGGTTCCACTGCAGCGATTACCACCATTGAGTACGAGTCGGGGTTGAAGCAGGACATGACAGCGTTATTGGAGCGACTGATTCCGCGCGACGCACCTTACGCGCACGAAGCACGTTGGCACGACGATAACGGACACGCGCACCTGCGCGCCTCGCTGTTAGGTCCGTCACTGACTGTGCCGATTGTGAACGGGCGAATGACGCTGGGCGCATGGCAGCAGATTATCCTGCTGGACTTCGATACACGCCCGCGCACGCGCACAGTGCATGTGCAAGTGATTGGGGAGTGAATCGAAATCCCTCCCACGCACAGAGGAATCTGTCCCTAAGCAGCGAATTAGCTCCTGTGGAGGCTACCCTATGAAGCGCAGAATTAGTATCGACGACCTGTTCCGTATCAGGCTACTTGCCAGCCCGCAGATTGCGCCCGACGGCAGGCAAGTGGTATTCGTATATAAATGGATTGACGCCGAAAAAAACAGATACTTTTCCAACCTGTGGCGTGTGCGTGTCGGCGAGGCGCCCCAGCCCTTCACCTACGGCGAGTGGAGCGATTCGCAGCCGCGCTGGTCGCCCGACGGTAAGCAGATTGCGTTCGTGAGCAACCGCCAAAAACCGAAGTCCCAGCTTTATGTGATTCCCGCTGATGGGGGTGAGGCGCGCCCACTCACGAATCTGGAGGAGGGGAGCATCGGCAACTTTGCGTGGTCGCCTGACGGCACCCAGATTGCCTTCACCTACCGCGAGACCGCTTCAGAGTGGCGCGAGGCTGCCCGCAAGGAGCGTCAGGAGAAGGGGCTATCGAACCCCCCGCGCATTCTCCGACGCGCCCACTGGCGGCTGGACGGTGATGGTGCATTCGTCGACCAACGTTACCACCTCTATGTAGTCGATGTGCGCACGGGCGAGACAAGACCACTCGTCACCGACCCTGAGTTCAGTGAGTCGTGCCCTGTATGGTCGCCTGACGGATCGCTGATTGCCTTCATCAGCAATCGCACGCCCGACCCAGACAACCACCCTGGTTACGAAGCGATTTGGGTCGTGCCTGCTGACGGAGGCGACCTGCGACGCATCCCCGCGCCCGACGGACCTAAGCACCAACTCGCATGGTCGCCCGATGGACGCTTTATCGCCTACATCGGCAATCCCTATCCCGAAGACCCCTACCCGCGCAACGACCATGTGTGGCTGGTGTCGCTGGAGACAGGCGAGGCAGTAGACCTGATTCCGAGTCTGGACAACACGGTCGGCGTGGGCACGCTGACCGATGTGCGCGAGTTTGGCGGTGGTGCGCCCCTGCTGTGGAGCGCAGATAGCCAGCACCTGTATTTTTTGGTCAGCGAGCGTGGCGGCGTCTACCCCTATCGCGTGCGAGTCGATGGAACACACCTCGACAAACTGCTGGACGGCGACTTCGAGATTGCCGATTTGAGCCTGTCGCAGGACGAGCATTACCTCGCGCTGCTGAAAGGCGATGCAACGCACCCGCACGAAGTGTTTCTCGGCGAACGCACGGGCAACACACTGAACCTACACCCGCTGACCACGCTGAACCAGCCCTTGCTGGACGAAGTTGAGATCGTCGCGCCCGAAGAGTTCGAAGTGCAAGCAGATGATGGGGTTGCGCTGCACGGCTGGCTACTCAAACCGCCTGACTTCGACCCCAGCCGCCAGTACCCGACGATTCTAATGATTCATGGCGGCCCACACGCGATGTATGGGCGGGTGTTTTTCCACGAGTTCCAACTGCATGCAGCGGAGGGGTATGTGGTGGTCTACACGAATCCGCGCGGCAGCGTCGGCTACGGCGAGGTATTTGCCCGCGCTATCAAAGGCGACTGGGGCAACCGCGACTTCAAGGACCTGATGACCATCGCCGACTATTTAGAGGAACTGCCGTTTGTGGACAAGACGCGCATGGGTGTCGCAGGCGGCAGCTACGGTGGTTACATGACCAACTGGATCGTTGGGCACACGAACCGCTTCAAGGCGGCGATCACCGACCGCAGCGTAGTGAACTTGGTGAGCATGAGCGGTACTTCCGACTTCCCGCAGATTCCGAATCGGTACTGGGCAGGCAACTTCTGGGACGAGCCGCAGAAACTGTGGGAGTGTTCGCCACTGGCGTATGCGGGGCGCATCCAGACACCGCTGCTGATTGTGCATAGCGAAGGCGACCTACGCTGCCCAATCACGGAGGCAGATCAACTGTTTGCTGCACTGGTACGGCAGGGCAAGGAAGTACTGTATGTGCGCTACCCTGCCGAGTCGAGCCATGGCTTGTCGCGCAGCGGTCCGCCCGACCTGCGCCGTCACCGATTGGAGCAATATCTCGCGTGGTGGCGGGCAAAACTGTAGGTTCGCGGCACAAAACAGGGGTGCAAATGTTGCATGCGGTGCAACGATAAGGTATAATAGCGAAGTCGGGGCGTGGCGCAGTATGGTTAGCGCGCTACCATGGGGTGGTAGAGGTCCCCGGTTCGAGTCCGGGCGCCCCGACCATGTGCGCCCGTAGCTCAGCGGATCAGAGCACCAGACTTCGGATCTGGGGGTCGGGGGTTCGAATCCCTCCGGGCGCGCCAAGCAATTTGTCGCGCCTGCGCTGCACTGATACCCAATATATTGTGCTCCTGACGCCCTTACGACTCGGCACAATTTCGCGAGTCTGTGGGTCTAAGACCAATCGCCTCGCCAGAGTTCGTAAATAAGGTACACTTACACCCTACTTCGCACATAGGAGGAACACCGATAAGTGGACGAAAACTCTCCGTGGACTAAAAACACACCACCGACAAACTCTACGCATACTCCAACCACACACTCAACACCCAAATCGCCCCACGCTTCCAAGCCCTCGCCCCGCTCCAACGCGACAAAACCCTCAAAGAAACTGCCACAAGCGTCGGCGTGTCCATTCGCACCGTCCAAAAATGGCTCACTTGGTATCGCACAGGCGGACTGCACGCACTCACCCGTCGCACGCGCGGGGGCAACCGAGCCGCGCCGCGTTCGCGGTTGACCCCCGACCAGCAGACACGGCTTATCCAGCACGCCGCTACGCAAGGCTTTCGCACGCTCCGCGAGGCAGCCGCGTGGTGTCGCGAGACACTGGGCGTGGAGCTGTCGGAGCGTCAGATGCAACGGCTCTTCCATCGGCTGGGGGTTCGGCGCAAGATACCGCGTCCGATGGCGGTGCGTGCGGACGCGGCGCTGCAGGCGCAGTGCGGGGTTTCGCGAGGCGTTGACGGCGCAGGGGGTGCGCGCGGGGCAGCGGGTGGTGTTTGTGGACGAGATGCGCGTTGGGCTCATCGGTCAGGTGCGTCGGCGTTGGACGGTGCGCGGGGTCAGGTTGTGTCAGCGGGTGGAGCGTTCGTACAAGTGGCGGTACTTGCAGGTAGCCGTTGACCCGTTGTCGGGTGAGATATGGTGGCGTTGGTCGGCGCGTTTGGGGAAGAAGGCGGCTGCGGCGGCGTTGTCGGAATGGCGTGCGTTGGGGGTAGAGGTCGTGGTGTGGGATAACGCGGGTTCTCATCGGGCGCGTGCGGTACGGGGGGTGGGGGTGGCGTTGGTGTATTTGCCTGCGTACTGGTCTGAGTTGACTTCTGTGGTGGGTGTGTTTTGTGTGGTGGGTCGTTGTGTAGCGGGTGTGGTGGATGGGTTGTTGGCGGCGAAGCTGGCGGCGGTGGCGGGTGCGTTGGGTGGTTTGTGTGATGGGATGGTGCGTTTAGTGGGTTGGGATTGGATACGGGAGGCGTTGGGGGGGTGTGCGATTAACGAACTATGGTGTGGCGATTGGTAAGTGTCTTTGCAGTGAGATTCAAACATAGCCCTCACCCTAACCCTCCCCGCGGGCGGGGAGGGAGTCGCGGTTCCTCCCCCGTCCACGGGGGAGGTTAGGAGCAAGGGTATTGAAAAGTCAAGTCCTGCCTACGCCTGCACCCGCTCATATGCCCTCCCATCGCGCACCATCGCGTTCAACACCACCACTAACTGACGAGCCACCGCACACAACGCCACCTTCT
>Ga0197142_1003271_pt1 | contig 13679 bp, 14 predicted proteins | sample GBS60_MetaG_FD_148614 | JGI IMG/M metagenome (GOLD analysis project Ga0197142, IMG submission 148614) | Sediment microbial communities from Great Boiling Springs, Gerlach, Nevada, United States - GBS 60_MetaG | ecosystem: Environmental > Aquatic > Thermal springs > Hot (42-90C) > Sediment... | reverse complement strand
CATAGCGCCTCCTCATAGAATGCTATCAGCAAGTATTAATGGAACCGCCCACCAACGGATATTCTCTCATATTGCTTCCTGTATTATACATGATACACTTTTTGCCTACATACCTCCTGCAGCACTTGCCATCTACTATGAATGTGATATAACTAATTTTTAGAAATAGAACAGGATGATACACGGAGACATGTTAATAGCAAGGATACATCTCTTCAGGGCCCTTGGCGACAGGGTCAGGAGATGAGGCTCATATCCGATATGGCTATACCTTAAGGGAGATAGCCGAGTGAGGAGGTGTTCTTCACGGTGCCTCTGTGAAAACAAATATATTTTAATAGATTTCAATAGTGCTATAATATAGCAGATGAGTCAGAGAAAGACTATGATCAAAAAACTCAGGGAATCCCTTGAGAAGAGGGATGAGATTATCTTTGCTTATGTGCATGGCTCATTTGCTGAAGGCCTGTCCTTCAAGGACATTGATGTGGCTGTCTATGTAGATGAAAAGACTGTAACTATAAAGGATGCTATTGATTATGGTCTGGAAATATCTGCTATTACTGAGCTTGAGTCAGGGCTCACCCCTCTTGATATTAAGGTAATAAATTATGCCCCTGTGGGTTTCAGGTATTATGCTACAAAGGGTATACTCCTCTTTTCAAAGGATGAAGAGATAAGATGTAACTTCCTTGAGGACACATGGAGGAGGTATTTCGACCTTCTGCCAAAAAGGAAACAGCTTATTCTTGATCTGGCATCTCCATGAGCAGGTATAGAAAACTCAACATCGAAAGATTGAAAACACTCTCTGATGAAAGACAGGTTTAAAATATTACTTATTTATTCCTCTCCAATCTTTTTTCTTAAGGTATTTCTCGATATCCCGAGGAGTCTTGCTGCCTGGACCTGATTGCCCTTTGTCAATTCAAGGGCCCGTTTGACAATAGAGACCTCTATCTTATTGATTAAATCCTGAAACCTCTCAGGACAGCCCTCCTTAAAAATTGCATCGACCAGATTTTCTATTGCCTTTTCTATAGACAAACAGGTCTTTAGAGGCTGGGCTTGTAATTCCTCAATACATTCTAAGGATAGGTAGTCACCCTTACAAAAAACCATTGCCCGCTGTATCACATTTTCAAGTTCTCTTACATTCCCTGGCCATGGGTATTCCTGAAGTTTGTTGAGAGCATCAGTAGTTATACCTTTGATATTCTTACCCAGTCTATCATTATTCTTCTTGATAAAATATAGGACAAGATCTTTTATATCCTCTTTTCTCTCTCTGAGAGGAGGAATATCAATCCTGATAACATTTAGCCGATAATAAAGGTCTTCCCTGAAAGAGCCCTTTTTGACCATCTCCTCAAGATTTTTATTCGTGGCAGCAATAATCCTGACATCGGTCTTTATAGTCTCTGTCCCACCGAGTCTCTGGAATGTTCCATCCTGCAAGACCCTCAGCAATTTTGATTGAAGATTAAGGGACATATCTCCAATCTCGTCAAGAAATATAGTGCCTCCAGAGTACTGTTCAAACTTCCCTATCCTCTTTATGTCTGCACCTGTGAATGCACCCTTTTCATAACCAAAAAGCTCTGATTCAAGGAGCTCCTCAGGAATGGCTGCACAGTTTATAGCGAGAAAAGGCTTGTGTGACCTTTTACTGTAATGATAGATTGCCCTTGCAATTAACTCTTTTCCTGTGCCACTCTCTCCTGTAATAAGGATTGTTGCATCTGTTGGTGCTATCCGGCCTATCAGCTTGTATATCTCGAGCATCTTCTTGCTTTTACCTATTATCAGATCTGCTGATGGAGATGTCGCTGTCTCATCAAAGGTAACGGTGGCCTCCATAATCTCCTTTGTCTTTATTGCAGCCCTTATATAATTCAAGAGCTCATCATTCTCAAAGGGTTTTATGAGGTATTCGTAGGCACCAGCTTTCATGGCTTCTATTGCCTTTTCTGTTGTGCTGTAGGCTGTCATCATGATCACCTGTATCTTCGGATTTTTTTCTTTTATTATTTTTAATACCTCAAGACCGTCCATCTCGGGCATTTTTACATCCATTATCACGACATCAGGACTTTCAGTATCAACCATTGTGATTGCCTCTTTTGGACTTGTTGTCGTTACAACATTATATCCCTCGGATTGGAGGAATCTCTGGAGGGAATAACAAACTGTCTTCTGGTCATCAACAACAAGTATCTTATTCATGGGGATTATCCAGTGGAATCTTTATTGTGAAGGTCGTTCCGTCTCTGTTACTCTCAAAAGTAACATCTCCTCCATGGAGATTTATAATATTATATACAATAGAAAGACCGAGCCCTGTTCCATCAGGTTTTGTTGTAAAGAAGGGATCAAATATCTTGTCCTTTATCTCAGCGGGAATGCCTGTGCCCGTATCTGCTATAGAGATAATGGCATGGTCATCTTCAAGATAACTCCCTACAGTAAGCTTACCTCCATGAGGCATCGCCTCTATTGCATTAATCACAAGATTCAGCAATGCCTGCTGGATCATTGCCCTGTCAGCCTTTACAGGAGGAAGCCTGGAAAGTCTGAGGTCCACTTCTATACCCTGCTCTTTTAGTTGAAACTGGGTTAGGTTTATCACCTGTTTGATTATGGAATTAAGATATACATTTGATATGGTGAATTCATCACTCCTTGCAAATCTCAGGAACTTTGTAAGAAGGTCATTCATCTGGTCTGCAGCGGATAAGACTACCTCCATGTCTTCTTTTGTCAGGGAAGGGTTTTCCTTAAATGTCTGAAATAGAGTCCTTATAGAAGTGAGGGGGTTTCTGAGTTCATGGGCAAGTCCTGCAGAAAGTCTTCCGAGGGCCGTGAGCTTTTCTGTCCTGAGCATCTGCCTGTAGGATTCCTCCATTCTTTCTCTATACGCTGCAAGCTCTGAAGAAAGAAAATTAAATTTCTCTGAAAGCTCTCCTATCTCATCATTAGATCTCATTTCGATCTTTTTACCAAACCCTCCCCTTGCAAGTTCATGAGTAAACAGAACAAGTCTTTTAAGGGGTTTTATTATTATAAAATTGCTTAAAGAAAATGAAAGAACAGCACCACAGACCATGACTATCAAAGTCACAAGAAAAATAAAATTTCTTAACTGTATCAGAGATGAGGTTATCCTCTCTTCCTTCAGACCAACATGAACCTCAGAGGGCATACCATCAAATATCCTTAACCCAATATCCCTGATAAGACCTTTCTCTGTATCGAGGAGCTGAACACTAATCTTTTTATCACCTAAGGGATTCCATTCAAGAAGATCAGGAGGATAACCGTTAGGGAAGGTATGGGCAAAGATGAAACCCTTTTCATCAGTAACAAATATATACTCTATATCACCTTCTGTCTTTATGAGTTCATTAATCATCTCCTGAACCTTATACTCATCTTCAAGTAATATATAATCACCTATAGAGCTGGCGAGATTTTTTGCTATCAGCTCTCCCTGTCTTATAATCTCCTGCCTTAAAGAGAATGTTACCCCCTCCTTTATGCCAAAGGCAATTAAGAAGCCGAGGGAGATGACAATAAATGAGTTCAGCAGGAGTATCTTAAGCCAGAGTTTCATCTAAGTAATTTATATCTTATCACAAGGGATTCTATCTCCTTTAGCATCTCCTCACTGCATTCAGTAAAACCACCTGGCATCTCTGTCTTATCCCAGTTTTTTAAAAAGGAGGCATCCTTGCCCATTGGTTCCAGAGAGAAGAGGGCCTTTTTAATATCATCGATAACAGAGGGTAGTACTCCCTTATTATATGCTATTAGACTGCTGGGATAGGGTTTTGATACAGCAATTATCCTTATCCTTTTTTCTTGAGCAAGTCTATTTGCCAGACTATCCTGTACTCCTCCTGCATCATATTCACCATTGATAACAGCCCGAACAGTGTTTGTATGAGACCCTGTAAAGGCATAATTCTTTAAATCTAAAAGACTTAAGCCCGCATCCTCTAACATCTTCCTTGGAATGACATGACCCTGTGTAGAAAATCTATCTCCGAAGGCAAAACTCTTCCCTCTTAGATCCTTTAAAGACTTTATGGGGCTATCTGGTTTTGTAAATATAACAGCCCTGTATTCAGGTCTTCCATCATAATTAAGCCCCATGGCAAGGCAACCTACATTGTATTTATTCTTTGCAATGATATAATTGACAGATCCAATAGCTGCAAGATCTGTTATCCCTTTTCCTAAGTTCCTAACTGTATCTTCATAACGCTCTGTAAACTTTATAGTAAATCTATAGCCCGTGCTCTCTTCAAGGTAGCGAAGAAAGGGTGAATATATCTCTACATCTTCCTTTGGTCCTAATCTTAGGTCAAAACCAAATTTTAAGACCTTTTCATGATAGACATCGATCTGGGCATCTTTGGTTGTAATACTCCTTTTATAAAGGCTGACCTTCTTTGGCCTCTCTCTATCCTGACAGGAAATAGCCAGAACAAACAGGAATAGGACCAAAGACCTGAATATTATTTTCCAAAAGGACATACAGGAAATCGGCATTCCTTGCAATTGAGACACAATCCACCATGGCCGAGTTCAGCAAGCTCGTATCTCCCTATTCTTTCTCCTGCGAGAACCCTTGGAAGTATTAAATCAAACACAGTTGTCTTATGATACATCCCGCAGGCAGGGATACCGAGAATGGGAATAATCGCAGTTGAGCAGTCATGCTGTAGTGTAATATCTTCTTTTTCTACCTCTTCTTCTACTGCTCTACTGCTCTGCTGCTCTACTGCTCTAATATACGCTACCAAAAACATTGCTCCTGGAAGGACTGCTGAGCCATAGGTAATATCAGTTGCGCCAAGTTTTCTAATGGCAAACCTTGTTACATCATCGGGGTCAACAGACATACCACCTGTGGTTATCAATAAGTCAGCTCCAGCCTGAAGGAGTTCCCTTAACCTTGCCTCAATAAACTCAACATCATCAGGTGCATAATAGATACCGACAATCTCTCCACCAAAGGCCTCAATCTTTTTTGTTATTATTGGAGCAAAGGCGTCCTTGATCCTTCCATAATAGACCTCATTGCCTGTAATTACTATCCCTGCCCTTGGTCTTCTCATGACCTTCACCTCTATTACCCCTGAGGATGGTGAATTCCCTTGATTGATAGCTCTGGATCTTTCTGCAATCTCTACAGCCCTCTCTACAGTCTCTCTTTTCACAACAAGAGGAATAGCCCTTGTGCCTGCAACAATCTGACCTTTCTTTACTACGGAGTTATTATGCAGGGTTGCACACATGACATCACCAAGCATATTAAATTTAAGGAGGGCCTCTCTGTTGACCTTTAGAAGTCCATCCCTCTGAGCTATGATATTAATCCTTCCCTCCTTTGGTTCTCCAGAAATCTCCACACCTTCACCCATTAAGGCCCTTGCCAGCGCATAGGCTGCTTCGTCCTCATGCATATCATCAGGACCAATCTCGAGGACATAAAGATGCTCCTTGCCGAGTCTTAATAGATGTTCTATGTCTTCTTCCTTCACAATATGACCCTTTTTAAAGGCCCTTCCCTTAAACTCTCCCTGCCTTATCTCTGTAATGTCATGAGCAAGGACTGTGCCAACGGCCTCCCTTACAGGTATGGTCTTAAAGACACCAGGGGCTTTTTCGATTATCTCACACATAGGGACCTCCGTTAAAAGATTTATTAAGTTTTAAATACCTGCTGAAGAATAAATATCCATAGTGGGTTGCTATGCCGAGCAAAAATCCATAGGTTAGATTGTTAAGGATAAAACCTGTAATGGCAGTTAAAAGGGCAATAAATGTTGCCCCTCTATCGTGCCATATACTCCTCATAAAAAGTGAATGCTGAAGACCGATATATAAAAGGAGTGTGCCGAGTATTCCCGAAGGAAAGACAGAGATTATTGAAAGGATTGACTTTCCAAATAAAAGGCCAAAGATAATAAAAAAAATACCTATAATATATCCTGCCCTTTCATCCCTTGCCCCGAACTTATAATGGGCTGTTAGACCTCCTGAGCCATGACACATGGGAACACCACCAAAAAGACCCGATACAATATTTGCAATTCCCATACTCACCGGGATACTTTTTAGATTAACCCTCGAAGCCTTCTCTTTATACAGATCTTTTGCTGTAACCCTTGTTGCTACGATAGCATTCCCGAAAGATAATGCAAGTTGTGGCAAAACAAGAAGTGTAAAGGCCTCCCAAAAATCACCAATCTGTGGAAGAATAACCTTCAAAGCAAAAGGGCCGGTATCCTGTATCGTAACCCTGTTAAAGATTACTGGTACTGAAAGCAGTAATACAGGAATTAAAGGTGGCATCCCCTTTAGTAAAAGAGAGGAGAGCAATAACAGGAGGGTTAAAAGAAAGATGAGCGGTTCTAACTTGATAAATTCCCATGAAGTCTTTATTAGCATCAACCCGAGTCCGAGCTGTATTCCCCTCACGACAGAAATTGGAAAGAGATTTCCAAGCCTGACGCTGAAGCCCGTAACTGCTATCAATACCAATATAAAACCCATTATTATTCCAGCAGTATTTATCACATTAGTGCTAAGGCCTGTTGCAATAGCAATGGCTGCCATGGCCTTAAGGGGCTGGACAGGCATGGTGATTTTAAAATAGGCTCCTGAAGATATATAAAAAAGCCCTGCAATGACAAAGAGGGCTGTAGGATTAAAACCATTTTTTCCTATAAGGGCTATAGCTATTGGTAGAAATACACCAATATCACCAAAAGCCCCAGAAAGATTCCACCAGAATCTCTTCATTTCCGAACCCCTTCTTTGAAGATCTTTTTGAACTTCCTGTCTGCAAAATCCCTTATCTCATCTTCGAGGGTCTCATATCTTTTAAGAAATCTCCTTGCCTCCTCTGTAAGCCTTGCCTCTCCTCCGTTTCTTCCGCCCCTATGCCTCTCGACAAGCCTTATACCCAGTCTTTCCTCCATTGCCTTTATGTAACCCCAGGCCTTTCTGTAAGAGATATTTATCTCCTTTGCAGCTTGATTTATTGAGCCATATCTGTCTATTGCCTTGAGGAGAATCATTCTTCCTCTTCCAAATACGGGCTCTCCATCAACCTCTATCCAGAGTTTCGACTTAATCTCCATAACCATATCCATTTATATCGTTATGACAAATCTGCATAACGAAAAATAAAATTTTTTTACCACTCATCGCAGGGAGGCCAGCACTCGACACTTTCTTCAACAAGTCTTGTATTTATGGATATCCTCTGGAGCCAGAATATCCCTTTAAGGGGCGAGAGAACTCCTTTTACAGTGCTTGTCACCATTGCCTTTGCAAATTCCCTTTTGAGGGGAATTTCACCCTCTTCAGTATAAAGCCTCACCTCATCGCCATCTATATAGGCTGACACCTCCCTTGGATTATATCCAAGGGAAAGGGCCATTGCCTTCAGGATGTTTCCTATATATGTCTGGGTAAATCTGTTAAGGGGTACTACATAGTCATTCACCATAAGGTTTGTCTTCCACAATGTAGTATCCTCCCTCTGCACAGGGTCTGCATAATGTCTTTCCATTCTTCATTACCTCCCTCATGTCCTGAACAAATTCTCCACAGAGCTCACACCTCACCCTCCTTAAGGGTCTGCCAGGCATATCCTCTGGCCTGAGCTTAACTATCACGGGCATTGCCTCAAAGAGTTCATCATCACTCATGACCTTATAAGCCTCAAGCTGGGCCCTGTATTTGTCCTCTATGTCTGGAAATAGTTCCCTTGCACGCTCCCTTGCCTCTTCCTTTGCAATGAGCCTTACAGCCTTTCCTGTTGAGAGATTTACAAATGTTACTGCCATCTTTCCATAATCCATAAATTTCATGGTCCTCTTTCCGAGACTACATCCTGTAACGGACTGAATTGCATCTGTGGCGCATCTGTCCATCTCGATAAATACTATGAGATTTTTTCTATCCCTTCCTTTTGGATCATCTATTCCTATCTCCTTAAGGCCCCTCATAGCTATCCTTACACCAAGGACCTGACCAGGACAGAGGTGGCCATGGAGCCTTACTGATTCTTTAAGGAGTTCTTCAAAACGAAGATCATCAGCAATTTTATTTTCCGTCGTCATAGCCCCTCTATCAATCTCGTGAATTCTTCAAGGGTATAGGGTTTTTCTATTATTGCATTAATACCATCTACTTTTATAGCTGATGTATCAATAGAAGAGGAGAGGACAATCTTTCCATTATAACTATTCTCTCTTAAATACCTTATAATCTTTTCACCATCTATCTTTTTCATGTGATAGTCTGTAACCACAATATCAACACCATCAGTTTTTATAAGACCCTCGGTAATCCAGGCACCATTAGTAAGGGCCAGAACATCATATCCCTTTTTTGATAGATGCTGAAAAAGGAGCCCTGAAATGGAATACTCATCATCAATAACAATCACTTTCTTCATTATCTAATTATACATGCTTCATCTGTAAATCTTATGTTAATTCTGGGTAAAAGTTTTTTTAAAGTTACAACAGATTAAAAACAAAAGACTGTAACTTAAGTCACAGGGTAATATTAATAAAAATAGTTTCTGAGCGGGCTTATTGCCCGCTCAGCCATCCTATATCTTCACAAGTTTTACCTTTGTATCGTAGAAAGAAACACTACCACCCACAGGATCAAGCATACAAGTATTCTTTAGATGGGGGTCTATCCACATGGCAGCATTGGCATGGACTCCTGCTGCCCTTCTTGGATCTCCTTTTATAACCTTACCATCAATAACTATGTCTGAAGCACCTGTTGCCCAGTGGCCATAACCTAGGACAAAGGTTATTACCCCTGGCATAATCGTCTCTGTAACAAAGACCTTGCCTATCATGGGTTTCTTGAGTCCATTCTTAAGATCCCATACTCCTTCTGGATTTGTTGAAGAAATAACCTTTACCTTATCTCCTGTCCTGAGTTTAAGTCTCATCGCATCCAGAGGATTAATGATGATCTCATTTTCAGGCTTTAAAGCTGTAAGCCAGTAATCCACTATTGTCCTTGATTTTGTCATAAGGATATCTCTCTGTGTAATCAGGTAAAGGTCATAACCATCCTCAAGACCAGCCTCCTTTGGTGTCTTACCAAGGGTTATAGAGACAGGTACATAAGTGGCATACCCTGGGTTTGGTTTGCCTGTAAAGGCATTCTTTGTTCCAGCTGTTTTTTCCTGATAGATATTGATAAGAGACTTATATTGATTTGCTACATGGTTACCTTTATAAATATCCTTATAGTCCTGGAACCTACCGCCTCTATTCAGAACATAAACAACCTTTCTCCAGTAAGGTCCTGCTACTGCCTGCCATCTTTCAGGGTCAAAGACTGTTTTTGGTAAATGTCTTCTTGACTCCATGAAGAGTCTCAATTCTTCATTATCAGCATCTGGAACAAGAGTACCATCAGTAGCTATATTGGCTACCATTCTTATATATAGGTCATCAGGTCTTGTGAAGTCCTGACCAGGTCCAAACCCGTCTCTGCCAAAGCCAGGCATACCGAGTTTTTCAGCAAGGGCAAGAAGGAGGGCCTCCCAGCTCAGGGGTATCTCCTCACCAAAGACCTTTACTGTCTCTGTAAGAGGTGTTATAACAGGCTGTCTCACAGGTTGAACCTTTACAGGCATGTTGGGATGGGAGCCATGGAATTCCCATCTCTCAAGATAACTGAGGTCAGGAAAGATATAGTCTGCATACATGGATGAAGAGCCCACAATAATGTCACAGGATATATAAAGTGGAATCTTATTTACATCAGCAAGGATCTCTGTATTGGTATGGCCTGCTGGAAGGGCATAATTTGGAGCACCCATATAACAGAAGAGTGCCTTTATCGGATAAGGATAAGCATCCCCACAGGATGGGATTATCTCTTCATAGATATCACTTGCAAGGGGCCACCAGTTCCTTTTTGCTGGATATCCCTCAAAAAGTGTTGTCTCCTCATACTTGACCCCATGCCTTATAATGCTTATGCCGAATTTCGTAAGCTTATTTGGAGCCATCTTTTTAAGATTAAAGGCCTGACCTTCCTTATCTCCAACAATATCATAGGTAGAAGCCCGAATCATACCTCCCTTCCAGTCAAAATTACCAAGAAGGAGATTAATTGTCATGGCGGATGTAACATTGTAAAAGCCATTTGTATGCTGGGCAACACCACGGTGGACATCAACAACAGCTCTTTTGCCATAACTCGTTAGCTCTTCTGCAATCTTTGCTATCTCCTTTGAAGGGATTCCACATATCTTTGACCACTCCTCAAGGGTCTTTGAATTAGCTGATTCTTTCAGGATCTGGAAGGCACTTTTTACCCTTATGCCATTAAGCTCTGTATCAACAAAAAGGTCTCCTATAACAGGATTCTTATCATCATTTGGGTCAACAGGCACTGGTCTTCCATCCTTTATGCAAACAAGATACTCAAAGTCGTGCTCTTTGCCATCTTTACCAGTCCTCTTTTCTATCAGGGCTATGCCGATCTCATGGGCCCTCAAGAATTTGCCAGGGACTCCATCTTTACCAATCTTTACAAGCAAGACTGCATTTGTCCAGGTTGGCTCACCTGCCTCTTTTGCTGCTGCCTTGTTTGCACAGCGTAGATACTTTGCATCAAATCTCTGGTTATTAATAATCCACTGAATAATCCCCATAAAGAAAGAACCATCTGTACCGGGTTTTATAGGAAGATACCTCGTTGCCTTTGAAGCAGCCTTGTTAAACCTCGGGTCAACAACAACCATCTTTGCCTTGCCTTCAGCAAGTCTTGGAACAAGCCTTGCAGACCTGTTTGATGGTCCGTAATTGGCATCAAAGAGATTTGAGCCGACACAAAGGATATATTCAGCATTCTCAAAATCTCCCTGCCAGTAAAACTTCTTTCCCCCAGAAAATTTATTGTACTCATACTGTTCACTCATAGCCTTACAGGTAAAATATAGAGAACCCTGACAGACCGTTGTATGACCATGAGTATTCACTGTGCCAAAATAATCTCCAAAGAATCTCGCATCAAAGTTACCTCTTCCTGCCTTTTTTCTACCCCACATATAAACAAGCTGGTTATTCTTTGGACCAAGGTCAGGATGATCAGGATCAATGAGATAATGAAGATGAGCTGCATGTTTTGCCTTGAACTCCTCAACAGCCTTCTTTTTATCCTTTGCCTTCCATATAGCCTTTATGTCTTCAGCCATCTCCTTTGAGAGTTTTGGATCTCTAAGGGCATAGATATCTTTCAATCCTGTCACAACCCTATTCTCTTCACCTGGCACATGACTGAAGAGTTTACCTCCGTTTACAATCTCGTCAATTGCCTGCTCAAAAGGAATAGTAATCCATTTATTCTCTCCTCTTTTACCGGCTCTTTTTAAGACCTTGGTGATTCTATAGGGGTCATAAGCAGTCTGGATACCTCCTTGACCCTTAGGACATATAGCCATGTCAACCGTGTTTACTTCAAAAGGTGAAGTCTGATAGGGTATATGAGGGACTGAAACAAAGGGATTATAGGGATTACCATCAATCTTAACAGCAATAGCAGTACCGTTCTTTCTGAAGAGCTTCACCTTTATACCACATCCTGTATTACACTGGAGGCACACAGTATAGAGGATATTTTCTGCCTTCATGAGTTCATACTCTTCTTCGGGTGTGAGGAGTCCTGCTTCTGCCCTTTTTATAAGATCTGTTGCCCATTCCATCTGGGAGGCTAAAAGGGCACCTCCAAGTATAGCAGAACATTTTAAAAACTCTCTTCTATTTAATCCTTTTTTCTCCTGTGTCTCGTCTTTTTCATTCACCATGTTTTTATCTTTAGTCATTTACTCCACCTCCTTTATGGCATTATATAAAAGACCCTTGGCTTTGTCTTTGCCTTCTCAGCAAAGACAGGGATTGTTCCTGGATAACCTATCTGAGTGGCAATAAACAGCGGGGGCTTGCCTCTCAGGTCCTCATTTTTAAGTCTCCTTTCCGCTGGTGATTTAACCTCTGCAAGTACCATAACCTTATTGGATTTGAGCATCTTGTAAATGAGGCTCTCTTTGTCTTCTGGATCGCCAAAATAATTTGCCCTGCATATACAGGTGCTTACACACATAGGTACTATCCCGTTTTTAAGTCTGTGATAACAGAAATGGCACTTCCTCGCATTTCCAATAGGTATATGGAATTTCTGTCTTAGCCATTTTATGCCGTATTCCCATGACGGAGTCTTTTCATATTCCTGAACCTCTGGAGTCCCCTCTGTATAGAAGTACCCAGGGTCGAGGGTCCTTGCCTTATAGGGACATGCTATAACACATCTTCCACAGCCAATGCATTTTTCGTAATTAATCATCACAATACCATTCTTTGCCTTCCATGTGGCCTTATTTTCACCCTTGTTAGGACAGGCATCAACGCAAGGAGGCTCATCACATTGCTGACAAGGTCTTGGTGTGAATCTTCTTTTTACGGATGGGAACTTGCCAGTCTCCTCCTCATAAACAGGTCTGTAAATTACGCCTGGGGGGCTCTTCTGCTCAGCTATACAGCCAACTGTACAGGCCTTACAGGCAGTGCACCTTCTCAGGTCAATAAGCATCGCCCACCTTGTCTCTGGTTTAGACAGGGCCCTCCTTATGTCTTCCTGAATAATTGTAAGTTCATCTCTACCTTCAAACATTCTATTTCACCTCCTTCAGATGACAGACATAACAGTTTGTCTTTAGGTCAAAGGCTTGCTTCCCATTATGACAATGACCACAAGACATAGCCTGTCTTCTGTGAGACATTCTAAGGGTCTTGTGTTTTTCTTTTGTCTCGAATATGAAAGGATGGCATTCTGTACATGTAAAACCCATTGTCTCAACATGGGTATCATGATGAAAGGTAACATTACCTATATGTTTCACTTCATAGGTGATATCTCCACCGCCAATTCGCGCTAAAACAACAGGCGCGAAAATTAATGAAAAGGCTATACAAAATAGAATAATATTTTTCAACATCCTCTTCCTCCTTTCTTTAAAAACTATCTTTTATGGCAAATATAACAGTTTCCTTCAACATCAAAGGCGTTTTTTCCATTGTGGCATACGCCACACGCCTTTTTAGCCCTGATTTCAGTCATAGTCCTCTTTTTTTCCTTATCTCTTGGTAGAGGAAATATGGCTGGATGGCAGTCATCACATTTAAAGCCTCTTTCTGTCACATGTGATTCATGGCTAAAGGTCACATCACCAACATATTTAATCTTATAAACTATCTCCCCTCCACCCACAGAATAGGCTATCTGAGCAGAGGCAAATAATAACATCGTCCCTAAGATGAGTGTTTTTGTTTCTTTACCCACTTTATCTTCACCTCCTTTCATTCCGAAGAATTTAAAAATAATATTCAATTTCCATGCCAGATTATAACTTCCCGAAATTCCAATATTATAAAAGTTATAATTGTTACAAAAAAGTAACAGTAGAAAGCTCTCCTAAAAGATGAAATGCTTCGATATTGAAGGTAAATCTGAAGGATTTAAGGGAAAAAGGATAGTGTTACGAAAGGGTAACTTATGCCTTTATACCGTAGGTGTTCATCTTCTCCCAGAGGGTCTTTCTGCTTATTCCAAGGAGCTCT
>Ga0197142_1003270_pt1 | contig 13680 bp, 8 predicted proteins | sample GBS60_MetaG_FD_148614 | JGI IMG/M metagenome (GOLD analysis project Ga0197142, IMG submission 148614) | Sediment microbial communities from Great Boiling Springs, Gerlach, Nevada, United States - GBS 60_MetaG | ecosystem: Environmental > Aquatic > Thermal springs > Hot (42-90C) > Sediment... | reverse complement strand
TGATGCATTTGAGATCCCGAGCAATTTCGTTGACAGCAAACCAATTCATCATATACCCGCCGAAGCTGGCTCCAGCAGCAGCCAGGCGGTCGCCATCCACGTAAGGGAGCTTTTTGACGTACTCCAGGCCGGCGACCAGGTCACGGTAGCATTTGCCTCCCCAGTCGCCGCTAATCTCGTCCGTAAACTTCTGACCAAAGCCAGTGCTGCCGCGGGGATTGGGCAGCACGACGATATACCCTTGAGCAGCCCACAACGACGGGTTCCACCGCCAACTCCAGCCGTCTTCCCAAGCCCCTTGGGGACCACCGTGCACCAGATAAGCCACCGGCCACTTCTTGGTGCGATCAAATCCCGGGGGTTTGATGAGCCACATCTGCATTTGCACTCCCCCTTCCACCGGCACCTCGACCGATTCGGGAGGCGGCAACTCCAAGCGTTGCAGCAACTCGGTGTTTGCCTGGCTGAGGCAGACGGAGGTGCCGTCCGGATGATGGGCCCACACCTCTGGCGGTTGCGTCATCTGAGCCCGCAGATAGACGAAGCGGGGCGGCTGGCCGTGGATGGCCAAAGCACTGACCTTTCCGATACCGCGTGGAGCCAGTCGTTGAAATTGCCCTTGTGCCGAGAGGTAAAAGTACGGGCTTTCCGCATATACCTCGGCGACGTAGTAGAAGCCGCCATCGGGTGCGAAAACCATCTCATCGACCGAGTGGGGGATTTTCTCACTCAAACGGCGGGGAGCACCGGCTAGGCTGCCATCAGGACGGATTGGGGCCAACAGGATCTGCCACGCATCTGCTTCATAGCCGGCCCGCTTTTGAGCCCGCCAGGCCAGGTACTTGCCATCAGGGCTGATCAGAGGTCCGCTATCCGCTGCTGGGTTGTCGCTCGTCACACTTTCCCAGCGGCTGCTCGGTTTGTCAATGTTGACCCGACACAAGTCGTAGTTGGTGCTCCAGGCTTCGTGTTGCTCGGGAACTGCGGTGAAAATGATATACCGACTATCCGGTGTAAATGTGAAGTTCCGAACACTGGCAAATGTCGAGCTGGTCGGAAAAGCGTCCCGATCCCCGGGGGTAACATCGCGGCAATCTGAACCGTCGGATCGGCACACGAATATGTGCCACCGTTTGTCTTCGACATAGCTATCCCAATGTCGGAAGAACAACCGGGTGAAGATACGGGCTTTGACTGGATTTTTCTCCCGCATTTCGTCCCGCTCCCGATTGCGTCGATCACTTTCGGCAAACGGCAGGGTGCTGAACTCTGGGTAGACTGCCGAGACGAAGGCGATGAATTGGCCATTGGGTGCCCAGATGGGATCGCTAGCGCCGGTGCTGATGTGAGTGATTTGACGGGGTAACCCTCCGTCGACACCGACCCACCATATTTGGGAGCTGCCACTGCGGTTGGACTCGAAGAGGATCTTGCGGTTATCGGGGGACCAGCAAGGGTTGCTGTCCTTCTTGCCTGGCGGTGGGGAAGTCAATCGGCGGGGTGGTGTCCCCTTGTCCACAGAGGCTAACCACAGGGACGTTGTAATGTGATTATTAGCCAGGTCCACCTCGCCTACCGGATAAACAACCCACCGTCCATCTGGGCTCAGCTGCGGAGACCCTACCCGCCGTAATGCAAACAAGTCCTCCAAGGTCATAGCCCGTTTCTGTGGGGACACCTGTCCTGGCACAGCTCCCAGCATCGTTAGAAGCAGAAGCACAGTCAGCCATGCCCATCGGGGGGTTGTCATCATCACCTAAATCTCCTGCGTGGCCGGTGGGAACGGTGTGAAAGTGTGGCTGTCAACCCATGGTAAGGCGAGCCTTCAGGTGAGTCACCTTGGAGGCACAGGAGAATGTCAGCAAACAACCATTGGCAGGGATCCACTGGGGCGGGAAGGAATAGCATCATCTCAGGGACTGGAGCCGCCCGGTGGGGTTCGAGGGGAAAAGCCATCGCCAGGAGTGCTGCTTTCATCGATCTTTCTTTTTTCGGCGGCTTTCACCCATTTGTCCCACATCTCTGCAATGCGTTTGCGGACGGTGTCTTTTTGATCGACCTGGCTTTTGCGCACTTCTAACTTGCCATCGGCACGCAACACCAGCAATTCAGTGGCAGCCTCTTCCTGGATGTCCCTATTCCCGACACGGCCCCGGAAGATTCCACCTTCGAAATCCACTAGAATCGCTGGTGTCGAGAAATTGACTATCCAGCCTTTCGGTTGAGTGGCCTCCTTTTGACCCGGTCGTGTAGGAATCACTTTGTCTGGGATTTCCCGGAGCACGTAGGCTTGAGCCTCACTGGACCAAAGCGGGAGTTTGATGTAATGTTTGCGACCGATGAATTCACCGCGCCCCGTGGGAATTTCGACGAATACCCAGGCGCCAACCGGTTCGCGCTTACCGATGCTATCGGTGCGTACCTGCTCCATCCAGCTGGCTAATTCCACGACTGCTTGCGATTCCTTGACCTGGATCAGTTCCCGCAATTCACGAGTATTGCGGTCCTTGCCGTATTCCTCATCGATACGTTTGCGGTAGTCCGAGGTATCCCCAGCAAAGAGGAATGATTCTGGGGGCACAGTAATGGGACGATCGAGAGTAGTCCATGGGCTTTCGAGGAATTCCACCTTGGCATCCGCAGGATTCGCCACATCGTTGGGTCGGTTGAAATTGGGATTGCGCAGGCGCAGGCGAATGCGGTACTCGTAGGTGAAACCAGGTTGCACATCAACATCGATGAACCGCAACAGGAGATGTTCGATCTCCACCTTTTTAGGCATGCCGGCGTAGTATTGGGCGGGGTCGAATCCGCCGGTGCCGAGCGGTGCCCCAGCACCAGGAGGCCCACCGGGTACTCCCGGAACAAGAGGAGGTTGGAGACCTCCCCCCATCGGCAGGAAGCCCGGACCACCCCCTGTCGCATCATCCGGTGAGCCAGGGCCCATGAAGCCGGAGCCGTACAGGGTGGCCGCTCCCGTGGTACGTCCCGTTTCCGGCTTATAGATGTCCCGCCGCGTCGCAGTTCCTTGCAGACGTTTGAGGGTTTCAGAGGCTTGCACCGGCTTCTCTTCTGCCTTTTGCATCTTCTGGATCGTTTCTACGATGGAGGGTAAACGTACTTCAGGGTAGGTGCCAAGTTCCTCGACAATTTGTGGTAGGGGCAATGCTAATGCCATGTCATAACGTACGAAGTAAGCGATATATCCTTCCTCGATGTGGTCCGCCAGTTTGCGAGGCCAGATAACTTCCATGTACAGTTTCTCAAAATCGAAGTCAGCCCAATCCTGGCGTACGATCATTTTGCCATCCTTCGGATTGATTTGGGTTATTCGCCGTTGGACAACAAATCCATCGTAAACCGGGCCATAACGAGCCGCCTCGTTAAGATCTTTGAGCCGAAGGGCACGCTTGAATTCCTCTCGCTGGAGTTTTAGGGGTACTTCAGCATGGACGATGATAGCCCGCAAAGGCATTACGGTCATCGCCGGAATTTTGCCTTTCGACAGGGCGTCGTTGAGTTTACCTTCTTCCAGAGGGATGTATTCGAGGACTTTTTCCACACGTTGGGCCGAAGTGTCATAACGTCCGCCCATATAGCCATAGGGGTTGTAGCCTCCCAATTCATCGCCCAGTCCTCCCATACCAGGCTCATTTGGGCCGCCACCCGGAGGTAAGCCAGGCGGCAAGCCTGGGGCACCACCCCCTGGAGGAAACCCTGGTGGTCCGCCGATCCCGGGAATGCCGAGTCCTCCGCCTGCAGGTTGCTTGGGTTGGGGGGCATCCTTTTTGGGTTTGACACGTCCTCGGGTGGCTAGGAGTCGGGCGATATCCTTGGCTTTGCTCTTGTCATGGCTGCCGCCTTTCTTTTCCGACAACACTCCGATCAAAAATTTGCCTGGGTTTGTGGGATCGGTAATGATGTCGTAGGCATACATCGCCCCACGAAAGAGATCGACCTGATACTGCCGTATGGGTATGACAAAGGGTCGTTCTTTGCGGGGGTCTGGTTTCGCGACGGTGTCAAACAACGGCGTGCGTACGGGAAATGCCGTCACATCGGCGGGCTTGAATACAATCCCCTTTTCCACCCAGTCGGGAACCTGGACTGCCTCCAAGTCCTGGGGGGTTGGTTGGGCATTCGGATCATTGATCCGCGTTCGCAAACTATTCGCTTTCTGGGTGAGATCCTTGGCGATCTTCTGCGGGTCCTCGGTTTGGGCCAGGGTCATGACTCCCAGGATGAGCAAGACCAACAGAGCGAAGCCGCCGATACTTAGAGCCAGATACTCACCTTTATTCAAAAGTAGCTGCTTGGCATCCAACTTGGGTTTGCTGGAACTTTTGGCCATGGCTGGATCCTTTTTGATGCTAAAACCTCGGGATAATTCTCACCATGCCTCCAAGGTAATTCTCACCATGCCTTCAAAATCGATACTTCATATAGACCAACTGACCTCCCATAGAATACCCATGGAGTACACCTGTCGCTAACTATTGGGGGGCAGACTGTGGGGAGCCAAGGGAACCGTTGTTGGATTGGGTCCCTGTGTTCCCCTTCGTGTCCCCAGAGTTTCCGGAATTTGGAATCTTGGGAGTATCCGTCTTTTGTCCGGGTGTATCCGAATAGACTGGAGGTGTTTTGTTTTCCTCTTTTTGTGTTGCTGGAGGAGTCGGTTTGCTATTGCCGGGATTATCTGAGGTCCCGTGGGGAGCTTGTGTTTCTCCATTCTTAGAAGAAGGTTCTGTCGGTGGAGCAGGGGTGGGGGAAGGATTTGGCGTGGAGTTATTGTCGGGGGAAGTTGCAGAAGTTGGTAGTGTGGTGGGCGTGGAACCACTTGAGAGAGTACCAGTTTCGGTGGGAGGTGTGTACTTCTCGTAGAGGGAGACGATGCCATAAATACTCAGCTCGATCAAGCCGGAAGTGAGTTGGGCTTCGGAAAGAACACCGCCGCTTCCGGGGAATGCAGGGCCATAGGGGTTGTATCCGCCGGTTCCCAATGGGCCGAATCCGGGTGGACCGCTGAAACCACCGCTACCAAAACCTGGCGGCCCTCCTGTGCCCGGCGGCACTCCTGGAGGAGTACCGATATCGCTTGTTCCTCCCGGCGGTCCGGTGAAGCCGCCACTGCCAGGATAACCTGTTGCCGGGGTGAAGTTGAATCCTTCACCCAACTCGCCCGGTCCACTGTAGAGGATTTCATCACCGCTACGAATGCTGCCGCCTCCGGGACCGTAGTCGAGTTTTCCGCGAAAACGGTTCCACGTCACCTGGGTGATCTGAAAGCGCAGCGGGGAGTTTGCCAAAGACAAAAGTACGTCTTGCATGTAGTCCTGGTCCACGACAATGACCAAAGCCACGGGCATGCGACGAACCTGATCCGTGACATCGACATAACGGCGGCGGTTGGCATCCACTACTGATTCGAGCGTACCGGCTCCCATGAGGGTGCCTTGACGGCCGGTTTGTGTGCCGCCGGCTCCAGGCATGCCAGGATACTCACCATCATCAGGGCTACCTATGCCTGTACCAACAGCTCCAGGGGGTGGACCGCTCAGGCTCGAACTGCCTGGTCCACCGGGATTTGTCCCTGGCATCGAGCCGCTGCTGGTAGTCTCTTCGTCTTTCTCGAAGGCGGGGAACTTCGGCTTGAGCAGTTTGCTTTTCAACGCCCAACGGCTGTCCGTATAGCCCAGGGCTAACGCATCAATCCGGCGTATCGGCACCGTGGTGGTATCGAATACCTGTTCCACCTTAGCGATCCGGGTTACGTTGGTTCCTGGGGGAATGACGTTGGGATATTTGCTAAGATTCGTGTCATTGGCATCAGGTTTGATGATGATCCTATCCGCGGGAACGACTACATCTCGCCCCTGAGCATCTTTAGCCAGACGGGTTGCACCTCGGCCGGGCACATACTCTCCCCCGATCCTGAATTCGACAGGCTGGATACCATCCACTGAACCATTGGGACCGGCGTCCAGCCAAACCTTGAGGGTCATGGATCGGTTGATCCCGAGAATTTGCACACGGTCCGTCAGATTGCGCAATTGACCTTCCAGATACCTTTGATTCCCTTGTTGTTTGACCTCGAGGGTGACTTCCCAGATTCGACTCTGGAAGCGTCGACGGAGCGGATTTTGCGGCCCCTGAGGATTTTGGGGATCATCGATGATCTGACCATTTTCCTCGTAGCGGACCGGTGTGAAAGAAGCGATCCGGTCGTTGACCGCTTTCAGGTCCAGGAGCAAAGCCCGTTGCACCCAATAGTCTTCCATCAACAACCAGATCTGTTCCGAGGTCAATTGTCGCTCCGGGAAGGTAGCGACGTGACGCAGGACACTCTGCCAGCCCCCCAGGAACTGGGTGGGAGCCATCTGATCAGCGATTCCTGTGCCACTGCGGCCCTGCTTGGGATCGGCATTGGAATACATGGCCAGATACAGGCTGGGGGACTTGAAGGCTGCATACTGATCCGCATTGTTAGGGATTTCCTCGCCAAATTTGAGATCCTCAAGACGGACAGGTTCCAGGACCTCAGCCTCCACCTCTTTATCCTCTTGTTTGACCAGTTTTTTGACTCTGCGGGCAAAATGGTCGAAGTTTCGGCTCTTCGGCCAGATGTAAAGGTGCTTCTGGCTCTCCCAGTTGGCTTTCCATAAATCACCCCGTTTGGAAGCCACCTGATCAATGAGCTTGTCCATCTCCTGGATCAATTTGATGGGTTTGGGATTGGATTTGCTGGCAATTTCTTTCTGGGCCTTTTCAATGGTGGCCTTGCGTTCGCTGATGGCACCACCCACTCCAGAGGTGATCAAGATGACAGCGATCAACACCAGGAGTGGGACCAAGCCGGCAAGGATCCAGAAGTGGTGTTTTTTCAGAGCGTCATTGTTCTTCATGACAGTGAACCTACTCGAGTTTTGGCCTGGAATAATGATCTTACTGGAGAGCGTACCCTTGTGAGCCAGGTTTTGTCATACAGTTACGTGGTTCGAAACTTTTCCCCGCGTCTTATACACCTGTAGGGGTGTGTAGGGGTGCCCAAGATCAAGGTTGCCAAGCCCCTGGTTCAGGGAGTGTCTTCTGGAACCGGGGGTACCGGTTCGCGCCAGACGAACATCACCACAAATTCGTGGCGTGTTCGTCCCGTGCCTCCCGCCGAGGCAGGTTGGTTGGCCCCAGGAGTGCTGCCTGGTGGAAGGATACCGCCAGCGGCACCTCCGCCACCTGTGCCCACAGGGGGCGGTGGCAGACCGATGCCACCCCCTGTGCCGATCGGTGGGTTGGGCAAACTGATACCACCCGTTCCTCCTTCACCGGTGGCATCATCCGGGCTACCGCTTCCTGGAGGTATCATACTTCCGGAGCCTCCATAGCCAGCCATTCCGGCAACACCGGCTGCTCGGCCCCCTTTCAGTGGCCGCCAGGACGGAGCCAATTCGTTCGCAGAAGCCATACTGCCGCCACCCATCATCATGCTGCCATACGCTCCTGCAGTGTCACCGGGAGCACCCGCTGGAGCGCCCATCGCCATACCCCCCGGCGGACCAGAAGTTCCATCAGAACTTCCTCGACCTGAACCGCTAAGCACAGCCTCCAGATAGGATTGTTGTATGTAAACGGGCAAATGCGAGGTGGCGTTGTTGATCGTCCAGACCTTATACACAAATGCATGGGATACCTTTCCCTTCACAGGGTCCTTACCCCCAGTGATATAGCGGCTGATTTTGGTGTCATCCTGAGCAAACACGTCGATTTTTTGAAGGTTACGGACCAGACCCAGTTTGATGAACTGGGGACCGGCTTCGTGCTCTGTGTACCCTCGAATTTCGACAATCCAGCCTCCCCCTTCCAGGGGCTTCGGTTTGTTTCGGTTTTGTGTTTCGTCCCGGATCCGCTCGTCCTCTTTCATCGTATCGGCTATGTTTTCGCGGTATTCTTTGAAGACGAGTGCATCGACCTGATCCAAGAACTTACCGACGTCTTTGACCCAGCGAGTGTGAACAGCTTCGACATTCACAATCGCCAGATATTTCGGGTTCTCGGAGTTGGAGTCGTCCAGCATTTGGTCGATCCGCACTCCGTTGCGCATGCGTTGCAACCACCACTGATAGGCTTGGAGGCCCCTTTCGCCCTCCAATTTCCAGAATTTTTGCTGTTCTGGTTCTTGCAGCGTACCGGGGTCATTTTCTCCTTGAGGTGGACGGGGCAGGGCAGCTGTTTGTACCTCCAAGAACCGTGGCCAGTTGAGGCGTTCTTCCTGACCTGCGATGATCAATTTGACATCAGCCTGGGTTTCCTTGGCTTTGGTGATCCGGCTGTTATATTCGCTTTCCTGGCGGCTATAGTCTTTGGAGGCGGCTTCAACCTCTTTGATGCTTTTATCGATGGCTGGGTCGGTAAGAGCCTTGTACGGGGCGGCGTAGCTGAATGCGAGCCCGAAAACACCCAGAAGGAGCATGGCGGCTGCAGCGGCAGCATAGGGCTTCTTGGCACGGATGAGGCGATCAATCCGGATTTCAGAAGGCAACAGGTTGGTGGTCAAGCGGGCCAGTCCTAACCCTTGTAGGGCCAAACCATAGGCTACGGGGAAGGTCAACACATTGTCCACGAAGAGGGGATCTTTGGTGACCTGTTCTCCGGCCAGGCGACGAAACTCTCCCAATTTGCGGACTTCAAGCGAGAGCTTCTCGCTGAGGTATTTTTGCAATCCGGGCAACTTGAACGCGCTGCCCAGCCCTACCATGTAGCTAATATGGCAATCGCGATGCGTGTTGCTGAAGTAACCTAAGGATCGTTGGACTTCGCCGACGAAATCGCTCAGCACCGGCTTGATGGCCTTGAGGATGTTGGTCATCTCGGGGCTCTTGGCGGCGTTTCGCTTGAGGTGCTCGGCCTTGGCGAAGGTGAGCTTCAATTCTTTGGTCAAAGCTCGAGTAAAGTTGTTGCCCCCGAGAGGAATGGGGCGTTGCCAGATAACTTTATCCCCGTCGGTGATGATCAGGTTGGAGGCTTCCGTACCGATGTCCAGGACGACGACACAGCGCTTCTTACCGCGAGGGACTTCCTCTTGGGACGCTTCCTGCTCCCCGCCAGCCTCGTCGGTTGGTCCCCCCTTGTTGAAAATCTCGTAGATGGTGTAGTTGACGAGAGCCAAGGGAGTCATCTGGATCAGATGGACTTCCATGCGGCTGGATTGGAAATAGCCGAGGTAGCGGGAGATAACGTCCCGTTTCATGGCGAACAGGCCGATCTCCGTGTCGGTAGCAAATCCTTCGACGGCTTCACCCCCGGCAATTTTTTGGTAGTCCCAGATGACTTCATCGAGAGGAAAGGGGATTTGTTGACGAGCTTCAAACTTGACGATATCTCCAATCTTTTTTTCCTCGACCGGCGGGAGTTTGACGAATCGCACCAGACCCGATTGACCCGAAATGCTGATGGCCACCTCATCATATTTGACCTTTTCCGCGTTACGGGACAGAAACTTTTCCAGGGCTTCGCGGATGAGGGTATCAGGGTCGGCGTCCGGTTGGGAGAGAATCTTGGCATGTTCGATGTAATCGAAGTCTGTGGCTGTGGGCCGTCCATCGATCAATTCAAGACGTAAGGCCTTGAGGGCACACTGGCCGATGTCTATTCCCCAGACGCCTATGCTTTTTGCCATGGTTGTGCTACTCCGCCGGGTTGATAAACTTGAGAGTGATCCAGTGCTCGTGCAACAAGCCCTTCCTGTCGAAATTGTACCACCACTCCGACTGTTACATCTACCGGTCAGTCGCTATAACGGTCGAACAGTCCGAATGTTGGTGCTTCCGGTTTGCCGAACGGATACCTATGCTTGTGTCGAAATGCGATTATACATTTCTCTGAGCCGATATGCATCACCTTTTATCCCCTCTTTTGACATTTTGGGGTTGTAGGCCTCATATCCAGCCGCACTATTCCTTGCGATTGCTTCTTTCAATCAGTCCGCTGAGACTAGTTTACGTCGGGGCGTGGAGGTCGAGGATAGCTGAAACCACGGACTGTCGGACTGGCTAACCAAATGTCCAATCAGGATGCCTTCCCGGGGGTAAGGTGCCTCTTCGTGGCTACAACAGCTTTCGGGTATTGGGGCGAGTGTCGACAAGAAGATAAACATCCAATGGGTAAGTCAGGATGACCCCTGCTAAGGAGCAAGGAGTTATGCATCGGGTAGAGCACTTGGTTGGCCCTGGATGGTTCACTCCAAGTGTCTTGATCCTGTGGAGGAATTCATACCCGCCGTATTGCACCTGTGGCCTTGGCGGATTGCACCCGCGACTTATTAGTAACGCAGGTAGAACAGAATGGGTTGATAACAGAATGGGTTGATAGACGAGGAGGTCCGATGGAATAGTGACGATTCTTTGCCGGGTGAGGTAGGGAGGCGGAACAGCGATAGAACCAAAAGGTTGGTAGGACGCAGCCAGGCTGAGAGGGAAATTTGATTCGCTTGGATTGGATTACGAGGAACACATGCACTGGTGGGAAGCCGTTATCTTGGGGTTGGTACAAGGGGTAACGGAATTTTTACCGATTAGCAGCACGGCTCATTTGTTAGTTGTCCGCCATCTGTTAGGTCATCCCCATCCTGAGGACGCCTTCACCGTGGTGATCCAGTTAGGTTCGATGGTCGCTGTTATGGTGTATTTCCGCCAAGACCTGGTTCGATTGGTAGCGGGAAGTTGGGAGGTCCTGCGACGGGGCGGTCGTGTGTTGTCGCCGCAAGGTCGGTGGGCGTTGCTGGTGGGGATCGGTACGATTCCGGCGGCCCTATTAGGTTATGTGGGGCAAAAGTGGCTCAAGACGCATTTGTTCACTTTGCCTGCGGTCGCTGTAGTGTCGATGGTGTTTGCCATACTGATGGGGATAGCCGAATGGTGGTCAGGCCGCCTCAAACGGGCCGGTCGGACCTTACGAACCGAACAAGAGTTGAATGGATGGGATGCTTTGTGGATTGGCTTGTGGCAGGCTTGTGCTCTAATGCCCGGAGGTTCTCGATCGGGTACTACGATTACGGGGGGGTTGCTTTTGGGCTTGCATCGGGCTGCCGCCACACGTTTTTCCTTCGTCCTGGCGTTGCCCATTGTAATAATTGCGGGAGTCAAAGAACTCTGGGATGAATACTGGCGTTGGTGGAGCACTGTTGAAGGTTCTCCCGCCGGTCTTTTTGCCTCTTCGGAAGAATGGACCGCTTTACTTGTCGGTTTGCTCGTATCTACGGTAGTTTCCTACGGTGCGATTTGGTTCTTGCTCCACTTTGTACGGCGGAATAGCCTCTGGGGCTTCGTCATTTATCGCATGAGCTTTGGTCTGCTATTGGTGATAATGTGGTCGTCAGGTTGGTTCGGCACGTGAGGTGGTCCGTGAACTTGGATCATCAATGCAGGAAATCATTGAGACACGCAGATCGATACGTTGGGTTGCATTGATGCCTCGATCTGTGCACTATCCGATGAATTGATGCGAAGCGGGGTGACGAAGCCTTCTGTATCGAGGTGGCCACTTTTGCGGCGAAAGCGTGTTGTAGTGGGAGCGGAACTGGGAATTCAGCAGAAAAACGGCAGATCACATTGGCAGATCAATTACGTGTAGGGCATCTTGAAGATAGCTCCGGGTGTCAGGGACGAGGTTGGTCCTCGCTTCCGCCCGATGGGTAGCGACCCCGGCATCACTACCGCACAAGGATGTCTGACATGAAGCGTTTGCGCACGTTCTTCTGGGTCCCTTCACTAATATTTGCCGTTCCTCCAATCGCAGAAGCCCATCCACCGAGCGTGTTTCCTCCTGGTACTTTTGGAACTGGTCCCAACTGGTTAGGATTGTTTCCCCACATTCATCAACATGGCCCGCTTTACAACTACGGACCCTATTACGGCTATCCGCCGTTTGAACCGTACGGCCCTTGGACGGCGAATTTGCAGTACAACCCGGCTTATTCCGGAGCGTACGCCCACTTCGGTCGGATTGCGGAAGACAAATCCGGCCATGGTGGTTTGTTCACCTCAGGAAACGGTGGAGGAATCGGCCTGGGTAGCAGCCTGGGTTTCGGATTCGGGGGCAGGTGGGGACAAGGAAGAGCCGGTTTCTTCGGAGGAGATCGTTGTTCTCAAGGTGTGGGCTTCCAGGGTTTCGGTTTGCTCAAACACCGTAACATCACGCCGGCATGTTCCGCATGCACCGCCTCTCCCATCCAGGGGAAACCGGCAGGAAACGGAGGAGCACCTTCATCGACACCCGCGCGGTGACTCGGGATTGACTTCCGTTATGGTGGCACTCTCTTGGAGTTCCTCTCAGGAATCCTGGATATGGGTGAGCCTAGACATCAGTGCGGTGAAGTGAATGGTTTCGCATCCAAGTTGCTTCAAGTTTATCACGACCCGCGAGTACACATCCGAAATCAAAAGAAAGGAGAAGAACGATGAAGAAGCTGTTCCAGGGATTGATTCTTTTGATCATCGCAGCTGGGGCTTATAGTTCCGACTGGTGTGTTGCATATGCAGGCGATCCCTGTTACGGTCCCCACTGCGGCAAGGGCAAGATGCCACGTTACTACACCCTCCACGGTTTCTTGCACGGTGGCAAACCACTACCGGTGTTTCAAGCGGCACCTTGGTACCTCTACTGGCCTTACGATGGTCACTTTTTGACACCTGCACCGATTACCGGTCCGTTCTACGCCCCAGCGGCATTTCCTAGTAGTGGCGCCAACCCTTACTTTCCTGCTCCCGTAGTCCAGCCGCCCTCAGCTCCGCCAGCTTCGGATCGATAATCTCACCTCTACCTAACCTCAGCACGATCGGGCCCCGTCTGTGTCGTTCCGCTTGGATCGCGGTGACACGGCTGGGCCTCGGATTTTTTAGCCAGTTGGAGGATTTCATGAGAGAACTTGAGACGCATGGGCAAATCGATGTAGAACAGCCGATGATGTCTGGCAATTTTGGCAGTGTGAATTACGATAAATGGTGGCAGGTTCATCAACGAGTCATAGCTTGTATCCACAGTGGCGAGGTGACATTTCAACATGAGTCAACGAATCCTAGGTGAATTGGTTCCGGTCGGCGGAGGCGACCCTATTCCCCTGACAGCGGAAGTGCTCGTCATTGGAAGGCGACCGTCCTGTGACATCTGCCTCAATTTTCAAAACGTCTCCGGTACGCATTGTGAGTTGGCCTTACGCAATGGTGTCTGGCATATCCGGGACCTGAACAGTACGAATGGGATCAAGGTCAATGGGGAACGAACCCTGCGTCGGCCCTTACGACCCGGTGACGAGATCGGCATTGCCAACCACCGGTATCGCATTCAATATCAGCTTCCTCCCGGGAGCAGCTTCGAAGATATCTTTGCGGAGGAGGAAGACCCATTTGCTCAATCGCTCCTGGAGAAAGCGGGATTAGTCCGTCCGAAGCGTTCCTCGCAGGATCGCCGTTGAGGCTCGATGAGTAGAAGGGTGAACAGCAGGGTCAACTAGGGCCAACGCCACTGGGCTAAAGGTGGACTACTGACCGATCCAGTCCCGAGAGTAAGTTGGTGGAAAGACTCAGGAAAATAGTGGCCAAAAAGCAAGCCCCAAATCGGGAACCGATAACCGCAGCCGAGTGAGTTGGGCTGGTTGGGGAATGTGTATGAACACACAGTTACATGGACGGG
>Ga0197142_1003269_pt1 | contig 13680 bp, 10 predicted proteins | sample GBS60_MetaG_FD_148614 | JGI IMG/M metagenome (GOLD analysis project Ga0197142, IMG submission 148614) | Sediment microbial communities from Great Boiling Springs, Gerlach, Nevada, United States - GBS 60_MetaG | ecosystem: Environmental > Aquatic > Thermal springs > Hot (42-90C) > Sediment... | reverse complement strand
TTTTTTTATTTTTTTTATAATTTATTTCTTTTCTGCTTTTTTACAATCTCGGAAATGTTTTTGACAGCTTTGCCAAATATTTCTGGTTTTTCTCGGTATTTACCTGCAAGAAAATACTTACGAATTTCAGCTTCTTATAAATAAAAGCTTCAAAATCTATTTTTCTTATCTATTTTTTCCTTCATATTCGATTTTATTATTGAGAGCATAGATGATTTTTAGTGATTATTTCCATTTTGATTTTTCGTTTTTTGAATTTGAATTTTTTGAATACTTTGATGAAGTATTTCTAATAAAAAGAAAACTTCCCTATGTGTATAACTCTTTCCTCTCACTTCCTGTCTTTAATTTCTCTAATTTGCCTAACGCTTTACATCCCTGATTTATTTTAAGTTATTCTCAAGGTTAGAATTTTACCTATCAGTTTTCAGGATGTAGAATAATCGGATTTTCAATTTCAGTGTTTCAAAAAAGGTAGGACAGATATTTGCAGTAATTAGGCGTTGTGCGTAATAAGATAGTGACGTGGTATGGGTAAGTTGTAAATTTTCATTTTCATTTTTATGGAAAATGAAGTTTTCTTATGTTTTCTGTTTTAAATTAGAGGTTTAGGGGAGGAAAAAAAATGAGTCTGAACGGAAAAAAGAAAATAACTCTGAGCGATGAGATGATACTTAGGTATTCAAGGCAAATAATTTTAGATGAAGTGGGAGGAGAGGGACAGAAAAAACTTTTATCTGCAAGCGTATTTATAGCGGGAACAGGCGGTCTTGGCGCACCAGCAGCTTTATATCTTGCAGCAGCAGGTGTCGGAAAAATAGCATTAGCAGATTTTGACAAGGTGGATTTATCTAACCTTCAAAGACAAATAATATACTCAACGGAAGATGTGGGAAAACCAAAAGCGCTTGTTTCAGCAGAAAAATTAAGAAAGCTAAATCCAGATATTGAGGTAGTTGCTATAAATGAAAAAATATCGGCGTCAAATGTAATTGAACTTATAAAAGATTATGACATAGTTTTAGATGGTTCTGATAATTTTTCTGCAAGGTATGCTGTGTCTGACGCTTGCGTGATTTTGGGAAAACCATATGTTTACGGAAGTGTCCTAAGATTTGAAGGTCAAGTTTCCACATTCATACCGTCAGCTGAAGGTCCATGTTATAGATGTCTTTATCCTGAACCTCCTCCGCCAGGTGTTATGCCTTCTTGCCAGGAAGCTGGAGTTTTAGGTGTTGTTCCAGGAATAATTGGGCTTCTTCAAGCAAATGAAGTTCTAAAACTTATTTTAGGGAAAGGGCAACCTCTTATCGGAAAACTCTTAGTTTTCGATGCGCTAACTACTGAGTTTTCCACCTTCAAGGTAAGAAAAAGGAAAGATTGCCCAGCATGTGGTGAGAACCCCGTGATAAAAACGCCGCAAGATATTGAAGAATGGTGCTCTATTCCATATAGGGATAATTTGTAGTGAAAACTTTTTGATTTTACTTGATTTTGATTTGTCACTCGCGTTAGCGTGATATCAATTGCCTTGCAAAATTTTTAGTTAATTTGTTTGTTTTTTTATTTTTGAACTTTGTATATTTTATCTTGTGTTTGAGATAGAATTTGTTAAAGAGTAGAAATTTTGGAAATGGGGTGAAAGCGATGTTGTATAAGATGGGAAAATCTTCTTGCGGGGTTGGTTTTGTCGCGAGTATCAAAGGAGAAAAATCAAATCGAATACTGAAAATAGGATTAGAATCTGTAAGGAACCTCATTCATCGGGGAGCAGTATCTGCTGACGGTAAAACAGGAGATGGAGCAGGAATAATGACTCAGATTCCTCTGAGAATTGTCAAAAAAGAGTCTGAAAAAAGAGGAATAAATTTGGATCCTGAAAAAGTAGCAATAGGTGTTTTCTTTCTGCCAAACTCCAAAGAAGATCAACAATTCATTTTTGATATAACAGAAAGTTTTGCAAAAGAACTTGGTTTTTCTCCGCTTTTTTGGAGAGAAGTTCCGCAAGATGAAAACGCTCTCGGTGAAATAGCAAAATCATCAAAACCTCAGATAAAGCACCTTTACATAGGGTACGATGGGAATTGGAAAGAAGCAGAAAGAAAACTTTATATTCTGAGGAAATTTGTAGAAAAGAAAGCATCGGAAAGAAAAATTTCTCTTTATATACCATCTCTCTCAACAAAAAAAATTGTTTATAAAGGACTTTTTGTTGCAACACAAATAGATAAATTTTATCTTGATTTGCAAGATCCAGACTATGAGACAGCTATATGCATGTTTCACCAAAGGTATAGCACAAATACGCATCCACACTGGTTTATTGCCCAGCCTTTCGGGTTTCTCGCGCATAACGGAGAAATAAATACCTTGTTAGGGAATATAAATTGGACACGAGCTCGGGAAAAAAGTTTATCTACAAAAGTTTGGAGCAAAGATGAGCTTGAAATTATAAGACCAATTGTGTGGGAAGGTGGAAGCGACTCATCTATGTTAGATAACATGTTAGAATTTCTTTACTTTTCAGGAAGAGAGCTACCAGAAGCTATGGCTACAATTATACCGGAACCGTATGAAGTTATCCCAAATATGCCGGATGATATCAAAGCGTTCTTTGAGTATTATGACTACTTTACTGAACCTTGGGACGGTCCAGCTGCGATAACTTTTTCTGACGGAGTGGGTGTGGGAGCGTGCCTTGATAGAAACGGTTTGAGACCAGCGAGAGTGGGAATAACAAAAGATGGATTAGTTATCGTTTCATCTGAAATAGGAGTAGCAAGACAAATCCCTCTTGAAGAATTTGAAGAAATAGATAGGCTTGGTCCTGGAAAAATGTTATACATAGATACACAAGAGGGAAAACTTTATAGAGATCATGAAATAAAGGGAAAGATTGCCAGAGCAAAACCATATTCGGTGTGGATAAGGAAATCAAAAAAAATCACGACTGAAATTACAAAAGATGAATTTTCTTCAATAGATGAAAAGGAACTTTTAAGATTGCAAAAGGCTTTTGGATACACAGAAGAAGATATAGAACGTTTCTTCAAAGAAATGGCATTTTTGGGTAAGGAAGCGACTTACTCTATGGGAGATGATACTCCTTTTGCCTTTATGTCACAAGTCCCGAGAAATATTTTCTCTTACTTCAAGCAGAGATTTGCACAAGTTACAAATCCACCAATAGACCCATATAGGGAATACATAGTTATGTCTTTATCAACTACAATAGGGGAGAAAGGAGATATAACTTATGACGATGAAAAGCATGCTGATGTTATAAGGTTAGATAGCCCTATCATAACAGAGGAGGTTTTGGAACAACTGAAAAAGGATTTGCCTTTCAGAATTTTTGAGACAGTTTTCGATCTGAACCAAAAATCATCACTCAGAGAAAGAATTTATGGTATAGCCTATGAGGTAGCCGATGCGGTTGAAAAAGATGGAGTAAAGCTTATAATACTCTCTGATAGAAATTCTGGAAAAGACGGGAAAGTCTTTATTCCGTCATTGATGGTTGTTGGGGCAGTTCATCAAGAACTTGTAAGAAGGGGTTTAAGACTAAAAGCTTCTATTATAGTTGATAGCGGAGAACCGAGGGAAGAACATCATTTTGCTTGCCTTTTGGGATACGGTGCAGATGCAATTTTACCTTGGCTTGCATTTTTGACAGCATATCACATCAAAGAAGAACACAGAGGAAAAGCTCAGGAAATTCAAGATAGATTAAAGCTCGTCAAAAACTATAAATCTGCGGTTGAGAAAGGTATAAAAAAGATAATGGCAAAAATGGGAATCTCTCACATTTCAAGTTATAGGGGAGCTCAAATATTTGAAATAATTGGACTGAAAGATGAGATTGTTGATTTCTGCTTCACTGGAACTCCAAACTGGTTCGGTCAAGACGGCGTAGGATATGAAGAGATTGCAGAGGACTATATTGAATTTTATAGATGGGCAGAAGATCCTTCTCCTTTGCTTCCAAATCTTGGATTTTTCAAGTTCATAAGAGGGAAAGAGTATCATGAGAAAAATCCGTTTGTTTTCAGACCTTTACACAAATTCACAGAAACAGGGAACAGGGAATTTTACAAGGAGTTTACAACACAGGTTCAATCAAGACCACCAGTAAAAATAAGAGACCTTTTTGATATAAAACCTCTGGGAGACCCTATACCGGTAGATGAGGTAGAGCCGGTAGAGAGTATAATAAAAAGATTTTATGTTTCTTCTATGTCTTTTGGTGCTTTATCACCTGAGGCTCACGAAACACTTGCAATAGGAGTAAACAGAATCGGAGCAAATATGGGAAGCGGTGAGGGAGGAGAGGATCCAAGAAGGTTTGAACCTTACGAGAACGGAGACCTGGCTTCAAGCACTATGAAGCAAATTGCATCCGGTAGATTCGGTGTTACAACCGAGTACGCAGTAAATTGTAGAGAACTTGAAATAAAAATTGCTCAAGGTGCAAAACCGGGAGAAGGTGGACAGCTTCCGGGGACAAAAGTTACGGAAGAGATAGCAAGAGTAAGAAGATCTGTTCCGGGTATAACTCTTATATCACCACCGCCACACCATGATATTTATTCGATAGAAGATTTGGCACAGCTTATATATGATCTGAAAAAAGTTAATCCGCAGGCCCGCGTATCCGTTAAACTTGTTTCAGAAGCTGGGGTAGGAATAATAGCAGCAGGTGTTGCGAAGGCTTATTCAGATACAATTCAAATATCTGGGCATGATGGAGGAACAGGAGCATCTCCCGCAAGCTCAATCAAAAATGCTGGGATATCATGGGAGCTCGGACTTATTGAAACTCAAGCTATACTTATCTGGAATGATTTGAGGGAACGAGTCCGTTTGAGAGTAGATGGTGGAATACTCAACGGATGGGATGTTGTCAAGGCAGCAATTTTAGGAGCAGGGGAGTATGGGTTTGGTAGTTCGGCTATGGTAGCTATTGGATGTATTATGGCAAGGCAATGCCACCTCAATACATGTCCTGTTGGTATAGCAAGTCAAAAGGAAGAATTAAGAAGAAAGTTCCCAGGTTTTCCAGAAAGGATAGAGAGATATTTCATAGCTGTCGCGGAGGAAGTCAGAGAAATTTTAGCATCACTTGGTGCTCGCTCCTTAAATGATATAATAGGTAGGATTGACCTTATAAAGCCTAAAAATATTCAACTTCAAAAAACTAAAAAAGAGGTAAATATATCATACCTGAAAAAGTTGTTTTTGAACATAGCAGAAGGAGGTGAAAACCCTTTCGTATATGACCTCCCAGATAAATCAGATTCAGAAATTGACTCTGTGCTCGATAAAAAAATATTGGAAATTATATCTCAAAAATCAATTTCAAATAGATTACCAAAGAATGATAGACCTGAAACGGAGGAAGAAGATTTGAATGGGAGAATAGTCAAAGATGCGTGGGAAAAATTAGAAAAGGGAAAGAAGGTAAGTTTGAGGTACAAAATAAATAACTCGCACAGGTCAGTTGGAGCAACGCTTGCAGGTTTAATAGCGAAAAAATGGGGCGATGGGATATCTCTCAAACCCGGGCTCAAGCCAAGAACAGTTGAGATAGAGTTTGAAGGAGTTGCAGGTCAAAGCTTCGGAGCGTTCCTCACAAAAGGTATGAGATTTGTATTGAGGGGAGTAGCTAACGATTATTTCGGAAAAGCTCTTTCAGGTGGAGAAATAATTGTAATACCTCCGGTAGAGAATTCTGTGGCAATTGGGAATGTTTGTATATACGGAGGAACTTCTGGATATCTTTTTGTCAAGGGAAGAGCAGGGGAAAGATTTGCAGTAAGAAATTCGGGAGTTTTCGCGGTAATTGAGGGAGCAGGAGATCACTGTATGGAATATATGACAGGAGGAATATGCGTCGTTGCAGGTCCTGTCGGTAAAAATCTCGGAGCAGGTATGACAGGAGGAATAGGATTTGTTATGTGGTCCGATCTACTCCCAAAACTCATAAACGCTGAATGGATTTTCTTGAAGAATATTGACGAAGAGGAGGAATTCAAAGTTTTAGAAAGACTTATTTATCTTCATGCTATTCAAACCGCTTCAGATAAACCAAAGGAACTTCTTTCTCAAATAGATATGCTTCGTGTAGTTGTTCCGAAAGAATTTCAGAAGTATAAATCAAGTTTCCTCAAAGAGGCAATTTTGAAAATTGAGAAAGATTTCGCTGATTTCCTTCCTCAATCTGTAAAAGGAATATCAGCAACGCAAAACCAATGAATATAATTTATCAATATCAAAAGAAGAAATGTTAGCTAAACTTTTCGGGAAAGTATTCTTCTGAGTTCAATTACTGAATCTATTTATTATTTATTAATTTTAATAATAAATAAAATGAATAATAATGAAGAATGATAATAGTAATAATGAAAATGTTAATGAAATCCTAAATATGTCAAAATAGTTATTAATTTCTTTTAAATGGAGAAGAAAAAATTTGGATTTCTGTCTAATATTTTGACTTCGTTGAACTTGTTCTCCGGTTTCCTTGCGGTTCTGTTTGCTTTTGAGGGGAAAGTGCACCTTTCTTTTTATTTTGTAATTTTTGGTTTGATTTTTGATGTAGCAGATGGGAGAATAGCAAGGTCTTTGGGAATATCATCGCGGTTTGGTCTTGAGTTTGATTCTCTTGCTGACCTTGTAACTTTTGGTCTCGCTACTTCGGCTATTATTTTAAATTTGTTTTTTGGTAAATCTGAGGTGGGAAAAATTTTTTCGTTCCTACCTACATTAGCCGTTGCTATAAGACTTGCAAGATTTAATGTAAATTCTGATGCTAAACCAAAAGAATATTTTGAAGGTTTAAGTTCTCCTATGGGAGCATTTTTGATCATCTCTGTTATTAATCTTCTTTCAGATTATGAAAGAACTCTGTTGATTGAAATTTTGGCTTTTGCAGCTGTTATCTTCGTATCTGCATTACAGGTTAGCACCTTAAAGTTCAGGTCATATAAGGAGCTGAAAATAAAAGGCAATATATATTACTTTTTATTTATTCCGCCTTTCCTCTTATGGTTGATCATTTTCAAGCAGAAGGTTTTCTTCATAATTGTTGTTTTTACGACATTTATATACATTTTTTATAATATTATTTTTGAGAATATATATTATGGAAAAAATCTACATATTCGACACAACTTTAAGGGACGGAGAGCAGGCGCCGGGCTTTTCCATGACGATAGACGAGAAGGTCAAAATGGCTCTGGCGTTGGAAAGGCTCGGAGTTGATATAATAGAAGCCGGCTTCCCTATAACATCGGAAGGAGACTTTCAGGCTGTTAGAGAAATTTCACAAGCACTTGAAAAGCCTGTAGTTTGTGCTCTTGCAAGGTGTGAGGAGCAGGATATAGAAAGAGCAGCAGAAGCATTAGCTCCTGCAAAAAGAAAAAGAATTCATGTTTTTATCGCAACAAGTGAAATTCATATGAAATATAAATTGAGACTTTCTGAGGAGGAAGTTCTTGAAAAAGCTGTAAAAGCTGTAAAGCTTGCAAAAAAGTATGCAGATGAGGTTGAATTTTCCGCAGAAGACGCTACAAGATCAGACCCAGATTTCCTTATAAAAATATTCTCAGAAGTTGTAAAAGTCGGAGCAGATGTAATAAATGTCCCAGATACCGTTGGATATACTTTGCCTTTTGAATTCTTTGAACTTATTAAGAGGTTGAAAGAAGCTATATCACAGGTTGGAAACCCAATAATTTCCGTCCACTGTCATAATGACCTTGGTCTTGCAACTGCTAACACCCTTGCTGGGATTTTAGGGGGGGCAAGGCAGTGTGAAGTTGCACTCAACGGTATAGGAGAGAGAGCAGGGAACACATCGTTAGAAGAGGTCGTTATGGCTATAAGAACAAGGAAAGATTTCTTTTCAAAATTTTATACAACTATAAATACGAAGGAGATTTACCCAGCATCTCGACTTCTCTCCAAAATAACTGGTGTTCAGGTCCCTCCGAATAAAGCTATTGTTGGGCAAAATGCTTTTGCTCACGAAGCTGGGATACACCAAGATGGGGTTTTAAAAAATCCTCTTACGTATGAAATAATGAGACCGGAAGATGTAGGCTTCCCAAGTTCGCAGATAGTCATAGGTAAGCATTCAGGGAGGCACGCTCTTGCAAAAAAACTTGCAGAGATGGGATACGAACTTTCATCAGAAGAAGTCAAAGCGGTTTATAAAAGAATAAAAGAGCTTGCAGATAAGAAAAAAAGAATATATGATGAAGATATAGAGGCAGTAGTTTTTGAGGAGGTACTAAAAACTCAAAAAGAAGATAGATATGAACTCATTTCAGCTAACTTCGCTGGTGGAACTGAATTGGTTCCAACCGCAACTGTTGTAATAAGAGATGGAGACAAGATAAGACGAGCCTTTGCATCCGGTGATGGTCCAGTTGACGCTGTGTACAAAGCTATTCAAAGTTGTCTTGCCATATCCCCAGAACTTGTTGATTATTCTGTGAAATCTATTTCGGGTGGAACTGATGCGCAAGGAGAGGTTTCCGTTGTTCTTAAAATCGGTAATGTATCTGCAAACGGAATAGGTGTAAGTACAGATATAGTTGTCGCTTCTGCAAAAGCCTTTATTTCTGCTATAAACAGAATTGAGAAGGTTTCACGCATAAAGAGAAATTTATCTTTAAGTGAATCAAGGGCTCTTTGATTCAATTCAAATTCGTAAAATTTTAGAAGGTGGGAAAAATTTTTGATAACGAAGCTGATGACAAGGAAATTATCTCTACAATAAATTACTACAAAAATAAATCTAAAACCTTCAAGAAAGTATGTGTTATAATGGGAGGCGAATCGGAGGAAAGAGAAATTTCAATAAAAACTGGTGAAGCTGTATTTTCTGCTCTTTTAAGAAGTGGGATCAATGCGGAAAAAATTGTATTTCCCATTCTTGATATAAACTATCTAAAAAATTTTGATGCAGCCTTTATATGCCTTCATGGGAAATATGGAGAAGACGGAACCGTCCAGGGTATGCTTGAAATCCTCAAAATTCCTTATACTTCTCCTGACCCCGTTGTTTCCGCCCTTTTTATGGATAAATTCATTACAAGACTTGCTTTGAGAGATTTAGTCCCTCAGCCGGTTTTCTTTGTCGCGAGTTCAGAAGACGAAGCCATAAAGATAGTAATGAATGAGATTGGTTTGCCCTGTGTTATAAAACCTAATTTCTCTGGCTCTTCGTTTGGAATTTCTATAATCAGAGAGAAAGATGAGAAAAAAATAAGAAAAGCGGTAAATGAAGCTTTCAGATTTTCAGCTTCCGTTCTAATAGAGGAATTTTTGGACGGACCTGAATTTACCATAGGACTTATTGAGAAAATTCCTCTATCTGTTATTGAAATAGTTCCGCAAGATGATGAATTCTTTTCCTTTCAAGCAAAGTATAAAGGAAACACAAATTATATAATTCCTCCTAAATCTATTGAGCCTTATACAATAGAAGAAGCTCTTAAAATCTCCAGGTATATATGCCAAAGATTTAATATCGGTGGAGCTGTAAGAGTAGATTTTAAAACTAAAAGAGGAGATAATAAACCTTACTTTCTCGAACTTAACACTATCCCAGGTATGACTGAAAGATCATTGCTCCCAAAAATTGCAAATTTCAGGGGTATATCTTTTGATGACTTAGTTTGTGCAATTTTGGGAACCGCTTCATTGAAAATATCAAAAAGATAGTTTTATTTTATTTGGAAAAATTTGTTGGGAAAATTCAGAAGGCTCTGCTGAAAAAGTAAAATAATTTTGTATGGGAGCAAAGGATTTTGAGAGACCATTTTCTATGAGGGGGCTTACAACAAAAATAAGAACTCCACATGGTTCCATGTTTGTCACGATCAACTTTCTTGAAGGTAAGATAAGGGAGGTTTTTGTTGTTGTTTCAAAACCAGGTTCTGAACTCAGGGCCTGTGCGGAAGCTTTGGGGAGGGTGGTTTCTCTTGCACTGCAAAAGGGAGTGCCAGCGGAAGACTTAGCTGAAACTTTGGAAAATATAAAAACAGAGCAAGTCTCATGGAACAAAATTGATGAAAGAAGTTTTTCAGTCTCTTCTATACCAGATGGTATCGCGAAAGCTATAAGATTTGCTCTATCTTTGAAAAATCCACCAGATCTATCTCACTTCCCATATAAGGTCGTTGATGGAAAGCAAAGTAGCTCATCTGAAATGAATTCATCTGGACCGAAGGAAGAAGTCCATACGAATCCTGAGTTCAATAATAAATTAATTTCAAATCCAAGTAAGAATAATCCTTCAAATCCAGGTAAGGGTGAAGAGATAGGAAAGGAGGCCGAAAAATTTGAAATATGTCCTGAATGCCATTCTGCCTCTCTTACGTTTCAGGAAGGGTGTTATATATGCATGAGTTGTGGATATACAAAGTGTTCGTAGAGAGAAAATTTAATCTCTTTTTTCATAGGTTCATTTTAGTTTTCTGCTCATTGATTTTTTCTTTTTTTGTTTTTCATTCTGAATCTATTGCTTCTTTTGAAATTTGGCAGAAAATTCAGATGCAAGGGAAAAACATAGGATACTCTATTGTGAGATTAAAAGGTGATTCCGTAGAAGAATTGATGAGTATGAAACTCAAAGCTATGGGACAAGAAAGGGAGGTAAAAGCTCAGCTCGTTTGGACGAAGAATCCTGATTACTCCTTTAAAAGTTTTGAATTCCAAATCAAAAGTGAAGGTGGAGGTAATACTGTTAAGGGTGAAGTGCAGGATAATAAATTTTTGTTGCATGTTGGTAGAGGAAAAAGGAGTTTCAGTATTCCGGAAAAAGTCTTTACCGGTTCTTCATTTATTTTTATAATTTCAGACGCGATAAGAAGCGGAGACAAAAACAGGTTAAGAAATTTTTCTTTACTTTATTTTGATCCATCTGTTATAAGGCTTGATACGCTTTATATTGAACCGTTTAAGAAAAACGAGGATGTTTTGGTTTTCAAAAAAACATTTGCTGGTATATCTTCTTTGATCTATTTTGACAAAAAAGGGAATTTCTTGAAAGAGGAGGGAACTATGGGGATTTCTTCAATTACTTCGTCAAGGGAAGAAATAATTTCTTCTCCGCCGGAGGATGTAGATATAATTTTTTCTACCTCTGTTGCAGTAGAAGGTAAATATCCAGATTCAGCTCAAAGGAGGAGTATAAAGAGAGCAATTTTATTCGTATGGGGTGTTGATCGTATTCCTTCATTTCCTCCAAGACAAGTGGTTTCAAAAGAAGGATATGGTTTCATTGTTCAGCTAAAAGATTCACCTCTGTTTGATAACCACAATTTGGAACTTTATACTAAACCAGAACTTTTGATAGAATCTGACAGTCCAGAAATAAAAAAATTAGCCAGAGAATTGGAGAGAAATATTGAGAGTAAGGATAATAACAATAAGAGAAGCAGGCGGATTTTTGAGAAAGGAGGGAGCAATGATGGTGTTGCGAAGGCTATTCAATATGTGTCAGATTGGGTGTTTCGTAGTTTGAAGAAAACATCTGTTTTGAGCATGCCTTCTGCTCTCCAGGTCTTTGAAACTATGAAAGGAGATTGCAACGAACACTCTATTCTTACTGTTGCTGTTTTAAGGGCTATGGGGATTCCTTCTCGGGTTGTATTTGGTCTTGTTTATGATTCTGGTTCATTCTTTTATCACGCATGGGTTGAGGCTTTTGATGGGAAAAATTGGATAGAATTTGACCCTACCTGGGGGCTCTTCCCAGCCGATATTTTGAGAATAAGAATAGGAACAGGAAATGTTTCAGATTGGGTGAAAGTATTAGAATATGTCGGGAAAATAAAGATAAAGTTTATTGATTGGCAGTAGCAGAACAAGTGTAAGAAGATAGATCATTTTGAGGGAGGAGCAAAAAGAAGGTCTTGATGATATATATACCAGTTTTTTCTATAAATCAGAAAATCTTCGGAATTTTAGTAATGCGATAGGAATTTTATACAAATTTCTTTATATGTTAGTGGTCAATGAAGATATTGAGCAGAGAAGGAAGAAGATTTTAAACATTATCCAGGCAGATTTTCCTTTTGAGTGGAGACCTTTCAAAAAGATAGCTGAAATTGTGGGTTTGGAAGAGGAAGAGGTTATAGATTTTGTTAAAGAACACTTTGAAAAAAGAATCATAAGGCAAATATGTGCAATATTTGATACGAGGTCCCTTGGTTATAAATCTATGCTTGTTGCTGCAAAAGTAAAGAAGGAAAAAGAAGATTTTGCTGCAAGTGTAATAAATCAACATCCAGGCGTCAGTCATAATTACAGAAGGAATCACGAATTTAACTTATGGTTTACAATTGCTGTTCCTCCAAATTCAAAAATAGGACTTGAAAAAACAGTGAAAATCCTTGAGAAAATAAGTGGAGCAGATGAGATGATAATGCTTCCTACAATAAAACTTTATAAAATAGGTGTCGTTTTAGATATGACAGGAGAGGAAGATCCGGGGGGCGAAGAGAAGTATAAGTATTATACCGAGCAGGAAAGAAAAGCAAATGGAGTTTCTCCTGAAGAAATTCCAGCAATTTTAGCCCTTCAGGAAAACATTTTTCCAGAGAAGGAACCTTTTGCCCGTATTATTGAAAAGCATAATTTCTCATTTGAGGAACTCAAATCTTGGTATGAAAAGTTCAGAGCAGAAGGAAAGATAAGAAGATACGCCGCAATACTTTACCACAAAAGAGCTGGTTTCAAATATAACGTTATGGCTGTATGGGAAGTTTCAGGTCCGGATGAGTATGTAGATTCGATTGGTATGAAGTTTGCATCGGTAAGAAGTGTTAGCCACTGTTATAGAAGACCAACTTATCCCTCTTGGCCTTATTCTATATTTACGATGATTCATGCGAGAGATGAACAAGAAGCAAATTATGTCATCAGAAAAATGTCAGAAGAAACTGGAATTAAAAACTATGCTGGTTTGGTATCTACGAAAGAATATAAAAAAGTGAGATTGAGATATTTTACACCAGATTGGGAAGAGTGGGAAGAAAAATACAGGTCAGAAATCTAAAAAAAAGAAGGACAGGAACTTTTGGCGAAGATTTAGCACAAAAATATCTTCAAGAAAGAGGATATCTCATAGTTCAAAGAAGTTTCAGAACAAGATTCGGAGAAATAGATATAATAGCCATTTCTCCCGATAAAAAATATTTGTGTTTTGTTGAAGTTAAGACAAGAAGGCAAAGCTTATTTGGAAATCCAGTGGAAGCAGTAGATGAAAGAAAGGTAAGAAAAATTATCTCAGTTGCAGAAGAGTTTTTATCTTCACATCATAAAATTCAAGACATTGAAGTCAAAAGTCTCAGTGTAAGATTTGATGTCATATCAGTTGAAATTGTTTCTAATGATGTAAAGATACAGCATATTGAAAATGCCTTTTGAGAAAATAAGCAAAGCATAGGAAATCTTGTTTGGAAATTGAAAATTAAAAATGAAGAAAATCTTAATTAATTAATTAATTATTGATAATCATCAGATATAAAATTTATAATGACCTTGTTCAAAAACATCAAACTAACTTAATATGAATTGGTGGATATGAAAAAATGAATGCGAGTGTTTTTATAAGTTTTTTTTATAAGTTTTTATAAAACCAAAAGATAGTATATTATTTGAGAG
>Ga0197142_1003267_pt1 | contig 13690 bp, 9 predicted proteins | sample GBS60_MetaG_FD_148614 | JGI IMG/M metagenome (GOLD analysis project Ga0197142, IMG submission 148614) | Sediment microbial communities from Great Boiling Springs, Gerlach, Nevada, United States - GBS 60_MetaG | ecosystem: Environmental > Aquatic > Thermal springs > Hot (42-90C) > Sediment... | reverse complement strand
CTGAGATTCAAGAAAATCGGTCAACACTGCGTGATATTCCGCTGCTCGTTCGAGCATCGGTAGATGGCCGCATTGCTCAATCCAAACCAGACGGCAGTTTGGAATACGCGCAGCCGCAACCGGAGCACCTGGTGGTGGCATAATCTGATCGTGACGACAAGCTACAATCAGACTCGGCGCCCGTACCGCTGCCAGCGCTGCGCTGATGGTTGGGCTACCGGCGCCACGTGCTGTCTCTAAAGCTGTTCGCTGCTCCATCGCCAGAAAATCAGCAAAGGTCTCGCGCAAGACACTATGATCGGCCGGTAGGCGGTAGAAAAAGCGACGCCCCACCAGATGCATGATTGGCTGTACATCGAGCATCCAGGGCCGCCGCAGTGCAAGCCATAGCGCCATGAGGTGATGGATCGAAGCTACTACCCGCCGTTCTCGCTCATCGCGAAAGGTGCTAAAACTGGTTAAAATCAGGTGTGAGACCCGTTCGGGGTAGCGCGCAGCCACGTGTACTGCTACCGCAGCACATAGCGAATGACCGTTAATTGCGAACCGATCTATCCCCAGCGCATCAGCAAATGCGATGACCCAATCAGCCAGTCGTTCAAGCGATAACCGACCACTGAGCGGTGGTGATGAGCCAAAGCCGGGTAGGTCGGGAGCAATAAGCATATAACGGTCGGCTAAATCGTGCATGGTGTAGCGCCAGAGGCGGGATGATCCACCCCAACCATGAAGCAAAATCAGTGGCGTGCCCTGGCCGGTGCGCCGAAAAGACGTGCGTAGCCCGGTAACGGCAGTTTCAGTCGCAGATGCAGTAGGTGCGGTCATAGGAATATTTGCACGACGGATGTACAGTTGAAAACGACCGCAAGTGCGTCGAGCAGCTTACGGTGACATACAAACTGAGCACCATTTGAGTAAGCTAAACACTAACACTTCACTATACATGATACCATATTGTCGTTGAGACGCAGTATGAAAGTGAGAATAGGACTTTTCATCGACTTCGTACTGCTTAAAGCCTATCCGAAATATTCTGTTGAGAAGAAGATCGGTCGGGGCGCCGCAGTGCTACGCCCGTTCATCCATTGATGGGTTTTCTCCGTTGAACTGTGAGACCATTCTTCGGATAGGCACTAAGTTGAAATGGAGTTTCCAGAGACTTTGCCGGATCGCGAACGGACGGGAAGACAGGAGGGAGAACCTTCGTCGGTATGTCACCCGGGTGCGGGGCTAGGTGCGCGGGCCTAAGTGCGCGGGCTGGGTGCGGGGCCTGGGCGCGCGGGCCTCTGGCCCGCATAGTCAGTGTCCCACCTGGAATCATCGCTCGGCGTTCCTATAGAGTAGAGAGGGAGGAAGAGCCTCTACGGCATATCCTGTCGCAGAGGCAGATCGGTCGGGACGCAGCGCTGCTACGCCCGTCCATTCCTGTGCGGAGCTGGGTGCGCGGGCCTCTGGCCCGCATAGTCAGTGTCCCACCTGGAATCATCGCTCGGCGTTCCTATAGAGTAGAGAGGGAGGAAGAGCCTCTACGGCATATCCTGTCGCAGAGACAGATCGGTCGAGACGCAGCGCTGCTACGCCCGTCCATTCCTGTGCGGAGCTGGGTGCGCGGGCCTCTGGCCCGCATAGTCAGTGTCCCACCTGGAATCATCGCTCGGCGTTCCTACAGATCACCTTTCGTTCAATCTCTCGTCCGCACTGCGGTAAACTGGCCTCTCTATAATACAATGTGAAATACAACCGATACCGTTCTACCTAATCAGGGCCTGTACGCCCAACTCAGACGCCTAAAGAGGTTTTCCATGCTCAATCTCACTACTATCCGAGCTGTGCTGTTTGATATGGACGGTGTGCTCTATCGAGGACAGACACCGCTACCGGGTGTTGCCGATTTGTTCAGCTTTCTCTCTGAACACCACATCCCGTTCGCCTGTATTACCAACAATGCCTCAATGACACCTCAGCAGTATGCAGCTAAACTCGCCAGGATGGGAATTGAGTTAGCGGCCAATCGGGTTATCACTTCGGCCCTGGCGACGGCACACTATCTTCGTGACCATTATCCACCTGGCACCCGCATCTTCGTGGTTGGTATGCAAGGGTTACGTGAAGCGCTGTTTAGCGATGGGTATTTTGTTGAAGATGAACAATCGCCAGAACTGGTCGTGCAGGGAGCTGATTTCACCCTTACTTACGAGCGGCTGAAGCAAGCGACGTTGCATATCCGACGTGGCGCACGGTTTGTTTCGACCAACCCTGACCGCACGTTTCCCAGTGAAGAAGGGTTGATCCCTGGCGCCGGCGCTATTGCCGCAGCGCTGAGTGCTGCTACCGACGTTACACCACTGGTGATCGGAAAACCGGCCCCAACGATGTTTCTGATTGGCGCTGCGGTGCTCGGTGCAGACCCTCAGCAGACGCTTGTCGTTGGTGATCGCCTTGATACCGATATTGCCGGTGCTAATGCCGCCGGTATGCCGTCGGTACTCGTGTTGACCGGCGTCAGTACTCTCACCGAAGCCAACACCAGTTCGATCCGCCCTGATTTGGTTGTAGCCGATCTTCCAGAACTGTTAACCCGCTGGCAGGCGAGTCTGAAGACGATGTAACGGCGAGAACGTGTCTTGAACATGCGCTTGTAATCTGGGAGCACGATGAGAATGTATCGCCCGGCACGTTAGCCCACTGTTACGGGCGGGTACCTTGACCCGCCCCCATTGCCCCTTTATCGTCGACCGGGAGTATTCAGACACACGCTTATGGTTTTACCACCACACGCACGCGATACCCTTCACCAAAGTTTGCCCAGCCGATATTCAGGATACGCAGGTAGTAGGTACCACTACGCGAAGGCCGAAACGCGATCCGTGAATTAGGATCCGTATTATCATCACCGGCAATGAACGCTCCAGCTCCATCGAACACACCTACAATGGTCTCAACACCTGGATCGAGATCAAATGTCTCTATCAGATAGGTCTGGTCAGCTTGCATTGTAATGACCAGCCAGTCCTCGTCAAAACCGATAAAGTTATGCTGCTGTGTCTCGCCGATTGCAATGGGTCGGGCTTGTTGCCGGTTGTTATCCGGTTCAAATGGATCGGGCTGTGGAGGCGGAACACGTTCAAGCGTCAACCGATAAGAGAGACCACCCACTGGGAGGTTGAAAGCCTGTATCTGTAGAGAGAGAGTGCCAGTCGTCTCTGCTACATATGCTATATGGCCCAGCAAACCAGGTTCAGAGCCAAATATCTCACTGGTGGGGAGCATATTCCCAGCGTCGTCGAACAACCAGAGAAAGAGCTCGGTCTCAGTCTCAGCATTTACGGCAATGGCGCGGAAGAGATAGGCTTCGCCTGCCTGTACCTCTACCAAAGCGTTATCGACATCCAGCTCAGAACGGATCGTTCGCTCTTGTTCCTCACCGGGTACTAGCAAAGAAGCCTGGGCAAATTCATCATCCGGCTCAAATTTATCAATGGCAACGGCTGGCGCCGCCTGTAGGCGTACACGGTAGCCTGTATCGTTACTAGTGATACGGGCGGCTCGAATATTGAGATAGACTGTTGCCTCAACGTCTGCCAAATAATTCAGTTCACGGTTGAGACTATCGAGATAACTACCGGTCGTCAGAATGTTACCGGCAGCATCGCGCAAATCCATTTCCAGATCAACTCCTAGGCCCACAGCGGAGAGGTTGATGCGATAAGCAGTCCCAGGGCGTACACTAAATACCAGCCAGTCGCTATCATCTGGATCGCTGATAGTATGTTCCTGCTCTTCATCAACCCTAAGTGGACGAGCGATGTTTGGATTGTCGTCTGGCTCGAAGGCATCAGGCGGTGCAGGGGTAAAGAGGGAGACTGCCAACCGATAACGCAGATCAAGTTGCTGCGCGGTATAGGTTGCCAAACGTAAGTACAACGTCTCTTCCCGATCACTCCGATAAACAATCGCCGATGCTCGTCCGCCATCGGCATCATCGTTGAACGCCAGTTCGCTTCCATCTTCATCGTGGAGGGATAGCGTTGTATCAGCCTGATCGTCAAGATCAAAAGTGCGGAAGAGATACGTCTGACCGGGCTGCGTGCGGAAGCGAACCCAGTCTACGTCATCACTATAGGTAAAGCTCCGATCCTGTACGACATCGAGCTGTAAAGGTTTGGCCTGGTCTATCGTATTATCGGGCTCAAAAGCATCGGGGGGAGGTAAGGCCAGCTTGCGTAACAGCAGCACACAACTGTCAGCAGTGACACCTGAACGAAATGCCTCCACGCGCACATATAGCGTTGTCGATACATCCGGCACGAAGATAATGCGTGATGCCGAACCGTCTGCGTCATCGTTATATGCTGCCTCTTCACCAGTAGGCCAGAAGAGGGTGATGGTCGTATCCAGACCTTCAGCTAGATCGGTGGTAAGCACTTCATACGCCTGTCCGGCCTGTAACTCTATCCGAAACCATGCCACTTCTCCTGCGCTCAGTTGGAGGTTTTGTGGTGTATCAAGCGCAAGCAAAGGCGCGGTTGCAATCACTTCTGTGTTAAACATACTGGGTGGTTGTCCTTGATCGGGATCACTTAGCGGTCGTGGGGTGACTGTCGGAGGTGGTAGTGTCGGTGGTGGCGGTGCGGGGGGAGGTGGTACAGTTAGCGTAGGTGTGGGCATACTAACCGGCGTAGCACAACCGGTCAGGAGGAAACAGAGGAGTAAAGAAATTATGAAGCGCATACCGCCTCCCTTAGTCTGAATGAGGTTTATGCGTAGGTCATTGTAGCATGCACAAGAACATAACCGCCTGTTCCGGGGATGACTTCTCTTGCCGACGAAAGACCGAGAAAAAATTACCACGCTGGCACAAATGAGATTGATCACCCGTCAGTTCGACGCGGTGGGAAAGCGCGGGCATAGCCGTCAGTGCGATTACGTCATCGACAAAATCGCGTCCACGCTGACCAATGGCCTCTCACAACCGACACAGTTACAGGCCACTCCACAACAGACACTGATATTCACTTTCAGGCAATCCATTCCCCGAGTATGTTTGAGCTATCACGCACTCGTTCACAGAAATGGCAGGGACTGATTAGCCAGCCCCTGCCATCAACAACTCTGCTGCTACTGTTCGCAGTAGAGCATTGTGGCTCGCCCCACACCGCCCGAGAACTACCGGGTCAATTTACGGTAAACAATCCGGTGCGGATGATCGGCTTCAGCGCCTTTCCGCCGCCGATAATCGGCTACATATTCAGAATAGGTACCAGGAAACCAGACCACCTGGCTATTGCCCTCGAAAGCCAGAATATGCGTAGCAACCCGATCGAGAAACCAGCGGTCGTGAGAAATGATCAGCGCACAACCGGCAAAGTTCTCCAGACCCTCTTCAAGTGCGCGCAACGTATGAACATCGAGATCGTTGGTTGGTTCGTCAAGCAAGAGCACATTCGCCCCTGACTTGAGAATCCGCGCCAGATGAACCCGGTTTCGCTCGCCGCCAGACAGGTTTCCTACCAGCTTTTGCTGATCGCTACCACTAAAATTAAAGCGTGCGCAATAGGCGCGTGAATTCACCTGCCGACCACCGAGGGTAATCTGCTCATTCCCTTCAGAGATAGCCTCCCAGACGGTCTGCTTAGGATCAAGCACTTCCCGGCTCTGATCGACATAACCGAGCTTGACCGAGGCCCCAACCTCTAATGTGCCGCCATCGGGCTTTTCCTGACCGACAATCATACGGAAGAGCGTTGTTTTACCGGCGCCGTTCGGCCCGACGATGCCAACAATGGCACCCGGCGGAACATCGAAACTCAGATTTTCGTAGAGCAACTTGTCGCCGTAGGCCTTCGTCACATTGGTTGCCCGAATAACCAGGTCACCGAGCCGAGGACCGGGTGGAATATAGATTTCGAGTTCACGTTCACGTTGATCCTGACTCTCGCTGAGTAACCGTTCGTAAGCTGCGATCCGGGCTTTTGACTTCGCTTGACGCCCCTTCGGCGCCATATTGATCCACTCCAACTCGCGCTGGAGTGCCTTTTGTCGCTGTGACTCGGCCTTCTCGCTCTCGGCTAATTTTTGTCGTTTCTGTTCGAGCCAACTCGAATAGTTTCCGCGCCAGGGAATCCCATGGCCACGTTCCAGTTCCAGAATCCAACCGGCAACGTTGTTGAGAAAGTGGCGATCATGGGTCACTGCGATAACCGTTCCTTTGTACTCTTGTAAATGACGTTCAAGCCATGCAACCGACTCAGCATCGAGATGGTTGGTCGGCTCATCAAGCAAGAGAATGTCGGGTTGCTGCAACAGCAACCGACAGAGTGCTACCCGTCGTCGCTCACCACCTGACAATACCGCTATCGGAGTGTCAGCAGGTGGGCAGCGCAACGCATCCATCGCCAATTCCAGCCTACTATCGAGATTCCAGCCGTCAACGTGATCGATTTTATCTTGAAGTTCAGCCTGCTCGGCAATCAGCGCATCGTAATCAGCGTTTGGATCGTTAAACAGCTCGGTAATCTCATCGTAGCGACGGAGTAAAGCGACCGTTTCGGCAACCCCCTCCTCAACAACTTCACGCACCGTCTTGCTGTTATCGAGATATGGCTCCTGTTCGAGCAAACCGACAGTGTAGCCGGGTGAACGAGTAATCTCACCAGTGTAGTCCTGATCAACACCGGCCATGATGCGTAACAATGTGCTTTTGCCCGAACCGTTGACGCCGATCACGCCAATCTTGGCACCGTAAAAAAACGACAGACTGATGTCTTTAAGAATCTCACGATTGGGCGGCACAACTTTGCCTACCCGGTACATCGAGAAGATAATTTTTTGTGTATCGGTCATAGAGCGACTCCTTGCGCGTTCTTCATCCAGCTTCTAGTGTAGCATATACCCAACGGTCGTAAAAACTCGACAACAACATTCGCTATTTGTGGTATAATACTCAGCGAGGTGCCGGGTTGTGTAATGGTAGCACCACGGACTTTGGATCCGTTTGTCCAGGTTCGAATCCTGGCCCGGCAGCCAATTTCTTGTTCTGCCATCAGGCAATGAAACGGTTGAACTCACACAATCTTTCTTCAACCGGGATCGGTCAGCGACGCTAAGCTGACAAATGAACAGGTGCGCAGTGAGCATGCTCGCTGCGCGTTTCTATTCAAGAAAGAAATACCGAACTATGGATGGTCGCCTGCTCATTTTTACCGGTAACGCTAATCCGGCGCTAGCGCAAGAGATTGCCCGCAATCTGCGTATCAATCTGGGGCGGGCATTAGTCGGTACCTTCAAGAACGGCGAGACGAGAGTCAAAATTCACGATAATGTGCGCGGCTGTGATGTGTTTGTGATCCAGCCTACCTGCACACCGGTCGATCACAACTTGATGGAACTGCTCCTTATGATCGACGCCTTCCGTCGGGCATCGGCAGCTCGCGTCACGGCCGTCATTCCCTACTACGGGTATGCCAAGCAAGAGAAAAAGACGTCAGGACGCGAACCCATTTCCGCCAAGCTCGTTGCCAACCTAATCCGCACTGCTGGCGCCGACCGGGTGCTCACGATGGATTTGCACGCACCGGCAATCGAAGGGTTCTTCGATATTCCGGTTGATCATCTCCAGGCATCACCCCTCCTGGCCGATTATATTCGCGAGCTTAATTTGCCGAACCCGGTTGTTGTTTCCCCCGATACCGGCGGTGTGAATCGCGCCAACCGCTTCCGTGAGCGGATCGGCGCCGGTCTGGCTATTATCGCTAAGCAGCGCCCCGAACCCGATACCGCCGAAGTGATTGAAATGGTCGGTGAAGTAGAAGGTAAGACAGCCATTATCATCGATGATATGATCTCAACCGGCGGAACTTTAATTGAGGCTGCCCAGACCTTGCTGGCCCGTGGCGCCCGTGCAGTGTATGCCTGTGCAACCCACGGTATCTTCGCCGACAATGCGCTGCAACTGATTGCCCAGTCCGATCTGGTTGAGACAGTGGTTACTAATACGATACCGCAACCTCCTGAAGCAAGCGCAGCACGTGTGCGCACGATTAGTGTCGCACCGCTATTCGCCGAAGCAATCATGCGGATTCACAAAGATTTGTCACTGAGCGCGCTCTTCTCCTGAACATACCGCATTGTTGCGCCCGAAGCCGTCTGAACGTCGGGCGCATACCCACAATGATGCGCGCCTCTCTGCTGTGCGGAAAGGAGGATGATTCGCTTGGAAGACCCTAACCCTAGTTCGCTGGTGATTGGGATTGCTCTGTGTCTGATTGCGCTCGGTATTATCTCGGCCGCCGATACGGCTTTGATCACCGTGAGTCGACCTCGCCTGAGCACGCTTCTCGCCTCAGCAGGTCTCGGTAGTCGTAGATTTTCTGCCCATTTCCTCGATGAACCGCACCGGATCAAGTCGGCTATTATCTTTCTCAACGCTGCACTGACGATAACGGTTACCGCGCTGACGATACAGCTCACTGCTGCCTACGGTATGCTCGTGATCAGCGGTAGTCTGATCGGGTTACTGTTCGCAATTTTGATCCTGAGCGAAGTGGTTGCGAAAGCACTGGCACGTCGTAGTCCTGACACGACCATTTTACTTCTGGCGCGACCATTAGTAGCTATTGCAACCCTCTTATGGCCACTGATGGCGATCATTAATCTCATCACCCGTCCGCTCTTTACCTTCCTGAGCGGGCGACCAGCTCCACCTACGCCCCTGGTGACCGAAGAGGAGTTGCGGCTGATGATGAGTGCTGGTGAAGAAGCAGGATGGATCGAACACGAAGAGCGCGAGATGATTGAAGGGGTGATGGATTTTGGTGATACGCTCGTGCGCGAGATCATGATCCCGCGCGTTGATGTTGTTGCCCTAGAGGTCAATAGCTCCCTTGATCGCGCACTTGATGTCGCCATCACCCGCGGTCATTCGCGCATTCCGGTGTATGAAGAGACTATTGATAACGTGATCGGTATTCTCTACGCCAAGGACCTCATTCCCGTACTGCGTGATGGGAAGCGCGATGCCCCACTACGCGATCTCCTACGCCCGGCACACTTCGTACCGGCGACGATGAAGGTATCTACGCTGTTAGAAGATTTGCAGCGTCGGCGGGTACACATGGCAATTGTGGTTGATGAGTATGGTGGCACGGCTGGCATCGTCACCCTCGAAGACTTGATCGAGCAGATTGTGGGTGAAATTCGTGACGAGTATGACACCGAAGAACCATCTATTGTCGAGGTTGGGCCGCACGAATTGATTGTTGATGCCCGCGTGACTATTGATGACGTAGCCGACATGTTGGAAGTCGAATTTCCAGAAACGACCGCTGACCGGATTGGCGGGTTGGTCTACGAGCAATTGGGTCGCATTCCACGAGTCGGCGATCAAGTCATCTGTGGCGATGTCACCATTACTGTGTTATCAATAAAAGGTATTCGTGCTGAACGGTTACACATTGTGCGGCAAATGCCGGCTGAAGTGGCAGCGGCAACACCGGCTGACGCCGAGAAACCTCTGTTGCCGCTCCCCAAGGAAGCGCATGGATCCAGTGGCCCTTGATCGTTTAATTACAGCAGCTTTGCAGGCCCGACAGCGTGCGTATGCCCCATACTCGCAATTTGCCGTTGGTGCAGCCGTGCTAACCGCCGACGGCCAGATGTTTACCGGCGCTAATATTGAGAACGCATCCTATCCGCTGACAATCTGTGCCGAACGAGTGGCGCTCTTCTGCGCCTACATGGCTACAGTAGAACCGGTCATCGCGCTGGCGGTAGTGACCCCAACCCCGACTGTAGCCAGCCCCTGTGGTGCTTGTCGCCAAGTTATCTTTGAGCTGGCGCCACAGGCGCAGATTGTGTTGCTAAACCACGATGGTGGTGAGCGGCGGCTGACGACACCGCAGGAATTGTTACCCTTCGGGTTTGGGCCAGATCAACTGAGGAACGGTTAGGTTTCACCCCAAATCTACTCGCGACGTGGCTTACTACTGTCCGGAGGCGTATCTGGCATTGGTAGCAAGGGGGCAACCGGTGCTACCAGCCTATCAACGATAGCGCCGAGGCGGGTAAACTGGGGGCCCAGTTCAGTTTCGGCCAGAGGTATCTTCACCGGTACATCTAGCTCAACCGGAATAGAGGTAACTAACTTGACATTCATATTCAGATCAACCGGTAATTCCAGCCCTGCCGGCAACACAATAGACACACTGGCATTGAGATTACCACCACCACCAGGAAAGGCAATCTGTGCAGGAGCCTGAAGCGCAACCGGTTCGGTGAGTGTCACCACGTTACGCTCGGTCATGATAGTATCACCGTTAATTGGTACATCAAGCTCAATCGGTAGACGGGTACTTAACGGTACGGTATACACAATCGTCGCCCCTTCGAGTTTATCAACCACATCTTGCAACTCGGCGAGATTGTTAGCTGCAAAGACCGGCAAACTCGCAGAGAGTTGGGCGACCTGCTGTTGATACATCACCAGAATACCGACCACAATGCCGAGCACAACCAGTAGCACCGCATTCATGATGAAAGATGTCCAGATCATCGCCTTATAGAGGGGGGCGATCCGCGCATAGCGCTTCGGGGGGCGAGTAGTGGTTTCGCTGCTCATGGAACCTCCTGCAACTACGGTTGTTTGGAATAATACCACGCTTGTTCGTAGATGCAAGAGTTGCACAATGGGGATTTTCGCGTATAATGGAATTGTGCCGCGAACGGCAGATACTTGCGGAACCCCGCCAGGACCGAAAGGTAGCAACGGTACGCGAGTTCCTCTGGGTGTTCGCGGCGCACTTGTTTAGGCTCGATCATCGGCTACCAGCGCAGCAGCTAGATCGGCCAGCAAGGGTGTTCCCCCCATCCGCAGCAGAATCGGTACCGCTATTTCGAGCGAACGGAATATCTCCTCGCGGCCAATAGCGGCCTGCTGTAACGTGGCTGCAAACTGGGCCAGGGTCATCGGATCGGCAGGATCTCGCGCTGCGACTATTGCCAGCCCGGCCCGTACTCGTTCGTTGCGACGGCGAATCCGGCGGGTAATGACATCTGCTACCGCAAGTTGGCCTTGCCCGGCTAATGCCACCACCAGAGCAGCCCGATACCGACTCCGCGCCTCGCCACTCAGTAACTCATCGGCGAGCTGATCGGCCAGGATCACATCAGCCGTCGCCAGTAACGGCGCCGAGACAATCAAGGCTCGCGCCCGCTCACCGGCAAGCTCAATCTCACGGATCAATGCAACCGCTTCAGATACCTTACCGGCCCGCATCTGCGCAATCGCCAGATCGGCCCTAGTTCGTGCTCGTTGATCGGGGGCAACGATGGCCGCTGCCTGGTCATTGGCTGCTTGCCAATCACCGGCAGCCGCCAATAAACGCGCAATCTCATCACGCGCCCAATCTCGCTCATCATCGTCGGTTATTTCGGCAAGCACCGCCTGAGCGCCAACATAATCATGAGCCTGGGCGCACGCAACGGCTACTCGCGACAAAGCTCTTTCCAGTTCTTCGCCGCTTAACTGGCGGGCAATCGTCAATGCCCGTTCTCGCCGCCCAATCGCAGCATGCGCTGCGGCCAGTGCAGCTAGAAGAATCGGTCGGTCTTCACCCTGAAGCGCATCAATCTCTCGTGTTGCTCGCTCGGTTGCCAGGTTTGCAACCAGACCTTGTAGCAAGACTCGCAACTCAAGCAGCGTCGTCACGCGCAATTCGCGGCTGGTAATCCGCTCGGCAGCCGCCAGGGCGTCGCCATCCTTGTCGGCCAGGGCAAAGACCCTTGCCAGTCGGGCCAAACCACGATCGCGCTGATGAGTACTTGGCAGCGCCATAATCCGCTGCAACGCCGCATCTTCGTTATGTGTAGCCAGATCGCAGGCCAACTCGATTTCTGCCCAGGCCCGCGCCGTCTCTACTGTTAGCTCTTCAAGTAACATCTGAGCACGGGGATCGGCGATCCGCGCTAGCGCCACTGCAACCTCAGCCTGGGCCCAAGCTGCACGATGTTCATGCAGAATAGCCCGTGCCAATCGCCAGGCCCGATCGTACTGACCGTTATCTAAGAAGTAACGCACGACTAGCGTTTCGACATGAGCGCGTCGTTCCAGCAAATCGATCCGCTCGGCGCAGATCAATGCTCGATCAGGATCGCCCGCCTCGATACACGCCGTTGCCAATGCTTCTATTGTCTGGTCGCGCACATCACGCCACGCCCGTGAGATCGGTTGCGCCTCGAGATCAAGCGCACGCGAGAGCAGGCGCATCGCTGCACTCCGCATATTCACGCTGTAACACGCTTCGCCGAGTTGACGCAAGACGGCCGCTTTCGGCACCCCATCCGGCAACTGTTCGACAATAGCAGTCACCCGGCGCAGACTTCCTTCACGACCGGATGTATTCACTGCCGTGAGGAACGCAGCTGTTACCAACTCACCGCTCAACTGACGGGCACGAGTGGCAAGCGTTCCGGTAACCGCAGCCATCCGCGCCAGACTCAGCGGCGACGTGAGGGCTGGATCATGCAGCATCCATCCGGCATCACGCAGCGCGCCAGCCAATCCTTCACGTAATTCTCGTTCGCGTAGCCAGCTCAACGGTTGTGCGATAGGCAAATCAGGTGTTCGGTGATTGGGCGTACACAGTACCGCATGGCGAGCCAATTGCCGACCGAGGTAGCGATTGGTGGGGTCAAGCGGATTACGCCGCAACCGTTCGGCGCACCACCGGGCCAACTCGCTGTGAGCAGCATCTACCTCATGGGGCAGATAACGCGCAAGGAAAAGGCGCAGCGCACGATGGGTATAGCGCACGAGCAAGAGAGTATCCTCATCGCTCGCCCGCCACAAATTGATATGCACCAATCCCTGTTCTTCCCAGCGGTCGAGCAGGAGTTGTGGATGCTCAGCGCTGATCTCGGCGAGCGCAACAACCGGTAATGGCTCACCAGCCGCAGCTAACAATACTGCCAAACGTCGTTCGGTTGCGTTAAGAGACTGCCACCAATACTGAAGAAGTTGATCGAGATCGGTCGGCAGATGAGTAATCTCAAGCAAGCCAAGGTGCAGCCAACGTTCGGCCCAACTGAGATAGAGCAGATTCCCCTGGGCTGCCGTCAAAATAGCTTCGCGCCATTTGGGTGGGCAATGACGCCGTTCGAGAAGACCGATCTGCGTTTGGAGGAGCGCTCGATCAGCAGTGGGTAAGATCAGGCGAGCATCTGGTTCAACCGGCAATTGGCCATGAACGAGCAAGATGACGCCCGGTGGGACATCAAACGGTAGCGGCAAGGGCAGGGGACGCAACGGTTGCTGATCGCGATCCGGTGCACTTACTAGCAGCACCAGCGGGCGGGCCGGGTCGGCAATCTCATTCAGGAGACGCTCAAAAGCAGCGGGGTCAGTCAACGCAGCCGGATCAAGCAAAGGCAGGGTTGGCCGACGGGTGGCCACAATCTGGGCATAGAAGGCCAGTGCTCCATTCCCCTCATCATCATCGGCCAGCCAGAGCGGCCATTCGGCGCGTACTGCCAACTGGCAGAGCAGAGTCGTTGCACCAGCACCGAGTGGTGCTTCAAGCGCAACGATCCCTCGCTGATCGCGCAGGGTGGCAAGTACAGCCTCATACAGCGCCGGTCGTTCAATTGCAGTACGCAAGCAGGCCTGTACCCGTTCCTGTTGCGCCCGCAGCGCTGG
>Ga0197142_1003265_pt1 | contig 13694 bp, 12 predicted proteins | sample GBS60_MetaG_FD_148614 | JGI IMG/M metagenome (GOLD analysis project Ga0197142, IMG submission 148614) | Sediment microbial communities from Great Boiling Springs, Gerlach, Nevada, United States - GBS 60_MetaG | ecosystem: Environmental > Aquatic > Thermal springs > Hot (42-90C) > Sediment... | reverse complement strand
GCTGGGATTCCGAGGAGAAGCAAGGAGTGATCAGACCCTACTCAGCCCATCTGTTGACCCCAGACTTCCGCCTCAGCCTGGCAGTGCTGGTGTTGGCAGTGCCGCTGTTTTGGCTGTCGTTTTGGGCGGGCTTGGGGGTGGGGCTATTTGGCCTGTTCTTGCTGGTGCAAACCTGTCTGATTGGGCTGGCCTTTACTCGCACGGCGCTACAGGTTTACAGCGGCTCCCAGCGCATCCGCGAGTTCCCCTACAGCGAGTGGCAGGACTGGCAGATCTTCTGGCCATCGGTGCCGATTTTATTTTTCTTCCGGGAAAGCCGGAGCATTCATTTTCTGCCCATGCTGTTCAATCCTGTCGAGCTAAGGATGTGCCTGGAAGAGCGGGTGGGCCACCTGCATGCCCGGCAGCAATCCCAGGGATCCCCTTTCCACCCATCAGGCCGATGAGCGGTTCCGGGGGTTGGGTTTGGCAAGAGGCAGGGGGATGGCGCTGGCTGCAGTGTCAACTTCTGGCGGGGTGGCCCCATGCTTTTGGCTGCCGTCAAGCTTCCCCCTATCAACCAGCCGAGCTGGCCGACCAGTTGCAACTCCCCCCAGAACGAGCTGCGTGGGGCCGGCAGGTGCATGGCTGTCGCTGGACGTGGGCGGATGAAGTTGTCTTCTCCCAGGGGGGGGCTTCGGGTTCTCACCTCGGGGAAGGGAGTTTCGCCCGTCCCGAAGCAGATGCTGTGATCGCCCGCCGCCAGTTAGATTCTGCCTGGGTTTGCACCGCCGACTGCGTGCCAATCTTGATAGCTAGCCCTACCTGGGTGGCGGCTGTTCATGCCGGCTGGAGGGGCACGGCTGCTGGCATCTTGCCTAAGGTGCTGCAAGTTTTCCTAAAGGCCGGGATCCCTGCTGACCAGATCTGCATTGCCCTGGGGCCGGCCATCTCCGGGCCAGCCTACCAAGTTTCCCAGGAAGTGGCTGAGCAGGTGCTGCAGGCGCTGCCTCCAGGGTTGGATCGCCGGCCTGCCCTCTTGCCGGATCCGCTGCCGGGTAAGGTGCGCCTAGATCTGCGCTGGATCCACCGCGCCCAGGCCCAAGCCCAAGGGATCCCTTCCGAGCAAATTGCTGTCAGTCCTCATTGCACCTTTGGTCAGCCGCAGGATTTCTTTTCCTATCGCCGCGAGGGATCCCGAAAGGAAGAGCCAGGCTGCTACGGTGTGCAGTGGTCGGGGATTGGCCTGCCCAGCGCAGCTTTGAATAAACCATAGCCGCCACAAGTGGCAGCTATAATTGCCCTCAAAACTCTACCTTATAGGCGGGGATCCCATGTTTCGCTGTGCTGCCTTTTGGGGATTGTCTTGGATGGCTTTGTCTCTCCCTTTTGCCTTTGTCGGAGAAGCCCATGCCCAGACCTCTCTGACGGGCATCAACCGCGACAGTGTACTGCAACTGAACATCGGGCCGGGACGCCGCCTGGCTCCAGGGCCAGCGAGGGATTCTAACTCCCAGAAAGACCAGGATCCTGCGATTGCCTCAGCGCTGATGTGGGCCGAGTGGCACATCCGCGCCAATGTCTGTACCGGCAACCTATCTACCGAAGAATTGGCAGAGCTATTTCCCTTGGTCAACCAAGAGTTAGTAGATGCCGTTTGTCAAGGGGGAAGTTAGCCGGCTTGCCCAGGCAAGCGGTAAGGTGAAAAGAAAGCTCTCAGGTCGCTGCTGCATGGATTTTGAGAAGCTCCTGGAGGAATGGGTGTCCGCCTTCACCCAGGCGGCGGAAGAAAGCCTCACCGCTTTGGAAACCGCCCTGACGGAGTTGGCGGAACACCTGGCCGCGCCTCTCCAAGAAACCCTGCGGCAGTGGGAAGCCTTCTGGAGTTTGGAGGAGGAGCCGCAGCCCGATCCAGAGCTCGACGAGGAAACGTTCAACTCTGCTGGGGGGGAGTCCTTCAGCACCAGCCGTTTCTTCGTCAGCCCACTGGGGTTCGGGGGCGTAGTTGTTTATACTTATGTCGCTTCACCCCCTGGCTGGATTGGGGATCCCACCTGTCGCTACAATGCCCTTTCCCCGGAGTTGCGCTGTGCCGTCAACCCCTATGGCCCCTGTGAAGGCTGCCCTCACTATGAGCCGCGGGAGCGGAGCCCTTCGCGTTAGCCGGCCCGAGAGCTTTCGCCATGCAGGGTAGCCGCCTCATTGTTGCTCTGGATACCGCTTCTTGGGAGCAGGCCCTGGAGTGGGTGGATCGCCTGCCGCAGGTGCTGTGGTGGAAGGTGGGCCTGGAGCTGTTCACGGCTGTTGGCCCTCAGATTTTGCAGGCCCTTAAGGAACGGGGCAAGCGCATTTTTCTCGATTTAAAGCTGCACGACATTCCCCACACAGTGGGGCGGGCCGCTCAGGTGGCCGTTGGTTATGGGGTGGATCTGCTCACCGTTCATGCCGCTGGCGGCAGTGCCATGTTGCGGGCAGCAGTGGCCGCCACCCAGGGCAGTTCTTGCCGGCTGTTGGCAGTTACTCTTCTCACTAGCCTTGGTCCCGACCAGGTGCGGCAGGAGTTGGGCGTTGAACGGGATCCCGGCGACTATGTGTTGCAGTTGGCGCGGCTAGCTCTGGATCAAGGCGTGAGGGGGCTGGTCTGCTCCCCCCAGGAAGTGGGGCGGCTGCGGCAGGCTTTGGGGCCGGAGGTGCTGCTGGTAACCCCGGGGATCCGCTTCGGGGATCCAGAAGCGGGGGACGACCAGCAGCGGGTCTGCACCCCTGCAGAAGCTCTGCGGGCGGGGGCCGATTATTTGGTGGTGGGCCGCCCCATCACGGCGGCTGCGGATCCCGTGGCTGCCTTGTACCGCCTCCAAGCTCTGGAGGATGCTGTTGGATAATTCACTCTGTGGACGCGACCATCTGGGGAGAAATGAGCCTTGGGTCACAGATCTGCCAGACGAGGGTGGGGACTGGGTTTATGGCTGGTTTTGAGCTTGGGCAGCCTTGCCCCTGCTTGGGCAAGAGGGGAGACCTGTGCCTCCGACCCGCAAACCTGGGCCGAGGCCCTGACCGAGCAGTTGCCGTTGTTTCTCAATTTGGCCTTGAGCCGCTCCCGCTCGGACTTTCAGGTGGTGTTGGTGGGCCGGCCAGAGGTCGAACTCCTCTCTGCCGAGGAGCTGGCCCAGCTTCTGCCGGATAGCCCAGCCGCCGCGGCTTCCCAAGGCTTTCGCTTGTATTTCACCACGCTGGAGCGTCGCTTGGTTCTGCCCCAGCAGCCCGAGCGGGAGGACAACCCCCTGGCCGGGCGGCGCAGCGAAACCCTGCAACTGGCTTATGAAGCTTATGTGCTGCGGGCTGCACCTGGGGATCCCTGGCAGGTGGTGCGCCTGCAGGTTACCGGCGCCGGTGTTCCCATCCGCGACGTCACCGAAGGACTGACCGCCCAAGCCATTCGTCGCTGGCAGCAGGCTGGGTGTCCCTTGACGGGCGATCTAGAGTTGACTAGGCCTACCCTATGAAGTTTCCCCCCGCCATGCCTCCTCAGGGCAAACGGCTGTCTCGTCCCTCTTTTCCTCAACTGAGCCTGTCCAGGGCGGACAAACGTCGGCACCAACGCCCAGACGGACTCAGTTGGATGGGCCACTGGCTGCTGTGGGGAGGGATGGGGTTGCTGCTGGGGCAACGTCTCCGCTCCTTGGGAGAGCTGGCCCATCTGCCGTGGTGGCGCGCTTTGCCCATCAGCAGCCCTGAGGGATCCCTGCCCCCTGTCCAAGCGGAACTCCCTCTCTACCACGCAATTGGGAACGGGCTACTGCCCTGGCTGGCTGAGGGAACCGGGATCCCCCCCGAAGGGATCCTGCGAGCTGTCTCGGCCCTGGCCTGCCTGGCCGTGCTGCTGCTGTGCTGGAGCTGGGGCAATTTCTGGAGTGCTGGCCTATGGGGACTCAGCCCCTGGGTGCTGACCCAGGGGTTGGAGCCGGGCGACGAGATCTTGGCCAGCCTGGTCTTGTTGGTCAGCAGCGGTGCTGGGCCGGGATCCCGCCTGCGCTGGGGGGGTTTGGCGCTGGCCTGTGCCCTGAGCTACAAAGTTTGGCCCTTGGCCCTGCTCTGGGGGGCGCTATGGACTAGCCAACACTGGCCGCGGCAGCGGTTGCAAGGGCTACTCTGGCTGCTGCTGGTGATTGGCCTCTCCTGGTTGGGGCGGGTCGAGCTGCCCGCCGATCCCTTCACCGGGACGGAGCGCTTCCCTACGGCGACGGTGTCCTATTCGCTCACGGGCCAAAGCGGCCTGGCTGTTCTGGCCACCTTAATGTTGCCCTTGGGGCTGGCCTTGGTGCGGCTGGGTTGGCCCTGGGCGGAACGCCAACAAACCCTGCTCAGCTTGGCCGGTTTGGGCCATGTCCTCTGCATGGGGGTGCTGACGGCGTGGCTTCGGGATCCGCAGATGAACCTGTTGCAGCAAAGCGCCCGTTGGGGCCTGGTGGCCCTGCCCTTTTTGTGCCTGAGTGCCGGCGGCGTCTTAGCGGAGATCCCCTGCCGGAGTTGGCGGCAAGTTTTGGGATCCCTGCTCTTGACCAGCTCGTTCTTGTTATCGTGGCAAGCGTTGGCCTGAGTTCTTCTCCTGCCTTGAAGATCCCGATGCGGCCCCTCTTAGAGACCCTGTTTGCCCGGCGGGCCCAGGCGGTGATCCCGCCTCCTTTTGGCGCGGAGATCCCTGGGGCGGTGCCGGTAGTAACCAGTTTTACCTTTGGCCTGGCGGATCCGCGGTTGTTTCCCAAGGCCGACCTGGCGCGGGCGACGGCGGAGGTGTTGGCGGAAGATGGAGATGCTGCCCTCAATTACGGCGGCACCTTTGCCGGGCTGATCGAGGTGGTGCAGCAGTTGATGCGGGCCAGAGGGGTGGAGGCGCAGCCGGAAAACCTCTTGATCGGCTATGGCTCTGGGCAAATCCTTGGCCTCTTGCCCCAGGTCTTTGTGGAGCCGGGGGATGTGGTGATCGTGGAGGGGCCCACCTTCATGGGGGCGGTCAGCCGTTTTGCGGCGGCAGGGGCGCGTCTGATCTCGATCCCGGTGGATGGGGAGGGCATGGTGGTGGATCGCCTGGAAGAGGTGTTGCGCGAGCTAGCCCGCCAAGGGATCCGGCCCCGCTTTATCTACACCATTCCCACCTTTCACAACCCCAGGGGCTGCACCCTCTCTTGGCCGCGGCGGCAGAAGTTGGTGCAATTGGCGGCTGAATACGGCGTGGTGGTGGTGGAGGACGACGCCTACTACGACCTGCGCTTTGTCGGGGATCCCTTGCCCAGCTTGGCCGCGCTAGATGAAGAGGGCTGGGTTCTGCACGTGGGCACCTTTTCCAAGATTGTGGTGCCGGGGGTGCGGGTGGGCTGGGCCTGTGGCCACCCCGAGATCATCCGCCGCTTGGAGATGTTTCGCAGCGAGGGATCCCTGGGGCCTTTTTTGGGCCGGGTGGTGGCCCGCTACTGTGGGGAAGGCCGCCTAGAGAGCCACATTCAGCTTTTGATCCGCCGTTACCGAGAAAAGTGCCACCTGATGTTGGAGGCCATCGCTCAATGTTTTCCCCCTGAAGTCAAGGTGGAGGCCCCTGGGGGTGGATTCTTTATCTGGTGCGAGCTGCCCCCTCCCCTGAGTGCCAACACCTTGCTGGAGGCCACCCGGGCGCTAGGGGTAACTTTCTTGCCGGGTACCCACTGCTTTGCCGATGGCCAAGGGGATCACGCCCTGCGCCTCGCCTTCAGCTACCAACCGGAAGAGCGCATCCTCAGCGGCATCCAGATCGTCGGAGAGCAACTGTACAAACTCATGGGCCAACGATGAACACAGGAAAAAGAAGCTGCTAGGGCAGCCGCAAAGCGGCTCTTAACCTCTGGGTATTAGTAGGTTGGTCGCTCCAAATTGCGCTGAAACTGTTTGCTCTGATCCCCAGCTCCTTTTTTCCTTCGGGAGAGAAGTTGGGGTGAGGGGAAAGTAAGAGGAATCCAGACAAGTCATTTTGCTGCTCTTTGGAGTAGCCATATTTGAATGGATGCAGCAGCGCTGCAAGCTCTTTGCTGTGCCGGCAGAGGAACTCTTAAAAACCTGCCACTTGCCGTCTGGGACGTCGCCCCAGCACGTTGAGGATGAAAACTCCCGCCACACCCAAACAGAGGAGCAGCACCACCGGATTATGCACTATAGACGAGACCAGAATAGTCGTCCCTGTTAAAACCAAGGCTATGAAAAAGGTGACCACTCTCGTCATGAATCGCCCAAGGCCACTTAGAAAAGGAAAGATGCTAAGCATTGTATGAAGGGGGGTAAAGAAAGAGTCGGCCCCGATCCACATCATCAAGAATCCCACAAAGCGCAGGATCCAAGTTAGGGCATTGTGTTCTGCAGCAAGACGCTCAATGGCTGCAAATCGATCGCTCGCAAATAGCCGATAAAATCGAACGTTGCGCGGCCCTAGGTAGCTCTCTAGGCTATTGGGGCTGGCCAAACGACCAAAGACGGTTGCCTGAGTTCCGCTGTACAAGGCAGTGTACGAAGTTCGCATATCGCCGATTTGTGGATTGGCCAGGGTTCCCCGCCCCTTGAAAACATAAGAGCCTTCCACTCTAGCTTGGCTCCCCGGGAGCAACGTTTGGGGATTTAGAGGAACAGCGGAGGGAGTTTCGATCTGCAAATCTTGCATCCCAATTCGATAATTCCCAATTTGAGCCTGGCTGACCCGAAAGAGTTGGCTGGAAAAAGGCATCGGTGGGTTGACGTGCTCGCTGCTGCGATAAAACCGGCTTGAATCTTCAGGGTTTTCCGTCCAGACTTTGGTGTAAGTATAGATTGTCTCTCTGACTTCCGATCCGCCAAACTCCTCTTGAGTGCGAGTTTCTTTTTCCTCTTCCCAAGCATACATTTCCGCCTTGCGGCTGACGGCAATATAGGGCCCTGGCCGCAGGAAGAGATTATCACCCAAAAGCTCGTTGCTGGTAATTGGGCCTGTGAGCGATACTAAGCTGCCAAGGGGTGCAGAGGGCGAGCCCAATGGACTGATTTCAATTGCCCCAGTTGCCACTTGGGCGAGGTTGACCCGCCCCTCATTCCAAAACAAAAGCCAGAACGATCCCAAAAATAAAATCAATCCAACAAACACCGATACAAAAGAACTGGCCAGCCGCGAGCCGAAGCCGACCCGCTCTACCTGTCTATAACGCTCAGCCATAGCTCCGCTCCGACCGACGACTTCGGTTTAGCACAGCCTTTTCTATTTGTCCATGAAACCTAGTCGTTCTACAGAATCCAAAGCAAATCTTTAGCTTTCTCCATGCTTATGCTATTCCAGAAGCGAATCGCAACTCATACAGGTTAAGAGAACCCTATTTTTCAGCTAAGGATTGATTAAGAAATCTCTCCCCTCACAGCTTTGACCACGCGCCGGAAAAATTGCCCCACGCCCTTCACCAAATTGGGTGCCGATTCTGGGCGAGGTGGGATCCCTGCCATGAGGGTGTAGTAGTCATCCAAAAGGTTGTGCTCTTCGGGAGAAACGGTATCGTCGGCCATCATCAGGTTGCCGATTGCCCCCAAAAGTTGCAGGCGCTCGGTTTCGGTGGCCTGGGCGAGATAATCGGCCATCCAGCGCTCCGTTTGCGCCATCGGGATGGGCTCTTGGATCAGCTCTCGCAGCTCGGCATCGTGCTCCAAACCATAGCGGCGCAGCAGGGATCCCAGATAGGCCAATTCCTGCGGTTCTAGGTGCCCATCGGCCCAAGCGGAGCCGGCCACAATCTTGAGGATGAGCCGATGTTGGGTTGTCGGGTTCATGGCGGGATCCCTTGTCGCTAGAGGTGCTGCTGGCGGTCGGGGTTCTGGGGCTCTGAGCAGACTTGGAAGGGGCTGGCCAGATGCAGTCTCACTCGGCGAGGCCGCAGGCGCGTTTTAACCAGGCGGCATCTTGTTCTGGCAGGCTGGCATGGTGCAGGGCGTAAACCTGCCGGTGGTACTCGACAAGCCAAGCCCGCTGCACCTCGTCCAGCAGCTCCCAGTCGATCAGACGCCCATCGAAGGGGATCCAGGTCAGGGAACGAAAGCCCATCCAGCCCTCCGGTTCCGGGATCGCGACGACCTCGTAGAGATTCTCCAGGCGGATCCCGCCCCACCCCGGCTGGTAGTAGCCCGGCTCAATGCTGGTGATCATGCCCACCTTAAGGGGGGTGCTGGCGCGGCGGTGGATCCCGTTGGGCCCCTCGTGGACGTTCAAGAAGGCGCCGACGCCGTGGCCGGTGCCGTGGCCGTAATCCAGCCTCGCCTGCCAGAGGCTGGAGCGGGCAATGCCGTCCAAGGAGACGCCGTAGGTATCGGGGGGGAAGATCTGGCGGGCGCATTGAATGTGGGCCTTGAGCACCTCGGTGTAGCGCCGCTTGCACAAGGGATCTGCCGGCTCCGACCCAATCCAAACGGTGCGGGTGTCGTCGGTGGTGCCCCCCAGGTAGTGGGATCCCGAATCCAACAAAAACAACTCGCCTGGCTGCAAGAGCTTCTGGGGATCCGGGGTGCCGTAGTGGATGATGGAGCTGTTGGCGCCGGCCCCGGCAATGGTGTTGAAGCTCAGGCCCACCCAGTCCTCTTCCTCGCGGTAGTGGGCCTCCATGGTGGCGGCCACATCGGCTTCGCTGATAGGGATCCCCGCTTGAACTTGCCGGTCGATCCAGGCCAGGGTGCGGATCTTGGCCCGGCTGGCTTTGCGGTTGGCTAGCCGCATCTGCTCCAGCTCGGTGGGGTTCTTCACTGCCTTGAGGGCGTCCACAGGGTGATCCAGCTCGCGACAGGGGATCCCCCGCAGCAGCTCTTGCGTGCCCTGAGTGGTCTGCTTGGGATCCAATCCCACCGGCCCGTAGCGCTCGGCCCACTGGGGCAGTTGTTCCGGGTAAGCCTCGTAGGGCCAGAGTTCTACCTCGGCGTCGGCCAGGGATTGCTGCGAGGAGGGGCTGAGCCGCTCCAGATCGGTGAAGAGGGATGCCCTCTCCAAGCCGACCAGACCATAGGCGCGGAACACCGGGTTGTAGGGGATGTCGGAGCCGCGCAGGTTAAACAGCCAGGCCACCTGATCCAATTTGGTTAAGGGCAGCAATCCCACCCGTTTGCGGCGCATCTCCTGGCGCACCTGGGCCAGCTTGTCCCTGGCGGTGGCCCCGCAGAGGTGGGCAGGGACGGGGTAGATGGGTTGCTCCAAATGAGCCTGGCTGGATCCCTGGGCCAGCTTGTCCAGCGGGTTTTCGCTAACGGGGATCAGCAGCACTCCCCCCGCTTGGGCATGGGCTTGCAACTGGCGGTAGGTGGCCACTGACACCGTAAAGGGATCCACCCCCAGGCGAAAGCCGGATCCCAGCTCTTCCGCGATCTCCATCAGGCTGGGCTGATCTGGCAGGCCGCCTTTGATCACCGTAAACAGGTTGGGATCCACCTCCCGCTCCGCCTGCTCGTGGTAGCGGGGATCCACCCACAGCCAGGCCCTGTCCCGGCTGATCAAAGCATCGCCTACCGAGCCGGTAAAGCCCGTAATCCACTGTCGCCGCTTGCGATGTTCCAGCACATACTCATTGAGGTGCTCATCGGCGGAGGGCACCCAAAACCCATCCAGATCCTGGTCTTGTAGAAGCTGGCGCAACTGCTGCAAACGAGTGGCAATATCCAGGCGGGGCAAGGTTTGGGGCATGGTGGGAACAAGAGGGAGATCTGGGCCGATGGCCTTAGAGACCAATATAGTTCTCTTTCCTTATTGCTACGCAACGCTGTCGCAAACGCGCCGGCGGCGCAGAGCGCTATCCCCAACTCCCCTCTCCCACTGGGAGAGGGGTCGGGGGTGAGGGCTGGCTCCCACTGGGAGAGGGGTCGGGGGTGAGGGCTGGCTCCCTCAGGGAGAGGGGTCGGGGGTGTTCGCGCTAGCGGCGCGGAGCGCTTGGGCTGACTCCCACTGGGAGAGGGGCCGGGGGTGAGGGCCGGAAGCTCTATCGCTCTTCGGGAAAGCCGGCCTCTCGCCAAGCGCGGATGCCGCCGTCCATCGAGATCACTCGGCGGTAGCCCATCTTTTGCAGGTTATCGGCTGCCAGCGCCGAGCGAAACCCGCCACCACAATAGAGGACAATTTCTGCTTCTTTGTCTGGGATCACCTTCTCGATGTCCCGCTCGATGATGCCTTTGCTCAAGTGAATGGCGCCGGCAATGTGGCCGGCCTGCCACTCCGACTCTTCCCGCACGTCGACTAAGTAGAAGGGATCCCCCTGCAGTTGTTTTTGCCTAACTTGCTCGACTGTCAGCTCTTGGATGCGGCTTTTGGCCTCGTTGACCAAAGCCAAGAAAGCAGGGGAGTGATGGGACGCCATGAACACCTCGCCGATGCAACCCAACCCCCAGAATAAACCCGGCTTTGATGGTGTAGATCGGCCGCTCGGCCAAGTTAGGACGGATCCCCAACTCTAGGGGAGCTTCCCCTCGGAAATCTCTATCTGGGCAGGCTAAACTAGGCGCAGACCTGCCCGCTGGAGGCCCACAGTTTGAGCTTTCGATCCATCCTTTCCCAACTGCTCTGGCCCCTTGCCTTGAGTTTGAGCTGGGGGATCCCTCTTGCAGATAAGGTGCTGGCCCAGACTCCCCCGCTGCGCCTAGAAAGCGGGCTGCAAAGGCAGGTCTCCGCCCCAGCACCAGCGGCTCTGGTCGAGTGGCTGAACGAGCAGATAGCCGCTGCCAACCGACGGGATTTGCCAGGGGTGATGGCCGGCTACAGCCCCGACTTCCGCCACCGCGACGGATTGGATCGGCAGGGCGTGGAGGAGGCCATCCGCAAGCTGTGGGATGCGCATCCCGAGCTGACCTACTCGGCTCAAATTGTCTCTTGGCGGCAGGTGGGCCCTGAGATCGTTGCCGAGATCTCCAGCCAAGTGCAGGGATCCCAATCTTCGGCGCGGGGCCAGTTCCGGGTGCAGGCCTCTGCCCTGGTGCGCAACCGCTACCGCCCGGATGTGGCCAATCCAGAGCAACTGCTGCTGGTAGAGCAGGAAGTCCTGCGGGAGGCCAGCACCCTCACCTCCGGCTCAGCACCTCCCACCGTCACCTTCGAGCTGCCAGAGGTGGTCAAGCCGGGATCCACCTACTCGCTGCAGGCCATTGTGGCCGAGCCTCTCACCCAATCTTTGCTGTTGGGCGCTGTCGATGAGCGGCCCGTTGCCGGGGCAAGCTACCTGGATGTAACTTCGTTTGCCCTCGAACCTCTGCAGGCGGGCGGGATCTTCCTGCAGGCGGATGCGCCGCCAGAGCCGGGCGCCCAGTGGCTCTCGGTGATGTTGGTTAACCAAAGTGGCCTTGTTGTCGAGAGCCGGCGTCTTACCATTCAACCCTGAGGGATCGACAGCCCTTGAGGACTCTTGACCTGGGCGGTGTTGAAATCTTTTGGGCAAACCTGAGATTCGAGAGGTCTGGAAGCCCTCGGAAGATTTCTGCTCAACTCCAAACCCCTGCGGTCGTCGAAAACCTACAAAAAAACTATCCGCTCTCCCCCACCGCCTAGGAAACAACAGGCGATCCAGGAGAGAGCGGTCTAGCGGGCCTTCAACTGGAACCTGACTGCCGGGAGGAACTCCAAGCGAGCCAGAACGTGAAGACTCTTCAGCAGGCTGAAGGATCTAAGTTCAGGCCGTTAGAGAACAGCCCCGGCGCACAGCCGGCTGAACCCAACTTGACGACCCTTACAACGACTACTACTATCTGGCATCCGCAGGAACCTCCCTTACTAAACGACATCCTGAAGCTAGCACAAATCTTTACCAAGATGGCGGGCTGGATCCCTTCTCCCCAAGAGGGCTCCAACGAGGGGGAGGTCAGGAGACACCGCTGAGGACAGGGCAACAGCGTAGGATAGAAGGACGCCCTTTAGCCTGCTCAAGTTGCCGTGGACTACAAGAGTACCCTGAACCTGCCGCAAACTCAGTTTCCCATGCGGGCGGAGGCCGCCAAGAGGGAGCCCGCCATCCAAGCCTTTTGGCAGGAAGAGCAAATCTATGAGCGTCTGTCGGAAAACAATCCTGGGGATCCTTTTGTGTTGCACGATGGGCCGCCCTACGCCAATGGCGACATCCACATGGGCACCACCCTCAACAAGATCCTCAAAGACATTGTGAACAAGTACCACATCCTGCGGGGGCGCAAGGTGCGCTACGTGCCCGGCTGGGATTGCCACGGCCTGCCCATCGAGCTGAAGGTGTTGCAAAGCCTCTCCCCGCAAGAGCGGGAAAGCCTCACCCCCCTGGAACTGCGGCAAAAGGCCAAAGAGTACGCTCTGCACTACATCGACGTGCAGCGGGCTAGCTTCCGGCGCCTGGGCGTATGGGGATCCTGGGATCGCCCCTACATGACCCTGTCGCCGGAGTACGAGGCGGCCCAGATCGAGGTGTTTGGTCAGATGGCCCTCAAAGGCTACATCTACCGCGGCCTCAAGCCTGTCCACTGGAGCCCCAGCTCGCAGACGGCCTTGGCAGAAGCGGAGCTGGAATATCCCGACAACCACGTCTCCCCCAGCATCTACGTGGCTTTTCCTTTGCAGAGCCTCAGTCCGGCGGCGCAGCCGATTCTAGAGCCTTTTCTGCCGGGCTTGCGGGTGGCCATCTGGACGACTACCCCGTGGACAATCCCGGCTAACCTGGCCCTCTGTTTCAACCCCAAGCTCACCTATGCGGTGGTGGAGTCTCCCCGCTTCGGCCTGCTGTTGATTGCTGCCGATTTGCGGCAGCGGCTGGAGAAAGTTCTGGAGACCCCCCTAGAGGTCAAGGCCACGCTGCCGGGATCCGCCTTAGAATACTGCCAGGGACGCCACCCCCTCTTTGACCGTGCCAGTCTCTGTGTTTTGGGAGACTACGTCACCACCGAGTCCGGCACCGGCATTGTCCACACGGCACCAGGCCATGGGGAAGATGACTTCAAAACCGGCCAAAAGTACGGCTTGCCCATCCTCAGCCCCGTGGACGAGCAGGGGAGATTCACCGCCGAGGCCGGATCCCAGTTTGCCGGGCTGGATGTGCTCTCCAAAAAGCCGGAGACCAGCGGCAACCTGGCCGTGATCAAGGCTTTGCAAGCTGCCGGCGCCCTGCTCAAAGAAGAACCCTACAACCACAAATATCCCTACGACTGGCGCACCAAGGAGCCGACCATCTTCCGGGCCACCGAGCAGTGGTTTGCTTCCGTAGCCGGCTTCCGGGAGCTGGCCCTGCAGGCCATCAAAACCGTGAAGTGGATCCCGCCGGAAGGGGAAAACCGCATCACCGCTATGGTGAAGGAGCGCTCCGACTGGTGTATCTCCCGCCAGCGGGCCTGGGGCGTACCGATCCCTGTTTTCTACGACGAAGAAACGGGCGAGGTTCTGCTCACGGCCGAGACCCTCGAGCACATCAAAGCCATCTTTGCCCAGGAGGGATCCGACGCCTGGTGGAAGCGGCCGGTGGAGGAGTTGCTGCCGGAGCAGTACCGCCGCAATGGCCGCACCTACCGCAAAGGCACAGACACCATGGATGTCTGGTTTGACTCCGGCTCCTCCTGGGCGGCGGTGGCCAAGGCCCGCGGGCTGGGCTATCCGGTAGATCTCTACCTGGAAGGCTCCGACCAGCACCGGGGCTGGTTCCAGTCCAGCCTGCTCACCTCGGTGGCCGTCAATGGCCATGCCCCCTACAAAGCGGTGCTCACCCACG
>Ga0197142_1003264_pt1 | contig 13695 bp, 12 predicted proteins | sample GBS60_MetaG_FD_148614 | JGI IMG/M metagenome (GOLD analysis project Ga0197142, IMG submission 148614) | Sediment microbial communities from Great Boiling Springs, Gerlach, Nevada, United States - GBS 60_MetaG | ecosystem: Environmental > Aquatic > Thermal springs > Hot (42-90C) > Sediment... | reverse complement strand
TAATCAAAGCGGCGCCGACCTTGTGCCGTTGCAATCTCGAAGGGTTGTAGGGCAACTTTGGCGCGAATACCGAGTTTCTGCAGGCGGTAGAGCGCACGCGGGGCATAGTAGCTGTGCCACTCGAAGAGGTAGGCGTAACTGGCTCTATCGCCAATGAGCATGCCTTTTGGAAATTTGAGGGTATCGATGCGTTTGACCTCAGGACGAGTACTGACTTCTGCGTAGGGCAAGCCAAAGGCAAGCGGCATAGTCCAAGAAGAGATGTCGTAGAAAAGTGAGTCAGCAAATGATGTGCGCTTCTCGAATATGGCAGTAATTAGGCGATACTGCGCTTGAGCAGTGGGCACTGCATATGCCTTACCAGCTTTGAACACGGTGCCGCCTGCTTGCACATCCTTAGCAAGTTCATAAACCTCAATTTGATGGCGGCGCAGCATATCAACGAAATGAAAAGTTTTTGCCGCATCGCGTTCAGAGCCGAAGACGTAGGCTTTAATGGATGACTGCTCGGCTTCGCTTAGTGCAGAGGCGAACGCATCGCGTTGATGTATGAGCAACTCTTTGCGTAAGGCAGTGGCGGCACGCAGCGTTGAAAATGAGGTAACAACCTGATTGCGAATGGTGAAGGGAAAAGTCAGTAAGCCATTGGTGCTTTCTTGAACATGTCCGCGTGAGCTGGCTTGCTCGAAGAGAATGCCAATGCAGCCTTGCAGGTCAGGATAAGTAGAACCTTTGCCGAAGTAGAAGTCGTCGTAGTTTTCTTTGGTGAAGTAGAGCGAACCAATTTCATCTAAGGCTTTGGCATGAAATTCACCAATCGCTTCTGTGAGCTCAATGGTGCGTTTGGGTGTTAGGGGATGATTGCGAGAGGGAACGCCCGGTTGGAAGAAGAACGTGGCGTTGGTGCCCTGTTCATGATGGTCGGTTAAAATGTTGGGCATCCATTCATGGAATTTGGCAAGGCGCGCTTGGCTTTCAAGGTGCTGCACGGGCAACCAGTCGCGGTTTAAGTCGAACCAGTAGTGGTTGAACCGTCCTGAAGGAAAAAGTTGATTGTGCTCACGGTGTTGATTGTCGGCGATAGGATGTTTGCCCTTGTGCATGTTTGCCCATTGCGCAAAGCGAGCGATACCGTCAGGATTGATGTGCGGGTCAATGAGAATAATCGTGTTGCGCAGCCATGTTTCCACTTCATCATTTTGAGCAGCTGCCAAGTAGTAGGCGACAAGTGGCACGGCATTGACGCCGCTGGATTCATCGCCATGAACGCTATAGCCCAGCCAGACCACAACAGGCATGGATTCAATAGGCAAGTTCTTAGACTTTTGCGGATTGGTCAGGTCTTTGTGTTGCTGTTTCAGAAAGGCAAGATTGCGATGGTTTTCAGGTGAAGTGATGGTGAGCAGCACGAGCGGTCGCTCTTCGTAGGTGCGACCAATGACCTCGATGCGAAGGCGGTCGCTGGTGGCGGCAAGCGCATACAGATAAGCATCAATTTGGTCGGGACGCAAGTGCCACTCGCCGATTTGGAAACCAAAAAAACTCTCTGGAGTCGGCACCTGCGGATTATATTCCCCTTTTGGCAAGTAGTAATCCAGTTTAACCTGTGCCTGAAGGTATGTTGAAAAAGTCAGTGAGGAGAGAAAGACCAGAAGAAGATGCAGTTTCATGCGCCGCAAAATGGTTGTAAAAAATTGCTAATGGCTGCAAATCTATATCTTTTTGTGCTTTTTGCTAAAACTTTGCATGGGGATAGCCACATAAACTATGCTGGAGTAACTTCAACCTCTCAACAGCAAAAACCTCTGCATGAATTGTAAGAGTGTGCGGAATCGTTTATCTTTGAAGTTTAAGGTAATCTCTGACTTTAAGGAATACAACAATGATGCTATCATTGCTGCAACTAGCACTCATATTCTTGTTTGCGCCGCCGAGCGGAAATCCGAACGAGACGCCTAACCCGCTCATTCAAGTTGTGCCACTGATTTTGGTGGTGCTGGTGTTTTACTTTTTCATGATTCGCCCACAGCAGAAGAAAGAAAAGGAGCGTCAGCAGGCGCTTGATGCCCTCAAAAAAGGCGATAAAGTGGTCACAATTGGTGGCATGCATGGCACCATTGTTGAGATAAATCAAGAGAAGAAAACGGTGGTCATTCAAGCCGCTGAAAATATCCGCCTCAAGTTCGACCGCTCGGCGATTGCGACTGTAGAAAAGACCGAAACTGCCAACAAACTTGAATCAACAAAGTAAGCCATTCAACTCAATTTACAGCGCATGAAAGCGGCGAAATTGGTGCTGGAGAGCGGCGACGTCTTTGAAGGCATGAGCTTTGGGTATGAAGGCGATGCAGAAGGCGAAGTGGTGTTCAATACTGCCTACACTGGCTACCAAGAAATTTTAACTGACCCTTCATATGCTGGTCAGATTATCGTGATGGCGTATCCATTGATTGGCAATTACGGCACAAATGCGCAGGATGTGGAATCGCACAAAGTGTGGGCATCTGGATTCGTGGTCAAGGAACTCTCGGCAGTAGTGAGCAATTTTGCTGCCGAGTGTAGCCTTGATGAATTTCTCAAAGCCAACAAAACTCCCGCCATCTCTGGCATAGACACACGACGGTTGGTGCGATTGCTGCGCGACAGAGGCGCACAGCGCGGCATCATCACCAGTGCTGACCACAGCCATGAGCATCTGGTCGCACGCGCACGCAGCTTGCCTGACATGGTCGGACGAGATTTAGCCAGTAGTGTCTCCACCACCGAGCCTTACGAGTTCGCACATCCTGAACAAGCACTCTATCGCGTCGTCGCCTTCGACTATGGCATCAAGCGCAACATTCTTAACCTGTTAAAACTTTCAGGATGCAAAGTAACGGTCGTGCCCGCACGCACGCCTGCCGACGACGTCTTAGCCATGCGCCCCGATGGAATCTTCCTCTCCAACGGTCCCGGCGACCCCGAACCGCTAAACTACGCGATTGAAACCATACGAAAATTAGCAGACCCGAAATTCACCAAACGAGAAATTCCAATTTTCGGTATCTGCTTGGGACATCAGCTTCTGGCACTCTCTTTTGGGGCAGAAACCTACAAGCTCAAGTTTGGGCATCATGGCAGCAATCATCCTGTGAAAAATCTTATCACCGAGCGAGTCGAAATTACTGCACAAAATCACGGCTTTGCGGTCAAGCTCAAATCCATGCCAAAACAGCTGGAACTGACACACATCAACCTGTATGACCATACGGTCGAAGGCTTTCGGCACAAGAAATTGCCCATACTAAGTGTGCAGTATCACCCCGAAGCCTCACCCGGTCCGCACGACTCGCATTATCTCTTCACCGAGTTTGCAAACTTGATGGAACAATACCGCGATTGAACTACAACGATTTAGAGAAATCGTATCGCCGGCCTTTCCACTCCGCTCCTTTGCCAGACCAAATGAGCTGCATAGAGTTCAAAGCAATCGCAACAAAAAGCCCAATCGAGAGCAAGTGAGACCATGCGCTCAGCGTCGGTAGCTTGAATCGCCAAGCAATGATAAGCCGCATCGCAATTGCCAGCAAAACATGCACAAGCGGAAGCCAGAACCATGACACCGAAAACGGCTCAACGAAGAATGAGCACAGAACAAAGAAATATGGTGCAATAAAACATGCGCTCATCATGAGCACAATACCAAACATCCCTGCGTAGTTGTAATTGACGCCCGCAAACAGATTTTTTGAAAACCCTTGCCACACCGCCGCCAGCGAATCATACATGCGACAACTGACCACATCAATCCCATTGAAGACCATCGCTTTGCCACCAGCGCGCTTCGTGGCTTTAACGAGCCAGACATCTTCAACCAGTGCCGTTCTGACGGCGGCATGTCCGCCAATCTTTTCATAAAACGCACGACGAAAAAGAATGAACTGTCCGCATGCAAAGGCAAAGGCAGTATTGCGACTGTTCCAGACTTGCGACATGGGCAAAAAGCACATGATGAGAAAATGAACCAGCGGCACGCCAATCTTTTCCCAAAAAGAAAGCATGATTTGATAAGGCACAGCCGTGAGCATGTCGGACTGCGTCGAGAGCAAAGTCGCAACCGAGCGGCGCACCGCATCAGGGCGATGCACTGTATCAGCGTCCGTAAATAGGAGCAATTCTCCTGTAGCCGCTTCAGAAAGCTGTTGGCATGCCCATGCTTTACCAAGCCAACCGTGAGGCAAGTCTTTTCCATTCAAGACCTTTAGGCGTGCGTCGCGGCACTGCAGTCTGGCAAGAATCTCGCCAGTATTGTCCGTGCTGTGGTCATTGAGCACAAGCACGTCAAAGTTGGGATAGTCTTGCGCAAGTAGAGAGGTTACGCAGCGCTCAATGTTGTGTGCCTCGTTGCGTGCTGGCACAAGAATAGAAACAGAAGGAAATGCAGTAGCAGTGCGAGAAAAGAAGTGCAAATCAAAGAGGTTCTTAACTAAGATGCCGAAGAACACAAGCAGGCATGCTAAGATGAAAATTTGGTAATAGAGTAGCATAGAACCAGTGTGCGATAGGCAAATTTACATGCGCAATTAGAATTGAGAACGGCGAAAGCGCGAGCGGTATAAGCGATAAGCAAGATAACAGACTTTGGCAAGCTGGCGCACTTTGCCAAAAAAGGATTGACCATAAAAAACAGATACCCGCTTGCCATCAAAGCGGCTGGGGACAAAGCGTTTGGTGCGAATGTTAATTACTGGTTTGATATACACTCGACCGATGTATGGGTCAGACATCAAAGGCGAGTAGTAGATGCAGTTCTCAAAATAGTAGTGGGTTACTTGGCTAAATCGTGTGCGGCGTTTATCCCGAATAGGGCTACCGCCGTGGAACAGGTTAGCCGCCCAGATAAGCCCTTCCCCTTTTTTGAGAAAGAGTTCTCGCCGTTCAAAGCCTTGTGCAGAGATGAACGACTCCACGAATGATTCATAATGCCCGTAGTGTTCAGGCTGCGGAGTTGAAAATGCCAGCGACCCGCGCCGACCCGTATCGTAGAGTTCATAGATAGGCAGTTTATGGCTACCAACGTAGTAGTGAAGTGGACCGTTATCGGCATCAACGTCTTCGAGGGCAATCCAGACACCGCACATGTATCGTGGTGGAAAAGAGTGAAAGTGGATGGTGTCGCTGTGTGTGAGTTGTTCGGTGCCCACAGGAAAGTTCAGTGTCTGAAAAGGAATCGGTTCGCGTTGATAGAAGAGGCGAAGCAGGTGTAGCACTTTGTCTGCCATCGCAATTTGGCGGAAGACATCATACTCGAGCCATGCATCCATGAGGCGATGGTGGCGCAGGTTGCCCTGTGCGTCATAACATGCTTGGCGGATGACATGGGCGGCAGAGTCCAGCAGCGAAGGTGGGAGCTCGCTGTGAAAGATGTAGTAGCCATCCTGCGCGAATTGATGCACGGCATGTTCATCTTCTGGAGAGAGCCGAAGTTGACGCATAGTTTCGGCACGCAACGGGTCGGGCAACTCTACAAGCGGAATGTTCAGTGGCATGGTGCTGCTGTGGCTGACTCGGGCTCAATACTGGCAAAAAAGTGGATGAGACGCACTCCACCGTATCCGAATGCAGTTGGATAAGCGTGCTCGGTAGGCGCATGGGTGTAGCGCCGGGCTCATCCGGCCACCAGTTTTTCCTCTGGTTTGAAATCCACGCAGAGCCATTGTCCCTCGAAGTAAGCCTCGTCGGATTTCATGCCAGCAAGGAAAATGGGTAGCGTAACGGTCTTCTGATTATCCCCGATGCGAATGACAAGGTCGTCGCCATGCTGTTGCAAGGCGATGGACATATTGACATCGGAGAGGAACGGCAGTTTCATCCGCATTTGGAAGTAGCCTTGCGGGACTTTTCTAATCTCTATGGGGTTTTCTCGGAAGAAGACGGTCAGCGGGTCAAGGTCGCCGTAGACTTCTTTTGCCATGAGGCGCAGCATATCGAGCCCGACCACTTCATGCGAGAAGTATGGCACTTTTGAAATCGGAATCGGTGAAAACGCCGCGTGAATCTCATCGATGTATTTGTGCTGGATAGTTTTCCATTCGTTGAGGTATCCAGAATCTTTTTCGCTGGGCAGAATGCGGTTGATGATGACGCGGTCGACCGTAATGCCATAGAGGTTAAGGTAGGTGAGCGCCCGCATGGATTCCTTGATGACCATTTTTTCAGGGTTCATGACGAGGCGCACCGTAGATTTGGTGTTATCGCCCAGCAGGTCAATAATCCCTTCGGTAGAGGTAAAAAGATTGTCGATAGCAGAAAAGACCTCTGGCGGGGCAACGGTCTTTTCTATTTTCGGAGACATTTTGGAGAGCGGACGAATGATAGGTTTGACCGCATACTTTTCCACATTGCGCAAGAGTTTCATGACCCAGCCAAAAGTTTCGGGCAAAGAAAGCAGGCGCAGCGTCTCGCCCGTCGGCGCGCAATCAACCACGAGCAAATCATACTTGCCCGATTCATTATACTGCTTGATGTAAGAGAGCGAGAAGAGTTCTTCCATGCCGGGCAGAATGCCGATTTCTTCGGCATAGACGCCCTCGACGCCTTTGTTGCGCATCAGTTCGGCGAAGTGCGCCCGCACCACTTCCCAGTTGTTGTTGAGGTCACTAAACACGCTGACCTCCTGAGCGTAAAGATTGGGGATAACTTCCATCGGTTCGGAAGAGAGTTCTCTATCGAGTGAATCGCCCAAGCTGTGTGCTGGGTCAGTGGACATAATCAAGGTGCGATAGCCCATTTCGGCAGCACGTAGTGCCGTGCAGGCAGCGACAGAGGTTTTACCCACGCCGCCCTTTCCCGTAAAAACGATGATTCTCATACCAACAAAAGTTTTCGGACTTCAAGAAAAAACTAAAAAAGAATGGAATTCATTTTCCAGCGTATCGCTCTTGCCCTGAATCCTATTGCTTTGCCGATTTGGTCTTCGAACCAAGTGGCGAGCCGCTCTTCTGTCCATGCAAAGTAGGACCATGTGTAGTTGAGCTCACTTTTTTGATAGGGCGCTGCTGCCGAACAGTCTTGATGCAATGTGGAATAGCAGGCAGCACCGATTCCACTGCAAGCCGAGCATTTTCAGGGTTACCGGGCAAATTGATGATGACCGATTGATTGCGAATGCCACTCACGCCCCGCGATAGAATCAAGTTCGGATTCTTATCACGATTTGCCAAACGAATAACCTCCGAAAACCCGATAACTTCACGATGCAGCACCGAAGCTGTGGCGTCTGGCGTTACATCGCGTGCAGAGCAGCCCGCCCCACCGGTGGTTACGACCACATCGACATGCTCGTTATCCACACAGTTGATAATCTCGTTGGCAATGGCTTTGATTTCATCGGGCACAATTTTGGTAATCACAACTTCATAAAGATCCTTTGGAAAAGCGGCAGCGACCTTCGGTCCTGATTCATCTTTGTAAATGCCTTGATATGCTCTATCGCTGACGGTAATCACGGCTACGCGAATCGGTCGCTCTTCAGTGGCAGAACGAGTATGTTTCACTTGCTCAGACACGGTATTCAAGGTTTATTACTTCAGTTCTGCAAAACTTTTACGAATCGATAACCTTGGCGATTGGAGAGACTCCGTTCATTTGCGGAAATATAGAAAGTTTTGTGATAACGTGGCACGTTTTTGAAACGAAAAAAACCGCACCACTTGCCCGTGCATCACAAGCCGAAAAGACAAGACGAGTTAGGTTGTGCCAACAATTAGAACTAAGTGAATACACGCTTTGAAAAGGATACGAATTGAACTGCTTATGCCCCAGTGTTTTGCGGATGCACTGTCATGCTGAACGAAGCGAAGCGAAGTGAAGCATCCATGAGTGGATTCCTCGCTTTGCTCGGAATGGCAAAAGACAAGTGCAGAATATCTTGTTCTGTAATGACATCAGTCTGTCATGCTGAACGAAGTGAAGCATCCACATCGGATATGGATTCCTCGCTTTGCTCGGAATGACAACACCAGTGCGCAGAACATCTATGCTTTGCAGTATCATGACAAAAGACCAGAGCAGTGTAGCAAAACCTACACATTCATTTGTCAACACGACCTAGTAGATGAGTTTGTTGATCTCATATTCAAAGATGCCTTCCGCACCAGAGCGCTTGAGTTCAGGAATAAGCGTGCGAACAATTTTCTCTTCAACAATAATTTCTACGGCAACCCATTCTTCAGATGAAAGTGGTGAGACGGTCGGATTGCGCAGCGCAGGTAGCTTGGGAGCAAGGCTCTGCAAATCAGAGCGGCGAATGTTGAATTTCAAACCCACCTTACCCATCGCATTGATAGCGCCTTGTAAGAGCATGGCAATGTTTTCGATTTTCTTGCGCTTCCATGCGTCTTGCCACGCTTTCTCGTTGGCAATGAACTTGGTGTTGGATTCCAAAATCACCTCCACAATGCGCAGCTTGTTGGCACGCAGCGACGTGCCTGTTTCAGTTACTTCAACAATCGCATCGGCAAGGTCAGGCGGTTTCACCTCTGTGGCGCCCCAACTGTATTCCACATCCGCATGCACCCCGTGCTTTGCCAAATACGCTTTGGTGATATTGACCACTTCCGTAGCAATACGCTTGCCCTCCAAATCTTTCGGCGATTGAATCGGTGAATTTTCTGGCACGGCCAATACCCAACGCACTGGACGCATAGACGATTTGGAATAGACAAGGTCTGCTACTTCAATGACCTTTGCGTTGGTTTCAATAATCCAATCTTTGCCCGTTAGCCCGCAGTCAAAGGCACCTTGCTCAACATAGCGCGCCATTTCTTGCGCCCGAATCAAAATGGCGGAAAGCTCATCATCATCAATCGAGGGAAAGTAGGAACGCTCACGCACAATGAAGTGAAAACCTGCTTTGGCAAAAAGGTCTAACGTGGCTTCCTGCAAAGACCCTTTGGGTAAGCCCAGTTTGAGAACATTTGGCATAGTGGTGATGTGTCGTTGTGTGGTCAGTCAGTGAAAGTGCTGTTCTGCAAAGCTAATTAAACCGGCTCGGTCAGCGCCGCCATCACTTGCGATTCCGATAGGTATTCTTCTCGAGTCTTGGCTTTTATGAGCTTCATCTCGGTGCCGTCAAACACAGCGTAGGTTGGCATGCCGCCAATCCACGTGCCGCAATTGACATAGTAACTTTTCCGATTGCGAAGCAGATGCAGCTTGACAATATGGCGATGCCCACACACAAAATAATCAAACGCCCGTCGCTCAAGTTCTTGATTGGCAAACACGATGAGCCGCTCAGCTTCGCCTTCATCCTTGGGCGAATAGGTGTGCTTGCGCGAGAGTTTAGAGAGGTAATCCATGATGCCAACACCGAAATCGGGATGGAGCCATCGATACCACATCAGGTTGAAGTCGTTGCGCACCAAGGCACGAAACAGTTTGTATCCCATATCGCCTTTGCCCAGTCCATCGCCATGGACGATGTAAAACTTCTTGCCATCAATCTCGTGCAGAACTGCGCCGTAGTGCGTCTTGACGCCAAGTTCTTCATCGAAGTATTTGCCAAGGTAAAAGTCGTGATTGCCAGCAAGGTAATGCACCTCCACACCGCTTTGCACAAGGTCGTAGAGCGCCGCAAAAAATCGGAAAGGACCCTTGGGAACAACATGCTTGTATTCCATCCAATAGTCCAAAATATCGCCGACCATATACAGCCGCTTGCCATCGCGCTTGATGTCCTCAAGCAAGCTAAGCATCAGGTCCGTCTTGGCAACTTCGACGTGCCGCTCTTGCAAGCCAAAATGCACATCGCTGAAGAAATAAACTTTCTGCATAAAACAAAGATAAGTGTTGAGCGCAACTATTTCTAAAAACGAACAACATCACTTGCTCGTTTCGCACCGATTGGAAGCCCAACAAAATTCTGCTAACTTACACAAACCGCTGTGCAGCATAGCGACAACATAGCGACTCTATCCATGACGAAAAACAATCTTGAGCCAGTAAAGTCTTTTTGGGAAACCGAAGCCTGTGGCAGTCATTTTGTGCAAGATGCGATAGATGAAAAAGAGTTCTACACCAAATACAGCGATTATCGATTCAAAGTTGAATGGCATTTGCCGCTTTTGGTGCCGTTTGAGTCAGGGAAAGGCAAATCGGTGCTGGAAATCGGATGTGGCAACGGTGCCGATGGGGTGCAATGGACGAAACACGGCGCAAGATACACCGGCGTGGATTTGACGGAAACCGCCGTCAATGCGACACGCCGGCACTTCGAGATTTTGAATTTGCCCGGCACCTTCCAAGTTGAAAATGCAGAGTCGCTCTCGTTTGATGATGAGCAGTTCGATATCGTCTATTCGCATGGTGTCTTGCACCACACCCCTCACCCGCAAAAGGCATTTCAAGAAGCCTATCGCGTGCTCAAAAAAGGCGGCACTGCTATTTTGATGCTCTACCACAAGCACAGTTTCAACTATTATGTCCGCATACTTGGGTATATGCGACTGCGTGTGCTCCTGAAAATTCTTGCGCGGCTTGGCAAGTGGAAAGATGATTTGAAAGCATTAGACAACCGCATCAAAGGCGTGAGAGGAAACCAAGATAAGAGTGTGTGGCAACTGCATTACGAGCAATTCCTAAGACAAGGTTGGTCTTACTTAAAACCTGAAAATTTCGTGCATCATTGCACCGACGGACCAGAGTGCCCCTACGCCTTTGTGTTCAGCAAAAGCGACATTTCAAAACTGTTTTCTCATTGGCAAAGTGTAGAGTTCAGAGTCGCCCATTTTCCCATCAAGAAGTATCGCATTGGGAAATTTGTGCCTTTCTGGATAGAGAAATTTTTGGCTTCAACAATTGGTTGGTATTTGTTCGTGTATGCGAAGAAATAACGCTTGTTTTCAAAACACCACATCGCGGTAAAGTTCCGTCATCGGAATGGAGAGCTCGAGCGATTCAATTCTGAGCGGTTGTTCCAACGTGCGCACATCGCGCAGAATCCATGCGTCGTTTTGGCGGCGAAAGAGCGACGCACTGACTTTATCAAAACTCACAAACACAATCTCCTGCACGCTCTCAATCGCACGGTAGTAGTCTAATTTCTTTCCGAAATCATACTCGCGCGTGGAATCGGACAGCACTTCAATGATGACGGTTGGATTGAGAAGCGTGGGCGGATTGTCATTTGAAAATTCCGGCTTGCCGCACACGATTGAAACATCAGGGTAAAAGTATCCAACTCGTGAAGCAGAGGGTTGCGCGGCACGCACACGCTGGTCGCTATTGAAGACGCGACACGGTCGTCCTTTTTTGATAAGTTCATTTCCAATTTCACGAATCAGATTCACGCAGAGCGTGTTGTGGTTGGGGTGTGCACCCGCCATCGCGAAAATTTCGCCGTTGAAAAATTCGTGCTTGGTCTCGACGAGTGCCGTTTCTAAGGCGAAGTATTCATCAAGCGTGTAGAGTTTCTTGGTCGCAATCTGTTGCATCGGTAGTGAAGAATTTTGACTTGCAAAGTTAGTGCCAAGAACGCACTTGCCCAAAGCCATTCAGGCGCGTTGGCAAAGTGTGAAAGATAGTGAAAGATACTTCTCTCACTTTGTGCTGGGTTCAGACCTGCCCGATCTTATGGGTTCATCATAAAGTTTTCTTTCTTCGAAACACAGCCGCTTTGTCAAGCTGGTGGCAAAAGTTTCCGCCAACTTGAAGGCAAGCGTTTCTGTCAAGCCTTAAAGTCAACTCGACCAAGCCCGTTGGTCGACTCGACCAAGCCTTAAAGTCAACTCGATTATGCGTTAAAGTTAACTCGATTATGCCTTAAAGTCGAGTTGACTATGCGTTAAAGCTAACTTGACTTTAAGGCATGGATTTTTCATTGAAATCAAAAACATTAAGTTACTTGCGTAGCAAAATACTATCGTCGGTCTTCCAAGTCGTGATTTCTATGATAAACAGAAAGGCCTTCCTTGCACAAATATAGCTCTCTCTGCTATCAAAAAAATGAAATCACAGAAAAACTTTGTCTTTCGGTTGCTATTTCTACCTTGCGAAAAAAGTGTTCAATGCCCAGAGAAGGATCATCTTTTCAGGGATTGTGTGGGGAGTTGCAGTTGCGGCAGTGTTCATGGTTTTGTGGCTACGGCCCGATTGCTTTTGGGACGGTTGCTACAAGGGTCAGTTATGTTTGACGTTTAATCAAGTTTCAAATCCCAGCTCATGATGTTTATTTCGAGGACAGCGCCGAAAGGCTTAGGAGTTCCGGGGTTTGGAATTAATGCACCGACGCAAAGTTGTACCCGTTTGCTGACATTATACATGATGCCAAAGACACCGACTGAAGAATCATTTGTGCCGCTTAACCAATCACCCATAAGATAAAATCTTTCGGAGATTTTTATTTCATATCCGAAAAGTATGCCAACATGATTGCCACTGCCTACGAAGGTGCTACTTGCGTAATATATTCCCCCGACGATTCGGCTTTTATTATCCATAAAGTGAAAGACGCCCAGACCATAATTAAAAAATCCCAATTCTTTATTTGAGAATACGGTGCTTAAATTGGTACCTATTTGTGAGCCAATGTTTAGGTTAAATTGCTCTGACAGTTTGAATTGTTTTTGTATGGTAGGCATCAGGAAAGGATATAGTGCACCTTGATTCGGATTATCGTTGTAACTCATGCGCCAATTAGGATTGAAATAGAAATTTTTCCCGACAAGATTTAACCCTATATCCCAGCCTTCTCCAAGTCCATAAACAAAATGAGCCTTTGACTCAAAATTGCTGCTGTGAAAGTTAATTTGATGTTGATAGAAGAAAGTATTTCTTTCGTTGACATCGCCAGATGGGATGTTGAAAAGATTTTGTTGAGCAACGGCTTGAGTGGCAAGAAGTAGCAAAAGCACCAGAGTAATAATTTTCATAGCGGATTGAAAAGTTAGTGTTTGACGAAAAAACGGAGAGAGACAAAACACCAAGTTGATACGTAGCGGTGCTTGACAGGGAACCCGTGTGAGTGATGCAGGCGCCGTGTCTCGTGTTCAGTGCCCAGAGAAGGAGCACCTTTTCAGGGACTGCACCATTTTTGTGGAGAGTTGCAGTTGCGGCAATGCTCATGGTTTTGTTTATTGAGTCAGCGCGTTCAATTGCTGCAGGTGCTCACTTGCAGTGCCGACACGATGAGACGGCAGACACCACAAAGAATGCGGCAGCATGTGAAAAAAAACGGACCTGAAACAGCTAAATTCACACAGCGAACTTGACAGTTGGATATTTAGTTCCTAACCGTTCCAAAGCGACGCTTGAGCGTGCCAGAGTCTCCTTTGACGCAACCGCGTGATATATCGGCATGGTGTATGAAATTGCTAATGCCACGGATGGGATTGCCCAAGCAGAGATTTATCAAATGAGCCTGCACCTTCACAAAAACTTAAAAAAGAAGGAGAATGTTCGTTCTCTCTTGACTTATGCCGTGAGAGAAACGCCTAACCCTTTAATTTGTACGAACGCACGCTATGGAAGCCTCTGTTATCAGATTAGTAGAATTGCTCGGCGATGCCCGCCAATACCTTGTGCCGCTGTTTCAACGCCCATACAGTTGGGAACGCCAAGAGTGGCAAACGCTCTGGAACGACATCACCGACCTGTGTGAAGCCCAAAACCCACGCCCGCATTTCTTTGGGGCTGTGGTGCTTATTCCTGCCCGCT
>Ga0197142_1003262_pt1 | contig 13698 bp, 12 predicted proteins | sample GBS60_MetaG_FD_148614 | JGI IMG/M metagenome (GOLD analysis project Ga0197142, IMG submission 148614) | Sediment microbial communities from Great Boiling Springs, Gerlach, Nevada, United States - GBS 60_MetaG | ecosystem: Environmental > Aquatic > Thermal springs > Hot (42-90C) > Sediment... | reverse complement strand
AAAATTTCTCTTCTTTTCCTTCTTCCCCTTTTCTCTCTTTTTTGCTTTCAATTTTTATTTTTCTTTTTCCCGAAAGATATTGGCCGGTGAGTGTTTTGCTTTTTAAAAGTTGTTGGGGCGTGCCCTCAAAGATAATCCTGCCTCCGTTCTTTCCGCCCAAAGGACCGATTTCAATCACCCAATCTGCTGACAGGATTGTCTGGGCGTCGTGTTCAACAACGATAACCGTATTTCCCAAATCCCTCAATTTTTTTAATGATTCAATCAACCTTTTTTGATCTCGAGCATGTAAACCAACCGAAGGCTCATCTAAAATATAAAGAACACCCGTTAAACCAGAACCGATCTGGGTCGCTAAACGAATTCTTTGTTCCTCACCACCCGAAAGACTATTCGTTGTTCTGTCCAACGTTAAATAATCCAAGCCAACATCAATCAAGAATTGAAGTCTTTTTAAAATTTCCTTAACAATTGGTTTGGCGATTTTTATTCGATCTGCACCCAAAACATTCTCCGGAAAAGAAAAAAAATCTTTTTCAAAAAATTTCTTTAAACGGTCCAATTGAAAATTGGATAGGTCGGAAATATTAAAATTCCCGATTCTCACGCTTAAGGCCTCTTTCTTTAATCTTTTGCCCTGACAAAAAGGACATTCTTTCTCCACCATATACTTCTCCAATTCCTGACGGACAAAATCAGAATCTGTTTCGTAATATTTTTTTTCAATCCAAGGAATAACGCCCGTAAAAACTCCATCGCCATAAAGGACAAGATCCAGCTCTTCTTTTGAAAGGTCCTTTACTGGCTTTTGAATATCGATATTTTCCCTTTCTGCCAATTGCCGGAGCATGTACCAAAAAAAACTTTGTCTCCCTACTTTATGAGAAGCGCGCGCCCAAGGAAAGATGGCACCTTCGGCCAATGACAAACGGGGATTTGGAATAACAAGGTTGGGATCAACAATCAATTTCTTTCCCAAACCCTGACAGTGAGAACAGGCACCGAATGGAGAATTAAAAGAAAATAATCTTGGTTCTAATGGCGGTAAAGAAAAACCACAAACAGGACAAAAAAAATGCTGAGAAAAAATAAAATCTTTTGATTTTTCTTTTTTCTTTTTTGGTTGCCACAAAATAATAACAATCCCTTTCCCAATTTTTAAAGCGGTTTCCAAAGAGGAACTCAATCTTAATTTATCAATCTCCTCGTCTAAATCCAATTGATCAACAACAACCTCAATGTTGTGTGTTTTATAACGAGCCAACGGCTTTTCTAAAGCTTCTTGTAGAAAAACTATTTTTCCATCGATCCTCACCCTGACAAATCCCATTTTCTTGATTTCTTCCAAGACGCCTTGGTGCTCTCCCTTCTTTCCAGAGATCACGGGTCCTAAAATTAAAATCGTGCTTTTTTTATGGAGTTTTAAAATTTTTTCTTTAATCTGATCGATTGTCTGAGCGGAAATTTGAAGATTACATTTTGGACAATAAGGAACCCCGATCCTTGAAAAAAGTAATCTTAAATAATCGTAGATTTCTGTCATCGTGCCAACGGTCGAACGAGGATTGGCAAAAGATTTTTTTTGTTCAATAGCAATCGAAGGACAAATTCCTTCAATTTTATCGACATCGGGTTTATCCATCATTCCCAAAAACTGACGGGCGTAAGCTGACAAACTCTCAACATATCTTCTCTGTCCTTCAGCATAAAGGGTATCAAAAGCCAGGGAAGATTTACCAGAACCCGAGATGCCGGTAATGACAATTAATTTGTTTTTAGGAATCTCCAAATCAATGTTCTTGAGATTATGCGTCCGCGCCCCGCGAATAAGAATTTTTTCTTTTAGCATATCAAAAAAAGATTTTACAAAAAATTGATTTTAAAATCAAGACCAAATTTGAAATCTCTCAAAAATTAAGTTAAAATATACCATAACCCTACGTGGTTTATGGTTAATGTCCCCATAGCTCAATTGGATAGAGCAACTCCCTTCTAAGGAGTAGGTTCGGGGTTCGAATCCTCGTGGGGACACTAACTCTGACCCAAAAACCTCAAAAAAGAACAAAATTTCTCAAGCTCTTTTAAAATCTCTTTTAAAACAGGTAGGGAAGGATCAATTTCTGCTTCCAAAAAGAAAAAATAATCCCAGGGTTTAAGAGAACTGGGAATAGAATGAAGGGAAGTAAGATTAATCCTTCGATGAGCAAAAACATCGAGAATATCTCTTAAAATCCCCACTCGATCATAAACAGCCAATAATAACAATGTTCTTTTGGCTTTCAACCTTTGGGCGATTTTTTTGTTTATTTTTTGAGAAATTAAAAAAAACTTTGTAAAATTTTGTTTTCTATCTTGAATATTTCTCTCTAAAATAAAAAGACGATAAATTTTCGCGCAAAAAGGAGAACCAATAAAAGCAACTTCTTTTTCTTTTCTCTTTAAAATTGCTTCGGTCGTGCTATTAGTAAAAGAAATCTTTGCTTCAGGAAAATTCTTTTTTATCCAATGCTGACATTGGAAATAGGCTTGGGAAATGGTAAAAATCTCTTTTATTTCTCTTTTATTTTTTGTCCTGGCCAATAACGCTTGACGAACAGGAAAAACAAAAGAACCGGAAACAAATAAAGGATATTCGATCAAAAGATTGATTGTCTCGCCTATCAAACCAGTAATGCTATTTTCGAATGGCAAAACGCCAACATCGACCCTTCCATTATTCACTGCTTCGAAAACTTCCCTCAAACTTTTAAAAGAGAAAAAATTTGATCTTGAGGAAAAGTTTTTCATTGTCGCCTCATGAGAAAAAGTTCCCTCGGGCCCCAAAAACCCAATTCGAAAATTTTTTAAATCGATTTTTGAAAAAGAAAAATTCTTCAAGGGTTGTTCTTCGATTAAAGATAATACCTCGTTTGATTTCAATTGAGCGATCTTTTTAAAATCCTCCAAAATCAAAGAAACCTCGTTAAATTTTTTTACAAAAGCTGTTTTATCTTTTTTCTTTATTATTTTTTCCAAGGATAAAAACTCCTTTTTTATTTTTCTTAAAAGAGATTGAAAATAAGGATTTTCCATTTGAATGGTTGAAAATATCTCTGGATTCTGGGCAAAAAAACGTCCCAAAAGCAATCCCTGAAGTCGAAAAAAAGGAGTTGAAAGAAAAGATTTAAACTTTTTTCTTTCCAAATACAAAACTCAAATTCAAAAAGTGACAAAGGCCCTGAATTAAACTCATCTGGTAATCATGCTCTGAAACCGAAATCTCAAAGATCTTTGCCTTTTCTCTTTTAAAAATTTTTTTTAAAAAGGCAATCCATTTGTTTTTTTTAAAAACAGAAAAAATAAAGATTTGATTTTTCAAGCTTGGAACCAAAGGCCCGAATAGAGGATGGCAAAATAAAACCCCGCAATTTAATTTTTTAAAAGAAGAAAAAAGCGGTTTTTTCACAGAAGAAATTTCTACTAATAAATGTTCCTTTTTTAAAAATGGGCTTATTTCTTCCAATACCAATTTTATTTGCCCAAAGGGAAGAGAAAGAAAAATGATGTCTGATCCCAAAACAACCTCTACATTTTTTAAAGGAGTTTCTTTATCTGAAATCAAAACCTCAAAACCTTGTTTTTCAAAAAAGGACCGAAACCAATTTCCCATCTTCCCCAATCCGCCAATAATTCCAAAAACCGGTTTTTCTTTCATTTCTTCTTTCTTAAAAAAATTCTTGAATGACAAAGGAGAACCTCTTTAATAATTAAATGAAAAATTTTATCGATCAAAAAAGGAGAGAGACGATATTTTTTCGCCCAATCCTTTCTCTTTTTCAAGAGCTCTCTTTCTCTCTTTAAATCCCGCAAGGGGAGGTTTTTTTTAAATTTTAATTTTCCAACTTTTTCTGTAATCTTAAACCTCCTTGATAAGTGTCTGACAATTTCTTTGTCGATTTGGTCGATTTTTTTTCTTAATTTTTTTAAATCCTCCATAAAAATCAATTAACAAAGGTTAACCATTTTAAATATTTTTTCTCTTTGCCATGGACAATTCGATCAAAAAGCTCTTTAACCATCCGGGAAATTGGACCGATTCTTCCTCTGTTAATTTTCTTTTCATCGATCTGGAAAATGGGACAAATCTCAACCGCGGTTCCTGTGAAAAAAACTTCATTGGCACTCTTAATTTCTTTAAGAGAAATATTCTTTTCTTTAAAAGGAATTCTCAGATCTTTTAAAATACAAAAAACAGTGTCGCGATTAATCCCGGGTAAGATTGAACCCAAGGGCGGGGTGTAGACCTTCTTATTTTTAACCATAAAAATGTTTTCACCCGGGCCTTCGGCAACAAAACCACGGTAATCCAAAAAAAGGGCCTCATCATAACCTTTTGACCTGGCTTCCAAAGAAGCAAAAATAGAATTGATATAATAACCAGAGATCTTCGCTCGACTCTCTATTGAAGCTGGATGTAGTCTGATAAAACTTGAGGTTTTTATCTTAACCCCTTCCTCTCCTAAATATTTTCCCCAAGGCCAGGTAATGATGGCCGTTTCTATTTTTGAATTTTTTGGATAAAGACCCATCTCACCTTCTCCATAAAAAACAATCTGTCGAATATAACATTCTTTTTGATCATTCAAAAGGATCGTCTTTAAAACCGCCTTTTTTAATTCCTCAAAAGAAAAAGGAATTTTTATTTTTAAAAAAGAAGCGAAAAAAAATAATCTTTTTAAATGATCGTTAAACGAAACACCGCTGTTCCCTTCTCTGTTTGATAAGCTCGAATTCCTTCGAAAACCGCAGAACCATAATGAAGGGCATGGGAAAGAAGATGTATTTTTGTTTTTTTAAAATTTAAAAACCTACCATTATACCAAATTTTTTTTACTCCTTTCATTTTTAAAAACTATTTCTCCAATCCCAACTCCCTTTTCAAAAAATAGATCAATTCTTGGGGAGAGAAATGGACCTTAATTAAGATTCGATCAGCACCAGCCCTTTTTACTTCCCTCAAGAATTCAGGGCCAGAATAATTGGTAAAAGCAAAGATCTTTAAATCCTTTGTTTTGGGGTGGGATCTTGCCTGTAAAAGAAAATCAATGGCTTTTGGTTCTGAAAAGGTGGCAGGTAATAAAAGATCGAGTAAGATTAAATCAGGAAGGGGTTCTTTTCCTTCTTGGAGTTTGTTTAAGTAAGAAAAAGCGCCTTCGAATGAATCAATGATTAAAAGATCAAAACCAGCAATATCTTGCAAGACCTCCTTGTAAAACTCAATCATCATCAATTCATCCTCGATTAAGACAATTTTCTTTTTCACTAATTTTATTTTAAAAAAGGTAAAAAAAATGTCAAGGGAATTTACTCTTTTTTTAAATATTTTCTCTTAAAAAATGAGGAATTTTTTCGTCTTGATAATTTTCTTTCAACCAGTACCACCATTCTCCTCCCCAAAAATATATTTGATCAAAACCGGTTTTTTTAACAAAATTAAAAATTTTTTTAAACCTTTCAAAATCCATTGTAATTTTTTGTTCTTCAATATCGCAATTGTAAAGTAAATTTTTACACCACGGTTCTGCTTGAAGTTCCAACAACCAAACATCTTTTTTAAAAATAAAATTAATTAACTTTTTTTTCAAAAAATAAAAATTAGGAGGAAAAGGATAAGAAAGATAAATATTTAAAGGTTTGAAATAAACCTTGCGATAAAGAGTTGTGCCCACAATATCACCTAAAAGACCAGCTTGAATCCAAAAAGAACCCTCTCCTGAATCAGAAACAATAACCTTTCTTTCTGGATCTATTTTTTTTACCAATTCAATTTCTTTTTTAAAAAATTCTTTGTCAAAAACCGGACATTCTCCAAAAGGAAAAAAGGGTTCGTTCTCTACTTGCCATGCCAAAATCGCAGGTGAATTTTTATAGCGATAAACTAAAACCTTCAAAAAATTCATTAATTTTTCTTGTCTTTTTGAAGGCCCTTCTAAAAAGAGATATTTGGGAATATGACATTCTGGCCAACGACCAGTTTTCTGACCAATGACTAAAATAACACTGACGTTTCTTTTTTCTGCTTCTTTAATTTGCCAATCTAAATCTTTAAAATCATAAACTTCTTTTTCTTTTTCAATTAAATCCCAATGAACAATAATTTTTACTTTTTTGAAATTTAAATTTTCCAAGAGCCACAAATAAGTTTCTTGCCAATTTAAACCTAAATTTGTTGTATGTTTTTGAGAAAAATTAACGCCCCAATCAATTTTTCTTTTTGGAGGGAAAGTAAAAAAGAATAAAAAAAGAAAAATTAAAATCAACAAAATAAAAATTATTCTTTTTTTCATTTTTTTTCGATAATTTGCTTGATATTAAAAAAACCATCTCTCTTTCCTTCCCAAAACCCTAAAAAAGCACATTTGGCAAAAAAACCTTCGTTTAAAAAATCAAAAAACCATTCTGAAAAGTATCTTAAATTCTTTGCTTTGATAGCAAAATTATTTTTTAGCAACCAATCTTCGTTGAAATCTTCTTGGTAACCAATTGAGGGTAATAATAAAAGAGGAATTCCCAAAGAAGCATAAAAAGAAAGTTCTGAGGGTTTTGTGATTAAAATATCACTTTCTAATACTGCTTTATCGAAAGCATTAAAATAATCTTCTAATTTTTCAAAAAAAAGAATTTCAATATTTTTTGGAAAAAAATTAAAGATTTCTAAAATTTTCTTCCTTAAAAAATCATTTGCTTTTTGATTAATTCCGACAGAGATCAAAAAATGAACTTTTTCTTTTTCGATTTCTTTCTTTAATGATTTTAAAATTAAAAGAGCTAATTCTTTTTGGGCGCCAGCTCCGCCTAAAGAAAATAAAATCTTTAAAGGTTCTTGCGAAAAAGATAAAGGGCCAATTTTTTCTTGGATAAATTCTCCATATTTTTTTAAAAAATTTTTTTTGGGATCTAATTTGGCAATCCTTCGTAAAAAAGCTTCTTTTACCTTATTTTCAGGAAAATTAACTGGAGATAAAGGATAACCAGTAAAAAATATATTTTCTTCCTTGACTCCGTAAAGGAGTAGTCTTTCTTTTGCTCTTTTTGTGGGAACAAAATATTTTATTTTACTTTTGAAAGGAAAAAGAGGTGCCCAAGCGCGAGAAATGTCTGTATCACAAACGACGCAGAAAATTTCACTTTGATAATTAAAAAATTCGGCAAAAAAAGCAGGAACAAAAAAAGTTGAAATTAAAGGTTTTTTTTCTTTTGAAAAGTGAAAAATTAATTCTCTCCCCCATCCCCTTTTGATTAAAAAATAAATTGTTTTTAAATAAAAATTTGGTTTTTCTCTTTTTTTCTTTGGATAAAATTTTTGGATTTTTTGAAAAAAATTAAAGATACTGAATAAAAAAGAACCAATTAAAGGAAACGATTTAAAAGATGAAATTGAATGATAAAAAGCACTTGTTTTTTTCCATAATTTTTTTTCTTTTTCTGGAACAAAAGGATGGTCATTCACATTAATAATCTCACCCAATTCTTTTAAATGATGAGCGGTTCTTTGGTGGCCATAACCCATCGAAACAGTAAAAATTATTGCTTTATTCATTATTTTAATTATACAAAATTATTCGTCTAAAAAGTAAGGAAGACTTTTTCTTCTAAAAACAAAAAAAGCAAAAGATATCAAAAATAAATAAGATAAAATTAAAAGAAAAACATTGATCTTAAATGAAAAAATTGCAAAAGGTAAATTGCTAAAGAAAATAATAATTTTTTCTAAAATTTCTAAAAAAACAAACAAAAGAAAATAAAAAGGCGCCGATAAAATTTTAAAAAAAAGAGAAAAAAATAAAAACAAAAAAGCACTTCCGATTAAAAAAGGCAAAAAAGGAACCGCCAAAAGGTTGGTTAAAATTCCAACAATCGAAAAATAACCAAAATTAAAAACCTGTAAGGGAAAAGTAAAAGATTGAGCAGAAAGGGTTAAAGAAAGAATATTTCTCAAAGGAAAAAAAGAAAAATTAGGAATGATTTTCATTTTTTCTTTTAAGAAAGAAGAAAAAGAAATAATTCCGATCATTGCTAAAAAAGAAAGCTGAAATCCCAAATCAAACTTTAAAATCAAAGGATTAAAAAATAACATTAAAAAACCAGCTAAAAAGAGAGGGTAAAAAGAATAAGGCAGTCTTCCAAAAAATAAGGCAGAAAAATAAAAAATATTCATAATTCCGGCTCTTACGACCGAAGGGAAAAAACTAAAAAAAACAATAAAGAAAAGAATAAAAAAAATAGAAAAAATCAAAGAGATTTTTCTTGAAAATCCTAAACAATTTAAAAAAGAAAAACAAATAAAACTTAAAATCGTCATGTGCATCCCAGAAATAGCAGTCAAATGTCGGATTCCTGATTGATTCAATCTTTCTTTGATTTCTTCTGATAACTCATATTTTTCTCCTAAAATGATTGCTTTTAAAAGTTCGTTCTTAAAACCAGAAAAAGCACCTTCAATAATTTTTTTTAATTTTGATTTGAAAGAAATAATCATTGAAATTAAAAATGAAGGAGGTTTTTTTTCTATAAATTCAATTTCGGGAAAAAATATTATTCCGAAAACTCCCTCTTTGGCTAAAAAATAATGGTAATTATCTTCTTTTGAGGGTTTTTTTAATTTTCCTTTTAAAATCAAATGATCACCGTAATGAAAAACGGGTTGAGAACGAGTGAAAATAATTATTTTTTCCTTTCTGTTTTTTAGTTGGAAAGAATATTTGAGACCATTTTTCCATTTTTGGGCCTCACTAACAATCGTTCCTTCAATCTTTACCCGCTTTTCAAAAAAGGGTGAAAGAACATTATTTTCTACTTTGAAAAAATTTTCTCTTGTATGAAAAAAACCAAAAAGAAAAAATAAAAAAAAGAAAAAAATTCCCAATCTTTCTTTTTTTAAAAGAACGAAGGCAATCAGAAATAAAAATAAAAAAAGGAAAAAGGGAATAAAATAAAAAAAGGAAAAAATAAAATTTCCCAAAATAAAAAAGAAGAGTGAAAAGTAAAAAATTTTTGATAAACTCATCTCACTTGGCAGATTTCAAACAAAGGAGATATTTTTTTTTGAACGTTTATTAAAAAATCTAAGGGATGAGGAGAAAGTTTTTCAAATAGAGGATCAAGAGTTTTTTGAGGTTGAAAATTCTGTAAAAAATATTTAGAACAAAAAGGAGAAATCCAACGAGCGATTTTTATCAGATCTTCTTCAGAAAAATGGGGCAAAACCGTGGTTCGACATTCAAAATCAATTTTTGAATTTTTTAAAATTTTAAGACTTTCATCAATTTTATCTTTTTGAAATTTATTCCCTGTAAAATAATAGTATTTTTCCGGTGGAGCTTTAATATCCAAGGCCAGATAATCTATCAAATTTTCTTTTAAAATTGCTTTTAAAACCTCAGGGTGAGAACCGTTAGTGTCTAATTTTACGCTGAATCCTAATTCTTTTATTTTTCGTAAAAAATCTTTCAAATCTTTATGAATGGTTGGTTCGCCTCCAGTAACAACAACGCCTTCCAAGAAATCTTTTTTTTCGTTTAAAAAAGAAAAAAAATCTTTTTCCGAAAAAAGAGGATGATTTTTAATCTTTTCAGGTAAAACCAATTCAGAATTATAACAAAAAGGACAGCGAAAATTACAACCTACTAAAAAAACGACGCAAGAGATTTTTTCGGGATAATCAATTAAACTCAATTTCTCTATGCCGCCAATCTTCATTTTAAAAGATTGAGCACTTTAAATTCTTTTCTTTCTTTGAATTCTTGTTGTTTTCCTAAATTCCATTGTTGAATAGGTCTTAAATAACCAACAATTCTCGAATAAACTTCGCAAGGTTGTTTAATAGTACATTTAGGACAATAAAAATGTTCGCCTTGAATATAACCGTGCACAGGACAAATAGAAAAAGTGGGGGTGATTGTAATATAAGGTAGTTTAAAATTCTCAAAAATTTTCTTTACCAATTTTTTAACGCTTTTTCCATCTGGTAATCTTTCGCCCAGAAAAATATGCAAGACTGTTCCACCTGTATATTTACACTGTAATTCATCTTGAAGTTTAAGAGTTAACCATAAATCATCGGTTGCGTTTACGGGTAAAAGGGTACTATTAGTATAATAAGGAACCTTTGAGGTACCAGCAGTAATGATATCTGGGTATCTTTCTTTGTCTTTTTGTGCTAACCTAAATACCGTGCTCTCTGCCGGCGTCGCTTCTAGATTGTAAAGATTTCCTGTTTCTTTTTGATAAGCTATCAATTTTTCTCTCATAAAATCTAAAACTTCTAAAGCAAAATTCCTTCCTTTTTTAGAAACGATATTAACCCCTAAAAAATTCAAAAGGGTTTCATTCATTCCCACCAATCCAATGGTTGAGAAATGATTGGCAAAATAATGACCACGCATTTTTTTCACTGGTTGAAGATAAAATCTTGAATAAGGATAGAGTCCTTTTTCAATGTAATTTTCAATTGCCTTTCTCTTAATTTCTAAACTTTCTTTTGCCAAATTCATAATTTTTTCCAATCTTTCAAAAAATTCTTTCTTTGTTTTTGATAAATAGCCAATCCGGGGTAAATTGATGGTAACCACGCCGATTGAACCCGTGAGGGATCCTGAACCAAAAAGTCCGCCCCCACCACGGTTATGGAGTTCAGTAAGGTCTAATCTTAAACGACAACACATTGATCTCACATCATCGGGCTTCATATCAGAATTAACATAATTGGCAAAATAATTAATGCCGTATTTGGCTGTTGCTTCCCACATTGGTTCTAAAGCTGGATTTTCCCAATCAAAATCTTTTGTAATATTGATAGTAGGAATAGGAAAGGTAAAAACACGACCGTTTTTATCGCCAACCATCATGCATTCGTAAAGAGCACGATTGATCATATCCATTTGTTCTTGAAATTCACCATAAGTTTTATCTTGGGGTTTTCCACCGATAATCACTGGTAAGTTTTTAAAAACAGACGAGGGTTTAATGTCTAAGGTAATGTTAGTAAAAGGGGTTTGAAAACCAACGCGCGTTGGGATAGCCATATTAAATAAGAATTCTTGAATTGCCTGCTTTACTTGATGATAATTTAAATTGTCATAATAAATAAAAGGAGCCAAAAGAGTATCAAAATTGGAAACCGCTTGAGCGCCGGCACTTTCTCCTTGAAGAGTGTAAAAAAAATTAACAAGTTGGCCCAAAGCGGATCTAAAATGTTTTGGTGGAAATGATTCAACTTTTCCCGGTACACCTCCAAAACCTTTTTGTAATAAATCATAAAGATCCCAACCACAACAATATGTAGCTAATGTATCTAAATTATGTAAATGAAAATCTCCTGATTCATAAGCTTCTCTTATTTCTTTTGGATAAATTTTATTCAACCAATATTTTTTGATAATATAAGAAACACCGTAATGATTTAAACCCTGCAAAGAAAAAGCCATATTAGCGTTTTCCTGAACTTCCCAGTCTAATTTTTCAATATATTGATCAATTCTTTCGATCGCTTCTTCGCTCAAAGCCACTGCCTCTCTAATCCTCCTTCTTTGTTCTCGATAAAGAATATAAGCTTTTGCTGTTTTTACTAAACCTTCTAAAATTAAAACTTCTTCAACAATATCTTGAATCTCTTCTACTGTTGGAATTTCACCTTTTTTAAACCGACGATTCAAAAGAGAAACTACTTTTTCTGTTAAATAGTTTGCTTTTTTTCCATTGCTTTCATTTGTTGCTGTGAGTGCCTTAAAAATAGCTTCTTTAATTTTTTCTTTTTCAAAAGAAACAATCTCGCCCGTTCTCTTTTTTATTTTGGTAATTTTATTTTCCATTTTTTAAAAAATTTTCCTTAAAATTTTTTTAAGTTTAACAGAAAACTTTTCTTCCGACAAGTCTTTTTCCAATAGAGACAAAACCATTCCCTCTGTTTTAGCAAAAGAAAAATCATTTTCCATTCCATCGATTCGAGAATAATTTTTTAATTTTAAATAAAAAGGAAATTTATGTCTTAAAAATTCTATAAAATTTTTAATTTTTGCCCCTCCGCCAACAAAAATAATACCACCTGCCATTTTATACGTTTGAAATGTTTGTTTTAGGTTTAACAAAGGTTGACGAAAAATTTCCCATAAAACTTTTTGAATGATTTGAGAAAGCCTTTTTTGTGAAAGAAAAATATTTCCATCATCAATTTCTAATTTTTCTCTTTTATCTTTACCCTTGAAATAGGCATCACCATATTCGCATTTTATTTGCTCAGCACCCTCATAGCTAATTTTTAAATTTAAAGCAATTTCTTTAGTAATCTCACAAGCGCCAACTGGCAAAACGAAAAAATCAATTATTTCTCTATCTCTCATTAAACAAAAAGATGTTGTTTGATGACCGAAATCAATAACTAAAACACCCATTTCTTTTTCTTTATCTGAAGGAATTTTTGATAATGCCAAAGGAAACGAAACAAAATCATCAACCTCAAAATCAGAACTAAAAAATGTTTCTTTAAAAGTCTTCAAATAAGAAGAAAGAATTTCAACGCCCAAAATTTCTTTTTCTAATTTTGTTGCTCTCAAACCTAATGGTTTTTCAAAATAAACTTGGCCGTCAACAAAAAATTTTTCTTCCAAAATTTCTATAATCTCTTTATTAAAAGATTCTCTGGAAATTTGCGCTTCTTTATTTACTCTTTCAATATCTTCTTCTGAAATAATTCCATCTGAACGTGAAACCGAAATTAAAACTCGATTCTTAAAACACGAAAGAAAAGTTCCGTTTAAGCTCACAATTACTTTTTCAATTTTTGATTTTTGTTCTTTTTCTAATAAATCTAAATTTTTTTCTACTGCCCTTCGACATTTTTCAATAAACACAATATTTCCTTCTTTGATACCCTCTGAAATTGTTTCTTTTTTTGAAACAAAAGAAAAACCATCCTCTTCTCTTTTAACCAATAAAGATTTTACGGAAAATGAACCTAAATCCAAAACACAAATTAAATCTTTTGCCATTTTTTAATTTTTTCAAAATAAATTTCTTCTTTTTCTTCTCTTTTTTTCTCTGATTTTTCTGTTAAATTTAAAATACCATGAATTAAGATCTTTAAAAATTCTTCTTGAAACGAAACATTTTTTCGCTTTGCTTCTTTTTTAATTCTTCGAGGACAAATAAAAATTTCGCCCAAAAGAGGAGGGTCTAACGGAAAGCTTAAAACTGTTGTTACCCTATTCTTTTTACGGTAATTTTTATTTAAAAATTTAATCCTTTTTGGACCAACTATAACAATCGAAAGGTCTTCTTTTTCTTTATTTTCTTCTTTTAAAATTTCTTGGGCAATTTTTTTTATTAAATCTTCATCTGCTTGAAATTGAGTTAAATTCGAAAAATTGATCATTATCAAAATTTATCAAAAGAAAGAAAAAAAATCAACTTTATTATTAAATCGATTAAAAAATTAAAAATTAATTAAATTTATCCTAGCTCAAAAATTTTTCTCCATAAATTATCTCTAAAATTCCATCTATTGAAGTTCAACTTCAATAGATTTTCATTTTCGGGTGAGGATGCCTGCTTGGGAAAGGTAATAGGAATGTTCTTTGGGAGGAGATAAGGGTAAAGAAATGATAATTGTTGTTCCTTTGTTTTTTCCTTGGGAATAAAAATCAATTTGACCGCCGTGGGCTT
>Ga0197142_1003260_pt1 | contig 13712 bp, 12 predicted proteins | sample GBS60_MetaG_FD_148614 | JGI IMG/M metagenome (GOLD analysis project Ga0197142, IMG submission 148614) | Sediment microbial communities from Great Boiling Springs, Gerlach, Nevada, United States - GBS 60_MetaG | ecosystem: Environmental > Aquatic > Thermal springs > Hot (42-90C) > Sediment... | reverse complement strand
GATGATATCACAAATATCAAAAGTGCTTACCAATAGGTCACAGGCGATTTTTCGCTATCGGTTGGCTGAAGGGGCGAGCCTGTTGGCAGTTTCACAGTATGTAGCTGCAGCGTTAAATATAGTAACAAATGTGCTGATGGCGCGCCTGTTAGGTCCAACCGATTATGGTCTCGTTGCCTTAACTATTGCCTATCCTACTCTCCTTTGGTCCTTTGTAGCCATTAAGTCTGTTTCCGTAATCACGCGTTATGTAGCTGCCTTTCGTGCAAAAAGAGAATTTGAAAAATTGAAAGCTGTCGTCAAATTAGGATATGGACTGGATTTCTTTGTTTCACTTTTGGCTTTTACCTTGGTGGCTATAAGCAGTTGGTGGGTAAGCGAAAAATTTTATCGGCAGCCTGATCTTGCGCGGTTGATGGTCATATATGCCGGATCACTTCCGCTTTTTTCCTTGACAGGCACCAGTTGGGCTGTTTTGTCTTCGTGGGAGCGTTTTAGGTTGTTGGCTGCTTTTGAAGTCTTACAATCCTTACTCAAAATGTGTCTGATAGTGGGCTCCATCGTCCTTGGATTTGGTGTTGCTGGTGCAGTGATTGGCATGGGGGTTGCCCAAGCGAGTATTGGGCTTGTCATGATGATAGTCGCTACAAACCTTCTCCTTTGCGAGGATCTTGGGACTTGGTGGAAGGCATCCTTAGAGTCAGTGGCTTCGCTTAAGCGAGAACTTATAGGCTTTTTCGGCTTGAATTATCTCTTAGTGACCTTAAGCGGTCTGGTGGTCCAAGTACCGATGATGTTGTTAGGATACTTCCGAGGACCCGAAGAAGCCGGATTTTACCGCATTGCTGTTAGTATTGGGACGGTAGGGTCATATCTTGAAACTTCGCTTGGGCGCGTTATTTACCCTACCCTTTCTGCTTGGTGGACTTCGGAAGGAGAAGAGAGGATCGTCAATGCTTTAAAGCGGTGGACACTAAAGATAGGGCTACCCATAAGCGCAACTTTAATCTTCACAACACTTTTCTTTCCTTGGCTTTTGCCCTTATTGTATGGACATGGCTACCGCCCTGTTGTTTTAGGCGCTCAGGTAATAATGTTGGGAGTTGCTGTTAGTGCTGTGTTCTTTTGGCTGAACTCTTTCTACTACGCTTCAGGAAGGGTCAATCTTTGGGTGAGTGGTTATGCTCTTTACACTACGCTGGTCATTGGGTTAGGCTGGCTTGTAATTAAACAATGGGGTTTCCTCGGTTTGACTTGCCTTATAACGATGGGCAAAGTTCTGTTTACACTTTCAATGTTCGCCTTGCTTTCTTGGAGTAAGGTGAGGCTAAGATGAGGGTTTTTCTCTGCCCCCAGCCAGACGAGATAGGTAAGTTTCACGGAGTAGTTAATGCGTTTTCAGATATCTGGGAAGGATGTGTCTTAGATGTTGGAAGTCGGTCAGGAAATCTTAAACATGTGCTTGAGGAGTGTAACGCAAGGGTTCGTTATCTTGGCTTGGATCTTTTCCCTCCCGCAAATGTCATCGCTAACTTGGAAAAGGGACTGCCCTTTAGCGACAAAGCATTTGATGTAGTGGTCGCCCTAGATGTATTGGAACATACGGATAACATTCATAAAGCGTTTGATGAACTTTGTCGCGTTGCTTGTAAGTTCGTCGTCATTACACTACCGAACTCTTATGAACTGAGGGGACGCATTAAATTTTTGCTTGGTCGACCCATCTCAGGGAAATACGGATTACCTCCTGATCAGCCAATGGATCGGCATAGATGGCTTTTCTCTTTTAGCGAAGCGAGGCAATTTGTCCGTGTTAGAGCATACCGATGTGGTTTTGAAGTTAAAGATGAAGGTTGTTTGATCGGTCCCCGCCGCAGTTCTATGATCGCTCGTGCTTTAGTGTGTCGGTTTCCGAACTTATTCTCCCCATGGTATCTTGCTTTGCTGAAAAGGCAGGAGGGTTAATCTCCCATGAAGGTTTGTTTCCTAGGCGGTGCACGCTATAGCCAACCACTGGATGCGGCGAGTGAGAAAAAGTGGCGGCTTCTTTCCAAGATAGGAGAGATGTTTATCATCGGCTTCTCACAGGATTTCCGTCCACGCAAGTTTACCCAACATGCTCATTTCTACTTGCTTCCAAAGTTTCCGTTGCCAATCCTCCGTTACCTTACCATGTTCACCGCTGGTCCAATTCTTGCTCTTTGGCTGATCTTGAGGCGTGGTGTCCGAGTATTAGTGGCTCAAAGCCCTTATGAAGGTTTCGCAGCAGCAATCGCAAAGGTTTTAGCCCGCCTCGTTGGGTTGCAAGTAGTCCTTATCGTGGAGAACCACGGAGATTTTGAAGTTTCGCTTTTCCTCCAACGAAGGGTGCGCTGCCGAAGCCTCTACCGTTGGCTTATGCGGAGAACAGCCCGCTTTGCCCTTCGGCACGCTAACTTGCTACGGGCCGTTTCTAATTCAACCAGAAAGCAATTGGAAACATGGTCGCCCGGGAAGACAATAGTCCAATTTCCTGCATGGACGGACATAGAGGCTTTCCTAAAGGCTGGCGAGAGTGAGAAGGCAAGAAAACCTGTAATTCTTTATGCAGGAGTGTTGACTCCTCTGAAAGGTATCCATCATTTAATCCGTGCTTTTGCAAGAGTTGTCCGAGAATTTCCTGAAGCCCGGCTGGAGATAGTAGGGCGAGATGAAAACCCAGAGTATGCTGAGGAACTGCGTCGGGAAGTGGCTCGGCTTGGGCTAAACGGGCGAGTGTCCTTCGTAGGCGAAGTCTCTCAGGTAGAACTGGCAAATAAGATGCACCGCTCTTGCATCTTTGTTCTGCCTTCTCTCTCAGAAGGGCTGGGGCGTGTAGTAGTGGAAGCGATGGCAACAGGGACACCTGTAGTCGGGAGTTGCGTAGGTGGCATTCCTGAAATGGTGCAAGATGGTTTGACGGGCTTCTTAGTGCCTCCGGGTGATGAAGAGGCGTTAGCAGAGCGACTGCTTTGGTTGCTGAAACATCCGCAGGAAGCAGAGGATATGAGCCGTCGTGCCCGAGAGTTTGCCCGTTCTTTCTTCTCTTCTGAAACCTACCTTGCGGGCTACAAGCGCCTGTTTGAAATGGCGGAGGAGGTTTTGAAATCGCCATGAAGTTGCTTCTGTTCAATCTGGCGACAGACGCCGACGACCCCATCTTGGGTTTCACTACCCGTTGGATTCAAGCGCTGGCGAAGCGGGTGGAGTTCATTCATGTCATCACCATGCGGGCAGGGCGAGTGGAAGTTCCTGAAAATGTTCAGGTCTATTCAGTGGGCAAAGAAAAAGGTTACAGTGAGCCACGGAGAGCAGTAGAGTTCTACCGGCACCTGTTCCGTATCTTACGGGAGGACTGTATTGATGCTTGCTTTTCACACATGATCCCCATTTTCACTGTCTTGGCAGCGCCTGTCTTGAAAGCGAAGAGAATTCCAATTGTGACTTGGTATGCTCACCCAAGCCTGACATGGATACTGAAACTCGCGCATCACTTATCAGACCGGATGGTAGCCAGTGTAGCCACGGCCTACCCTTACCGCAAAGATAAACTCGTCGTAGTGGGACAAGGAATTGACACAGACTTTTTCTGCCCAAATGGTTCCCATCCCGAAGAGCCACCGATGATCTTGTGCGTAGGACGACTTTCGCCCGTGAAGGACCACCCAACCTTGATTCGGGCAGCAGCCTTGTTGCGGGAACGCTATCAAAAACCCTTTCGAGTGGTCATTTTGGGTGGACCTGCAGGACCGAGAGACGAGCCTTATGCTCGTTCCCTGCATCAGTTGGTGGAGGAATTGAACTTGCGAGACATCGTCTCCTTCCATCCACCTGTCCCTCAGAGTGCCTTACCGAACTGGTATCGGCGTTGCACCGTCCATGTGAACCTGACCCCCACTGGCTTTGGTGACAAGGTGGCTTGGGAGGCTATGGCGTGCGCAAGGATGTGCTTGGTAGCCAATGAAGGCTTTCGTGAGACACTCGGTGACTATTCGGATATCCTATTCTTTCGCTATGGGGATAGCATTGATTTAGCATCAAAGTTGGATTCAATACTGAACATCCCTTCTTCCGAACGGGAGAGCATCGGCCAATATCTCCGAGAGCGGGTGGTGCAACTACACTCCTTGGAGAAGCTTGTTACGAGGCTTGTCAGTATATTCAGCATGCTCAGAGAAGGCGGTGTATGTCAGTGATCCCGTGGAAACAATTGTATCGTCTGGTGCTCCGTAAGGCAAGTTTAGGTCGAGTGCTAACCGAAATCCAGTTGGAACGGTTAGCATCTCGGGTAGCATGCCAACTGACTAATAATAGCATAGCGCCACGGTCCGCACCGCGCGTGTTGCTCGCTGGGGGAACGAGAAGAGGGGGTGGATCAGAAAACGCATTTGTAGAGAAGATCAGGAAGAATTACACAGACATGAGAGTTATAGGCGTGAATATAAGTGACACAACTGCTCCGGACGTAGTGGCAGATCTTACCGTTCCATGGCCTTTTAAGACCTCATCGTTTGACATAATTATTTCAACTTGGGTGATTGAACATTTAAGCGACCCAAAGGTGTTCTTCCTTGAGGCATATCGCGTATTAGCTGAAGGGGGCATTCTGGTGGTAACTGTCCCCTTTATCCACCGTGTTCATGGTTCACCTTTTGATTATTGGCGCTTTACAGATAGAGCACTCATACACCTAGCCAGGACTGCAGGGTTTGAGCGTGTGGAAGTAACAAGGGTAGGTGGAACACCACTTCTTTGTGTGATCGCTTTGCTCTGGCTATTTTTTCGCATCCCGGTCCTGGGAGCCCTTTTGGCTCTGATAGCCGCGTTCGTGGATTACGCTTTGCTTTTGGTTACTCGCTTGTTGAAGAAAGGTACAGAGTTGGTTGGATCTTACCCGATAAGCTATGTTCTTTATGCTTGCAAGGAGTGAGTGTAATGAGGGTTGTGTCCTTCCGTGGTCGGGAAGATAAGCTGGTCTTATTAGGCAATATATTTTCGGGTTACTTACAGGGAAGCGTATTAGATGTTGGATGCGACCAGAGGCAACTTTCCCCGATGGTTAGTGGCCGCTACGTGGGCATAGACATAAGCGGGACGCCGGATTTGGTTGTAAATGTAGAGCATGGCCTTCCTTTTAAGGACGGGAGTTTTGATACTGTGATTGCTTTCGATGTTCTAGAGCATTTGGATAAAATTCACTATGTCTTTGATGAGTTGTGCCGAGTAGCACGACGGTATGTTATTATTGGTCTTCCAAATATGTATGAATGGCGTTTTCGAGTTATGTTTTTGTTAGGGAAAAGGTTCTCAGGAAAATACGGATTGCCCATTGAGCCACCTCAGGACCGCCATCGTTGGCTTTTTTCACTTAAAGAGGCTCAATCCTTTGTTCGGGAAAGGGCGCTTCGTTGTGGGTTCGAGGTATGTGAAGAAGTGGTTGGATATTATAATTATAAACGGCTTTGTCTCCGAATCTTAACCATGGTCGGAAGAAGCTTGGGCAAAGCTGGTATCAATCTATTTGCGTATCATTATTCGGCTGTTCTGAGGCGCAATGAAATGATCAAGAATTCGTGTAGGAAATCAGGAGACAATGGACTATGATGCTCATTAGTATATTGGCATTTATAACTGCGGGCTGGGTGCTTGGTATTCTTCTTTGGCTTGTTTTTTTAAAAAAGTTGCTTTTCGATCCCCGTGTCTATGTATTGTACGGAATGATGCATTGGTTATTAATAGCTCAGCTAGGAACGTTGCTTGGCTATCAATTCTATGAGGTGAAGCCATATTTCGATGAGGCCACCCATGCTAAAGCAGCGATTATTATCCTGTCTGCTATTGTGTCATTTCTAATGGGTTACTCCTTGGTTTTACAGGATATGAGATCAAAGAGAAAGCAAATGAAGAACCGTAAATCTCATTCTTACGAGATTAACACAAAAAAATTGGCGTTTATCACATTATTTATGGGAATTGTTGGACTATCAGTCTTATACTTTTTCCAAAAACATCCATTTTTAATTAAACAATTCCTATTTTTACCTTTTCTATTAACTTACTTATCTATCTCGGCAACAGTATGTGCTAGCTACATTTTGATAATACGGAGAAGGGATTTGAGAGGTATGGCCGGTATGGGATTAAAGTTTATCTTGTGGATGATTGTGCTAGTTACTATCATTATGTCCAATATTGCCTTTGTGTATCCTTTGTTTGCTCTTATATATTGGTGGTTTAACTCTAAAAAAGTGCAAATAAAAGAGATAATAACGTTTCCAAAAAGAACCACATGGCGTAGCATTCTTATATTGGTAACCCTAATTTGGTGCGTAGGTGTTATTAGTGTAATTAGCAAAATTGGAATACAAAGGTCCATCGCTCAAGGGGAATTAGTGTCATTGGAAGCGACCAAAAAAGAGTTAGTCCACAGATTGATCACATTGGATTTATTTAATGTAGAAAATTATGGTATAGTTCTTCATGTTATAGAAATGTATGCTGACTCTGGAAATTATCTCCTTGGGAAGAGCCTTTTGGTAATTATACCTTTTCTCCGATTTGTTTGGTCAGATATTCGTGGGTTTGGAAGGATAATGTTTTTAGATGTTTATGGGCCTTCCTATGAGACAGTTAACGTTTCGTGGGCTATACCACCGATTGGGGAATTAATAGCTAACTTTTCCTATCCTGCTGTTATATTTTTCTATTTCTTTCTTGGTTTAGCGTGCCGCTATCTACATTATCAATATCAACGATCCAATAACGAAGTTTATTTAGCTTTCTATAGTACTGTTTTATTGTGGTTATTTCTTCAACAGCGGGGCGATTTTTTAAATGGGAATATATATCCAGCTTATGTTACTTTTACTGTTAGCATTGCCTTTTGGCTATGTAGAAAAAAGAGGTAATATGGTAAAACTTTGATATAATGAGTTCAGTTAAGGTTCTCCACTTGATCAATACTCTTTCTGCCGACGAAGCGGAACTACATCTTTTGACCTTGTGTTGGCTTCTAAAGCGAGAGAGACTTCAAATTGTAATGGCACACCTGAAAGAGGGACAAAGGAGCTGGCCGCCGCGACCCGACTTCGGGGATGAGGGAATCCGGCTCATATACCTTGGTGGTGACCAACCGTGGGACGGACACTGTGCTTCCAAGTTGAGATAGTGAAGCAAAAAACAAAGGAGACGGTGAGTATTCTGGAACATGTGGAATAGAAGGTTAAAGGTCCTCCACGTCATTAATACCCTGTCTGTTGGTGGTGCTGAGTTACACCTTCTAACCCTATGCCGGCACTTAGAGCGGCTTGGGGTAGAGACGGTGGTATCTTATCTCAAAGAGGGACGAGGTTCTCGCCCTCTTCGCTCCGACTTTGAAGAAGCAGGCATTCAGGTGTTCTATCTTGGGGGTGAGGGCGTGGATTTCGTTCGACCTTGTCTCCGGTTGCACCGCCTGCTCAAACAGGAGAAGCCAGATATTCTTCACACCCACCTCCCCCGTGCAGACCTGCTGGGCTTCATGATGCGCTGGAGTGAGTTCTCGGGTTCGTGGATCTGTTCAGTGCACGGTATCTACGCTAACCATTGGCGTGGACGCCGAACGCTTCCTCTCTTCAAACCAATTTGGCGTCGGGCTAACCGAATCATCGCTATCTCAGAGGCTGTGAGGAATTGGTTAGTGCAAGGCTGTGGGCTTGTGCCAGATAGGGTTCAGGTAATCTACTACGGAATTGAACTTGAGCGATGGATTTCGCCTTTCCAAGACTTGCGATCTGAATGGGGACTTAATGGGAAATTCCTCGTCGGAACTGTAGGGCGCCTTGAACCTGTGAAAGGACATGACATCCTGATTCAAGCGATGCCCTCTATTGTTCAACAATTCCCGCAAGTTATGCTTCTTATCGCAGGACATGACCCGTGGGGTTATGGAAGTGTATTGCAAAATTTAGCGTCACGACTAAACACGGAAAAACACATTCGCTTTCTTGGCTTCCAAAATGACATCCCTTCTTTCCTTCACGCTATTGATGTTTTCGCTTTTGCCTCTCGCTCTGAAGGTTTTGGACAAGTGGTCATTGAGGCGATGGCGGCAGGAAAGCCTGTAGTGGTCTCTCGCATTGCTCCTTTGACAGAAATTGTGAGAGACGGCGAGACAGGGCTTTATGCTGAACCGGAAAGCCCTGAATCGTTTGCTGAAAAAATTTCATGGCTTTTTTCGCATCAAGGAGAGGCTCATGCTATGGGAAGGCAGGGGCAAAAGGTGGTCAGAGAACGATTCTCCGCTGAAGTTATGGCTTTGCAAGTTCTTTCTCTTTACAGAGAGGTTCTAAAGCAAGGCGGATAGGGAGTGATTTAGGGTGAAGGTGCTTTTGGTGGCGCATTGGGATTGGGTGCTTTATAACTTTCGGTTGCCTTTGGCGAGGATGTTGAGGGAAAACGGGTTTGAAGTCACCTTTGTTTGCCCTAACGGCGAATATGTCCCGCGATTGCGAGAGGAAGGTTTCCGCTGGGTTAACTGGTCGGTTATCCGCAGAAGTTTAAATCCAGTGATGGAACTATACTCTGTCTTTCACCTCGCAAGCACTTACAGAAGAGAACAATCCCAAATCGTCCATCATTTCACTATCAAGCCTAACCTTTACGGCTCAATTGCTGCTATCCTAACAGGGACAAAAAAGGTCATTAACACTTTCACAGGGCTTGGCTTTCTTTTCTCGGAACATCCTTTAGCCGTCGGTCTGAGAAGAGGCGTTCTGCCTTTAGCAAAATTGACTTTCAAAGCGGGCAAGGGATGGAGTGTCTTCCAGAACCGTCAAGATTTGGAAACTTGTTTGCGGTTGAAGTTGGTATTGCCCGAAAGAACGGTCATTATAGCCGGTAGCGGAGTGGACACAAGAAAGTTTCGCCCTAATCATGCCCCTCCCTCAAGCAATCATGGGCACTCGGTCGTTGCCCTTATGGCAGCGAGATTGCTTTGGGATAAAGGGGTCGGTGAATTTATTGAAGCGGCAAGGGTGTTAAAGGCAAGGGGATTTCAGGTTGAATTCTGGCTCGCAGGGAAATCTGATGATGGAAACCCAATGTGTGTGCCTGAAGAATGGCTGAGGAAGTGGCAGGAAGATGGTCTGATAAAATGGTTGGGACACCGAGATGATATGCCGAGCCTCTTGCAACAGGTTGACATTGCTGTCCTTCCCAGTTATCACGAAGGTGCGTCCCGATTTCTTTTAGAAGCAGCCGCTTGCGGCTTGCCACTTGTAGCGACGGACATAGAAGGTTGCCGAATGGTGGTTCGCGACGGGGTTAATGGTTTTCTCGTGCCAGTGAAAGACCCTTATGCCCTCGCTGACGCTATAGAGACGCTAATCAGAAATCCTGACCTTCGCCGTCAAATGGGAATTGCCAGCCGAAAGATCGCTGAAGCGGAGTTTGATGAACGCATTATCCTGAACAAATGGCTTGAATTGTATGACCGTGTCTTGAACTCAGATTGAGTTTAAGACAAGGATACCCTAAGCCGAAAATGAGGCATCGGGGTTTTATCCCCGATGCTTTTTTGTTTGTGACTTTGACAGGAACATGAGCCAAACGACAGCGTTACACTTTGCGAAGGGTTGAGACTATCGTTGCAGGTGATGACAGTGGGCGGGTTGATTTTGACGGCGATCACTGCTTTTGCCGTCACTGTTGTTTTGACGCCGTTATTTCGTTTAGTGGCTTTGAGTATCGGTTGGGAGCATCACCCTGATCCCAGAAAATGGAAGAGGAACTATAACCCTCATTCTGCCAGCATAGCCCTCGGTGGCGGGTTGACCATGTTCGCTGGCATCATCGTTTCATCGTCTGTTTATGGCGCTATTTTACTTTCGCCTTCACACTCTCAACCGGCGTTTGTTTTGCTTTTGTTCGCTGCTTGTGCGTTGTTGCTGGGTTTGTATGACGACTGGCGAAGTCCAAGACCTGTTGTCCGTCTCGCATTTCAAACCATCTTGGGCGTCCTCACCGTTTCCCTTCTCGGTTGGGTTCAAGGGCTTCCCGCTTTACTTGCCATCCCAATCACCGTCTTCGGGGTTGTCGGGCTCATGAACTCGGTCAACATGATGGACAATATGGACGGCGTCGCAAGTGGGTTGATGACTTTGACAATGGTTGGCTATGCGCTTTTGGGCATTTTGACAAAGAACGAGATGGTGATTCTGTTGAGCCTTGCGGTTGCAGGGGCAACTTTTGGATTTTGGCTTTACAACAGACCTCCAGCACTCATCTTCATGGGCGATACTGGCAGTTTGATGCTTGGCTACTTGTTGGCAGTCATTGGGACAATTTCAACATGGGGCGAATTTGCCCATTGGTTCGGACGACTTTTCGCTCCTTTGCTTTTGGCGAGCGTTTTCATCACGGACACGACTTTTGTCGTCTTGTGGAGGTGGCGGCATGGGTTGCCTGTGATGCAAGGAGACCGAAACCACACAAGCCACAGGCTGGCGGTTTGGCTTGGTCACTCCGAGTGGCGTGCTAACATCGTCCTCTACTCTGTCCAGTTGTTTATGAACGCTTTGGCAATTATCGTAGCCACCGCTGAACTTCCCATCGCATTGATTGCTGCTCTTTTTGGATTTGGCGGACTTATTGCTTTGGGTTGGCGCCTGTGGCATGTGCAAATGGATTCGCAATCGTCCCAAACTTAACTTGAATGGTGAAGCAGGATGGGAGAGGCTAAAGCGAAGCAGCAATTAGAACTGCTGCTGAAAAAGGTGCAGCAAGATAGCGATGTTTTGGCGGTGATGCTTTTCGGAAGCGTCGCCAGAGGGGAATCAAGTGCCCAATCTGATGTTGACATTTGTCTCGTCCTTTACCCCAAGCGTTGGCAGTTGGAGGAACTGGCACGCAAGCGTTGGGAATATCTTCGCTTTGACCTTGACATCAAGATTTTCCAGCAACTTCCATTGTATGTGCGGCGGAGGGTTTTGAAAGAGGGCATCGTCTTGCTCGTCAAGGATGAAGACCAACTTTATGAACTGGCTTTTCGGACGGCAAAGGAGTTTGAAGACTTCAAACACATATACCGTGACTACCTTGAGGCGATCGCCCGTGGTTGACCGAGAGCGGATTTTAGGCAAGATGGCTGAATTGGACGGATACTTGAACGAGTTGAGGCAAATACTGCCGAAAAGTTTTGACGATTATGTCCGTTCCATTGAAAAGCGGAGAGCGTGTGAACGACTATTGCAAATTGCCGTTGAAGCGGTCATTGACATTTGCGCCATGTTGGTTCAAGGTCTGAGGCTCGGGCTTCCAGCGGAAGAGGACGATGTATTTGAAAAACTTGCTCAACATGGAGTGCTATCGCAGAAGATGGTGGAAACCCTAAGGCGGATGAAAGGCTTTCGTAACATTTTGGTTCACGAATATGGTCGGGTGGATGACCGCATCGTTTTTGATGTCGCTGTTAATCGCTTGTGCGATTTCGAAGATTTCAAGCGTGAAGTCCTTGCAACGCTCCAAAAACTTCAATCGCAGGCGGAGTGATCAAAGATGGCTGAGTTCAAAATCATTGGCGTTTTAGGTTTAGGGCATGTCGGGTTGCCTACGGCTGTCGGGTTTGCTGAGTTGGGCTATCAAGTTATCGGAACCGACAGCGATGCTAAAAAGGTTGAGACAATCGCTCAAGGAAAAAGTCCGTTCTACGAACCTGAACTTGAACCGCTGCTGCAAAAGAACTTGGCAGCAGGCAGGTTGAGGGTTACAAATGATGTCGGTGAAGCGGTGCGGGCATCTGACATCCTTTTCGTTTGCGTTGGCACACCTCAACGCCCTGATGGTTCGGCTGACCTGTCGCAAGTTGAAGCGGTTATCCGAACCGTTGCCGAGAACCTCAACGGCTACAAACTCATCGTGGAAAAAAGCACCGTTCCTGTCCAAACTGCCCAATGGATCAAGAGAACACTTATCCGCTATGCAGGCAGCAATGCAACTTTTGATGTCGCATCAAACCCTGAATTTTTGCGGGAAGGGACTGCCATCCATGACTTCTTCCATCCCGACCGCATTGTCATAGGCGTGGAGAGCGAACGGGCAAAAGAATGGTTGCTGGAACTTTACCGTCCCTTGAATGCTCCCATCGTTGTCACCGATTTGAACACTGCCGAAATCATCAAACACGCAGCCAACTCCTTTTTGGCGCTCAAGATTTCGTTCATCAACATGGTTGCCGACTTATGTGAAGCGACAGGTGCCGATGTGGTTAAGGTCGCAGAAGGCATTGGGCTTGACCCCCGCATCGGCAAACATTTTTTGCAGGCTGGCGTTGGGTTTGGCGGGTATTGCTTTGATGGCGCTGAAACATCATTCACCTTAAACTCACCCTATCTCATTGCCCGTCCCATGTCCGAACTTTTCCAAACAGCCAAACAAAATCCACCCCGTTTCGTCCTCTCCTTTGACCCGATTTTGCGTCGCCCAACAATCGTTCGGCTTATCGCTTTAACATGCCGAGATTACGAAGGTGAATTCGTTCGCATCAAGACACGCATGGGTCGGCAGATAACTGTCACCGCTGATCATCCCATCGTCCTCTACGACAAACACGCCGATACCTTCAAGGTTGTGGAGGCGCGTGAGGTTCGTCCGGGTGACTTGATGCTCGCCATTGCCGACATTCCCCATTTAGCGACGGAAAAGTCCGTTGACCTTTTGTCTCACCTTGTTCGTTCCCAATTGGCAGAGTTAGTCAAAGTGCGCCCCCGAAACTACAGCCTGAAGGATTTGCCTAAAGAGGTATTTCGGCAGATACCACAGACCAATCCTCAGAAGCGCCACGATTTCCGTCGCCACAACTACATGCCTCTTTGGGCATATGATTATCTCCGCCGCAACGGAGTCGTCAAAGACGATGACCTTTTGCTGTTTACAACTAAAGGGAAGCCAACTTACTGTCCTTCTCGCTTTCCCATTGATGAAGACTTCATGCGCCTCATTGGCTATTACCTTGCGGAAGGATGCATCGTCACCGACAAAGGACGCAACGGCATTGTCAGGGAACGCGTTAACTTCACTTTCGGTGTTCATGAGACCGAGTATCTCAATGACCTGAGGCGAATTTTAAGGCGCTACGGAATTCTTTACCTTGAACGAAGGAGCGGAAACTCAGTGACCATCGTCGTCTCTTCAGAAATCTTTGCCTTCCTGTTCCGCGATGTGTTGAAATGCGGCACTCGTTCCGAAAACAAGCGATTGCCTCAAATTGCCTTTAATGTTGATAAGCCCTTGCGCCTTGCCTTGCTTCAGGGACTGTTCAGTGGCGATGGCAGCATCTCGTTGCTGAACGGTGGGCGAAATGCCTGCCTTGAATACGCAACTGTCAGCAAACCGTTAGCCGATGGCGTCATCCTTTTACTCCATTCGTTAGGCATCGTCGCTTCGCTCAAAACCTGTTGGATGAGAAAATCCAAGCAACCGACCTACATTGTTCGGGTCAGTGGATTGAGGCAGATGAAGCAACTCATTTCGGTTTTCGGGCAGAAGAGGGGCAAGGATTTGAAAGAAATTTTGGCGCGCTACCAACGAGAAATCCGACCCAACGGCTACCATCACTATGGCGGTTTCGTTGCCTTACCTGTCACTTCGGTGGAGCGCTTCCATGACCGTCGTGAAGTTTACAGCATGGAGACGGAAAACGGGCTTTTGGTTGCTGG
>Ga0197142_1003258_pt1 | contig 13716 bp, 17 predicted proteins | sample GBS60_MetaG_FD_148614 | JGI IMG/M metagenome (GOLD analysis project Ga0197142, IMG submission 148614) | Sediment microbial communities from Great Boiling Springs, Gerlach, Nevada, United States - GBS 60_MetaG | ecosystem: Environmental > Aquatic > Thermal springs > Hot (42-90C) > Sediment... | reverse complement strand
AACCTCGCCGCCGGTAACTGCTTAAAAATATGTTTAATAAAAATATACAAAAAATATGAAAAAGACGTATTTAGTCATTTTAATAATCGTGGGTTTAATTGCTGGGGTATGGTTGCTTGTTAGACAGCCAGACTCTTCAACCAATGTATTCTCTCGATGCCAAGTTCAAGAAATGACATATTATTATCTTGATCAATGCGGCTGGTGTCAAAAAGTGAAAAGCGAGGGAACATTAGATAAAATTGAAGCGCTTGGCCTGAAAGTGAATAAAATTAATGCGGCTATTGGACCAATTCGCCATAAATTTCAGGGCGTGCCAACGTTTGTTATCAATGAAAAAATTTATTCCGGATATAAAACTTTTGAAGAATTAAGTGAATTGCTTGAGTGTCAAAAAGCAGAAAGTCGATTTTCCGCGAGTCAAAATCAGCCCCAATTCTTATCTGAAATTCAGTTTTTCGGCGAGAAAGGTGAGACCGTAAATTTAGAAAATGGTGAAGTAAAATTGACTGCTTCAATTTTTAATGACAATCAAGCCCGCTTTTACAACATTTTAATGCCTTCCGGGAAAACAATTTACTTTTTTGTGCTTAAAGACAAAAATGGAATCTACAGAGCGGCGGCTAACGCCTGTCAGGTTTGTTTTAAAACATATAAAGGTTTTCGCCAAGAAGGAGACGAAATTGTCTGCAATAACTGCGGCAATCGTTATCCTATAGAAAAAATCGCCACAGAAAAAGGCGGCTGTAATCCAGCCCCGATAAACCCAAATTTAGAAATTAAAAATGACAAGGTAATTATTAAAGAAACAGATTTAAAAGAAGTTGAGGGATTATTTTAATTTTAATAAATCATATGACAAATCAAGGAAAAACATTTAAAACAACTCTTAAGCCAGGCCATGTTATTCATACCATGATGTCAGAACATGAAAAAATTCTCGGTTTTTTAGATGAACTGGAAAAAATCAATCAAAAAATTCAGAAAATGGAGGCTTATAAAGAAGGAATTGAATTTCAAAGATTAAAAAATATTACCCATCATTTAATTGAAGCTGACTCCCATCATCAAAGAGAAGAAACAGTTCTTTTTCCAGAACTGAGAAAACGAGGATTTTCTTGCGGTCCGGATATGATGGAGATAGAGCACAAGGATTTAAAGAAATATAAAAAGAAACTTAAAAAATTGGTTGAGAGAAGAGAAAAGATTGACTTTTCTGAGTTTAAAAAAGAATTGGCCGAGATTGTTAATTTTCTTTTGCCAGTTTTACGAGAGCATATCTTCAAAGAGGACAATGTTCTTTACCCTACTGCCTTAGAACTTATTAAAGACCAAAAAGTTTGGGAACAAATGAAAATCGGGTGCGATAAAATTGGTTATTGTTGTTTTACACCTAAGATATAAAAATATGAGAAGAAAATTATATTCTTGTTCTGTTTGTCGCCTTCAATACCGAAATAAAAAATGGGCTAAAAAATGCGAAGCTTGGTGTAAAAAACATAAAAGCTGCAATTTAGAGATTATTAAACACTCAATAAAGTTATCCACAGATTTTCTATTGACAAGACCTAAAATAAGAATAAAATCTAATTAGGAATGATTACTAAAATAAAGCGATGATAGAAAAAATTACTTGCCAAAAAAGAGCTATTCTGGAACTTTTGCAATCGGTAAAAACCCATCCGACAGCTCAAGAGGTTTATGGATCAATTAAGGAAAAACTTCCTCAAATTAGTAAGGGAACGGTTTATCGCAATCTTAAATTTTTGGCAAAAAAGGGCGAAATTTTAGAAATTTTCTCTAAGGTTTCTCATTACGATGGCGATATTTCTCTTCACGCCCACTTTGTTTGTCAAAAATGCGATAAAATCTTTGATATCTTTAATGTTTGCCGAGATTGCAAAATTCTTAAAAGAAAGAAAATAAAATTTGGAAAAATTCAAGGTTATAACTTAATTTTTTATGGACTCTGCCAAGGCTGCCAAAAAAGTTCTAAGAATTAACCAAGACGCTCTTCTTAAAGAAATTCTTAAGATTGAGGGCGCAAACGATATTTTATTTAAACACAATATTCCCTGTCTTTTCTGTCCTATGGCGGCTTTTGAGATGGAAAATTTAAAAATTGGAGATGTTTGTCGAATTTATGGAATAGATTTAAAAAAACTTCTCAAAGAATTAAATAAATTTTTAAAAGGTCGAGAATCTAAAAATAATCATTAAATTAAAAATATGGCAACAAAACCAAAAGAAAAAATTTATTGTCACGATTGCAAAAAAGAGATAAAAAAAGAAGGAGAAAATATAAAAAAGGGGAAAATGCTGGTCTATGAAAACGTAACAAGAAAAATTGTTGTTTTTAAATGTGACGATTGTTTTAAAAAATCTCAGGAATTAAGAAATTATCAACCCTGCGAGGTTTATTCAAGAATTGTTGGTTATTTAAGACCGGTTCAACAGTGGAATTCAGGAAAGCAACAGGAGTTTAAAGAGAGAAAAAACTATTTCGTTTCAACTTCTTATGATTAAAATTAAAATAAAAATCATCTTGGGAAGCACTAGGTCAAACCGCTTCAGTGACAAAGTTGGGCAATGGATATACGAAGAGACAAAAAGGAAAGAAGACATTGAAGCAGAAATTCTTGATTTACGAGATTATCCTTTACCATTTTTTGACGAACCAGTATCTCCAGCCGCGATTCAGAACGGAGATTATCCTAACGAGACAGCAAGAAGATGGGCTTCTAAAATTCGAGAGGCTGATGCATTTATTATAGTTACACCCGAATATAATCACGGAATTCCAGGTGTCCTTAAAAATGCCCTTGACTATATCTATTATGAATGGAACAACAAGCCAGTTGGTTTTATCAGTTACGGGAGTGTTGGAGGGGCGCGGGTAATTGAGCAACTTCGTCAGATTGCCATTGAACTACAAATGGCACCGATTCGAAACAGTATTCACATTTTGAATCACTGGAATCTCTTAGAAGAAAATGGAAACCTTAAAAAAGGAGCACTTGATTCATTCAAGAGAAACGCCGATGCTTTTTTGGCCCAGCTTATCTGGTGGGCAAAAGCATTAAAATCAGCCAGAAAGCATTTATAATTATGCAAGGTCGTTTATTAATTTATTAATTAAAAATTAAAACCATGAAAAACTACGGAGAAATTAAAAATTTGCCTTTCAAAGAATTGAAGGGAATTTCCCAAAAGACGATTGAGATTCATTGGGGAAAATTATATCAGGGTTATGTTAAAAAATGGCAGGAGATTCAAGAAAAATTGGAAAAAGTTGATTTATCTTCGGCTAACGCCACTTTTTCTGAGCTTCGGGAGTTAAAGTTAGAAGAAACTTTTGCCGCCAATGCCGTAATCTTACACGAGGCATATTTTGATATCTTGGGCGGGGATGGAAAGCCAGAAGGAGAAATTATAGAAGTGATTGAAAAAAATTTCGGTTCTTTTGAGAACTGGACTGAAGAATTCAAGTCCTTAGGAATGGCATCTCGGGGGTGGGTAATTCTAGTTTATGATTTTAACGATGGGAAATTAAGAAATTATATTGCCGATGCTCACAATCTTTACGGCATTTGGGGGACTGCTCCTGTTTTGGTTTTAGATATGTATGAGCATGCTTACTTTATTGATTTTGGTTCTGATAAAAAATCATACATTGAAACGTTTTTCCAGAACCTAAATTGGGAAACAATCAATAAAAAATTTCAAAAGGTCGTTCTCAAAAATAAGAAATAACACTCAATAAAAATATGAAAGGATATGTAACAAACATTGAAAAAATAACCGAAGAAAACGAGAATTTTCGCAAAGTGCTTTATACGGCAAAACATAGCCAGCTGGTAGTGATGAGTTTGAAACCGGGAGAAGAAATTGGCGAGGAGGTGCATGATTTGGATCAGTTTATCAGGGTGGAAGAAGGCGAGGGAAAAGTGATTTTGGACGGGGTAGAACATCATATTGAGGATGGTTCAGCCATTGTCATTCCCGAAGGGACTAAACACAATGTGATTAATACCTCGTCTGATGAAGAAATGAAATTATATACGATTTATTCTCCGCCAAACCACCGAGATGGAATAGTCCACAAAACCCGAGAGGAGGCGATGGCAGATGACGAATACTTCGACGGTCAGACCACTGAATAATCAGGAGAATATTGCAACCTTCACGGTTTGTGGAAAGCAAATTAAGATTATACAAGGTCAAAACACTAAATAACAAACCGACAAAATACAAAAAAAAGCGTTTTTTTATTCTCGGTTTTTTAGGTTGCCGGTGTTTCTTTAAATTAACTAATAATAAGTCAAGATATTCGCTCGCCGACTTATCATCTGGAGAGAAAAATTGATTGATTGAGAAAAATCACGGGGGCGCGCCAATTATTTTGAAATTTAGGCGCCTGTAAGGAGACAGAAAAGCCGGAATTGCGAAAAAAATTTGATTTGGACGCTCCTCAAAATTGCCAATTTTATCAGAATTTCTACCAATAGAAATAAAAATGATTGCTGGAACTTGCGGTGAAAAACGTTCATAACTTAAATAAAAACTATTTAAGAGCGTTAAACTCGGAAATCGCAAAAATTACTAACACAAAATTAATTTTCTGTTGACAAGATTTTTTTATTTGGTACACTGTACCTATACCTATGGTATAGGTATTGTTGAAGATAATTAATAAGTAATAAAAACCTATGGAAAAAACAATTTTAAAAATCTCGGGAATGCATTGCGCCTCTTGCGCGGCGAATATTGAAAATACTTTAAGAAAAGAGGAGGGAATTAAATCCGCTAATGTTAATTTTGCGGCAGAAAAACTTTATTTGGAATTTGATCCTGTTGAAATAAGTATTGCTCGGATTCAAAAGATTATTGAAAAATTGGGATATAAAGCGACAGAAGAAATTATTGAGGAAGAAATGCATGACCACCACAAAGAGGCAAAGGCGCAAGAAATACAAAAATTGAAAAAGCGATTTATTCTCGCCTTAATTTTTAGTCTGCCCATTATTTATATGGCGATGGGCGAAATGATTGGACTGCCCATGCCAATAATTTTTAAGAATTATGGAATTATTATTCAATTTATTTTGACAACCCTTGTTATTGTTTCTTGCTTTAATATTTGGACATCTGGTTTTAAAAATTTACTGCGCTTTTCTCCTAATATGGATTCTCTTATTTTTATTGGTACAGCGGTTTCTTATTTTTATAGTTTAATTATTTCTGTTTTAATGTTTTGGGGAATAAAAACTGAAGCCCATCTTTACTATGAGAGTGCCGCTTTAATTTTGGTTTTTATTTCTTTGGGTAAATATTTGGAAGCTCTCACTAAGGGAAAGACAAGCGAGGCAATTAAAAAGTTAATCGGGCTTCAACCAAAAGAGGCAACGGTTATAAAAAATGGCAAAGAAATAAAAATTCCTATTTCTCAAGTAAAAGTTGGAGATATTATTTTAGTGAAACCCGGCGAAAAAGTTCCTGTTGATGGAATTGTTATTGACGGTTATTCTGGCGTTGACGAGAAAGCCATTACCGGAGAAAGTATTCCTGTGGAAAAGAAAAAAGGTGATGAAGTAATTGGAGGAACTCTCAATAAAACTGGTGTCTTAAAATTTAAAGCCACTCGAGTTGGTAAAGACACAATGTTATCTCAGATAATAAAAATAGTTGAGGAAGCAATGGGTTCCAAAGCGCCAATTCAACTATTGGCTGATAAAGTTTCTTTTTATTTTGTTCCGGCCGTGATTGGTATTGCGATTTTAGCTTTTGTTATTTGGTTGCTGTTTGGTCAGCCCTTATCTTTTGCCATTACAATTTTAGTTTCCGTTTTAATTATTGCTTGTCCTTGTGCTTTAGGTTTAGCAACACCAACGGCAGTAATGATGGGCGTGGGTTTGGGAGCCCAAAATGGTATTTTAATTAAAAGCGGAAAAGCCCTGGAAATTGCCAGAGATGTAAATATTGTTATTTTTGACAAAACAGGAACATTAACTCGCGGGGAACCCAGTGTGACAGATGTTATAAAAGTTAAAAATGGGGTTGACGAAAATTATATTTTGCAAATCGCCGCCTCAGTGGAAAAAAATTCCGAACACCCCTTAGCTCAAGCAATTGTTAATAAAGCGAGAGAAGAAAAGGTTAATTTTTCAGAAGTAAAAAATTTTCAAGCCATACCCGGACATGGTGTTTCGGCCGATTTAGAAAATAAAAAAATACTTTTCGGAACAAGAAAACTAATAACCGACAATCAAATTAACTCGAGCTTAATTGAAGAAAAAATGATTGCCTTAGAAGATCAAGGCAAAACAGCAATGATTTTAGCGCAAGATAAAGAGATTATTGGTATTATTGCCGTGGCTGATACTCTTAAAGAGTACGCAAAAGAAGCAGTTGAGATGCTTCATAAAATGGGGAAGAAAGTCGCTATAATTACAGGAGATAATAAAAGAGTTGGACAAGCCATTGCGAAGCTCGTTGGTATAGATAGGGTTTTAGCCGAGGTGTTGCCGCAAGAAAAATCGGCTGAAATCAAAAAACTACAGAGCGAAGGAAATGTTGTGGCGATGGTTGGCGATGGTATTAATGATGCACCGGCTTTGGTTCAGGCTGATTTGGGTATTGCTTTGGGTTCTGGTACTGATGTGGCAATGGAAACCGGGGAGATAGTTTTAATTAAAGATGATTTGAGAGATGTAATAACTGCAATTGATTTAAGTAAATATACTTTAAATAAAATTAAGCAAAATCTTTTCTGGGCTTTCTTTTATAATATTGTAGGTATACCTTTGGCGGCTGGCATCTTATACCCCTTCACTGGCTGGCTTTTGAATCCGGTTATTGCCGCAGCCGCGATGGCATTTTCGTCGGTTAGTGTTGTCTCAAATGCTCTTTTAATGAAAAGATATGAATCAAAAATTATTAAAGAATTTTAAGGGAAGTTCCTTGTTGTCGCCCGCGCACGGGGAGGGCTGGTCAAGGGCAACTATAAATAATGATAGTCCGTCGGCTTCTGAAAAAATTTTGGCAAAGCCAAAGAGCAGGCGGGCAAAAAGAAAAGGGGGTCTGGGAGAAATGAATTTTTGCCCGCCTGCTGTCCCGCGAAGCGGGACTGAGGGTGGGAAGCGTTTCTGCAATTTTGCGTTAGCAGAATATCAAAACAGAAAAATTTTCGTTTCCTTAATTGAAAAAAATTTTGGGGGCGCGCAACTAAAAAATGTTAAGAAAATCTTTCTGTTTTGCTCGCTGTCAGGCGGGCGGAAACGCTGGGCGGGTCCCGCCCTTTGCGTCAAAGGGCGGGATGTTGCTCAAAGAAGGTTCGCACTTCGTCCAGTAATTGCGACCAATCTAAACATTGCGAATTTTGCGAGCAAACAAACTCTCCCAAAAATGATGAAAGTTGCATTTGGTCGGGCTGCCCGGAGTCGAACCGGGATCTTACCCACCCCAAGGGCAAATACTAACCGTTGTACTACAGCCCGGCAATTTTTATTTTTTTTGAAAATTTTTTTATACACTTTGCGCAAGCCAAAACGCGCTTGCCTGAATTTAATTTAAGCCATTGGAGATTTGGGCGTTGGCGTCTTTTGGTGGTAGGATTGTATTTACCTCTTAACTTAACCAGCCTTGAAGCCAATCCTGATTTTTTAGAACAGATGGCACAAACCTTTTCCATATTTTGAACAATTTAATTATTTAAGATTTTAGCATCTGCTTTATTTTTTTGCAAGAATAGGGTAAGATGAAAAAAACAAAATTAGAATAAAATATGGAAACAATTATAGTAATTTTTAGTCTTTTGGTGCTTTTGGTTTCGGTAGCGATTCACGAACTTGCCCACGGTTATGTTGCTTATTCATTGGGAGATTTTACAGCCAAATATGCAGGCCGTCTTACTTTAAATCCACTTAAACATTTGGATTTTTTTGGTTCAATTTTATTGCCCATTTTTTTATTGATAGCCACCGGTGGGCAGGGTCCTATTTTTGGATGGGCAAAACCAGTGCCTATTAATCCTTATAATTTTAAAGACCAAAAATGGGGAACAGTAAAGGTGGCAGTGGCAGGTCCTTCTGCCAACTTTGCCATCGCTATTATTTTTGGACTTCTCATTAGATTTATTTATTCTTTTCATATTTTTGCTTTATCTCCTTTAATTTACTTGTTGAGTATTGTGGTAATTTATAACTTTTTGTGGGGTATTTTTAATCTTTTGCCAATTCCTCCACTCGACGGCTCGTGGCTTCTTTTTAAATTTTTACCCTTTCGTTTAAAAGGGGTAGAATCATTTTTTCAGGAATATGGAATTTTTATTTTAATTCTTTTTGTTTTCTTTGGCGGATTAAATCTGCTTGGATTTTTTTCTGAATTATTGTATTATTGGATTACGGGTGTGGGTAGTGGATTTTTTTGATTGTTGACGAATTGAGAATTGTTTGATATATAGTAGGGTAAAAGCGCCCAGCGCTTATTTTGATTAAATAAATAAAGTTAAAATGCCTACAATTAATCAATTAATAAAAAAATCAAGAAAGCCTCGTGCAAAGAAGACAAAGAGTGTGGCGTTAAAATATGGGTTTAACACCTTGAAGAATAGACCCACTTTTTATCCTTCCCCCTTTAAGAGAGGGGTTTGTTTAAGGGTTTTTACTCAAACCCCCAAAAAACCAAATTCTGCTTTGAGAAAAGTGGCGAGGGTTCGTCTTTCTAATGGTATGGAGGTAACCGCTTATATTCCGGGCGAGGGGCACAACCTTCAGGAACACTCAATTGTTTTGGTTCGAGGAGGCAAGGTGAAGGACCTGCCTGGGGTTCGTTATCATATTGTAAGAGGAGTTTTAGACGCAGCCGGCGTAGAAAACAGGAAACAAGAGAGGAGTAAATACGGAGTAAAAAAACCAAAAGAATAATTATTTTGCTTAAATGAGAAGGCCTTATAAAAAACGCAACATTTTGCCTGACAGAGTCTACAATGATGTGGGTGTGGCAAAGTTTATTAATAAGGTAATGAGAAAGGGCAAGAAAACATTGGCTCAAAAAATTGTTTATTCTGCATTTGAGATTGTAAAACAAAAGACAAACAAGGATCCGCTCGAAATTTTTAAACAGGCGATTGAAAATGCTTCTCCTCTTTTAGAAGTAAGGCCAAAGAGAATTGGAGGAGCGGTTTATCAAGTACCAATCGAGGTGAGGGGAGAGAGAAGGGTTTCTTTGGCAATGAGATGGATTATTTTAGCTGCTAAAAATAGAAAAGGGAAACCAATGAGCGAAAAGTTGGCCGAAGAATTAATTAATGCCGCTAATAATCAGGGAGAAGCAGTAAAGAAGAGAAACGATGTTCATCGAATGGCTGAAGCCAATAAAGCATTTGCCCATTTCGCTGTTCACAAATAAAATAAAAGATGCCCAGACAATATTCAATTCAACAGTTAAGAAATATAGGCGTGATTGCTCATATTGACGCCGGAAAGACAACTTTTTCTGAGCGGCTTTTATATTATACAGGCATTTCCCACAAAATTGGTGAGGTTCATGAGGGTGAAGCCACCATGGATTGGATGCCCCAAGAAAAAGAAAGAGGAATTACAATTACTGCCGCAGCCACTACAATGTATTGGAAAAACCATCAGATAAATCTTATTGACACTCCTGGTCACATTGATTTCACCGCAGAAGTTCAGAGATCTCTTCGGGTTTTAGATGGAGCAATTGTCGTTTTTGATGGAGTGGCAGGAGTAGAACCGCAATCAGAAACCGTGTGGAGGCAAGCGGACAAATATCAAGTGCCCCGGCTTTGTTTTATCAATAAATTAGATCGAATGGGCGCTTCTTTTGAGAAGAGTTTTCAATCAATTTTAAACAAATTAACCAAAAATGCAGTTCCGCTTCAAATTCCCATTGGATTGGAAGATAAGTTTAAGGGAGTAATTGATTTAATCAAGATGAAGGCGATTTATTTTGAAGGCGAAAAAGGAGAAAAGGTAATAGAGGAAGAAGTGCCCTTTGAATATAAAGGTGAGGCAGAGAAATGGAGGAGCAAAATGGTGGAAATGATTGCTCAAGAGGATGAGAAACTAACAGAGAAATTTTTAAAAGGAGAGGAAATTTCTCAAGAAGAGCTGAGAACAACCCTTAGGCAGGCAGTTTTGAGTTATAAATTGGTTCCTGTATTTTGTGGATCTGCTTTGCGTAATAAAGGAGTACAACCTGTCTTAGATGCAGTGGTAGAATATTTACCTTCGCCCCTTGATCTGCCGCCTGAAAAAGGCGTTGATCCCAAAACCGGTCTTGAATTAATAAGAAAACCGTCCGACGACGAACCATTGGCAGCTTTAGTTTTTAAAATTACAAGCGATCCTTATGTGGGAACCCTTACTTATTTTAGAATTTTTTCAGGTATTTTAAAAAAGGGTTCTTATTTAATCAATGCCAATACGGGCGAACAACAACGTATTTCCAGGATTTTAAGAATGCACGCTGATAAAAGATATGACTTAGATGAATTGTATGCTGGCGAAATAGGAGCAACGGTTGGCTTAAAAGATGTGAAAACCGGCCACACCCTTTGTGATAAAGATAATCCTATTATTTTGGAAAAAATCACTTTCCCAGAACCAGTGGTGAGCATTCGGGTAGAGCCGAAAACCAAGGCAGATCAAGAAAAACTAATCCTTTCTCTTAAGAAATTATCAGAAGAAGATCCGACTTTTAAGATAAAAGAGGATATAGAAACAGGCGAAACCATTATTTCCGGAATGGGAGAATTGCATTTGGAAATTATAGCTGATAGATTAAAGAGAGAGTTTAATGTTGAAGCAAACTATGGAAGGCCGCAAGTAGCTTATAAGGAAACAATTAGTTGTGAGGCAGAGGCAGAAGAGAAATATATTCGGCAATCAGGCGGACGGGGTCAATATGGGCATGTGGTATTGAGAGTGAGACCCAAAGAGAGGGGGAAGGGATTTGAGTTTATTGATGCAATAAAAGGTGGTGTAATTCCCAAGGAATTCATTCCGGCTGTGGAGAAAGGAGTTAAAGAGGCAATGGATAAAGGAATTTTGGCAGGTTATCCCTTGGTAGATATTGAGGTGACACTTTTTGATGGAAGTTTTCATGAAGTTGATTCGTCTGAATTTGCCTTTAAAATTGCAGGATCTATGGCCCTCCAGTCAGCTGCCAAAAAAGCTAAACCAGTTTTATTAGAACCTATTATGAAGGTGGAGGTGGTAACGCCGGAAGAGTTTTTTGGTCAAGTGATTTCTGATATTAATTCACGGAGGGGCAAAATTGAAGAAACATCAGAAAGAGCAGGAATGAAGGTCGTTGATGCTTTGGTACCTCTTGCTCAAATGTTTGGATATGCGACTGCCCTGCGTTCATTGACTGAAGGTAGGGCTTCGTTTACAATGGAATTCAAGAGATATGAGGAAGTGCCCTCTACCATCGCTCAAGAAATTATTGAGGGTAGACGCAAATAAAATTTATTTATTGACTTCTTTTTGTTTTTGAGATAATATATAAAAATGTTTTGTAAAAATTAAAATTAAATTTTAAAGATCTAAAGACTTAATTTAAGTTTTTAGATTCTTTAATTTTCAACAATTAGAAAATGGCAGGAGAAAAATTTGAAAGAACAAAACCCCATGTCAACGTTGGAACAATAGGTCACGTTGATCATGGAAAAACCACACTATCAGCTGCGATATTAAAAGTTTCAAGAATGCGCGGATTTAAGGCGTCCGACAAAACAGTTGATCAGATTGACGCCTCGCCAGAAGAAAAGGCCAGAGGAGTGACGATATCAATTAGTCATTTAGAGTATGAGACAGCAAAAAGGCATTATGCCTTAATTGACTGTCCGGGGCACGCTGACTATATTAAAAATATGATTACCGGCGCTGCTCAAATGGACGGTGGAATTTTATTGGTTTCAGCCCCAGATGGACCAATGCCCCAAACAAAAGAACACCTTCTTTTAGCCAGACAAGTGGGATTGCCGGCAGTTGTTGTTTTTATGAATAAAGTAGATATGGTAGATGATCCGGAAATTTTGGATTTGGTTGAATCAGAAGTGAGAGAACTTTTAAAAAAATATAAATACCCTGGCGACGAGGTACCTATTATTAGAGGATCAGCTCTTAAGGCTTTGGATGCAACATCCTTGGACGATCCTAATGTAAAATGCATTATTGAATTGTTAGATGCGGTTGATAATTACATTCCCGAACCAACAAGAGAGGTAGACAAGCCCTTTGCCATGGCGATTGAAGATGTTTTTTCAATAGAAGGACGAGGAACAGTGGCTACTGGAAGAATTGAAAGAGGAATTATTCGGCCCAATGAAGAAGTAGAAATCGTAGGACTAAGGCCAACCCAGAAAACAGTTGTGGTTTCCATTGAAATGTTTCAAAAGTCATTAGATGAGGGAAGAGCGGGTGATAATGTGGGAGTTTTATTGCGAGGATTGAAAAAAGACGATGTGGAAAGGGGACAAGTGATTTGCAAACCCGGCACTATTACTCCGCACAGCGAATTTGAAGGAGAGGTTTATATTTTAACAAAAGAAGAAGGTGGAAGACACACCCCCTTCTTTACAGGATATAAGCCTCAATTGTATATTCGGACCGCTGATGTGACAGCTGAAGTAACCCTACCTGAAGGAACAGAAATGGTGATGCCGGGTGATACTGTGAATTTAAAGTTTAAAACAATTGTTCCAGTAGCTCTTGAAGAGAATAGCAGGTTTGCGATTCGAGAAGGAGGCAAGACGGTTGGCGCTGGTGTTGTTACCAAGATTATCAAGTAATTACTCAGCGATGATTATTCAAAGTCAAGAGGGTATCATCGAATCAAAGAAAGATTCAAAGAAACAATCAAAGAAAGATTCTCAAGAGAGAACGAGGGTCCGTATTAAGCTTCGAGCATATGATCATAAGTTATTAGACAATTCCACGAGGCAAATAATAGATATTCTGATGCGTTATGGCGTTGAGGTGATAGGTCCTGTTCCTTTACCAACTGAAATCACAAAATTTACCGTAAATCGTTCAACATTTGTTCATAAGAATGCAAGGGAACAATTTGAGATGAGGGTGCATAAAAGATTGATAGACATTTTAGATCCAACAGCCGAAGTAATAGAAGCCTTGAAAGATTTGAGTTTGCCATCAGGTGTTGACATTTCGATAAAGATATAAAAAATTTTGTAGGGCGATCGTTAACTTCCTCCTTTTTCTATATTTTTAGAAAGAGGCAGGTAACAACATTGCCAAGGAAATTCCGGGCAATCGCCCGGTTTTTCGTTATCTATTTTTAAGAAAATAATATAAAAATGAAATTTATTTTGGGAAAGAAAATTGGAATGTCGCAGATGTGGGATGAGAATAACAAAATTGTACCAGTGACTATTATTTCAGCTGGTCCTTGCTTTGTTTTACAAAAAAAGACAAAAGAAAAAGATGGTTACGAGGCGGTTCAGGTAGGATTTGAGAAAATTGAGAAAAAGAATAAAATAGGAAAGTCTATGAAGAATAAGGAATATAAGTTTATTAAAGAGCACCGACTAAAAGAAAGCAATGAGGCAGAAGGGTTAAATGTTGGAGACGAGATTAATGTTGGTATTTTTCAGGAAGGAGATTTGGTAAAGGTTACTGGGATTTCAAAAGGAAAAGGTTTTCAGGGCGTGGTAAAAAGGCATGGTTT
>Ga0197142_1003257_pt1 | contig 13722 bp, 18 predicted proteins | sample GBS60_MetaG_FD_148614 | JGI IMG/M metagenome (GOLD analysis project Ga0197142, IMG submission 148614) | Sediment microbial communities from Great Boiling Springs, Gerlach, Nevada, United States - GBS 60_MetaG | ecosystem: Environmental > Aquatic > Thermal springs > Hot (42-90C) > Sediment... | reverse complement strand
GGGAATCCTTTATTATACTTTCTCCCTCAAAATCTATAAGGTCCTCTACCTTTTTACCAAGCTTAAACCCGATACGCTCCAGCTCTTCTATTATCTCTTACACGTCCCATCCTTTATTAAGGATCTTCTGAACAGTTTCGGATGTAATAAGATAGGTGCCTTTTAGCCTACTGGAGCAACCCACAGGAGCTTTAATAAACAGATGTGAGAGGTTGGAGTCTGATTCAGCCTATTTTTATGCCTTAAGCCTGTCTTCAGGTATAATAAGTTAATGGAGCAACTCCTCAAAGCAATAAAATTAAACTGCCACATCTCTGATGCCAGATACTGGGGCTATTTTTCTATTTGCGGTTTGCTCATGAGGATGCGAGACCTTTACAGATCAGAAAATGGATTAAAACCGTGGCATCCCATTTCAAAAGAGAAGGTAGCTCTGTGGATATCTGAAAGAGAGGCCCTATGGAAGGAACTCGAGGGAAAAAGTTTCACGCCTCTGCCGATAGATGAAGAGCTATATAGCCCCTTTGATGTAGAAGGGATAAATCACCATCTCAATCCCTCAGGTTATGTCTATGGTGCAGGTTATGGCCTCTATATGAAACCAACATTTTTTATAGCTGAGATAAATTCTACAAAAGATATTAGTGACTATACTGTATATATTTCAAAAAAAGAGCTCGCAAGAGACCTCTTTGCATCCTCTGCAATGCTGCAAGGAAGATGCATATTCATAAGGCTTGAACCATTAAGAACCCTTTTGTGGGAAAAACTTACCAGTCTAAGGTCAGGGCAAAAACCGCACATCGAAAAGGCCTTTTTGATGTTTGGCCTCTCTCCTTCTAATACACAAGCCATAGATGAGGACACCCTTGAGATTCGCATCGATGAGATGGTCTTTAAATATTCTGAAATGATTCTTTATCATGAGCTCGCTGAAGCAATGGAAGATATCCCAGATTGGAATGAGTTCATTGTTCATCTAAAAGACAGAAACCTTGAACTTATATGCAGGGCATTGAAGGATCTCATCGCTGATACCTCTGAGTATGGGCCAATAAAAATGGCTTTAGAAAAAAACGACCTTGATATCCTGAGATTGTACATAAATTTCATGGAAGGATACAGAACAGTTTTATACCCTTCCATACTTGAAATATCAGATACAGAAGACAAAGCCAGAATTGAAGATACAAGAATAAGGGCCTATAGGATATTAAACAGCTACAGAGAAAATATTTTGAACCTTTACTTAAAAGGAAGGGCTGATGAGATAAAAAGGTTCTTGAAGGAAATCATCAGCAAAAGTAACAGTTAACAGGGCTTTTAAAAATATTGTCTAAACTGTTAAAATATTGAAGATTCCCTGTAGCTTGCTACAGGGAATCTTAATGCAAGGAATTATTTTTTATCATATTCGCTCGCTTAACCCTGCGGTAAACCGCAGGGAATACGCTCGCTATCCATTTAAAAAATAATCTCGAAGAGGAGGTTTAAAGTGAAAGATAAGATTCATCCAGAGTATAAGGAAGCAAAGGTGATATGCGCCTGCGGAGAGACCTTTACAACAAGGTCAACAAAGCCTGTCTTAAGGGTAGATGTATGTTCTAAATGCCATCCCTTTTATACAGGAAAGGAAAAGATTGTTGATGTTGAGGGAAGGGTAGAAAAATTCAAAAAGAAATACGCAAAGAAAGAAACAAAGAGCTAATTTTTCAATTATATAAAATTTTATAAAGACCCTTTTGGGTCTTTATAATTTTGAAAACTAAAAGGTAGCGAGATAATGGTCAGATTTGCTCTAAAAAATGTCTTTGCCTACCTCAATCTTGTTCTCTGTTTTCTTCTTAAAAAGAGGCAAAATCAGATTGGGGGTCAGGCAGTAATTGAGGGAGTGATGATGAAGGCCCAAGAAGGGTGGAGTGTGGCTGTAAGAGATCCAGCGGGAGACATAAAAACAAAAAAAGAAGCACTACAAAAGCCCAAACCTTTATGGAGGCTTCCACTCTTAAGGGGATTTGTAGTCCTCTGTCAGACATTAAGGCTTGGTCTGAAGGCATTAGAATTTTCTGCCTCTGTTGTTGGAGGTGAGGAAGAAAAACCTATGAGTAAAACCTCAATAGCCCTGACCATGGTCTTTGCCTTTTTAATTGCGATAGGGCTTTTTCTATTCTTACCAGTCTATCTCACAAAGGTAATCGGAACCTTTTTAAAACCAGTAGGTGAAGGTCAGTTTCTATTCAATGCGGTAGATGGTATTATAAGAATAGGATTATTTCTAATTTATATAATTGCTGTGGGCATGTGGAAGGATATGAGAAGGATATTTGAGTATCATGGAGCAGAACATAAGGTGATCCATGCCTACGAGCATGGGGAAAGACTTGTGCCTGAAGAGATTAAGAAATTCAGTTCAAGCCACCCAAGATGCGGAACGAGTTTTCTGATGACAGTAATGATCATAAGCATCCTGCTTTTTAGTTTTATCCCAAAGGACTATAATCTTTTAGAAAAGTTCGTGGCAAGGCTTGTGCTTATTCCAGCGGTTGCAGGGTTTTCTTATGAAACACTTAAACTCTCAGCCAGATACCATAGAAATATCTTTATGAAGACTTTTGCAATGCCAGGAATTGCACTTCAGAAATTAACAACAAAAGAGCCTGATGAAAACCAAATAGAGGTCGCAATTGTTGCCCTTAAAGAAGCCCTTTCATTCACCCATAATCCAGACAGGATATAACTATGCTTGAGAAACTATTAGCGATAGAAGAAAAATATGAAGAGCTCACAAGGCTTCTTGCAGATCCATCTACACTATCGGACCCTCAGAAATACCAGAGGTATTCAAAGGAGCAGGCAGAACTTCAACCTCTGATTGAGAAGATAAGAGAATACAAAAAGGTTCTCAATGAGATTGAAGGCGTAGAGGAGATATTAAAGGTAGAAGAGGGTGAACTTAAGGAACTCGCCCAGGTTGAATTAAACCAGCTAAAGGAAAAAAGGGGGATTATTGAAAATGAGCTAAAACTCCTCCTACTTCCAAAGGATCCAAGGGATGAAAAGAATGTTATCCTTGAGATCAGGGCTGGCACAGGTGGTGAAGAGGCAGCCCTTTTTGCTGCTGACCTTTTCAGGATGTATTCAAAATATGCTGAGCAGAAGAGATGGAAGGTTGAGATAATTGACATGAATTCTACAGGCCTTGGAGGCATAAAAGAGGTCATAGCCACCATTCAGGGTAAAGGTGCCTTCAGCAGGCTTAAATACGAAAGTGGTGTTCACAGGGTTCAGCGCATACCTGTAACAGAGGCAGGTGGAAGAATTCATACATCAACAGCAACAGTTGCAATCCTACCTGAGGCAGAAGAGGTTGATATAAAGATTGACGAAAAGGACTTAAGGATAGATACATTCTGCTCTTCTGGTCCTGGTGGGCAGAGCGTTAATACCGCCTATTCTGCTGTAAGGATTGTTCACATACCAACAGGTATAATGGTCCAGTGTCAGGATGAAAGGTCACAGCTAAAGAATAAAGAAAAGGCTATGAAGGTCTTGAGGGCAAAGCTTCTTGACATGGAAAGGCAGAGGCAGGAAGAAGAGAGGGCAAAGGAGAGGCGCCAGCAGGTTGGAACTGCTGAAAGGTCAGAAAGGATAAGAACATATAACTTTCCACAGAATCGGGTTACGGACCACAGGATCGGCCTTACACTATACAAACTTCAGGATATCCTTGACGGAAATCTTGACGAGATTATTGATAACTTGATTACCCATTATCAGGCAGAAAGCCTGAAAGAAATGGACTATGCCAGAGCATAACTTTTTGTTGGTGAAAATAACAGTTGAAAAGTCAGGAATGGTTCAGAGGTGCAGTTAACGCCCTCAGAAATGCGGGCATCTCCTATCCTGAAAAAGAAGTTCAGGAGATGCTCTCTGCTATTGGCATTAACCGTGTAGAGCTTTTCAAGGAAAATCCTATCCTTAATACAGATGAGCTAAAAAAACTAAATGAATTTATTGAAAGGCGAAAAAAAAGAGAACCTTTACAGTACATCCTCGGTTATACTTATTTTTTAGACCTGAAGATAAAGACCCTTAGTGGAGTTCTTATCCCAAGACCCGAAACAGAGCTCCTCGTAATAGAGGTTGTTAAAGAGGTTGAAAAGGCAGGATTAAAAGCTTCCGTGATTCTTGACCTCTGCACTGGCACAGGAGCCATTGCCTTGGGTATTGGAAATCTTCTAAAAGACTCTATTGTATATGGAGTTGATATTTCTGAAAAAGCAATAAGTATTGCAAGGGAAAATGCAAAAATAAATGGTATCAAAAATGTAATTTTTCTTCAGGGCAATCTCTTTGATCCTGTAAAGGATAGGAAATTCGATATTATTACTGCCAATCCACCCTATATTAAAACAGGTGAGATGAAAGATCTCGAACCGGAGGTGAAAGACTGGGAACCCCTTGAGGCCCTCAATGGTGGTGAGGATGGACTTAAATTTTATAGAATTATCATTACGGAGGCACCGATGTATTTGAAAAAAAATGGTCTTCTCTTTCTCGAACTCGGCGTAGGTCTTTACAAAGAGGTAATATCTCTGGCAAAATTAAATAGGTTCACTGAACTTTCTATTGTTAAAGACCTCAATGGTATTGAAAGAATCCTTAAGGCCAAGTTCAGTGGCTGAGTTATCAATAATGGATTAAATAAAAGTCAAGGAGTTGGAGATGAAGGTTCTTATCCTTACTGGAAGTGAATCAGACCTCACTGTAGCAAAAGAGACAGTGAAACTCCTTGAGGAATTTTCTATTCCTTACAGGATTGAGGTTGCCTCAGCCCACAGGACACCTGAAAGGGTAGTTAAGCTCGTAAAAGAGGCTGAGAAGGACGGTGCAGAGGTGATAATAGCGATAGCAGGAATGGCTGCTGCCCTTCCAGGCGTGGTGGCATCCCATACGATTCTGCCTGTTATAGGCGTGCCTGTGAATTCATCTCCCTTGAATGGCATTGATGCCCTTATGAGTATGGCACAGATGCCAGCAGGAGTACCTGTTGCAACCGTTGCTATTGGAAAGGCTGGAGCAAAAAATGCAGCGATTCTTGCAGCCGAGATTTTAGGACTAAAGGACCAGAAAATTCAAAAGAGACTCAAGCAATTCAGAGAAAAGATGGCTGAGGATATTGAAAAACTCAATCCTCGGGAGATAATCAAGGAGTCCAGATAGTAGCTGATAGCGTAGGTAATTCGGGGCGTAGCGCAGCCCGGTTAGCGCACCTGCCTTGGGAGCAGGGGGTCGGTGGTTCAAATCCACTCGCCCCGACCAAAATTATAGTTAATGGTTCAAAGTTGTTCAAGAAGTTCAAGAGAATATATGCGCCCGTAGCTCAGCAGGATAGAGCAACTGCCTTCTAAGCAGTGGGTCGGGGGTTCGAATCCCTCCGGGCGCGCCAAGGTAGTCCTCGTTCCCTTTGTGTTAGGTTGTCACCTCTGTTATAATAAAATCATGGCGAGCGTAGCTCAAGTGGTTAGAGCACTGGACTGTGGCTCCAGGGGTTGTGGGTTCGAGCCCCATCGCTCGCCCCATTTACATAACAACTTTGCACTCTATTCCCTCTTTCTGAAAATCCTCTTTTAATCTACTTATGTTCTCTTCAAAAAACTTGTCGCTCCTCGCCCACTCAAGGCCATGTTTCATATAAACCCTGTCTGCATAATGATAATTCAATCTGTCAATTATCACATAATCAACCTTTCCTCTTAAAAGATTCGGAAGACCCTCTGCCCCGGGCAGTACAGGAGCAATCATGACGAAGGTCCTTATCCCAAGACAGTGGAGTTTACCAACTGCCTCTATCCTGCTCGATATAGAAGGAGCCCCTGGCTCGAAGATTCTTCTAATTCGCTCATCTGAGGTTGTAATTGTAAAACCTATATCCAGCTTATATGACCTTTTGATAATATCCATATCTCTTAACACAAGGGGAGACTTTGTCTGGACCGTAACAGGCCAGTCGTTATGAATAAGTATCTCAAGACATCTCCTTGTGAGTTTATATCTACTCTCAACAGGCTGATAGGGATCGCAAACACCACTTATCCACACCATTCCTTTTTTCTTTTTCCTTATCTCTGCTTCAAGAAGCTCAGGGGCCTTTATCTTTATATCTACGAAATCGCCCCATCGTTCTTTATGATCTGTAAATCTCTTCATAAATCGGGCATAACAATAGACACATCCGTAGGTACATCCCCTATAGGGATTGAGGGCATAATCATAGACCAGTGATTTTGATAATATTGTCTTTGCCTTTATCTCTCTTATTATCAAATTGTGGTGTAACTAACAATTGGGATTTGTTGAAGATTCCCTGTGACTTGCCACGGGGGAATCTTAATGCAAGGAATTATTTTTTATCACATTCTCTCGCTTGACCCTTTTGGTGGCAAGTAACAGTTGGTAAACCGCAGGGAATACGCTCGCTATCCATTTAATCACCCTACAAACTCATAAGACCAGTAGTATCTTATGCCCTTATGCTTTAGATATTCTTCTATGGCAGGTGGAAAGTCATGGGCAACAAAAAGAAGAAAGGCATCTTTCTTTTCCTTCCTTTTTATCTCTTCAGCTATCTTAATAAACCTGTCAATCTCCTTTTTTGAAGGTCTTACCTTTGCCTCTCCAAGTATAAGTATCTCCTTGCCTCTTTGCCTTCCTTTGCCCCAGATATTTATCTGGTTTTCCTGCCAGTAACGTCTGATAAGCCTGCCAGAAACCTCAACACCTTCTTTCTTTAAAAGTAGAGGCAGGGCTTTATAGGCAGAGTTCTCAAGGGAATAACCAACAGAATTTGATACTCCTTCAAGTCTCTCTTCTATAATATCAACCCTTTTAATTAGTCTATTAAGACTCTCCTCTGTCCGCCTCTGAGCCTCTGCTAGCTCATCAATAGCCTTCCATACCCTGTTGAAATTCTCCTCTGTTGTCCTCTTAAATGACTCAAGACTCTCCTCTGTCCGCCTCTGAGCCTCTGCTAGCTCATCAATAGCCTTCCATACCCTGTTGAAATTCTCCTCTGTTGTCCTCTTAAATGACTCAAGACTCTCCTCTGTCCGCCTCTGAGCCTCTGCTAGTTCATTCACCCTTTCCTCTGTTCGTCTCTGAGCCTCTGCTAAGGCATTTATCCTCTCCTCTGTCTTCTCCTGTGCCTCTGCAAGTCTGTCAATCCTTTCACTCAGTTTCTTAACTACTTCTGTGAGCTCTTTAAATTCCTCCTTCGTAACGGTGTTAGCAATATCCTTATAAAGCCTTGCAAGAAGCCTTGCAAGCCTTTCAGCCTGAGGAGGCTCAAAGGTTTCTTTCAATTCCTCAAGAATCTCAAGGGTGTCAATCATAAAATATTATAACACTATCTTGATGCCTTTATCTTAAAGACAAAATCAAAATTCTGTATGTCCTCCCATCGCCATCCCTTAAGGGTTGACCTTGTATCATCAGCATCTCCATAGGGATTCCCTGGGATATAAAACCAGTTCATTATCACCTCTCCAGAATGCCTGAGGACAATCCAGTATCTACCTTTTGAGAGCTTCAGCTTCTCAGGAAAGGTAAAATCCACCCAGTAATAGCCTGGCCTCTTTGGAATATTCTCAATAAATAACGGTATGGACCTGAAGCCTTTAAAACCTGGCCTTCCTCCTTCATCATTGACCATATCAATATAGACTGTGCCATCACCACCAAACTTTCTCATGGCAAGGGATACCTTCTCGATATTTATATCTTCATCAATAGTGAATGCTTGAGCAAAAACATAGCGGGATGTTACATATTCGGCTGTCTCCTTATCAAGGACCCTTATGGCCCTATCACCACTAACCTGATAAAGATCCACAAGACTGGGGAAGACCATATTGCCAAATTCAAAACTCTTCCCCTTAGGAAGCAATGGTACTGGCTTTTCTTCAACCTCTGGTTTCTTAATCTCGGGAGTCTCTCTCTTATAAATAAACCTGTTTGAAATAATATAGGACCTTGGCGCCTTTTCTATATGTAATGGCGGAGCTAACTTCAGGTCATCACTAAGAAACCTTCCATCAATTAATTCACTGTACTCTGGTAGATATGGTGAGGCACGCCATGAATCATTTATATCATTTGAGTCAAGACCATGGGTCTGCTTTATATGCCTTGACGATGTGAACTGCCTTGACTGCTGTGGGTCATAAGAGAGCCATCCAAGGCCTGGAAAATAGATCTCTATCCAGGCGTGGCCTCCCTGTCCCATACTCTGAACAAGATAGTCCTTTTCATTAAGGGGTATCTTCCAGGGTTCTTTAAGAGTTATGCCACCAACTATCCTTGAAGGAATACCTGCTGCTCTTAGCAATGCCATGGAAAGGTGAGCAAAGTTCTGGCAATTCCCTCTGCCTGTTTTTAATGTATAAAGGGCATCATACTGAGGTGGATTGTAGGTGTATTTAACATGGTCAGCTACATAATTGAGTATCCTTGTTACTGCCTCATGCTGTGTAACTGCATCCTTTGTTAATTCTCTTGCAAGTCTTACAATCTCCAGACTATCAGACTGAACCTCCTTGCTTGGCTTTAGAAAGACCTTCTCGGTCTCAGGTATGTCCCTTAATGGAAAACCTGCAGTAGAGTTCTCCGCCTTTAGCTCCGACCCTAAGGAGACCTCAAAGGTTATTGTAACTCTGGGAGAGACCCTTAATTCCTGCCATGTGGCTATTGCCCACTGATTTCCAAAATGGTCTGTTTCTCTCTCAAGCCTGTAAGGCCTTGGCTCTATATTTATATTAAGGCCTTGCACCTTCTGAGAGACAAATTTATTTGAAAAATCCCTCGGAAGGGCAAATCTGAAGCTCAGTTTATTCAATGGAGCTTTTACCTCAAACCCCATCTGCTGCGTTACCCTTATTGTGCTTTTAAGACTACCTTCAAGGATAATGGTCTTTGCATAAATAGTAGAAGGTAAAAAGGCAATAATGATACATAGAATCCTGATCAATCTTAAACTACTCCACACCTGTTATCTCCCATTCTCTTGGAAATATCACTGTAAAGGAGGTCTTCAGTCTGTATGTCTCCTTAGGCTTTAGTTTCAACAAAAGGGTATAACTACCATCCTCCTTAACCATGGACCTATCCTCTGGCTCCTTGACCTCTATCCTTATCTTCTCATTCTTTGATACTGGCAGGTTGTCCTTAAGCTCAATCTCAATCTCTTTTGACCTTCCATTAGTAATCTCTGTCAGATAGTCGTAACTTATAGCTGTCTCTTTTGTTAAGATGCCCTGATATTCTGTAAACTTCCTTATGAGCTTCCTTTCTACTTTTATGGATTCATCAATGCCAAGAGGTATTTCTCTCCTTTCCCCTGGGTAAAGGGTGTTATTAAGAAGGAGCTCACCTACAAATCTATTATCAAGATATATCTTTATTTTACCCGGAAGCATGGGATAAGTTAGCGGGTTTTCAAATTCTGCTTTGAGATAAGCATAGGGTGAGCTCCTTGGCACAGTGGTATACTTAATGGCTGTATCCTTCTCCTTAGTGGCAAGGACTATTCTGTGGGGCTTACCATCAGACGGTATGTTCATACCTCTGGGAAGGATAAAGTTTACAGCTACTAATTCCTCTTCAACTCTTGGTGTAAATTCCATCTCTTCCATCTCCTTCTCCACATCTGGAGCTTCTCGGGCAAGTTCCAGACCTTTTTTCAAAAAAGGCAAAACCCTCCTCTCAGCCCTATCTACATACCAGGGCCTCTGCTTAGGTATATCTCTAAATGAAACAGGCCTCTGAGTTGATATGATAATCTCTGCATCCTTCCAGTCCTCACCACTATTCTGAGATATCATGGCAAGGTATTCAACTGTATATTTACCTGTCACAGTATTTGCCCTCAGGTAATAGCCAGGACTCCACCGAGCACCCCGAACAAGATAAGAGACCTCTAAAGTCCCCTTGCCCTCCTTTTTTGAATAAAGTAGAATCGACAGGGCCTTTGACTTTTCTTTTTTACTGCCATAACTTTTTAGTTCGCTCTCCAGCCTTTCTTTTTCCTTATTCAGTTTTTTAAGCTCCTCTTCTAATTCAGCCATAGCCCTGCCTATCTTATTAAAGATTTTCTCAAAAAGTTCAAAATAAGAATTAATGGCAGGTATATTCATTTGCTGATCCTTTAATTGAGGAGAGAATCTCTCAATAGTAGAAGAGAATAGTTTTATGGCATCCTTCTCAGCACTCTTAAGAAGGAGAGACTTTTCAACCTCCTCAAGCTGCTTCTTAAGCCTCTTTACCTCCTCCTGCTCAAACTCCGTAAGGTATGTCTCAGAGACCTTAAGGTCCAGTATATTTATATCAGGCTCGGGACTGCTTATCTGTATTGAGTCATCAATTATGTCAGGTGTAAGTCCTGAGAGGGTGGCAGTGTTGTCACCTTTTTTAAGCTCTACAGTAACTGCCTTTTTAATCAATGCCATCTCTGGATAGACGATTACTGAAACAATCTTAGAATTAACTATCGGACTGTTAGCCTGAGCATGGAAGATAGATGAAGCTAAAAAAATCAAAAGAAATATTAAAATAGAAGAAATGAAAGCCCTTTTCATGCACACCTCCTTTGAACTATTTTGAACCACTTGAACTATTTTTACTTATATCTATTCCCAAATCTCTTACAACCTCCTCAAGTTCTTCTTTTATTGATTTTTGTTTTACAGGTCTGAACTTTTCTCCTCTAAGTCCACTCCGCCTGATATGTGTTATAAGATTGCTAATCATAATAGACAACCTCTTTGCTGATTTAAACAATTCATAGAATTCCTCTTTATTTATATACCGGTCTAAGGCAACATATAGCTGTGCCTTATTTGTAAGATTTCTCGCCTCCTGCCATATATCAAGCTCTTCAAAATATTTTGCCACTCTAACTCCATTCAACATTGTTCAAGATAGTTCAAAATTGTTCAACTTGAACAACTTTAAACTACTGTTGAACTATTTTTTGAACTACCTTTGAACCACTATATCTATCTTCTCCTCCACAAACTCTACTCCATTTTTCTTGCCTTTCTCTACAATCTTTATCCCCCTTGTCTTTTCTCCTACACTATCAGGGGATGTCTTTACTTTATATACACTGCCTACCTCTTCAAGCTCAAGGCTTCCGAGTTCTCCTGTGCCTGCATAAATGATAAAACTCTCCTCACCAAAAGGTGGTGTTACCTCAAGCTCAAACCTGTCTGGACCTGAAGGTATCTCATAAACCACACCGCCCTGAAAATAGTTATCCCTTCTATACGGGTTTGGAAGTATCTGGACAAGTGAGCCATCTGCCTGTCTGTAAAGCACCCTTGCATAGAAAGGCTTGTTGCCTTTAAGGAAGAGTTTTATCCTTTCACCAGCCCTGTATTCCTTTTTCTAAGTCCAGACCTTTACCCTAAGGGGTGCCCATGGTTCATCAAACTCCTTTGCCCGGGAAAGTCTCTTCATAGCCTCTTCATCAGGAATTACCTCTGCCTTTATCTTTATCCTGTAGCAATCTCCTATTCTGGGAGGCTCGCTGTCCCATTTCCCTTGCGATTCAATGATCTTTACCTTTGCATTGGCATAGGCATTTATTATGTCCTTTTGTAGTTCAAAGTCCTTTACCTGTGTCTCAGACTGAATATATGTTGATACCTGTTCAATTGCCTTCCTCTTTGCATCCTGAAGGGCCATGTTTTCTGTCTCGCGCTTTGTCCTATCCTCCCCCATACAGGCATAACCTTCAGACTCAGTAATAGTAGACTGGCTTGCATAAGCATAAGAAGCAAGTAAAAGGATTAATATGCTTAAAAAACTTTTCATCATAAGCCTCCTGATTGTAACTTTAACCCCCTATCTTTTTCACTTAATAATAAATCTTCCTAAAGCCCCCTTTCAAGGTATTTTTCACATCCTATTTTAACAACTCCTTTACTCTCATAAGGAGAATCTTAAAATTCTCTTTTGTATAATACTTTCTCTCCTCTGGCTCAAGGATTGAGCTGAGTTTTACCCAATAGTCCTTTTTACTCAAAGACTTTATCCCGAAGATAAGCTTCTCAAACTCCTCTTTCGATGCCTTCAGTTCAATCCTTTTTTAATAAAAACTCTATATCAAATACATCCCTGATTTCTCTTAAAAATGCCTCTATCTTTGAGCTCATGATTTTCTGAAGTGAAGGCCTCCTCAAAAGAACCTGAATGTTTGAATATCTACTATAGGCAATCGAAAACTCTGTCTTTACCTTTTCAACCCCTTTTTCTTATCTCAATCTTAAGACTTCTTGGATAGTTCTTTGACTTTATTTCAAAGAGCATTGTATAGAATTTATTTTCTGCATCAAGAAACCTCCCATCTTTTAGCCTCTCTAAGACCTCTATCTCAAATTGCTCCAGTTTGATTAAATCTTGCATATTTTCTCAACCGCCTTTTTTGTCCTTTCTAATGCAAGGAATTATTTTTTATCATATTCGCTCGCTTGACCCTGCGGTAAACCGCAGGGAATACGCTCGCTATCCATTTAACCCCTTTGAGAATGACAATACATTTTTGCCATCTGGAGAAAATACAAACCAGTCTATATGCGTAAATCTCGTATCATGCCCCAACTGCACAACGACCTCTGGCTTTTCCTGAGCGCATAATAGGTTTGCATTAATCGCAAAAGATACTATCAAGCAAACCAAAAATAAAAGAAACCTTTTGCCTATCATCGGCACCTCCTGCTATATTCTCTTGAAGAATCTTGAACTACTTTTGAACCATTTTGAACTATCTTGAACCATTTATTTATACTCCAAAACATATGCGGTCCTATCCTTCTTCTTAAATGCCTTCAAGAGTCCAAAACCCTCATATCTGATTAAACCACCGTGTGTCTTTATAGTAAGTTCTAAGGCATCAAGTCTATTGGCAAATTTCTCATCAGGCCCTGTATATGCACAGCATATTTGAGCTACTTTTATTGATTCCCCTGGTGCTAAGGCAACCTCTAATTCACATTTTTCTTTATCATATTTGTATTCATCAGGCTGAAGGGTTCTGCATTCTCCACCTTCTTTACATATAGAGATTTCTTTCTGCTCACCGATATATCTACAGGCTTTCTTTTCTAATTCGTCCCAATTTTTCTCAATTTCTGGAGTTGGAGCAGGATGTTTTAGTCTTTCGATTTTCATATATTTAACTATGATTGTTATTGGAATCTCAGACTTGTTTGTAACATAAAACCCCGTTATCCATGAGCAGGATACAAGAAAAAACAGAACACCAAAATCCAGCTTGTTTTTAATACCTTCTTTGCTCCTCTCTTAGCTTTACCCCTTAATCTTTTTCTAATCAAGATATCTCTCATCTTGAATGTTCCTTATCAATTTTATATCCCTTTGGCATCGGTATATTATACTCTGAGGGATTGGTTGGTTTTGGAGCAGGTGTATCCCATCCTTCCTTTGCCTTTTCTCTTGCCTCTTCAAGTTTTCCCTCATCAGCTAATTTTTCAGCATCTCTACTTGCCTCCTCAATTGCCCTTGCATCGTCATAAGCAGATGATCCGGCAAAGACTTGTAATGCATTTGAACTTAGCCAAAAAAAGATTACAGCCAAAAACAGAACAACTAACCTTTTCATAGTCTCATCCTCCTTATATTTATCTTTTTCTTAATTCTGGGTGG
>Ga0197142_1003256_pt1 | contig 13725 bp, 14 predicted proteins | sample GBS60_MetaG_FD_148614 | JGI IMG/M metagenome (GOLD analysis project Ga0197142, IMG submission 148614) | Sediment microbial communities from Great Boiling Springs, Gerlach, Nevada, United States - GBS 60_MetaG | ecosystem: Environmental > Aquatic > Thermal springs > Hot (42-90C) > Sediment... | reverse complement strand
TGTAGGCCGGCACCGCTACAAGGGCCTTGAGATCGTAGCCCCCACATGTATTCACATGGGTGAAACGACGCATACCACTATCCAGAAACCCCTTCCTCTCAAGAAACTCCACCATAACAGCCGTGACGACCCCCGATCTACTCCGCAACCCCCTCACAGCCGCATCATCGCTCATGAGATAATCATCAATAAGAGATGCAAGTGACGCCGGAATCTTCACAGTCACATAGGTCCGTGACGCATTTGTGGATCCTAGACGACCCATGGATTAATCACCGGTCCAGTATCCTTTTCTCTAGGTGTGGTGTATGTGATCTGGTGGATATATCCTTGATGGTGGGAGGTGTTTGAAAGTGGTTGGGAGACCCCTTATGTGTGTAGCTGCTACACAGAAAAGAGGGCTGGGTGAAAGTGCATGCCATACAAGTGCAGCCTAGGTAGGAGACCCTATAAAATAACCCTGAGACTCTCACCGGAGCTATATGTGACCCTCTGCGAGATAGCGGTGGAGAGGAAAGAGCCCTGGCTATGTTGATCAGACGAGTTTTGAGGGAGTGGGTGGCCGGCTGTGCCTAAGCTCTACTTCAAGGAGAGGGCGTTGGAGATGGTTCTCAGGCTGGGGGAGATGCTGGCTAAGATGGCTGCCGAGAATGGTGTTAGAGAGATTACGGTGGTCCGTGGCGAGCTCCGATCCCTCCTCAACAAGGGTGGAGGCCGCTCAAAAGACCTCATATCCATGGCCCTGAGGAGGTTTGTGATAGCGGATTCCATCCAATCTAGCGGATGGAGGATGGAGATAGTGGATCGGAGAAAACCGATAATCCATCTGAAGCTGGTGAACCATGATGGCTGAGGTTGTGGAGATAGAAGTAGATCTTCTCAGACCCAGCAGCTACAACCCACGTATTGTCCACGACCCCGAGCTGATGCAGGCCCTAACCCAGAGCATCAAAGAGATGGGTGTAAGGCAGCCGCTACTCGTATGGCAGATGGGTGACGGCTATGAGGTTGTGGACGGTGGTAGGAGGCTTACCGCCGCCAAGAGGCTTGGGATCAGGAAGCTACCATGTAGTCCACACGGGCGACATCAGCAGCCTGAGGAGGACAGCACTATCCATACACCTCACCCAAGACGATCTCACAGCAGACGAGCTGGTCAACATGATTGAAAGACTGGTGGCCGAGGAGGAGTTCAAAAGCGTTGAGGATGTCTGCAAATATTACGGCCTCTCTAGGAAATGGTTTTACAGCCTGAAGAAGATCGCAAGACATAGTAGGGTGGAGGGTGTGCCAGCCTCAACCCTTGCGGTGCTGGAGGGGTCGCAGCTGGATGAACGTCGGAAGGCTGAGATGATTGAGGAGTTGAAGGTGAAACGTCTACCCCGATCTGCTGTGGTGGATATTGTGGATAGGCTTGTGGAAAACCCTGAGCTGGGTGTGGGTGAGGTGGTGGCCTCATACCTGGGTTCTCTTCCACATCGTCTTGATGATGTGACGTTGGAGGCTGAGGGCAAGTATGTTTATCGGATTAGAAGGGTTCAGGGTGGTGTTGAGTTTATGATGGTGCGGGATGTCTCATCCGTGGATGTGCTGCTGATACCCTTGGATGATTTGGAGATTGTCAAGAGGCTTTGGCAGCAGGTTTAGGTTTGACGCCTAAAATATTAGGCTAAAAATATATTAATATTAGTCTAGAGATATATGACCAACATGTGGTGGAGCGGCCAAGGAGCCCTAATCCTCATGATATACCTCACCACACCCTTCATAGCAGCCTTCCTCCTCATCATCACCCTCTCCATAAGACGCAGAGCCGGGCAGGGCGGCGGCCACATCCTCGAAGTCCTCTGGATCCTGCTGGTGGGCGTTGTTTGGACCGTGATAAACCTAGTGAGCATCGGATGGATACCGGCCGGTGTGGGCGGCGTTGAAGGCATCCAACCCCAGCAATCCATGACGATAGAGGCTAGCATGTGGTTCTTCAAAGTAGATGCACCACATCTCAGCCCCTACACAGCCACAGAGATAACCGCATGGAGCACCGATACAATGCACTCGGTAGCCATCTACGACCCTGATGGAAGACTGATCACAACCATCATGCTAATGCCCGGGATGAAGGAGAGACTCATACTCAACCTACCGCCAGGCGAGTATATCATCAGATGCCTCGAGTATTGTGGAGATGGACATGCCTACATGACTGCAAGCTTCAAGGTGGGTTTATGATAACCGCTGTCGAGGCTGCCAAGATCTCGGTCGAGGATATCACAACGATGCCTAAGGTAATGCTCTATGCATCGATCCTCTGGTTCCTGCTGGGCGGTGGGGCTGGAATCTTAATGGTCGCATCCCACATATCAGGCCTCCTCAGCATACCCTACTACTATGAGGCCATGACAATCCACGGTGTTGTGATGACCTTCGGAGGGGTTTTCCAGCTTATGATGAGTCTCTCACTGCTTAGGGCTGGCTTCTGCTATGGAAAGCCGGTGAAGGGTTGGCTTGTTTCAGCCGCCCTACTTCTCCTCAACATAGGTCTCCTCATGCTCTTCACTTCAGCAATCCTCGGTGTCAGGACAAGCTACACCCTGATGTATCCCCTACCTGCGGTGGGCGCCATGAGGGGGTTATGGAGCCTCGGGGGTCTCACAATCTTCATATGGGGTGTAATACTTGTGGCGGCTGTCGTCATAGCCATCTACCCAGCAACATTAGCCAGGCTCATCTTCTTCGGCAAGACAAGAGAGGCCCACATCCTAGAGAGATTCATGGGCACACTCAACCCATCGGGTATGGCCAGCATGCTACCCTACATCTTCATAGTGCCTGTTATGGGTTCAACAATACTCCTCGCCGCAACACTCATCGGCCTCATGCTCCTCAACATCATACCATCCCAAGCGATTGCATGGCTTCTCCATCCCCTGAACTTCAACTATCCCTTCTGGATATGGGCCCACAACCTGATGGAGGCTATGGGTGTGATGGCGATTGGAACGGTCTACTGGCTTATACCAAGATACACTAGGAGGTATGAGACTTCAGCCGACGTTTCCCCACATCTTTATAGTGAGAAGCTGGGGATTTTCGCCATAATCTTCTACTCCACCGCAGCGGTGATGGCCTTCCCCCACCATCTCTTCACAATGCCCACCTCCCAGCCACTAGGACTCAGCTATACGGGACAGATAGCCAGCTGGCTCACAGGATTTGGAGCAGCCTTCTCAGTCTTCAACATCGCCGCCACATCATACCGATACGGCCTCAGACTAACACCCGCAACCCTGGCCGCTACACTTGGCTTCACAATATACATTGCCGATGGCTTCCTGGCCATGCAGCTTGGAACAATAGGCTGGGCATACAGGCTCCACGGAACCTACTATGTGACAGCCCACCTCATGACAATACTGTTGGCCGTGACACTCATGTGGATCGGCGCATTATACCACAGCCACAGCCTAATCACAGGCCGCAACCCATCCAATAAACCAGCCTACATCCACATAATACTCACAGCCATAGCCGCCCTCGGAATATTCTACACAATGTCATTCATGGGTGCTGAAGGCATGCCACGCAGAGCCTATCCACTCCCACTGGAGGCGGGAGGACCAATAGCCATCCTCCTTGTCTTCGGAGTATTGCTGGCCATCGGCCAAGCCGTGTTCATCGGCGGTCTTCTCCGCCGTAGGAGATAATCTTATTATACTCTACATGTTATACTCATTCTGGCTTTGAGGCTTATTGGGAGAGTTGGCGACGGCTCGACCGAGACCCACGCCAGAGTCATACTGTTGAAGGATGTGGAGAGGGAGGTTAGGTCTGAGGAGCTTGTGCTGGTGAGGAACGGCGGCGATAAAAACCCTGTCAACGAGATCATCGGAGTCTTGAGGGAGGGGCTTGGGAAGAACGAGTTCCTAAGCCACAGTGCATATAGGCCCGATGTAGCCTACCTCAAGTATGGTGGGGAGCCTTCCGGGGCACGGGAGGTCTACTCATTCAGAATAATGCCCATAGGAGTGATGGGTGCCAACGGCATAGAGCCCAACAAGACCATAATAGCCCCCAGGTCAACAGTATACCTGCTGGATGACTCCGACAACCCCTTGGAACTGCTGGTCTCTGCTATGGAGAAGCCCCATTATCTATCAGCATATCTGGAGGGTCATGAGAGATGGCGTATCCCCGTCCTCCACGAGTTCATACCATATCACGTCGGTGTCTTCGGCAGCACGGGCAGCGGCAAATCATGGCTGGCCAGATATGTTCTAACCAAGCTATACCTAGAGTGCGGCTTCAACGTCCTAATACTCGACTGGAGCGGCACAGACTACGCCCCCCACTTCCAGGGCAAGACCATATCCATCTCGGACATCCAGCTGGATGAAGCCTCGATCCTAGCATATCTTGAGAACATCACATACAGGTTTGGCGGCAATAACAATCTGAAGGAGGCTTTCGATGAATTTGTCGAGGGCTGGTATGCGAAGGTGCAGGATGCTGGGAGAAAAGCTGACCAGCTATACCAGCTGTTGAAGAACAGGGTGTGGAATAACATAGAGATCATAAAGAGGGATGATTGGAAAGAGTCGGCCAAGAGGGCATACCGCAGGGTATTCAGGAAGCTAAGTTCAACAGATCTAAGGCCACTCATGGGTGATATAACGATAGAGAGCATCTTAGACCGTCTCAGGAGGGAGAAAATCCTAGTAATCGATATGAGTGGTGTAAGCTCTGAGAGTAAGCTGGGCTTCTTCCTATCCCTGGGCTCTGAGATATACCGGCTTATGGATGCTGGTGAGAATGTTGGGATAGCCTTGATAGTGGATGAGGCTCCACAGTATGCTCCATGGGATCCACATGGGATACAGATTGATACGTCGGAGATGATCAAGAACCTAGCCGCCCTGGGTAGGAAGAGGGGCCTCAACCTCACCCTCATATCGCAGGGTATCAAGGGTGAGATAGGGATAAACGCCGCTGTAAGACGTAATCTCAACACATACTTCATAGGCCGTATACATCCACTTGACGCTTCGGGTGAGGGTGGTGCGGCTGAATGGCTCACACCCTATGGGATACAGCCCGAGGGGTTGCTGCTGTTGAAGCCGGGTAGATTCTACTTCTCAGGCATCATGAACCCATCACCCATACCACTCCTCCTCACCTTCACACCCGGGTGATCTCCATGGCCGAGGAGTATTATGAATGGCTTAGACTACCCCACGACCTGCAGTCAGCCTTCTTCAACGAGGCTGAGAAAGAGTCCGAGATAATGTCTGAGAGGATTCTACAGGTATCAGGGCTGCTTGAGGAGGCTGCGGTCCTCATCAAACCCCATCTGAGGAGGTTAGAGTCTGGCGGCCGATCATATTTGGTGGCTGCGGTGGATGGCTCCCGATCACCATTACTCAGCGAGAGGCTTGGTGTCAGGTATGGTGTGTTCTCGGTGGGTGCTGTCTCTGTGATGGGGCTGGATAGAAAAGAGGAGGTGTTGAAGGCGGGCGTTTTCAAGAGGAGGCAGGCGTTGAGCAGGGATCTCAGCAAGCATCTGCTAGACCTCATCATGACCGATGCTGAGAGGACCCTGGCCCTGGAGATGCTGGATAAGAGTGATCTAGTGCTTATTGATGGAAGCTTCCTAGGCTTCCTCTACCATACCCTGAGGATTAGGAGCGAGGATCTCAGCGAGCATGTGAAGAGCCTGATATCAGACACATTCCAGAAGACCTTGCGGCTGATGGAGAGTGGTAGGGCCATAGCGGTTGTGAAGCGGAGCCCTTCAAAGGCTATTGGAGGGTATCTGGTTGTGAGAGATGGTAAGGCTGACACACCATACACCCTCATGCTGGACAAGTTCATCCTATCCTCCACCATGCCGCCCAAGACCATCTTCTACTATGAAGACTTCCTAGGAACAGCCCATCCAATATCATACTACAACGCCGTAGCATCCCTCTCACAGCGCTACACATCGGTGCGTGAGATTGAGCAAAAGGCGGCTAAGGATGTCTACGCACCCTTCATCAGATTTAACGTGGATAAGGAGACTTTGGGGAGGCTCTCCCGTATCCAGGTGAAGTTATCCGAAGGCGCACCTGTCTGTGAGATAGAGTATCCGAGGGAGATGCCTCGGGAAAGGCTTGAGGAGTGGCTGGGCCAGCCCTATTTCGCCAACGTTGGAACAGGCCTTCCAGTGGCCCTTGATCTGGTGGATTCTCTCGTCAGCATCCCATCCAGGTTTACAGACGAGTTTGTCGGCGAGGTTGAGGCCCGAACACTGGCCAGGCTTAATGGGAATGGCGCTAAGACCCTGAAGCTCTTCTTCTCATATCTCAACCCGCAGAAGCCTGTCTAAGTGCGGCCGGTGTCGTGTTTGAGGCTGACGGCCTATGGTGGTGCGGGTGAGATTGGTGGAAACAAGTTCCTATTGGAGGCCGGAGATTCAAAGATCATCCTAGACTATGGTGTGAGCTATGCATGTAAGAGCCTCTACTTCAGCACATTCCTCCAGCCACGACGCTTCAACCTGCTGGGCGACTATCTCATTACAGGCGTCCTACCGGCGATCCCCGGAATATACAGGCCCGAAATGCTGGGAGATGAGCTGGCCCATCTCAACACCGCCTCACCCTCCATAGACGGCTGCATCATAAGCCATGCACACCTAGACCACTGTGGACACGCATCATTCATCAGAGCCGACATTCCACTCTACATGGGTGAGGGGACTAGGATACTGGCGGCGGCAAGGGAGGCTGCGAAACACCCCTCGCCTGAGAATATCTTCAACAGGGGGCGGGAGAACGGTGTGAGGGAATGTAAAACATTCAGGACGGGTGACAGGCTGAAGGTTGGTGATTTTGAGGTTAAACCCATACATGTTGACCACTCCGTCCCAGCGGCATACGGCTTCATACTGGAGACATCCGAGGGGGCCCTAGCATACACGGGTGACATCCGGCTCCACGGGCCGATGGCGAAGATGAGCCGGGACTTCATCAGAGAATGCAGGGACAGGCATGTGGAGACCCTCATAATAGAGGGGACCAGGATTCTGGATGATAACCGCCACTCGGAGACAGCTGTGAGGGAGAGCCTCACCAAGGTTATTGAGGGGTCGGCTGGGAAGATGGTGGCGGCCGTGGTTGGGGTGCTGGATTTTGACAGGTTGAAATCACTGCTCCAAGCATGCATATCCAACGATAGGACCCTCGTCATCTCCCTCCACCACGCCCACATACTGAGAAACCTCGCCAGCGGCGGCCTGCGCATGGAAATACCCAAGATGGAGCCCGAAATCCTAGTCACATATCAGAAGCGCCGTGGAAGCGGCCGGTATAGGGAATCCGACTACAGGGGTTGGATGTCCGAGATATTGAATGACAAGTCCACACCGCTTCTAAAGGATGCTGAAATATCATCAGATCCCGGAAAGTATGTTCTGGCTTTGAGTAGGGCCGAGGATATTATAGGCCTGGCCGATCTGAAGCCACCCACCGGGTCGGTATTCATACTGTCAACGAGCGAACCCCACACGGAGGAGCAGGTGCTGGAGATGGATAAGATAGAGAACTGGGCGAAAATACTGGGCATGCGCTTCCACCACATCCACGCCTCAGGACACGCCTCAGGCCCCGAGATAATAGAGATCATAGAGGAGATAAACCCCAGGAGGGTTATCCCCATACACAGCCAGCACCCCGACATGTTTGAGAAGCTTCTGAAGATGAGGGGAATGGGATGTGATGTGATGAAGCCGCATCCCAACCATGTGGTTGAGCTCTAGAAAATCACACTCCAGCCATAGCCACAACTATACAGCGCCATAACTGGGCATAGTGATCGCAGTCCTAGGGCTGACGTGGAAGCAGCTACCGTGCACGGGATCTTACATAGGGCTCCAGCAGACTCCAGAGCCACTCGGCGAACTCGGCGGGATTCTTAGTCTGGATATAGACATCGCCAGGCCCACTGATATTCACCACAAGCCCCTCACCGCCGAGGATTGTTGACTTCAACCCGCCGAACTTTCTCACATCATATCTACATGTGTCGGAGAACGCTACAAGGTGGAAGTTATCAACTGTAAGCTCCTCCCCAGGCCCAAGTGTCTTCTTCTCTATTGCGCCGAATGTGTTGATGAAGAGATCGCCGCTACCCGTGACTTTTATCATGAAAAGTCCCTGCCCGAAGATACCCCTTGTGAAGCCCTGCCACTTGATATCCAGGGATACTCCACGGGTGGAGGCCACGTAGGATGACTTCTGTATGATATGCCCCTGCTGTAGTGTGACTGGTATGTGGGCTATATCACCCAGAGGCGCTGAGACCAGGCCTAAGGTTCCCGGCCCGTTCTTAGCGGTGTATTCGTTGACGAAGAAGGATTGGCCGCCGAGTATCTTCAGGCCGAGGGTTTCTATGAAGCTGGCCTCCCTCATCATGGTTCTCACATCTATGTTGGAGCTCATGTAGGTCATGGCCCCCGACTCAGCCCTTATGCTCTCCTCAGGAAGTAGCTGCACCTCTAAAAGCGAATATGACGGCCTGTGCTTTATCTCATACCTCATAACATAAGCGCTGATAGCCCAGCTAATATACCCGCACCGGCTCCCCGATGATTAACCATTAAATTCGGGAAAGCATCACGGCCACCGCCTTGCTCAGCACATTCATGCACTGGCTCCACCTAGTCAGCGTCGTCTTCTGGATAGGCGGCATCGGCTACATACTATTCGTCCTCATGCCCGGAATCCCCATGACATCACTCCGTGACAGGGCCCGCATGATGCCAATCCTACTCAGAAGATTCCTAACCGTCGTATGGATAAGCATAGCCCTGTTAACCGTAACAGGACTCTTTAGAGTAATTTACATCATAAGGATAACATCTATTGAACCGCTCATCCTCTCACACTATGGAAACCTGCTCCTCCTCAAGATAATCCTCGTGACAGCGTTAATTGCGGTGGCCACGTCGGTGACCCTGAGACAGTATCCGAGGACGCTGAAGCATCTCAAAACGCATCATGACGACCCGCCCGAATCATACAAGTGCCAGCAGTGCCGCTCAATAGTCGGATCCCTCAGAAGCCACCTGGACACAGGACTGGCACTAGCGCTGGTCATACTATTCATAGCAGCGCTATTGAGAGGCGCTTGACTACATCTCATCCACCAGTGGGATGCCTATCAATCCCGCCGTGTTGGCCATTGTGATCCTAAAAGCCTCCACAACCGCTAGCCTAAAACGCATCACATCACCATCAGCCGTTAAGACAGGACACCTCTCATAGAAGTCATTAAACGCCAGAGCCAGGTCATGGGTGTGGGCGGCCAGCTTTTTCACCAGAAGCATCCTATAAGCCTCCTCAAAAACCAGAGGCGTCAAAGCTATCTTCATTATCAGATTCCTCTCCTCCCCCACGATCACATCAGGAGCCTTTGGAGAGGGTTCTACGCCAGCTTTCTCCATTATACGTGAGGCCCTCGCATAGGCGTATTGTATGTAGGGGCCGGTGTCACCCTCAAGATCCGTCGCCTCCTCAGTATCAAAGACTATCATCTTATCGGCGTCGCTTCTGACGAGGGTGTAGCGGAGGGCTGCAACAGCTATCTTCTCAGACACTTCATCGGCTTTCTCAGCGGGCCAGCTTGGATGGCGTTTAACAGTCTCATTATACGCCTTCTCCTTGATATGCTTCAGTAGCTGCTCAACGTTGATGTAAATACCCTCACGTCCGCTCATGTGGGCGAATCCCTGCCCCTCAACCCTCACACCAAGCCTCTCAGCATCCCGCGCGCTCAGTGAGACAACCTCATACGAATAGTGACGATACCGGTCGGCCTCAACGCCGAGAAGGCTGAGAGCATGTCTCACAATCTCCTGCGGTCTCCTCTGCCTGGCATCCACCACGTTTATCGTATGATCAACATGTCCGAGGTTGAAATGCCTGCTGCCTGAGATATCCGTGACCAGAACCTCACTGCCGTCGGGGTTGTGGTCCCAAACCCTGTATGTGAAATCTCGGGAGAGAAGGCTTAGCTTCCAGGCCGCATAGGCAATATCCCTCGCAACATATGTTGTCGCCCCATCACTCTTCACCAGAACCTCATCACCCTCCTTACCCAGTGTAGGATGATCCGAGAGCCTGATCAGCCAGCAGCCCTTCTTCACACCATCCTCAGCAAGATAAATCGCCCCCGTATCTCTCAGCCTCTCAAACAACTCCTTCCACAGGTTGAAGGCCAGTATATCACTCTCCCGGTTGAATATATCATACCTGGCACCCAGCCTCCAGCACGTTTTCAGCTGATCCTGCAAAACCCTCTCGGAAACAAGGCGATTGAACCGAAACATCTCAGAGCCGGTGTCCTCTATCTCGAGGGTTATACGCCGCTTAGCCTTCAACAGCTCCGGATCATCCTCAACCCGGCGATTAACCTCAACATACACCCGGCCACAGTATTCGTCAAACCTCTCTCCACCGGGAGGCTCCATCGGATAGCCGAGCTGTGTAAAAGCCAGCAGAATATCAGCCATCTGACTCCCGCTATCGTCTATGTAGTTGGCTACCACAACCCTGAAGCCATGCATCCTATAGAGACGGGCCAGACTATCACCGAGGCATGTGTTGCGTGCGTGACCAATGTGGAGGGCCTTGTTGGGGTTGACGCTGGTATGCTCTATGAGAACAGTCCTACCCTCCCCAATACTGGAGCCGCCGTATCCACCCCTTGCAACGAGGACGCTGGAGAGGGTCTCCTCCGAAAACTCACGCCACCTAACCCAGAAGTTAACATACCCAGGCCTCACAGCCTCAACCCTCTCAAAAAACCTAGATGAACCGAGATCCATCCTCGAGACAATATCCTCTGCGATGGTATGGGGCGGCCTGCCCACCTGCTTGGCGAGCTCAAAGGCCGAGGTGCATGTCAGCTCACCATATCCCTGCAGCTTAGGTATCTCAAGCCTCGGATCAGCCACACCCGCCCCCATGAGAAGCCTTCGAGCCTCCTCCATCACCCTCCTCAACCAACACACCCACCATCAAACACACCCCGCAAAACTTTAACCTTATAGAGTTCTACGCCAGCTAAGAAGGTGAGAATGGCGGTCAGGCTGAAGAAATCCTTCATCAAACTACTGGAGGAGGATAAGGAGTTCAGATACACCGTAGCCGGATATCTAGGCCTCTCCGAGATACTGAGGAGGCTTGATAGGTTTGAGTCTAACATGGAAAGGCTCTGGGAGAACCAGAACAAGCTCTGGGAAGAGGTGAAAATGCTTCGTGAAGGCCAGGAGAGGTTGTGGGATAATGCAAACAAACTCTGGGAAGAAGTCCGACAGCTTCGTGAAGGTCAGAATAGGCTCTGGGAGGGTCAGGAGAAACTATGGGAGGAGGTGCGTGATATCCGGGTCACATTGAACAGGGTTGCGGTGACGCTGGACAGACTCACCATCAGCGTAGAGGAGGAGGGCCTGAGCTTTATACGGCATAGGCTTAAAACCGATCTAGGGGTTGAGATACGGTTGGAGAGACTGTTTGTCGATTCCCGTGAGGTTAATGTTTACGGCGTCTCGGATGATCTATGTGTTGTGGGTGAGGCTGCGGTTAGGCTTGGCACAGGTCTGGTGGATGAGCTGCTGGATAAGATAGCCTTCATGAGGGCCAGAAGGCCGGAGCTGCTGAGGCCTAAGATCATTAAGGTGATTTACACTGATTATGCGACTCCTGATGCTCTGGAATATGCTAGGGAGAAGGGTGTATGGGTGCTGAAGTGGAGCGGCGACCTAACACCCTTTGAGATCGAGCAGCCTTAAAATATCGTTGGAAATCTCCATCCCTTGGATTGCCTGTCAGCAAGCCCTCCCTAACCTTTACCGCCATCATAACAACGCTGGCCTACACTATCCTCGGATATCTTCTCATCGGCAGGCCTGAGGCGGCCGGTGTTGACAGCCCCCTCACAGGGATTCTACCCCATGCCATAGCTGTGGTGAACTTCATGGCCCTGCTCTCCCTCCAGCTCGGCTACAGGGCTGTTAGACGTGGCGAGCTAGGCCGTCACAGGTTGTTTATGCTGGCTTCCTTCATCTTGATCACAGCCTTCTTAGTGATGTATGTCTCCAGACTGATCCTCGGAGGTGTGAAGGAGTATGAGGGGCCTGAGCTACTCAGGCTCTACATCTACCTGCCAGCCCTGGCCGTTCACCTAGCCCTCTCCATAGTCTCCGTCCCCCTAGTCCTCTACAACGTCTCCGTCGGACTCACCACAGATTTTGGAAGAATCCGCTCCACAGGCCATAATACCGTGGGAAGGTGGGCTGTAAGGCTCTGGTCCACCAGCCTGGCCCTCGGCATACTCGTTTACCTGATGCTGAATTGGACGGTCTGACAGATAATCTCTTTATCATGGTGGTGGATTCTATTTTCCGATGCCCGCCAACCTCACGGCCGAGGCCCAGGCCGCCCTCGCCAAATATCAGCAAGCCCGCACCGTGGAGGAGAAGATAAGAGCGTTGGAGGAGGCTTTACCCCTTATCCCCGACCATAAGGGGACTGAGAGGATGAGGGCCCAGCTCAAGACAACGCTGGCTAAGCTGAAGCGGGAGGCTGAGAGGAGGAAGACCGTTAAGGTGGGCCGGCATGACGAGTTTACCGTTAGGAGGGAGGGTGCGGCCCAGGCTGTCCTGTTTGGGGTGACCAACTCCGGCAAGTCCACAATCCTCGCATCTCTAACCAACGCCAAACCCACAATAGCACCTTACAATCTCACCACGGTCAAACCTGTCCCGGGGATGGTTTGGGTGGAGGATGTGGAGATACAGCTGGTTGAGCTGCCCTCAGTTCTCACAGACAAGCTGGAGGAGACGCCGTTCACATCCAGGAGTTTAGCTTTCGCCAGAAACTCAGACCTGATCCTACTAACGCTGGACTGTGGCGGAGATCCTGTCGGGCAGTTGGATAAGCTGGTCTCCCTCCTTGATGATGGTGGTGTGGTTCTCAGGGAGCGGCAGTCAACCGTGAGTGTGGAGAAGAAGGATAGCGGCGGTGTGAGGCTGGTGGTTTTCGGTAATTTCCATGCGACGCTTAAGGATGTTAAAGACCTTCTCGAAGATGTAGGCATAAGACATGCTGTTGTGAAGATCTATGGAGACGCTACGTTGGATGATCTGGAGGACCAGGTGCTGAGGGAGAAGGTGTATAGGAGGGCCTTGATCGTGGCCGGGAGGGCTGACCTTGCCGGCCGGGATGTGCTGGAGAGGCTGGCTGAGAGGGCTGGCGAATACGGACTCCCAGCAATCGTTGTGAGCGAGAAAGATCCAGAGAGCATCGAAAGCCTCAGAAACATCATCTTCAAATCCCTCAAACTAATACGCATCTACACCCAGAAGGATGGTGTGATAACACGCCGGCCAATAGTCGTACAGGATGGTGCAACGGTTCAAGATCTGGCACGACTCATCCACAAGGACTTTGCTGAAAACCTCCGATATGCCAGGGTTTGGGGGCGTTCGGTGAGGATTCAGGGCCAGCAGGTGGGGCCAACCCACAGGCTTGTTGACGGTGATATCATAGAGCTCCACATCTAAGCGACGGCTGCAGCCCAGACATCATCCACGTCTCTTGCTTAACAGGCGGGGTCAAAGGAGACCATCTACATGTGTGGTTTGGAAATATTCCGGCCCCTTGTGGCGGATAGGGTTAGGGAGTT
>Ga0197142_1003255_pt1 | contig 13734 bp, 13 predicted proteins | sample GBS60_MetaG_FD_148614 | JGI IMG/M metagenome (GOLD analysis project Ga0197142, IMG submission 148614) | Sediment microbial communities from Great Boiling Springs, Gerlach, Nevada, United States - GBS 60_MetaG | ecosystem: Environmental > Aquatic > Thermal springs > Hot (42-90C) > Sediment... | reverse complement strand
TCACGTGGGGCGTTGTAGTGTAGCACTGAGGGGATCGGGTTTTCCTGTCCCCATCCCCTACGGGGTGCGCCATCCCTGACCGGTGCGTTCCTCGACGCGCGAACCCTGCGAAGGGCGTACCGTTTGGATGAAAGGGTGGCCCGCTTTGATGAGCCGAACGGGCACCCTTGGGGAAGCCGCAAGGAGGAGGGTGAAATCCAAGCCCACCCTAGGAAGGGAAGTCCTACGGGAAAAGGGAAGCCTCACGGGAAAATCGAAGTCCCAGGGGAACAGGGAAGCCTCACGGGAAAATCGAAGTCCCAGGGGGAAATCTGAAGAAGTGGTCTCAGAGCTGATGAAGCGAGCAGCGGAGTAGTCTATGGCACATAAGAAGGGTCAAGGCTCGGTCAAGAACGGTCGGGACTCGCTGTCCAAGCGGCGGGGCGTGAAGGCCTTTGGCGGCCAGTTTGTCACCACCGGGAGCATCCTGGTGACGCAGTTGGGCACCCGCTTTCTGCCGGGACGGTATGTCCGTCGGGCCCGTAATGACACCCTTTTTGCCCTGACCGATGGCACCGTCTACTTCGATCAAGGTGGCAAGCGGATCAACATTGCTCCTGTGGATCCGGAATGCACGGCCATCGGTTGAGGCTCGACTCCCCAAGCCGGCGGCGTAGATGAAGCTGACGGATACCGGCGGCAGCCGAAGCGAGGGCAGCCCGCAGGAGCGGGATCTTTAGGCGCAGCTATTGCGGGAGGATGAGCTGGTCCAGTTCTCCGCTGCGCCAGCGTTGAAGCAACTCCCGGACGCCGGCTCCCCGTGGAGAAGGCGTGGTCCAGTGGACGGCGGCTTGCACCTCCGGCAAGGCGTTGGCCACCGCTACCCGTAAACCGCACAGCTCCAGAAAGGTCCGATCGTTCTCCGCGTCCCCCACACCGATGACTTCCTCGGGGGGCAGACCCAACTGCTGCAAAAGCCGACGCAAGCCGAAGGATTTATCCACCCCCTGCGGCAGGACCATGACCGCGTCCTTGTTCATGATCACCTCCAGAGGCAGGCCGCTCTCAGCGATCACTTTGCGGACCGTGTCCTGATGAGGCTGGAAGGTGGCGACGATCACCGCGCCGGTGACGATCGGAGCGACGCCGGCTTGCTGCAATAGGTGCACAAAGGCCGGAGGTGGCGGCTCGGCCAGTACTTGCTGCTGCCTTCGGTGCGGATCGTAGAGCACCGCCCCGTTTTCCACGACCACCTGCTCAAACAGGTCCAGCCGGTCGCAGACCTGCAGCAGCTCTGGCAGCACCCGGCCAGTCACCAACACCAGGCGCAGACCCGCAGCTCGGGCGTGCTCCAGGGCGGCCCAGACTTCCGGCGGCACTACGCCGTCCTGGGCCAAGGTCCCATCGTAATCGGTGGCCAATGCCCGCCAACGCATCGGTCGCTCCCGCGTGTTGGTGCCCAGATCACTCCAGCCTGCCTTGGGAAGGTTTTTCTTGCCGGCGGTGTCGTGGGTTGGGGTCACTTCTTCGTCGGGGTTGCCGGGGTCAGGTAGCCGCGGGAGTGCAGCCACTCGGCGGCGCGTTGCGGCCAACTCGCGCAGGGATGAGGTACCTTCCGCATCCCATATCCATGGCCCCCGCTGGCATAGACATGCACCTCCGCTGGCACCCCGTGCTTCTTCAATGCCAGATACAACGCCACACTGCTTTCGCTGCTGATCGGATCATCCGACGAGTGGACGAAAAACATCGGCGGACTGGACTTGTCCGGACGAAACTCCGGCTTGAGTTGACCCTGGGCATCGACCAGCCAGGCCGGATAGATCAGCAGGGCGAAGTCGGGTCGGCTCGACGCCCGATCGTGCTCATCCTGAGGGGGATAGAAGCGTTTGTCCGCCAGGCAGGTCCAAGCCGTCAGATTTCCCCCGGCGGAAAAGCCGATCATGCCGATGCGCTGGGGGTCGATCCGCAGTTCCGCCGCTCGACTGCGTAACAGCGCCATGGCCCGCTGGGCATCCTGGATCATGGCCAAATTCTCCGGGGTCTGCCCGGGCCGCTTCGGCACCCGATACTTCAGCAGCGCTGCCGTGATCCCCAACGAATTGAGCCAAGCGCACACCTGCGTCCCCTCATGCTCGATCGCCAGGATGTTGTAACCCCCTCCGGGAGCCACCAGTACCGCACACCCCGTGTGCTTCTCCGGCGGTGGCGGATAGATCGTCACCGTGGGCGTTCCCACATCGGTGAGCCGTTTGATCTCACTCTGCCCCGGCTTGCCCTCCAGGTAACGCTCCGGACCGACTTTCTGCTTCTCATCCGGGGGTTCACCCGGCCACAGCCGCCAGACTACCTCCTCGGTAGCTTCGGCCCCGCTCACCATGCTGCCCAAACCGATCAGCACCACCACCCACAGTCCCCTGCGTCCCATCATGTCGGCTCCTGTTCCCCTCGTACCCTTGCACCCTCGCATCCCTACTCCCTCGGGCGAGGCGTATCCCTAGCCTCCGTATCCCGAAACATCAGCTCGGTTGTCCACGCACCATTCCCGACTGTCCCCAAATTCATGCACCATAATCTACCATATCTCGACTGTCCCCGAATTCACGCACCATTCTCGACTGTCAATTCACGCACCATTCTCGACTGTCCCGTGAACTCCCACAGTTATTGGGTACGAGTCCTCAGCAACTCCGACCAGCGGACAAGACACCGGGGAATCCACCTCGGAAACTCAGGAGGCTTCTGTCAGTTGCCGTTGTCCCCTGGGATCGACTCCGCTTTCCGTCGCCGAAGTCTCTTCCGGCTCATCCGGAGGATTCACTGCGGAGGAGCGATAGGGAGGATAAGGAGGTGACAGCCAGGCGTATTTGCTGAGATTATGCCGGTTCCCAAAGATTTGATGCATAAAGCAGGATTGGCCCTACGGTAGATTTCTCTTGGGATCGGCAACCGATTTCATTCTGAATGACGCTTGAAACTTGCAACCGCCGCGAAAGAAAACTTCCAGGTCTTTTTAGACTATTCTATGAATTCTACATCTACGAAAAAAAATTTTGACTTTTTTTGACGATGTGCTAAATTCCCACTCGGCTGGTATACGTGAGGATGAATCTGCACTATGTACAAGGTGTGTGTCAACAGTGCCTCTAGCCCCAGGTCTGTGCTTCAAAGCCTGACCGTAGGAGCAGCAGGGCGGGGTCGCGTCGAAGTCACAGCTGCTTTGGCTCGTCTCGTGGAGCAGCGCCGTTTGGACCGAGTGACGGCGCGGGCGATTCTGCAGGTGCTCAACGGGAAACTGGACTTGGCAGACCTCCGTCAGTTCTTTTCGGGGCAAGCCGGCTATACTCAGCCTGATCTTCTGGCAGGCGATGATGGTTCCCAGTATGCATTGCTCTCCGGACTGAACTGTAAGAAAAATCTGCATCATCTTTCGATCAAAGCATGTATTTACGCTGGAAAGCATAATTGGATCTATAAGGCCTACCATACAACATTGAAAATTCCTGTTGTGGTGAAGTTTGCAGTAACTCCCACAGGATGTCAACAATTGGAGTGGGAACGGAACATATTGTCTCGCAAGCATCATCCGCGTGTAATCCGGTTGTATGATGCGGGTCGCTACCACGGACTGCCGTATCTGGTGCTGGACTACAGAGGCAGTAGTGCAGCGGATTGGGTCCAGCGACAGGGACCGGTACCTGTGGTGCAAGCGTTGCGTTGGGCCGTCGATTGGGCCGAAGGGTTACGTGCGATGAGCCGTGCTGGCTGGTGTCATGGCGACCTGTCTCCGGCCAACCTGCTCATCGACCGTCGGGGCCGCGGTGTGGTGGCGGATTGGGGGTGCGGTTTCCGCGTCGGGTCCGCCCCTGCTCACCTCACTACGGGTGGTCCCGCTGCCACGTGGGCTTTCGCCGCTCCGGAACGTTTCATCGGTCCGGGAGATCCGCGCAGCGATATGTACTCGCTGGCACTGACCCTTTACTTTCTGGTGCAAGGCAGAGCTGTGGTCGAAAGCGGTGACTACCGGGAATGTCTGGCGGCCCACCGGCGATTGAAACTGGAGCCGTTGCACTGGAGCTATCCCGTGCCTCACGAAACGGCGCAACTGCTCCTGCGTATGGCCAGCCCAGATCCCACAGACCGACCCGCCCGCTGGAGCGAAGTGGTTCGCCAGCTGCGCCAAGGGATCCGGGTGATCTCGGTCCAACCCCGCGGCGCTCCGTCGGATAGCAAGCCCGACGGAACCGCCTGATCTGACCTTCCACATGGTGTCAACGCAAGGATGCGCCTGAACGGACGAAGCATGCAGTCTTCGTCGCAAGGTGAATAGGATGAGGGAACCCAACGATCATCCCGAAGACACAAACGCATCAGGACCGCATTTTGTAGGACGAACGGTCCTGGAGCATCGTAATCCGACAGCCAGTCGGACGGCACCCGAATGAGGCGTTACCTCGGCGTTGTCAAGCCGGCAGTGTCAACCCGTCGAGGAATAAGCGGTACCCATTCCCGAAGAGATGACCCCAGAGAGGACCCGGAAAGATGGTGACTCGCCTTCGTACATTGCCAATTTATACGCGTTGGGCAGTCCTGGCATTTGTGCCTCCGCTGCTGATGGCGGCCGTTGTGGCGTTGGGCAGCCCGCATCTGTCGGCGTGGTCCGTGGTAGTGGTTGGTGCTGCGGGGGCTTTGGTAGTAGCGGCGGCCGGCTGGTGGCTGAGCCGCCCACTGGATCAGCTGGCGGCAGCCTGTCGGACGTTGACCGCCGGTGGGTCATGGTCCGGCAGCAGCTATGGCTCAAGTCCGGAAATCCAAGGGATCGAACAAGGGTTGCAAGCTTTGGAGGTACGTTATCAGCAAGCCTGCCAGTCGTTCCGTGCGACCTTGCTGCAGGCGATCGCCGAACTGCACAAGCTGGCCGAAGGGCAAGCTCTGGGGAAACTGACCGGCGATGGTCCTTGCGCCGAAGCGGTCCACGAGCTGAACACCGCCTTCCAGCGTGCGGCAGACAAGATCACTGCCCTGCGTACCCGCTACAACCAGATGACCCGCTTCGTGCATGAGTTGCCCATCGGCATCCTGGCCCTGGATGGTCAAGGGATCATCCGTTACGTCAACGTCGCAGGCGAACGACTGCTGGATCAGTCAGCACGGCGGTTGATGCAACAGCCGCTGGGAAGTTTCCTGCAAACTCCCCCCTATCCCGATCCCTGGGGTCGGCTGACATTGTCCGGGTCGAATTTCGGCGAATGGCTGCGAACCAGCGGCAACTCCTCGGAAGCCTGTTGCGTGGTGCAAAACAAGGATCAGCAGCATTGGCTGGCGATTCAACGTTATGCCGTCCCCGGCCCATTGACCTATTGCTTGCTCCGGGATGTGACGTCCGAGCAGAAACACCTGGCTCAGGATCGGGGTCAGGTACGCCAGGAAACCCTGCGGACCGCCTGGACGGAGATGGTGCAGAATATCTGGGGACCGGTCCAAGGGATACTGGCTTCCTCACGCCTGCTCTCCGGCGACATCAAGCAGACAGCCAACAAGGAGATCATGCTGCAACGGATTCAAGCCATTCGCCAGCAGGGTACCGTCACGGATGTGTATTTGCGTCTGGTGTTCTGGCTGTGTCGCTGCCGGTGGGGAGAATTGCCGACGCCGTTGGTCACCGAATTTGCCGCCGTGGAACCAGCCCGCCGTGCGGCTGACCAACTGGCCCCCTTGCTGCGGGACCGGGAAAACACCACCTTGGTGACGGACCGTGATGGAGGATATATGTGCGGGGACGATACCTGGGTGGAAACCGCCCTGCTGGGCATCCTCTATCATGCTAGCTGGGCCAACAAAGGGGCGACCATTGGCATAGTCATTTCGCGACACAGTAGTCGCAGCGAGCTAGCCGAAGATGTGGTCACCTTCGATGTGCTCGATGCCGGTCCGGCTCTGACCGAGGCTCAGAAACGCGATCTGGAGCGGCCCTATGGCGATCTGTATCCGCCCACGTACATGACGGACAACACGGTCGGATTCCTTCCTGGCCTGATGCTGGCTGCGGAGTTGAGCCGACGCATGGGCGGACACATCGAATGGCAAACCACGGCCAGCGGCCTGCTGGCAGTCCGCCTGAGCATTCCCACCCGACAACCTTACTCCTGGGCTGCCGCTTCCGTAGGAGAAGTGATCGATGCGGGTCCGGTGGAAGAGCTGGTCATGGGTTGGCGCCTGGCACGGGTGTAACCCCTCGCGGCTTATCTCCTTCGGGGAGGGTTCCTCCGGATAATCCGCATGCGGGCCACCCCCGGGTGCAGGAGAGCAACAGAACACCATGGCCTCGGGTGCAGGTGCAGGAGAGCAGCAGAACACCATGACCCCGGGTGCAGGAGCAGGGGAGCAGCAGAACACCATGACCCCGGGTGCAGGAGAGCAGCAGAACACCGCAGCTGAGGAGGCAAACGACCCGTGAAAACGATAACGTTGACACCCATCGGGGGCGAAATGGAGGTGACCACCGGCAGCCCGCTGGTCAAAGGACTGCTGGCGTGCCACCTGCCGGTTTCGATGGCCTGTGGGGGTCGTGGCTTGTGCGCCAGTTGTCACGTCTATGTGCGTCGCGGGGTGGAATGTCTGACGCCGCGAACCCCCCGTGAAGAGAGTACCCTGCGGTGGATCGTCACCGCCGATGCTGATAGCCGGCTGGCTTGTCAAACCCAGGTGCTCGCGGACGGAGCCGTGATCGAAATTCCCGCCGGCCTGTACGTGACCTCGCTGGAGCAGGTGGAAAACCTCATCGGCACCAAAGCCAACCAGGACTTCCTGCATCCGCTGACCGGCGCCGTCCTGATCCCGCGCGGGAAGATCATTACTCGGACTTGCTTGAATGTCTTCGCCGAAGCGACCCGCGAACTGCAGAGGATCAACCAGGATGGCCCGTGATGGCAAAGGTCGAAACGAAAGCGACGATCCCCAGGAGCGTTCCATAACGAGGTGTGACCCATGAAGAGCGAAGCAGCCGACTTTACCGAACCGCTGGACAAGCCGAGCGAACAGACTCTGCAGATCATCTGGCAGGAAAAAGGTGAACCGCGTACCCTCACCTTTTTGCGTCGGACCGGTATCGCCGACGGGACGATTCGCAAACAGATCGTGCCGCGTCCCGGCGTCCAGCCGTACCTGCACAACTATTACCACGACCGCGTCTATTTCCGCCATGATCCGGAACGGGGCATTCTGCTCAATCCTTACGGTCAGCGTCTGATGCGGGTCAGTGAAGACTTTCTGGTAGCGATTCTCGGCTCACTGGAGGACGAGGTGGGTCAGAATGGGGCCCGCGAGATTATGTACAAATGCGGATATCAATGGGGCCTGCATGACATGCGTCGGTTTCTGCCTCGGATGCGTGCCGAATTCGAGGCCGAACTGGAACGGATGCGGGTCGATTTCCTCATGGAAGAGTGGTGGTGGCCGCTGACCATCCAAGGGTGGGGCACCTGGCGGTACGACTTCCGGCAGCGGGACAAAGGTCTGCTGTACATCGAACTGTATGAATCGGCGGTGGCCAAGTCGATCGGCGATATCGGTGCGGTCGTCTGCTACTTCTACGCCGGCCTGTTTGCCAGTGTCTTCAGCACCCTGGCCAAACGGGCATTAGGCTGTGTGGAAATGCAGTGCTATGCCACCGGCGAAGAGTTCTGCCGCTTCGTGGTCTCCGACTATGATCGGGTCAATGCCGCCGCCTTCTGGAGGAATGAAGGGGCCACCGCCCGCGACATCATGAAGAAACTGGCCCAGATGTGAGACTCCTGTTCCCTCCCACCTTGAAGCATAGCGAGGAGTATGTCATGCCCGAGTCAGCGTCGCCCTTACGGTTGAAAGGGAACTATTTCGCCGAGCCGTACTACTTCCGCACGGATGTGACCACCGGCGTTTGCCGAACCCCCACCGGTGTCCGCATCTGTACCCTTCCGCCCGACTTTCTGTTGGGCCTGCGGGACGCGTTGATCTACGAGTGCGGCAAAAGTTACCGCACGGTCCTCAAAGCCGCAGGCCGGCGTTGGGGCAGCCAGTGGATCAAGCGACTGGACCGCGAATGGACTGCTTACTACCAGCAACCCTTTCGCGAACTTCCCGCCGGTCTGATCCGGGTCTGCCTGGCGGATGCCTTTGCGGCTCACGGTTACGGGAAATTGGACTACACCCGCTCGGACGAGGCGCCGGAATTCTGGAGTGCCGAAATCGGTGACTCGCTTTTTCCTGCCCTGGTCGGGGAATCGGACCGGCCGGTCGACCTCCTCATGAGCGGGCTGTTGGCCGCCATCTTCAGTTATCTCCACGGCCAGACGATGGACTGTTTGCAAACCGAATGCCCCTCCCTGGGAGCCGAGCGGAGCCGGTTTCTCATCGGACCAGCCCCCCGCATCGCCGAACTGGAAGCCTGGTGGGAAGCCACCACCCCTCTGCCGTCCCATGAACAAGTCCTGCAGCAGGCTGTCGCAACGCAGCACGCGCAAACCAACGGCCAGACCCACCGGGAACACCACCTCCCCCACTCACAGCCACCCCTGGAGGTTGTCTCATGACCAACACCTGGTTGACCGAAATCATCCACACTGCCAATGAACGACTCTTCAACGATGAAGAGCTAGCCCGGATGTTGAGCTACTACTCCAGCGTCCCGACCCGCCTGAAACTGGTCGAAGAACTGGAACGTCAGGAACAATCGCTGACGCGAGCGTTGCACAAAGAGTTGCAGCGACGCTATCCTCAACGGACCATCTATACCCGTCGGCTGGCTCAGGACCTGGTCGAGAGTCTCCGCTATATCGCCCGGGCCGTTCTTGCGGATGACCTCCGCCTGCTCCGCTACCGCTGGATCGAGCACATGCGGGCGGCCCTCGCGGCTTGCGACGTGGATCCGCAGTGGATTGCCGATGCCTATGCGGTGCTGCGCGAATTGCTGCAACGCCAGCTCACCCGCAGTGTCTGGGAAGTGCTCGACCCAGCTTGGAGTGAATTGAATGACTCCCTCACCCGCGGACTGGTGGCAGCCACCCGCTGATCCGCCTGTTTTCGGAATCCCACCGGATTCTTCTACCTTGGGACGAGGTTACAACCATGCTTGCGCGCCTGACCCTGGAATACCGTACCCCTTATCCGACTTCGGATGATCGGCAACAGATCGAAAACTACCTGGCCACCGTTCGGGCCCGCCGCAATGCCTTCGAGGAAATCCGTCGCGTGGTCGTCCCGGTGATCGACCGCCTCATCGAACGGATGCGTCAGGCCTATCCGGAATTTGCCCGGTATCATGGTCACGGTTTTGAGAAAGGCCACCGCGACCTGGTGTTGCTCACCCAGATGGCCGCCAACGCCATGTTCCTGGGCGAATACCAGACCCTCGATGAGATGTTTACCGAGTGGTACCGCACTATCATCAAAGCCAGCCACCTTTCCCCCACCTTCGTGCGGGACGCTCTGGCTGTGTGGCGCGAAGAGTTGCAAGCGGCCCTCTCGGACGAAGCCTACGCCCTGTTGCGACCCGTGGCCGATCACCTGGCAGAATACCTGACGCGGATTCCCGTACCCCCGAAGGACGAGACGGGCAAACGGTTGCCTGTGCCCCCACGTCGTTGAGGCGTACCCCAGCAGGACCAACACCCAGGACCAACACCAACAATCCCCCGACAGCAGCAATAACTCCCAGACAAGGTACCAACCTCCGACAAGCGGTGACGGTGATAACTCAATTGGAGGGATCACGCGAAAAAACGGGACGAAAGCGGGACAAGTGGCAAGAAAGCGACAGATAGCGGCCATGGTTTGGTTCCGAAAAAAGACAGCACCCCTGCAAGCCAGGTGTCAGTTGCGGAGGGAATAACCGTGGAATGTCTAGCAGAATTGCGGCGGGCCACGCGCACTTGGCACCAGGCCCTCGAGGCATTACCTCTGAGCCAACGTCTGGCGCAAGGCAGCATCAGCCTGGCGGAGTACACAGCCCTGCTGGCCAACATGTATCATGTCTATCACGCCTGGGAGGTGATCGGTCAAGCGGCCCTGGCCGCGGCCGGCTGCCCTTGGCCGGTCCTCACTTCGCGGGCTGCCGCCATTGCCCGAGACCTGGCCTTCTGGCAGTGCGAGTTGCCCTCGACCCCACCCTGGTATCAGCAACTGTGGGTGAGTCGGATCGAAGCTTTCCCTGCCGCACCGGCCGCCTGGGCGGGTGTCGGCTACGTTCTGGAAGGATCACGTCTCGGCTCGCAGCTGATCGGTAAGGCTTTGACCAAAGCCTGGAATTGCCCGGAACGATTGGGCCACGGCTTGGACTATCACCTGGAAGCCGCCCCGCAATTGTCCCACTACTGGCCCGAGGTGACCGGCTATCTGGAACGAATCGGTCAGCGTCCCGAGTGCCGGCAGGCGTTGCTTTCAGCCGCCGTCGCCACCTTCGAGCTGTTCTATCAATTGCACGCCTGGCCTCAGCAGGAGGCCGAGTCGTTGGCCCGCGTCGCCGCAACCTCTCAGGAGGGGACACCATGAAAAAGATTCGCCTGGAACCGCTGGGAGAAGTGGTCGCCCTACCCACCGGACGACGGTTGCTGGACGCCCTTCTGGCCAAAAATCTCAAAGTTCTGATGTCTTGCGGGGGCAGGGGCATCTGTTCCACCTGTCATGTCCACATCTGCTCCGGCATGGAGCAACTCTCCCCGGTGAGCCCGAATGAAAAACGTACCCTTGCGTTGGTTGCCAATGCTACCCCCGAAAGCCGACTGGCCTGCCAGGCCATCGTCTACGGCGACGGTGTCGAAGTCCGTGTGCCTGAAGGAATGTACATCGAAAGTGCGGATGACCTGCTGTCACTTTTGGGAACCCGGGCCACGCAGAATATCCTCCATCCCATCACGGGTGAAATCTTGATCCCGGTGGGCAAATTGATCACCCGTACCCTGCTCGAACAATCGCGGCGGGTCGATCAGGACATGGAACAGTTGCGTCAGGGCTTCTCCGATACGAACCTCGGGCCGGAATCCTTGACCCGTTCGACGTTCCATGCCAGCGGCGTAGGCATGAAGCCTCGCTTCAGCGGTACGACGCAGTTCGCCTGGCGGACCACCGTGGATTGGCGATCCGCTCCGAATACGCCTCCCCCGGCTTCCGTGCCTGCTGAGCCGTTGGCTCCGCCGCTGACCCCACTTCCTGCTCAAATGTCGCCCGTCGAGAACAAGGGTCCGATGGACCTTCAGAAAACACCTCGGACTGGCATCGTACCCGTGGTTCCCTCTCCGACTGCGCCTCCCAGCAAACCGGCAGCGGTGCCTGCCGCGGCGTCCGCATCGTCCCTCTCATCGCGCCGCTTGTCCCCGGACCGGTTCGACATCAAACCCGGCACACAACTGGGCAAATACTTGATTCTGGAATGCGTCGGCCGGGGAGGTTCCGGCATCGTCTACCGGGCGTTGCACATGACCCTCAAGATGGCCATCGCCATCAAATTCCTCCAACCTAATACCAAAGACAAGGCAGCGCATGAACGCCTGGCCCGCGAAGCCCAGTTGTTGGCGCAACTGTCTCATCCCAACATCGTTCGCGTCCTGGATTTCGAAGACGATCCGGTACGCCCCTATGTCGTGATGGAATTCATCGAGGGGTTGAGCGCAGCGGAATTGATTCGTCAATGCGGCCGATTGCAATGGCAACGGGCCCTCCGGGTCGTCCTCGACGCGGCCAACGGCCTGCACGCCGCCTTCAAACTCAATATCATCCATCGCGATGTCAAACCGGGAAATATCCTGGTCACACGCGAAGGAACCGGAAAACTGGTCGATCTGGGATTGGCCAAAACTGTCCATGTCGAAACCGGTCCATCCCCCTCTGCCAACGATGGCGAACCGATCGAAGGAACCATCGGTTACATCGCCCCCGAAACTCTCTCGCAGAGTATCTCCGATCACCGCTCCGACATTTACTCCCTGGGGGCCTCTCTATTCCACCTGGCCACAGGTCGACTTCCTTTTGAAGGACGGAGTGCCGCCGAGGTCATGCTCAAGCATCTCCGAGCACCGGTACCGACCGTCCATGAACTGGTTCCGGATGCCCCACCCGCTTTGTCCGCCATCGTGCAGAAAATGATGGCCAAGGAACCCCAGGCCCGCTACCAGGACTACACTGAATTGATCAGCGAACTCTCCTCTCTTCTCTCGAGTGCCAACCTCGTTCATACCTGAGAAATATGATACACAGACGTAATGAAAAGAAAATGTGCCGATCATCGGGATCGATACGAACATGAATAGCAGAAACATCATGGTTGAATGATGCGGCATCCTTGGCATGATGTGGTGGGCTGGACCCTCACCGACATGGAAGATATCTTGAATCCTTTAGGGCTGCAGTGCGAGTACCGCCCGCCTGAGCTTGCCTACTCCTTAGTTGAGCAAGGACATGCCCCAGCCCTGCTCCAATCCGGCGGCTTTGTGGATCGATATGAATCCATTCATGTAAAATGGATGCGTTTACAAACACATAAGTTAGACCTGGCTCTGGTTATGATCTATCCCACCGCACGACCCGATGTGATTCCGACTTTTGCCGCAGAATGGGTGGTTATCGGGGAAAAGGTGCCTGTGGTGGTGCTGGATGTCTATCCCTTGCAAAAGCACTCCCCCCTTCCGGAAGAATTGGCCCCCGTGTATGCGCCGTTGGGTGTCCGATACCAATCGTCTTTGCCAACACACAATCCACTACCGGATCCATTCGCCCGGTGGGCTCAACCTTGGGCGTTGTTCAGCCAGTGTGGTGTCGAACGCCTGGCCTTGCTGGCCGCCGCATTCCGGGATTATCTCAGGGCTGCCGTGGAAGGTTGGTACCTGCCGCGGCAGAGCCAGTGCGGAGGCAAACAAGCGGCTGCAGTGGATGACTACAAACGCCAGAGATATGAGAATTCCGAAGGCCGGAAGCTTCTCGAAGTCCTCTTCGGAAAGTCCTTCACGGACGAATTCCTGCGCTGGCATTGTGGCCCGCCCCACCAACCCCTCAAGTTATAAACTTCCCACTCGCAACAGATAGAATTGGCACCGGAAGACAGAACATCGTCATGGGCATGGCTGGCTAGCTGGAAAGCTTCTGCAGGTGCCTCCGGGTGCTGTGCCGTTTCGATCCGCACACAAAGTCCAAGTTGTTGGAACAGATCCTTTAGGGATGATCACGCTGGTGAACGTCTGGTGCGGATTATCCTATGCAGGCGGGAAGAATAGAGGCGTGGTGGAGCGGAGTTTTGCGCCGCCTCACCGCTTGCACCCTTGATGATTCACGTCCCGGGAAAGCCGCTCCGCCCGCCTGCTCCCAAGCCGTTCCGCCCCTCCTTACAAGAAGTAACTGACGGACTCTCCTACAAGGCGGACTCTCCTCCAAGAAGTGACCGACGGACTCTCCTCCTGCCCTTTCTCCCGATAGCGTATCTGCAGTCTGCCCATCTTGCAGTTTGCGGAGAAGTATTTTGTCGGACTGGATCCGTACGATTGCCGACCCTTGCGGCGCCGAGGTTGACTTCCCGCGGTACTGGGGAATCGTCTCGCCGAAGTGGACCTCGGGCGATACCATTGTCCCCACCGTTGTCGGCTGGTCCCTTTCGTTGTCGTCGGTGGTCGCTCGTACAAGGAGGAAGATTCCATGCCCTGGCGTTGGCTTGTTCCCGCAGTCGGTGCAACCGTCATCCTGGGGATGTTGGCCAGCAGCAGCTGGTCCCAGTCTCCCAAGCCAGCAGCTCCG